>Ga0207665_10001633_pt1 | contig 15076 bp, 15 predicted proteins | sample LARL112metaG_FD_184351 | JGI IMG/M metagenome (GOLD analysis project Ga0207665, IMG submission 184351) | Corn, switchgrass and miscanthus rhizosphere microbial communities from Kellogg Biological Station, Michigan, USA - LAR L11-2 metaG... | ecosystem: Host-associated > Plants > Roots >...
GTAGCCCAGCGATGCACTGCGGTAGTCCGGATTCCACCGGTTCAGACTGCACCAGCCGATGAACGCCCCGTCGCAGACACGATCCACGGCCAGCCGCGCGCCGGTGCCCCCCTCTGCCATCTGCCGGCAAGCCGTGATGAACCGCTCGGAGCGCACGCGTTCGCTCCACGGCGGCGCGTCCCAATAACGCAACACGTTGGCGCTGCTGTGCAGCGCGAAGAGGTCATTCGCATCCGCGTCGTCAAAGGGACGCAGTCGAAGGCGAGCGGTGTGCAGCGTGGGAGTGGGCAGCAACATGCGCGTCATGTTCCCTCCCGTGATTGGTGGCCGATCAACCAAACATCTGATGCCGGCCACTCGCAACGGGTTTTCTCGGCGGGGCGGGCGGGCTTAACTACGCGGCCTTGACATGTGATGCCCTGCGGGCACTCTTGACCGTGATCTTGACCGGCTCGGGTCAGCGCCTATCGCGACGATGGCTAGGAGTGGACGATCAGCAGGTTCCCAGCTGGCTGGTGCGCGCAGCCGTGCCCCGCTCAGGTCCGGCATCCCTGATGCTGAACGGCGCATGGTTCCACGCGGAAGGAGACGTGGAACCATGCGCCGTTCGTGTCAGAACGGGGTTGGTTAGTGTCCGGTCACCTCGAATACGTAGGTTCCCCAGTTGTCCAGGGGGTCCTGGTCGGCGGCTGGCGGGATGTACTCGGTGGCCAGCCAGACGCCGTATCCGCTGGGGTCGGGCTGGGCGAAGGAGTAGTCACCCCAGCGGGGCGAGTTAAACGGCGGTGCGTCGGAGAAGCTCAGGTGCGGACCTGTGCCTGCGGCGACTGTGGTGATCCGGCCTGAGCCCAGGCGGGTGAACGCCGCGCTCGGGTTGATGGTGGCGCTGGTGATGGTGAACACCATCTCCGGGCTGCCCGATTGCGGCGCCCCGATAGCCGGGTAGAGCAGGTTGGCGTTGCGGGCGGTCACGTATCCCTGCTGGGCCACGTACTGGCGGGTGGCGTCGACGTCGAACCAGGCGGCAGCATCCCGGGCGGCTTGCCCGGCCGGGCTCACCGCGGCGTCCAGCGCCGTCCACAGCTGGATCCGGCCACCTGGACCGCGGGTGACTTCCACCGGGCCGCTGAGCCGGCTGTCGTCGGGGTTAAGCGCACTTTCGGAGGTGACGACGGTGCCGTTGACGGTCGTGGTGGAACCATCGCCGGTGCTGGTGGCGGGTACCGGGAACGCATACGGCTCACTCGGCAGCACTTTGCCGGTCAGGCTGACCGTCCCGTGACCGGTCGTCACCGAAGCGCTGCCGGTGAGGGTCCACAGGCCCAGGGTGGTCCCCACCGGGTTGTTGTCCCCGTTGGCCAGGAACGGAACCGAGTTCACCAGGTAGCCAGTGTCGGTGCCGGTGCCAATCGCCGGGTCCATCCCGACAACCGGGTTGCCCGCCAGGGATACCGGCCCGATGACCGAGTCGTTCACTGTCGCGGCCTCCGCGGCCAGTTGCGGCTTGGAGATGACCAAGGCGATAGCGCCTTCGTAGTTGGACTCAGTGGGCCCGCAGTACTCGTCGGTGGAGATGACAAGCGCGTTGTTGTTGAAGCCGGTCTTGGGCTGGTCGCCGAAGCAGTCCCCGGCGGCCGGGCCGCCCAGCGAGGTATCGAACTGGTAGGCGGCAACGCCGTGCTTGTTCATGACTACCACGTCAGCGGTGGTGTTGTTGTCATCGGCCGCCGGGCCGGTGGCCACGGGGAAGCCGATCTCGGTGAAGTAGAAGCTCTGCGTCTGCTGGTCATACAGGCAGCGCACGTCGCCCTCGGCGAACGGGTCCTGGAACAAGGTGGCCAGGCTCACGTCGGGCCGCAGCAGCGTGCCGCCCGGGGTGGTCTCCCGGTTCGCCAGGTTGATCGGCTCCCAGACCGCCTTCGGGCTGCCCGCCAGCGTGCTGTCACGGCCGACGCACAGGCCCTGGTCCGGTGGAGTCACCGGGAAGCCGTTCAGGTTATCGCTGATGAGATTGCTCAGGCCGTTGAACGCAGCGCCCACCCCGCTATGGGACACACCGTTGACGGTGGCCGCGCTCTCCGCCGGGGCCGCGCTTGCGCCCACTGACGAGGGCTTCCCCAGGCCCAGGGGCGTGAACGCGCGCGGGCCCTCATTGCGGAAGGCCGAGGCCACTTTCGGCAAGCTGGACACGCTAGCGGTCTGGGTCAGCCGCTGCGCCGAACCAGGCGTCCCGTTGTAGGACGCCGGGGCAGTGGCCGCCGCCGCGGCCGTTAAGGACCCGGCAGCCGGGAACAATGCCAGCGAGCACGATGCTCCCACAGCTGCGAGCAGGGACAGACGCTTCATGAGCCATACCTCCAGGCCAGGCATATGGACAGCAAGCCACGCTAGCGGCGGTGCATACGTTTGCAGAACCGGCGATGGCCAAGCTTGGCTGAACCGTTAGCAGAACAGATCTCATCCGCCTGAAACTCCTGACAATCCGGGCACAAGCGACGTAGGAGGTCCAGGCCCGGTGAGGAATCCTCCGGGATGGACGGTAGGAACCGCAGAAGCTAGGACTGGCTGACACTCACGCTGACATCAACGAGCTTGACGCTTCGGGCCTCCTGCAGACTCCGGCTCAGACACCTTGCCAGGGTCAGCCACTGCCCTGGACAGCTTGGCCCGATATCGCATGCAAATTGCCTTACCGCAGGTCAGAAGGCAAGTGGCCTTGAGGCCGGGATTCATGAGATCTTGGCCGGGAAGCCATATTCCAGTTGGCCCGTGTCCACGTTTGCCGGGCATGAAGATCTTCAACTGGCGCCGCGTGCGCGCAGTTGTCGTCCACGACTACAAGGCCACCCGTTCGCCCGGGCACGCCGCCGTCCCTTGCTCGGGCAGGCTGGCAGACTGGGCGGTGATCAAGAAATGCTGGACACAGCGGGGGCGATGGGGCTGTCCCCGCCGACTAGCTCGAGCGTCTGGTGCCGGGTACCCGGCTCGTCGAGCAGGGCAGCGATAACCGCGGCGACGTCAGCGCGGGGAATGCTGCCAGCGGGGACCGGAGGGGCCGCGAGCCGGACCTTGCCGGCAGCAGGGGCGTCGGTGAGATGGCCGGGGCGAAGGATGGTCCAGTCCAGATCCCGGGAGCGCAGGTCGTCTTCGGCGGCGGTTTTCGCCGTGATGTAGGCAGTCCAGACCTCACCGGTGCCGGGCTGCGGAGGCTGGCCGGCTCCCATGGAGGAGATCTGCACGATTCTGGCTACCCCGGCTCTTTCGGCGGCGTCGGCCATCAGGACGGAGGCAGCCCGGTCGACAGAGTCCTTGCGAGGAACGCCACTGCCCGCCCCTGCGCCGGCCGCAAACACCACCGCGTCAGCCCCAGACAGCAGCACCGCGACATCCCCGGCCGAGGCTGCCTCCAGATCGCAGACCACAGCTTCGGCGCCCGCCTGCTGCACATCGGCTGCCTGCGCCGGGTTCCTGATCAGCCCCACGGCCTGATCACCTCGCCCAGCCAGGACGCGCTCCAACAAGAGCGCGACTTTCCCATGCCCGCCCGCGATCACTACACGCATGCTGCAAGCCTACGTACCGCCAGCAGGACGTGCTGTGATCGGCAAGGACCCCCTGGCCTGCCGAAGGCGTGGCAGCAAGCAGAACTCGCTCCGCAACCATCACCATTGAGTGGCCCAAGCCGTGGGCCAGTTTGCGCCGGGCTCTGACCAGCATGTCGAGGCCGAGGTAGCGGCGGCTTCGGTCTATTCGTCGTCCTGCTCGGCCAGGACCATGCCGACGAGGCGGGCCAGGGAATCGAGGCCGGGAAGATGCCCACGACGCCGGTGCGGCGGTGGATCTCGCGGTTCAGCCGCTCCTGCCCATTGCTGGACCCGATCTGGCGCCAGAGCTTAAGGACGTCCGCTAGGGCGGGCCACCTGGCGGGGTGTCGGCGGTGAGATCGACGATCCGCTGGAGCAGCGCAACGGCTTCTGCGAGAACGCGTTGCTCGTGCTGATTGAGCTGATCGGTCAGGCGTTCGGCCAGCCAGTCCTGCTTTACCGCCCTGGCTTCGTTGAGGGCGCGTTGGCCCGCGTCGCTGACCGTGATGATGCTCTGCCGACCGTCGTTGGAGTCCGCTGTCCGGTCCGCGAATCCTTGAGCCTCAAGGCTGGCCACGATCGTGCCCATTGACTGCGACCGCGTTCCCTCAGCGCGCGCTAGCTGTGAAATGGTTTGGGGCCCGCCGGTCTCCAGCCTGAGCAGAGCGGACTCTTGTGACCACGTCAAGTCGCCGGGACTGGCCGTCGACCGCAGGCGCCGGATGAGCCCGACAGCCACTGCCCGGAGCTGAGCTGCGACAGCAGCCTGATCGATCGGTACAGAGTCGCGTTCATTTCTCACCTGCCCATCCTCCCGAAACAGGGTACGAGCCCGCCACGATATATGAAGGTTGCCTTCGAAGATTACCTTCATATATTGTCGGGCTGTCGAGACCGTCCGGCCACGGCCCAGGCTGGTGCTCGAGGAAGGATGAAAGCCACAGTCGTTGGCGCCGTTGGCGCCACGCTCGGGAGAGCGGTGCGGTCCGGCGCTGCCGATGCCATCAATTCGGAGACGGCCGACCCCGTGGAGGCGGTTCACGAACTGCTGCCCGATGGCGTTGGCAGCAGATTCTGAATCGACATGGCCTCGCTCTGCTAGCTGGGCCACGAAAGGACAGAGCATGACGTCCCATACGGCTATCTCGCCGCAAGAAGCTGCCGATCGCCTAGCCATCCGGGAACTGGTTGACGCCTATGCCCACTGCGCCGACGGGCGCGACGCCAGGGGGCAGATGGATCTGTTCACCGAAGACACCCGCTTCCTGGTGTTCTATGACCTGACTTCCGAGGAACCGTCCCAGGAGTTGCACGGGCGAGAGTCTTTGGCTCCGGTATTCGACGACCTTAATCAGTACGCCGCCACCATGCACTTCAACGGGCAGAGCACGATCTCTCTTGATGGGGACCGGGCCACCGGCGAAAGCTACTGCCTGGCTCACCACCTCAAGGTCAGCGAGGACAGGCAACGCACACTGATGGTCGCGTCCATCCGGTATCTCGATCAGTTCATCAAGCGGGACGGCCAGTGGCTCTTTGCCGAGCGGCGGCTGATGGTCAACTGGATCGATACGCGACCGTCTGATGCCTGACACCACGAACGTGACCCGCACTCTGGCCCGGGCGACTGGATATCTCGGGCTGCCCGCGAAGTGATGAGCCAGCAGGCGGAAGCTATGCCGGTTGTTGGCGATCCGGCCCAAACCGGACCAGGGCCGGATCGGGCTGCTGCGCGTTGTGGTCAGTGGGCCGGCCCGCCGGGGTTCGTACTGGCCGCCTCTACAAAGTCCGCCAGGCTGGCCTCAGGGAGCGGAGGTCTACAGGCGGGACAGGACGACCGCGGCGCCAGGCCGGCTGTGCTGGCAGACCGGTGCCGCGGTCGTCGCGTGACGGCACCGCAGGCGGATCAGGGGATCCAGGGCGTGCCGGTGTAGAAAAGGATCGCGGCCCAGTCGTCGCCGGCCCAGATCGCGCTGATCTTGCTGCGCTGCAAGCGGTAGGGACCGCCGCCGAACTAGTGACCCGCACTGTCACCCCGCTGACCGGCGGCCGGAGGGCAGGCCCGGGGAGCGGCACACCGTCTGACCACGTGAGACGTCGAATCCGGGCACGCGATGACCGTGCACGTCTATACCCGGGCGAGGGGTCACGCTGCTGCTCAACGGCAGCACGGTTGCGACCGGCGCGGTGAGGACCCCTTGAACCCAAGCTGTTACATCGGCCCAGACGCCAACGGCGAACCGATACTGACCTGGCTCGCCATGGGGCCACTCCCCGGACGGGTAGGTTCTGCTGCCATGACGAGGATGCGGGCAGTCGTGGTCCCTGCCGTGCTCACGGCTGCGCTCGTGCTAGCCGGTGTCGGGTGCGGCGGGCGGGCCCCCGCCGCGCCGCCGCCGCGTCCGGCCGACTCGTTGACGCGGCCGGCACCGGCCGCCGCGCCGTCTGCTGTCCCGTACGGTAAGCACCGGCGCTCCCAGGCGTTCACCGCGAAGGTCTCCCGGATCCGGCATCGCTCTCAGGTGAGGTACTCCTGGCATCCCGGCTGCCCGGTCGCGCCCTCCGGGCTGCGGCTGATCACCATGACCTACCGCGGGTTCGACCACAGGGTCCATACGGGTCGGCTGGTGGTGAATGCCGCGGTCACCGGCAAGCTGATCCTGGTCTTCCGCAAGCTGTTCGCTATCCGCTACCCGATCCGCAGGATGGTGCTGGTGGACGCCTACCATGGCTCGGATTACGCGTCGATCCAGGCGGACAACACGTCGGCGTTCAACTGCCGCGGCGCCACCGGCTCGTCGAGCTGGTCCGAGCATGCCTACGGCCTCGCCGTCGATCTGGACCCATGCGAGAACCCATACGTCTACGCCGACGGGTACGAGGCACACAAGCGCTGCCGCAAGTATGTCGACCGGAGCCTGCACGATCCGGGGGTCATTCACGCGAGCGACAAGGTGGTACGCGCGTTCGCCTCGGTCGGCTGGGGCTGGGGCGGCGCCTGGCAGGGTGCCCGCGATTATCAGCACTTCTCCGCGAACGGCCGGTGATCTGGCGTCGGTGGCCAGGCAGGACGGTGCCGAACGCTTTACCCGGCTCATGGCCCCGCGTACCAGGTCATGGGCGGTTCAGTGCCGTCCACGGGAATGGTGACCGCACCGAGCACCTGCCCACCGGCTCTCTCCTTCCCAACAGCCAGGCCACCGGCCGCTATCGGCTGGTCACGGCAAGCTCGCGCCCGGCGCGGGCGCCTGCATGACCAGCACCTGCCCGGTCCGCGCCGCGACCGCCTCGTTCACGTGCTTGATGCAGCGCCACTCGTCCGCCAGCAAGAACAGCGTCGTGTGCTCCGGCCCGCCAAGCAGGCCCGGTCGGTCTCGGCCCGGCCCAGCCACCTCGCGGACCGGCTGTTACTGTCGCGGCGCTGTCTTCGGTGAGGTTCCCGGCGACTCCGCGCCGGGAAGGCGGGTTGGCGGCAGCTCCCAAAGCGGGGCGGGCCCGCTTTGGAGAGTGGGCCCGCCCCGGCACGATGCCAGGCCTCAGCGGGTGAGGAATTCGTTCATCGTGCTGACCTGAGCGTGGTCGCTGGTGAAGGCGAGTTCTGGCAGGTGCCAGGCGTCTTCGACGGTGCGCAGCAGAGAGTAGTGGTTGTAGGGGGTGTTGCTGACGAAGTGGTGCGGGCCGCTGGGGTCGATCACAATCGCGGGCACCAGTGCGCCGCCGTACAGCCCACCTGGCCAGCTGGCGCTGATGTCAGGATCGCCTGCGGGCAGGACCGGGGAGTCGCAGCAGCCGGCCGGGGAGTCCCAGCCGCCGTTGACGGTGTTGCCGGTGAAGTCACCCTCGTCAGCCACGATGAAGATCGCGCTGTGCGGGGTCCACGCCCGGCTGGACATGATGGTCGTCACCGCGCCGTGGACGAAGTTGTCGGCGTTCTGCTTCAGGCGCACGTCGTTGGGGTCGTCATTGGTGGTGTTGAACGGGCAGGGGGTCTCGGGATGCCCGGCGATTGTGTCGTTCACTCCGCCGTGCATGTCATTGCACTGGTCCGGGGTGATGAAAACGAACCGGGGCGCGTGCGGGCTGTTGAGGTCCCCGGCCAGGTCGGTGTAGGGCTTGATGTTGGCGACCCGGGCCGGGTTGCTGCGGATGTCGGTGAACAGGGCGAACGGGTTGTGCTTGGACGCGTAGAGCGGGTCGGTGCTTGATGGCCAGAAGTCGGTGAGCGGGTCGGACGCCGGCAGTGCCTCCATGTAGGCGCCCCAGCTGATGTGGTTGGCGTCCAGTTCGTCGACCAGGTTGGTGTGGTCGAACCGGTTCGCGGGGTTGTCGTTGTTGGTGAACCAGTTCGACCCGCTGACCATGGCGACGTAGTTCGGCTCGCTCGGGTGCGTCACCCCGAAGTAATCCGCGGCCTCGCCGTACTGGTGCGCCAGCGAGGTGATGAACGGCGTGTTGGGGTCGCCGATCACACTGTGCTGGGAATGGTTTTCCAGCACGATCACGAAAACGCGATCAAGCTGGACATGCTGGCCGTTTCCACCCCCCTGGGTTGCCGCACCGCTCGCCGACGGCAGTCCCACGGCGACCGCCGCAGCGATCGCCGTAGCCGCAGTGCCAGCGACAATCTTTGCCCGTCTCGTCCTGAAAATCATGCCCACCTCCATCTTGAAATGCGCGGGCCAGCTAACCCGTCGCCCACCTTTCCTACGCCTGACGGCCACCGCGGCCGCAGCCAGCCCGGGCTGCGCTGCGCTACTTGCCGGCTGGGGCGCTCGGCGGCTGGTTCGGCTGCTGACCATCATGCGTTCACTTGACGTTCATTTCTAGGTCGGCCGAGCGTCGCTTGGGCTCGATAGTTTCCGCCGCAGCAGCAGGAGGACGAGCGCAGCCGGCGGCGAGTCAGGCGGCATGAGGGCGGGGGAGTGCTGTGACCGAGGCCCGGGCCAGGGACCTGATCGCGGAGCTGGATGAGGCGTCGCTGAGCAGATTTCATCTGCGGGCGGTGCTGGTATCGGGGATGGGGTTCTTCACCGATGCCTACGACCTGTTCGTCATCGGGATCGCGTCCACGCTGATCGCGAAGGAGTGGGGCCTGAGTTCGGGTGAACTTGCCCTGCTGAACAGCACGATGCTGGCGGCGGCCTTCCTCGGGGCGTTCGTGTTCGGGCGCTTCGCTGACCTGGCTGGGCGTAAGCGCGTGTACTGGATGGTTGCCGCGATCATGATCGTGGGCGCGCTGGGGTCGGCGGTGTCGCCCTCGTTGTGGGTGCTGATCGTGTTTCGTTTCGTCCTCGGATTCGGGGTGGGCGGCGACTACCCGGTCAGTGCCGTGATGATGAGCGAGTACGCCAACCGCAAGGACCGCGGCAAGCTGGTCGGGATGGTATTCGGCACCCAGGCGCTCGGGCTCATCGTGGGGCCGTTGATCGCGCTGGCCTTGCTCGGCGGCGGGGTCAGTAACGACGTAGCCTGGCGGGTCCTGCTCGGCCTGGGCGCGGTGCCCGCCGCCGCAGTGCTTTACCTCCGCACCCGGATGCCGGAATCGCCGCGTTACCAGGTGCAGGTGCAGGGACAGGCGGAGCGGGCCGCGAGCCAGCTCGCCGACTTCACCAGCGGGCAGGTCAGTGGTGCCGGGTCCGGCGGGGCGCGCCAGGAGATGGGGTTGCGGGCGTTCCTGACCAACCGCCGGTATCTGATCCTGCTGGCCGGGACGGCCGGCACCTGGTTCCTGCTCGACTACGCCTACTACGGGAACACGATCTCTACTCCGCAGATCCTCGGGCTGATCTCACCCAGCGCTTCCACCACGACCAAGATCGCTCTTCAGCTGGCCATCTTCGTGGTCGCGGCGGTGCCCGGCTATGTGCTGGCGATCGCCCGGCTCGACCGGATCGGTCATCGGCGGCTGCAGTTGCTCGGGTTCGCGATGATGTCGCTCTGCTTCGCGATCATCGCGGTGGTGCCGGGGCTGACCACCATGGTCGTCCCGTTCCTGCTGGTGTATGGGCTGAGCTACTTCTTCACCGAGTTCGGCCCGAACATGACTACGTTCGTGATGCCCAGCGAGCTGTACCCGGTCAGCATGCGTGCCACTGGGCACGGGATCTCAGCAGGGGTCGGCAAATTCGGCGCCTTCATCGGGGTCTTCCTGTTCCCGGTGCTGCAGACCTCCCTGGGCCTGCGCGGCACACTGCTGCTTACCGCCGGTGTGTCCGTGCTCGGCTTCGCCCTCACCCTGGTGCTGCCCGAGCCTGCCGGGCGCAGCCTGGAAGACATGGACCTTAACGCACCTGACATAGGCGCCCCGCCGCTGCAGGTTGCGAGTCAGCCATCAGCACCCTGAGCATCCTCATTCCTGGAGGCTGGCTGGGCGACAGCGCTCCTCAAGGTGCCGCCTGCGCGCTGATATCGGTCAGAGTGGGCACGTCTGTGGCAGCTAGCCGGAGGAACCCTGCGGTGCGCCCGAAGATCTCCCCGGTCGGGTGGCCGGCCAGCTGCGTCTGGTAGGCCCGATACCGTGACATCTCCCAGGCCTGCCCGCGTGGCGCACGTGAAACGAGCGCCGGCTCCGCTAGCGGCTTCCATGTCCAGCCGGTGATAGGCGTTTGCCCCGCAGGCTCGCCGGGGTCGATGAACTCGGCAAGATCGGCTTCGCCGCTGATCCGGTTCCGGACAAAACGCAGCCCGGCCAGGGCTTCCTCGATCAGCTGGCGCTGTACCGAGCTCTGGCCTGCCAGTACGGCGTCGTAGGCCTGATGGCGGTGACGCACCAGCGTGGCGTCGACGATCGTGATCCACCACACCGCCTCACCGATCACCGCGAACGCCCGCGCCCGGTCCACTGCCTTCACCCGGGAAAGCCGGCCTGTGGCATCACTCATCGCGGTGACCGACCACATCAGCGCGCTCACCCCGGCTGCTGGATCACCTGCATGCTCGCGGTTCCACGCCACCCGGCAGCGGGCATCGCAAAACCGCGCATGCTCACGCCGCGGCGTGAACAGCGAACCGCACTGCTCGCAGAGCCGGATATCACCCACCAGGCAATGCTACGCGGGGCCAAACCCGCGTTCCCTGCGGCGCAAGTGCGGCGACCTGGTGACAGCCGGTGATGGCTGACGGGGACAGGCGGACATGCCTGTGTTCACCATCACAACAGGCTGCATTCATCTTCTGTTCACTTCTGATTAACCTGGCCAGATGACTGCGATCAGTACCCATGTTTCCGCGGCGGCTGCGGCGCACGGGCTCAACGCTGAGGGGTGGTTGCAGGCTGGTGAGCTTGGCCTGGCCCTGGTGCTCTCGGCGGCTGTCGGCTTGGAGCGGGAGATCCGGCAGAAGAACGCCGGGTTGCGACCCACACCCTAGTCGGGGTGGGCGCGGCGCTGTTCATGCTGATCAGCAAGTACGGATTTACCGACGTGCTGGAACCCCGCCTGGTGGTACTGGACCCCTCCCGGGTGGCGGCCCAGATCGTGACCGGCGTGGGATTCCTGGGCGCCGGGCTCATCTTCGTCCGGCGCGATTCGGTGCGCGGCCTGACCACCGCTGCGGCGATCTGGGTCACCGCCGCTATCGGGGCAGCAGCAGGCGCCGGGCTGCCGGTCCTGGCGGTTCTGACGACTGGCATCTACTTCCTGGTGGCCGTGGTGTTCCCGGTCGCAGCCCGGCGGCTGCCGAGATCGGCGATCGCGATCTCGGCGCTGCGGTCCGCTATCCCGACGGCCAGGGCATCCTGCGCGATGTGCTCCGGGAAGCAACCACGCGCGGCTTCGCCATAGACGATGTGGCCACCGAGGCACTTGGCTACCGGCGGCCGTCCGGCCACGGCGACACGCGCGCTGAGCGACGCATGGTGGAAGTTACCCTCCACGTCCATGGCAAGAACTCCGTCAACGAACTGACCGCCGCGCTGTCCGAGCAAGCGGACGTGGACGCCGTTCTCGCCAGCGACGTCAACACAACCGACAACTAGCCAATCAGCCTCGCCTTAGCGCTGCCGCGAACGGCGGCGGTCGCTTACGCAGGCACCCCCCGGACCGCGCGGCAGGCGAAGGGGCTGGGCGCGGTCTTCCGTTCGGTGGCCGGCTCTTGGCTGCTGGCCCCGCTTGCATCCGGCCTGCTCTGCTACGGCCTTTACTGCCTGATCGAGGCTCGCTACCGCGACCTGGCACCAGGGCGCTGAGCCGGCCGGCGGCGACGGCCTGGCGTGAGGGCGACTGGTCGTGCCCGGCATTACTGGTGACCATCTGGCGGCGGCGTGCTTGCGCCGCGGGCGAGGTCTACGGCCTGGGCGGCGAGCCCGGCCGGGGCTGGTGGCCCGCCTGCCCAGGTGGCCGCTGCCGCGGCCTGGCCGGGGTCAGGCCGGGTGAGGGATTCTGAGCCATCGATGAAGGCCCGGGCAAGCTCGGACAGGCGCAGGTTGCGGTTCCTCGCGAAGTCTCGCAGGAGGCGGAATGCCTGGTCCATGTCCAGGCAGCGGCGCTCGGCGAGCTTGCCCTTGGCCTGCTCGATGATGACGCGGCTGTTCAGCGCGGTCTGCAGCTGCTCGTTGAGGGTGTCGCTGTCGCGTATGCAGCGCTTTCAGCAGGCGAAAAGTGCCACTCAGGTGGCACTCGTGATTCTGCCGAGGTCGGCTTAGCAGCCGTTTCCCTGGAGGTGGAGCGCAGTAGAGCGTCTCCCGTGCCGGGAAGAGGTGTCAGGTCGCCCTGGGGGACGGGATTGACATGCCATGACCGGGTCGTCAGTCCGAGGCCTTGCTGGCGAACCGGGCTTGGCATCCCCGCACGCGTCATCCGTCGCCGGACAGGTAGGAGGCAACGGCGAGAGCCGAGTAGGCGGCCAGGAGGATCGCTCCGCTAAGCCGGCTCGTTCTGCCGGTCCGCAGAACGAGCGCGGGAAGAGCAGCCGCTCCTGCCATGGCCGCGAGCTCGACCGGCCGGAAGCTGAGGGCAAGCGGCGTGAAGCCCCACGAGATGAGAGCTACCAGGGGTATCACCAAGCCGGCGATCTGGGCGCTTGAGGCCAGCGGGATCTCGGTTGCCAGCTTGACCCGGCCGCGCCGCGCCAGCAGCACCGCGCTCCCGTGCTCCGTCGCGTTTCCGATGATCGCAATGATCACAAACGCGGTAAAGAACTCCGAGAGGTGCGCGGTGTGTGCGAAGGCTCGTAGCGTGCTGACGAGCGTTTCGCTGACGAAGGCGGTAGCGATCGTGGCGACGCCGAGCACCACGAGGGCGGCAGGCAACGACCAGCCGGTGCTTTCGGGTTCAGCGGACCTGAAGAGCTGCCACTGGCGGCGCAGCGCGTAGCGGGTCACGATCACGCAGACGACCAGGAGCACGATGGCAACAGGAACCGAGAGCCCGGCGAGCGAGCGGCGTTCCGGATCGCCGTGGAATCCTGGTGCGGCGGCGACGAGCACGACAACGGTGGTGAATCCGACTAGGCCGAGTGAAATGTAGGCAGATCGGCGATCGATGGAGCCCCTCTGGCCGACGAGAAGCGTGAAGCCGAGGACCAGAAGGAGGTTGCTGGCGATCGAGCCTACGAGCGAGGCCCTGACGATCGCGGTCAGACCCCGGGACACGGCGATGATCGCGATGATCAGCTCCGGCGCGTTACCGAACGTCGCGTTCAGGAAGCCGCCGATCCCGGGACCGGTATGGCGGGCCAGGTTGTCCGTCGCCTCGCCGATGAGCCAGGAAAGAGGGATCAGCGCCGCGCCGGCAAGTACGAACAATGTCAACTCGCCGACGGCGCCGAGCCGATCCAGAACCACGACGAGTGGTGCCAGCAGCAGCAGCGTCAGGAGCGCACCGCGAGCGATGTTCCCACCGGCCCCGCACACACACTCACCCTACTGGGCGACGCCCGCAGCCCGGCGTTCAGCCGATGCCGGCGAGACCGGCAGCTGGCTCATCACAAGAGCCGGGAAGCCTCGGACGCAGTTAGCGGTGGCATGGTGCATAGCGCTAGCGACTGCCAGGATGAGCGCGCCGCCTGCCGGCGACACGGGCAGGGACAGCTCCTTCAGCAGAGGTGGGCGAGGTGGGTGGTCACGACGCGAAGTCGGGCGTGGCAGACGTGGCGGACTCGCTGCGCCCCTTGGACTCCTCCCACTCCGGCCGAGCGCGGTGAGGTCGAGAAAGTAGTAGGAGCCGCCGGTGGACTCCAGGCCACGGGCGTACTGGGAGTCGGTGTGGAACACGCGGCCGCTGGCTTGGAGGAAGCAGCTCCGGCCCGGCATCTCGAAGAGCTGGTCTGAGGCAAAGAAGTCCGACCCCATGGCCTCGGACTCGGCTCTGGTGCGGAAGTTGTACTCGCCGGGTGCGACCGACTCATCGATCGTGACCCCGAAGTCGTAGTTGAAGTCGGTCCCGAACGAGGAATACTAGGGGATCTCCCAGCCCTTCGAGGCCTTCCACCGCTCGAGCTTGGCCAGTGGCGCCCGACACAACGGTGTAGCAGGTATCGCGGGTGTGCAGGTGCGCGAAAGAAGCCGGCCGACAGCTCGTCCGTGCCGGCGGTGCAGCTCGGGCAGCCAGCATGGCCGAATCCGCCGGACTGCCCGTGGCGGCCTGCGTAGTGGCCGCGTGGCTCGGCGGGCGCGACGCGGGCCTGGTCGGGGGCCTCGTGGCCATCTGGCTCACCGTTGTCAGCCGCAAAGTCGCGACCGGATCTGTGCCGAGTCTGCTGACGATTTCCGCGGTCCTGCTCACGGTGCAGGCCGCGGTCGTGCTGACCACCGGCGAACTGTGGCTCTTCCTGCTGTAGTTCCCGCTCGCGAAACTGTGCATGTGCGTCGTGTTCGCCCGGACGGCGAACGGCCCGGACCCGCTCGTCGACCGGCTGGCCGCTGAAGTGGTCGCGCCACGCCAGCCGGCCACCCCTCACCCGGGGCCTGTACCGCTTCTTCCAGGGAGCGACCTGGCTGTGGCGGGGATCTTCCTGCTGCTCACAGCCGGCCTGGCGGTGCTGATGCTCACCGAGCCAGCCGGTGTTCCTGATGCTCTCAACCGTCGAGCTCGTCATCGCCGGAACCGGCGCTTCTGCACCGTGGTTCCTCTCGGCGCTGCGCATGCCTGATACACACGCGATCTTCCTGACAGCCCCGGATTCCGCCATGCTGTGGTGGCGGATGCTGTCCTCGCATGCCCAGACAAGGGGTCCGAGATGATCATTGCTCGTGCTCGCTGCCCGGATGGTGGCCAACACCTGCTCGTCATCTTCGAGATGGTGCCCGTCCGGCACATCCGCTGCGCAATCGGGCAGGACGCTGCCCGCATCAAGGCTAATCCGTCTGCCCCGTTTGCCCGCGGGGTGCGCGGATTCGTCTTCGAGGTCGCGGCCCGCTTGCTCAACAAGGTCACCTGAGGACGAGGAGGATCCACCGTTACCGGCACTTTCAGTTCACGTTGATCGCGCAATTGAACCTTGGCGGTGTACCGCTTTCCCGGTTCCAGGTTGGAGGTATCACCACTGGCCTTCAT
>Ga0207665_10001635_pt1 | contig 15070 bp, 10 predicted proteins | sample LARL112metaG_FD_184351 | JGI IMG/M metagenome (GOLD analysis project Ga0207665, IMG submission 184351) | Corn, switchgrass and miscanthus rhizosphere microbial communities from Kellogg Biological Station, Michigan, USA - LAR L11-2 metaG... | ecosystem: Host-associated > Plants > Roots >...
GTCGTAGATGATCTGGGTGTCGCCTGCTTCATCCTGGAGCTCCAGGCGGAAGCGGCCGTCCTTGGAGGCCCACAGCCGTCCCGAGCCGCCCGTGAACAGCGGCCCGGAGACGAGGCTCGAGCCGCCGCCGCCGGCTCCGGAGCCCTCGCCGGTCAGGTTGGCGCCTTCGAGCAGCTGGTTGGTGAGCGTGATGTTCGCCGAGACCCCTTCGGGGGCCGGCGCGGCGAGCGCGTCGTGCACCGCCTGGGCCAGCGGCTTCGGTTCGGGGGTGGGGCCGGAGCCGAGCGCCGAGGCCAGCGCGGTCGCGCCGATCGCGACTGCCAGGGCGATCGCGCCGATCGCGAGCAGGCGGTTCAATGAGATGCGGCGAAGGACGTTCACGTTGCGATGCTGCCCCGTGCGTTGAGAGCTTGCAGCTCGCGTCCAGGTTAGCGGCGGCCCATAAGGGGGGCTAAACGCGACGCCGGTGCGCCGCTGCCGCGGGTGCCTACTCGTCGATCCGCACGGCTTTGAGCGCCTCGCCCGGATCGTTGAACCAGCGAAAGCGGACCGCGCGGCCGTCGCGGATTGTCCATATGTAGCCCTGCCGCCACTGGGTCTCGATCCCGCTCGGCGAGGTGCCGCGTGCGACGCCGATCACGATCACCTCATCGCCGGCATCGACGAACCGTTCCGGCTCCACGCGGAAGTTCGGATAGACCTCCCGGATTGCGGCCAGGCTTCTGCGGCCGACTTTGACGCCGGCCTCAACTGCGTTCGGGGGATTGACGTACTCCAAGGCCGGATCGATGAGCTCTCCGGCGGACTCGCCGGCCTCCCATAGCTCGTAGATCCGCTTGACGACATCGACGTTCTGGTGGGACATCTCCCGTCAAGTATCGCCAGTCGCGACCGTGGCGAGGGGCCGAGGATCGCCGCCCGCTGGCGCCGGGCCGGAGGATGGCGGGTGCTTCGCGTAGGCGAGTCGATATGTTCTGGCGCGCAAATGGTCTACGTGGTCGCTCTGTTGTGGGTCATCATCGGGCTCGGCGTGTTCTTCGTCGCGATGCGCCGCGGGCACGCCGCCGCGCGCGAGGCGGGCGCCGCCGGTGAGCCGCGCCGGGAATCGAAGGCGGGCCGGCGCTGGACGACGCTCGCGGTCGTCGTGCTGGTCGCCTTCGGGCTCGCGATCCCGGCGCTCGTGCTCGCCGCCAACGGCAACGACAAGGCGGGCGTCGCCGTCGGGGGCGTGCACCTGACCAAGCGCGAGCAGAAGGGCAGGGAACTGTTCGCCCACGCGTGGTCGGACGTCCAGGCGGAGGTCACCGCACGCGGCCGCGACGGGATCATCGACCACTTCCTCGGTGGTGAGCACCGGCGCCCAGTGCTTCGACAAGTGGTTCAACCGGGTGCCTGCGCTCGATCGTCAGACTTTCCTCAGCCCCACCGGCCTCGATCCTCAAGCGCCCTATATCCTTTATTTGTGTTCGTCGCCTTTTGTCGGCGGTCCCGGCGAAGCTGGTTTCGTGCATGATTGGCTCGAGGCCCTGCGTCTGTCGCCAGACCCCGCCGCCCACAAAGTAAGCGTCATGGTGAGACCGCACCCTCAAAATGCTCACATTTGGGACTCAGTCGATCTTTCCCACCTCGGTGCAGTGACAATCTTTCCAACCGCAGGTGCAAATCCCGTCAATAAAAAACGCCAGGATGAATATTTCCATTCGATCCATTTCAGCAGCGCTGTTGTCGGCATCAACACCAGCGCCATGGTGGAGTCGGGCATTGTGGGCCGCCCAGTCATTACTATTAAGGACCCGCGCTTCACTCACACGCAGGAAGGCACGCTTCATTTCCATCATTTGGTGCGATCCGGCTTAGTGCATGTTGCTCAAAATATCGAGGCCAGCCAGGCGTTAATCGTTGCAGCCTTGAAGGGGGAGCTTTTCGACCAGACCCGGAGCGACGAGTTTCTCACCACATTTATTCGTCCGCACGGTCTAGGCGTGGCCGCCACGCCGCTTTGCGTCGAGGCGTTCGAGGAATTGGCTACCCTCAAGGTTGCGGCCCAGAAAAAACGGCTCCTTCGTGATGGCTTAATCCGTGCCGCTGTTTGGCCGATGCGTTATCCCATCGCGCTCATGGAAGGCGGACGCAAGAAGAGAAAAACGCCCAAGGTCAAGGCTGACTGGACCGTTGCCGCCAGCGGAAAAGAATAGCTACCACTGCGACATAGCTCCCCATCACCCCTTGGCCGCAATCCCCAATTATGCTTGATGTGCACCACGGGTTGGGGGCGGAGTCCCTTGTGGGCCTGTTCCAAAATCGTTTTGCGCTGCAGTCGTGGGAACCAGAGCTTTGAGCTACTCAGGGCGACGGCCGAGGAGCCGAACCAAAAGGCGCGTCTCGAAATGGGTCCGGCAACGCTTTGAGCGTGTCTCCAAATTACTAGGTCGCGCACGCAAGATTTTGGTTCGGCACATCACCGGCCGAATGCCCAAGCTTGGCAATCGGTGGCAAAAGATGCGCTACCGCCGTTGGATCCAACAAGGACTTCGGCACCCAGGATCGCTTTCGGAAGTGACCCGCCCAGACTTCATCATCATTGGCGCGCCGAAATGTGGAACATCGTGGTTGCAAAGCGTTCTCAACCAGCATCCGAATGTTCTCATGATCCCCGACGAGATAGAGTATTTCTCCGCACATGATGGTTATCCCATTGAGTGGTACTTCGATCATTTCGCTCAGCGCATCGCAGCAGCGAATGGTCAGCTGCCGTCATCCTACGTGCTCGGCGAGAAGAGCGCGCATTACTGCTCGATGACGCCAGAGCGCATCCGACGCGTTCGAGACCTATTGCCAGATGCCCAGCTTATCTTGATGACGCGGGACCCGGTCAGTCGGCACTGGGCTCACGCCAAACGCTACTTCGAAAAGCGCCGCTTTCGGGATCGGCAAAGAGCCGCACTCGTGGTGCCACGAAAGAAGCTTTTCGACTTCTTCACCCGCAATCAGTCCCTGGGCGAGTTCTCGAAGATCATCGCCAATTGGACATCCAACTTTCCGCCCGAGCAGCTGCTTATTGTTTCACAGGAAAGAACCCTGGCCTCGCCGCGCGAAACCTTCGACGCGGTGCTTGGACATATTGGGATCGCGACCGATTACGATCCTAGCTCTCTTACCTTCCTCTCGCAGCAGAAGAATCGGGGGCCAAAAATCGAGATGCCGGATGACGTCGCCGAATTTTTAGAGGACATGTTCGCTGGCGAGCGCCTGCGCCTGCGAAATTTGTTTGACGGTAAGTCGTTCGTCTACGGCTCCTGACTGAGGTACGGCGCGTGAAGATTGTTTTTTTGCTTCGACATGCGCTTTACCTGCGCAATTTCGAAGGCGCCGTTCGCGATCTTGCTGACCGGGGCCACGAACTCTTATTCGTTTTCTCGCCTTTGGTGAGGCGGGTGGACACGACGCTTCTAACCCAGCTGAAGCAAGATTATCCGAACATCACCGAGCATCCCATCGCTCCTCGGGTGGGATGGTGGTGGCCCGCCAGCGACGGCCTCCGCGTCATGCGCGACTATTTGCGCTATCTCGAACCTGAGTTTGCCGAGGCTCCTGCGTTGGTAGAGCGAGGTGGTGCCCGCCTTCCCGCCCCCGCACGCTGGATCTTCAAACATGTACCCGGCATGAAAAGTGCTCCAGTACGGCGGGTGCTAAACGGTGCGCTGCGCGTTATCGAGCGTGCCGTGCCTCCCGATGCTGGAATCGTTGCCGAGCTAAAAACGCTGGCACCGAATCTCCTTCTCGTGACTCCGATGATCGATTTCACTTATGGCCAGACCGAATATGTGAAGGCGGCGAGATCTCTAGGCATCCCTACCATTCTTGCGGTCGCGAGCTGGGACAACCTCACCAACAAGGGACTGATCCACGTTTGCCCGGATCGCGTTCTTGTGTGGAACACGATCCAAGAACGTGAAGCTGTGCAATTGCATGGCATTCCGCGCGAGCGTGTCCTCAAGACCGGCGCACAACTCTATGATCACTGGTTCACGATGTCGCCGTCGCTTGATCGCGCCGCGTTCTGTTCCCGCGTCGGTAATCTCGATCCGGGCAAGCCCCTCATTCTTTACCTTTGCTCCTCCAGTTTCATCTGTCGAGACGAAGTGACCTTCGTGAAGGAATGGCTGTCAGAGCTTCGCGCCTCAGCCGATCCCAAGATTCGCGACGCTAACGTAATTGTCAGGCCCCATCCGGCACATGGCGAGCAGTGGCGCGGCGCCAGCCTCTCAAGCCTCGGGCACGTTGTCGTTTGGCCCCCGGAGGGCGAGGCTCCGATTAACGAGAGCCGCAAACGAGACTACTTCGATAGCCTCTATCACGCCGGAGTTGTCGTGGGCATCAACACAAGCGGTTTCATCGAGGCCGGCATTGTCGGTCGAAGAACCCTCACGGTCGCCACGCACTTCCGAACTACGCAAGAGGGCACGCTGCACTTTCACTACCTGACGGAAGGCGGCCTGCTCGAAACTGCCGCGACCTTCAGTGAGCATCTTGCTCAATTGTCGCGTGCGCTGGCAAATCCAAGCGAGATGCAGCGCGAGGTGCGCGCGTTCATCGCTGACTTCGTGCGTCCCTGTGGTCTGGATAAGCCCGCCACGCCTGTTTTCGTTGAAGCGGTAGAGTCGGGAAGAGCGCTTACAAAACATCCCTGGCAGGCGCCGTTTTACGCTCTCCTGCTTCGGTCCTTTCTCTTGCCGGCAGTTGCCCCCCTCCGGAAGGCCGTTTTGGAGGCGATCAATTTTGGCATGTACCGCGGCATCGAACGCACGAAAATGCCGCGCCTCCTGGAGCCCATAGGCAGATCGCCCCATCATTCCCACAAGATGGCTCAGGGTCTGTGCGCCGAAGCCTACCGGTCTCTGGAAAGAATGGCCCGGAGCAATCGGCCAATCATCGTTGGGCCTTGGCTTGCCGAAGTCGGCTACGAAATCCTTTATTGGATTCCCATGCTTCGCTGGGCTCAGGAAGCCTATGGTCTCGACCCAAAGCGCTTAGTTGTGATTTCCCGTGGGGGCGTTGAGAGTTGGTACCACGACATTGCCGAGCGCTATCTCGATCTGTTCGATTTCTTCGAGCCGGCGGAGTTTATGAGCTTCAATGCAGAGCGTCAGCAAGCCTCCGGAATGCAGAAGCAAAAGCGAATGTCCGAGGCTGAGAATCGCCTTTTGCGTGAGGTGCAGAAGAAACTAAAGCTTGGTGACTACGACCTGCTGCACCCCAGGCTTATGTTCAGTGGAATTCTGCATTTGCAATGGAGTGGCCGCACGTCCTTCGACCATCTCCGCCATCACACACGTTATGAGCCTCTTCCCTTGCCGCAGCGTGGCGAGATCGAGATGCGTTTGCCCGACGATTACTACGCGGTCCGTTTCTATGCCCGCGAGTCATTCACTGACTCAAGTAGCAATCGCCAGTTCGTGAGAAATTTGATCGAGAAACTCCTTGGGCGCAGTGACGTTGTCCTGCTTGACACAGGGTTTTGCATTGACGACCACGACGAAATCGCCTGGATGGAGGCGGCCACCAACGGTTACGGTTATAACAATCGGCTGATCAAGGCGGCGGATTGGATGACCCCACGCAACAATCTCGAGGTCCAAAGCCGGATCATCGCACGATCACGTTGCTTCGCTGGAACTTATGGCGGACTGTCTTACGTCGCCCCCTTCTATGGAAAGCCGTCGATTGCGCTTCACCAACAGCGGGGAGACGTTATGGATAGTCACGTCAGCACGGCACTTGCGGTTTTTAACGCCTTCAATGTGTCGTTCATGCTACTCACCCCTGATGAAAGGGATCTCCTAAAGGCCATGTTGTGAGCCGGCTTTTTTGCCGGCACTGAAATCGAACGTCGCTTCGCCTGACAGCTGCACTGAAGGTGCTCCCGATCTTACCTGAGCGACGATGTTTCCTGGTTCACATCGATACCGAGATCTATTCATAGATCGCGGAGTGTCTACGATGCTTTTGTCCCCGGCTGGTTCCTGGAGGAATCATCGTGGTCGATAACTTTGGGGCCGCGAAATATCCCGGGGTGGCCAAGGCTGTCCACTAATGCTTGCCTGAAATGCGCGATTGCCAGATTTGGCAGATGCGCACCGAACAGTGTGTCAAAATTGCCTAACTCGCCACGCTAAGGCGCGCTGCCGTTGTCTGCGAGCGATTCGTTCCGCCGAGCACGAAGGATGTGCCGTCAAGAATTCCGCTCACCACGCAATCGAGCGACACACAAGCACCGGGGGCGAAGCTTTCCAGCTTCATCGGAGCGATCTCGTAAGGCGCGCCTTGGACGGTGCTGCGCTTCAAGCCGAGCATCGGGATCATCCGCCGGAAGAAGAAATGATAGGCGTACTTTTGCGCGCGCATTGTGCGCTCGTCGTCGAGCCGCTTTCGGAGGGGGAGCGATGCGAGCATGCGCTCATAGGCATCCGCATCGTTGCAATCGAAGCCAATTCCCTTGCCCCTCAGCCAAGCCTCGCCAGCAACGATCACCGGAATGCCGCGCGCGGCGAGCTCGATCCCCGTCTTGGTGGCATAGATGATCGCGGCATCGGAGGCACTGGCGAGCTGATAAGTGCTTACGTTCTCGCCCGGCCTGATCAGCGCGACGTTCTTGGGGAGTTTGGGATAGGCAGACTTGATCGCGTCGGCGATCGGCTGGCGCGACGGCAATGAGCCTGTGATCTCCGCGGGGTGCACGCGGATCGCGAGCTGCACATCGTCGCGCTTGGCGAAATGCGCGATGGTCTTTAGCATCCATTCGACCTGGTCCTTGAACGCGCGCTGGCGGTAGTGGAGCTGGGCGTCCCATACGACCGAGGTGAGAAGCGCGGCGACGGGCCTTGCCCTATCGAGCCCGATCGAAGCAATGATGTTCCCGGATCTGGCGGCGTCAGCGGGATGGAATGCAATCCAGTCCTGTGTTCCCTTCTCACGGTCGTAGAGATAGCCAATCAGCTTCCTGCGTTTGTCATCGTCGAAATCCATGTCCTCCCATACGGAAGCCGGCTCGGCGAGCATGGCGCGGTGGTAGGTCTCGCCATGGCTGAAAATGAAGCAGCCCTCGCGGTAGGCCGGGTTCCAGGCGACGAAGCGGACCCCTGCCTCTCGCGCCGCGTCGGCAACCAGCGCCTGCGGCACGTAGATGCCATGATGGCCGATGACCACGTCATAGCGCTCGCGCGCAAGCAGCCTGCGCATGGCGAACAACGAAAGACACGCGGCCTCAAAATAGCGCTTCAGAATCGCCCCTTGCGCCTTTCCGTCTTCGAGCTCGCCGCGAGCGAAAAACCGGAGCGCGCCTGATAACGCCGCCTCTCCCACGGCAAGACCGTCGAGAGTGAGGCCGCCAACCGACTCGGGCGCAGTGTTCTGAGCAAGCGATCTCGCATGGGCCCTATCGGCGTCAGTCAGCAGAGCGCCATAGCGGTGAACGGTCAGCCCGACGCCTTCTGCGCCGAACAGCTTCTCGGCCGGTGCGAGGCAGGCCGTGCAGAGATCGTCGCGTGAGCCGCGGGCCGCGAAATGCTCAGGTTTCGGATACCACGTGTAGTCGGCACCGAGGCACGCAGGGAGCACCGCGTCACAAAGAGCCACGTCGCATCGCGCGCCGCGCGCGGTCAGAGCCACGCCCAAATAGCTGTCGAAGATCGAAGAGGCGGCGTGCACGCCGACGCTGGTTGCGATCAGCACCCGAGGCGCGTTCGTATCACCGCGCGCCGCATCGCGCATCGCCTCGAAACGCGGCCAGTCCTCCCCGAGAAGCTTCCGCCAGTCAGGGAACAGGCCGTTGCGCTGGCGCCGTTTCAGATTGGCGAGGCGAATCGGCTGCATCCATGGCTGCTCGCGCAGCCTCTGCTTCAGGCGGAGCGCCTTCATCCCTTGAGCTCTTGGCGAATGCGAACTTTGAGACTAGCAGAATCGAGCCCGTGGTGGCCGAGCACCTCGGCTGGCTGGCCTGAGGAGGGCACATCGTCAATGCCGAGCCGCACCACGCGCGGCGAAAGGCAGGCGCCTTCCCGGGCGAGCGCCGATAGAAGCTGATCGCCGAAGCCGCCATTCACATAGTGGTTGTCGATGGTGACGAGCAGCTTGACACCCTCGAGCTTGTCGGCGAACCAGGCGCCGTCGATGCGGTTCAGGAACGGGCATTCGATGATCAGCGCGTCGATGCCCTCGTCGGCAAGCTCCTCGGCCGCCTTGTAAGCCTCAGCCGTCGTGATCAGCCCGTAGGTGACGATGGCAACAGCAGGCTTGTCCTTTTGCCACAAAACCACGCCTTGCCCCTCGATGAGGCGCTCGGCCGGATAGGCAAAGAGCACCGGCCAAGGCACGGAAATGAGCCTGAGGTAACCACTCCGCTTCGTCCCGAGCAGATAGTCGAGAAGAAGCGGCACCTCCTCGGGGCAGCACGGCTCGACAATGTCGAGCCCTGGCACAGAGGTGAGCGCCGAGATATCGCGCAAGCTCTGATGGCTGTGCCCCGGCGCCGCCGGAATCAGTCCTGCGAGTGATCCGACATAGAGCACCTTCGTGCGCTCCGTCGCATTGTTGTAGATCTGCTCGTTGGGCCGCGTAGAGAGGAAGCAGCCGAAGGAGTGGCAGATCGGGATCAGCCCTTCAAGCGCCATGCCGCCGGCCTGCGAGACCATGTCCATCTCGGCGATGCCGCACTCGACGAACCGGTCCGGGAACTTTTCCTTGAATGGAATCAAGCCTGTATCGAGTACGAGGTCGGCGTCCAGACCGATGATGCGGTCGTCCTTGGCGGCGCGCGCGAGCAGCGCCTCGGTATAAGCGGGGATCAGCCGCTTGGTCGTGCCCGGCGCGGCTTTGGCCGGTGGCTCGACGCTCTCGAGGCTGAGCCTTGCCACGCCAATGCGCGACAGCGCGCGGTTGACGTGATCGAGTAGCTCCTGCGCGCCGCGGCCATAGCTGTCGGCGTCAGGGGCGCCCGAGTGGAAGCGATACATGTCGGTGTCCGAGTCGAGCGCGGTATGCTCCATGAAGGACACGCCGCGGCCCTTGACCGTGTCGGCGATGATGACCTGCGGCTTCCCGGGATGCGCTTCGCAGGCGCGCAGCGCTGCCGAGAAGGCATCGAAATCGTGACCGTCGCAGCGCTCGACATGCCAGCCGAAGCTTTTGAACTTGGCAGGCAGGTCGCCGAGATCGCTGGTCTGGCTGACGCGATAGTCCGATTGCAGCTTGTTGTGATCGACGATCGCCGTGATCTCGCCCATACCAGCATTGGCGGCAGAGATCAGCGACTCCCAGATCTGGCCCTCTTGCAACTCGCCGTCGCCGGTCAGGACGTAATAGCGGCGTTCGTGACCTCTGAGGCGGTCGGCGCGCACCATGCCCTTGGCCTTGGAAATACCCATGCCGAGCGAGCCGCTGTTGATGACCATGCCGGGCACGCCAACGTCGGGATGCCCCGGCAGGCCGCCTAGCCGGCGCAAGCCGTGCAGCTTGTCGAAGGGAAGCTGGCCGAGCGCGATCAGCACCGAATAGAGGCCAGGCGCGTCATGGCCCTTGGAGGAGAAATAGAGGTCGTCGTTCTTGAGCTCGTTCAGATAGAGCCACGACACCACGTCGAGGCTAGAGAAGCTCGAGCCGATATGGCCTGACCCGGCGCGAGCGATCATGTAGAGCGTGTTCAGCCGGCACATATCGGCGAAGATGCGCGTCTTCTCCGGCGCGCTCGCCTCGTTCAGCGCGCGCACGCGATCGAACTCGCTCTTCGGCACGTAATAGAGCGTCGACTCGACGACTTTTCCGATCAGCTCTCCCAACGCATCCCTCGCCTACTTGTGATCGATGAACGGCATCTCGGAGATCTTTGGCAGCTTGAACTTGCCTTGCGCCACCGCCGCCTCCGCGTAGTCCCAATCGTACTGGTTGTTGATGTCGAAGCCCTCAGCCTCGTCGGTGAAAAACGGCATCACCGTGACGCCCGCGATATTGAGCCCGTCGAACACGACGCGCGACCAGGCGATCTCGAGGCTCGCATTCTGCACATAAAGCTCTGGCAGCGCCGCCATTTGCGTCGAGTGCCAAGGCTGCGCCGCAGGAGCAAGCGGCATTAGCGGCAGCATGCGCTTGCCGCGCACCACCCACATCTTTCCGGGATGCTGCGTCACCTTCTCCACGGCGCGCAGCGAGTCCACGCCCTCTTCGGCGAGAAACTCGGACCACGCGCGCTTGGTGGTCTCGGCGGTGCGGAATGGGCTGGTTGGCCTGAGAATACTGAAGCAATCATAGGTGCGGCCTTCGGCCTTGAGGCGCTTCAGCAGGTCGTCCACCCACTCGATGTCGGGAGAGGTCGAGGTGGCGAACTCGGCCGGCCTGAGGAACGGAATCTCCGCGCCGTAGTGGTGCGCGATGCGGGCCAGCCGCCCCGTGTCGGTCGAGCAGATCACCGCATCGAAGATGCCGCTCGCTCGCGCCCCCGCGATGGCGTAGGCCATCAAGGGATGTCCGCCGAGCGGCTTCGCGTTCTTGTCGGCCACGCGTGTTGAGCCTGAGCGCGCCGGGATGAGAGCGACTACGCTTGGCATGTGACGCGGCACTCCGTTCCGCTTTAGAGCTGCTTCGGGCGAACCTGGATATAAATATCCTTGAGCTCGCTATAGACGTCGAGAGCCTCGGTGCCTGGCTCGCGCGAGCCGTTGCCCGACTGGCGCAAGCCGCCAAACGGCATATGCGGCTCCGAGCCGAATGTGCCGGCATTGATCACCGCTACCCCGCTCCTGATCTTGTGCGCGAAGTCGATGCCGCGGTCTACGCTTTGCGTGTGGATGCAGGCGGTGAGCCCGTAAGGCGAGTCGTTGGCGAGCACGATTGCCTCGTCATAGCCGCCGACGCGGTAGAGGCAGGCAATCGGACCGAACAGCTCATGCCGCGAGATATCGGCGTCGGGCGAGGCATTCTCGATCACGGTCGGCGCAAGATAGAAGCCCTTGGCGTGCGCGGTGTCGGTCAGCCGCTCTCCGCCGGTCAAGACGCGAGCGCCCTCCTGCTTCGCCTTACCGATGGCGGCGAGCATCGTAGTGAGCTGGCGCTCATTGATGACCGGACCGAAATCGTCGCCGTCATTAGGCCCGACCCTGAGCGCCTTGGCCGCAGCGATGAGCTTGTCGCGAAACGTGTCATACACCTTAGCGAACACGATGATGCGGCTGCCCGCTGCGCAGCGCTGCCCAGCATTGGAGAAGGCCGAGAGCCACACCCACTTCACCGCATCGTCGAGATCGGCGTCGTCGCAGACGATGAGAGGGTTCTTGCCGCCGAGCTCGAGCGAGACCTTCTTCAGCGTCTTGCCGCACACCTCGCCGATCCATTTGCCGACTTTGGTCGAGCCGGTGAAGCTCACCACGTCGACTTTCGGATGTTCGACCAGCGGCGCGCCGCATTCCGTGCCGTAGCCCTGCAGCACGTTGAGCACGCCAGGAGGAAGTCCAGCCTCGTGCGCGATATTGGCAAACAGCCAGGAGGTGGCGGGCGTGTCTTCGGCTCCCTTGAGCACAGCGGCATTGCCGCAGATCAGCGCGGGAAACACCTTCCACGCCACATTGGCGATCGGCGTGTTGGCGGCGATGATCAGCCCTGCCACGCCGCAAGGCTGGCGCACCGTCATGGCGTATTTGTCTGGCGTCCCGCTCGTGGTGGTGCGGCCATAGAGCCTCTGGCCTTCCCCGGCAAAGAAGCGGCCGACCGCGATTGCGCCGCCGGCCTCGCTGAAGGCCTCCTTTGGCGACTTGCCGGTCTCCTTGGCGACGACTTCAGCAAGCTCCTTCTGCTGCGCCTCGAGCGCGTTGCAGACCTTGTGCAGCATGAAACCCCTCTGCACGGCAGGCGTCGCCGCCCAGGCGGCTTGGGCGCGAGAAGCGGCCTCAACCGCGGCGTCGACGTCTGCCGCGGCCGACCGCGCCACAGTGAACAGCGGCGTGCCATCATGCGGCGAGCGCTTCTCGAAGGTGGCACCCGAGATCGCGTGCCTTTGCTCGCCGTTGATCCAGTTTCCTATGGTCGCGTTCGTCGCGATGCCCGTGCCCTCCCCTATTGGCCGGTACTTCCTAGAGAGCCGTGAAGCCGCCGTCAGCAACGATATTCGAGCCCGTCACGTAGGACGCGGCGTCAGACAGAAGAAATTGCACCACGCCATTATACTCATTGGCGTCGGCCATCCGGCCGAGCGGCACTTTGGCGTTGTAGTGCTCGAGAAACTTGGGATCCTGATTGTTGTAGACCCCCCCGAGCGTAAGCGTGTTCACCCGTACGCCCTTGCCGCCCCAATAGGCCGCGAGATAGCGCGTGAGGTTGTAGATCGCCGATTTCGAGGTCGCGTAGGCCACCGGCTTGTAGAAGATCTCGCCGCGATCGCGGCGATATTGGTAGAGGCTCTGGTCGGGGGAGACCATGCCGTAGATCGAGGCGATGTTGACGATGGAGCCGCGTCCGCGTGCCGCCATGGCGCCCCCAAAGACCTGGCAGCAGAGAAACGTGCCCTTCACGTTGACGCTCATGATCCGATCGAACGAGCCTTCGGGATAGGTCTCGAAGGGGCCATTCTCCTCCGGCGGCGCGTCGGGAGGAGAGTCGAGGGCCGCGGCGTTGACCAGCCCGAAAGGCGTCTCCCAGGCCTTCTCGATAGAAGCTAAGCCCTTTTCGAGCGAGGCGCGGTTGGTGATATCGCAGGCGACTGACAGGACCCCGTCCGTCTCCTTGACGGGCACGCGGTCGACCACGGCGACTTTGGCGCCTGACTTACCGAGCGAGGCGGTGAAGGCTCGGCCAAGCTGCCCCGCCCCGCCCGTGACGATCACGACGCGGCCACGCAAATCGAACGGCGACGCCTCACCCAAAAGACAACCCTTCACGCATATGGAAAGGGGCGGCCCCTGAAGGCCGCCCCTTTGCTAGGAAATTGAAAACGCTTCTGGCAATGCCGGGCAAGGACTTAGGCCGACGCCCGGGTGATCGCCTCCTCGCTCACCGCGATCGAATCTTCGACGCGCAAGGTATCGTCGAGCTTGAGGTCCTTGATCAGCCGACGGCCCACCATGGTTTCGAACATATAGGGCTTCAGCCCGTCGCCAGGCGACTTGATGGCGATGTCCTCGGCGGTGAGGATGTGGCCCGCCGGCAGGTCACGAGCGGCAACCAGCTTCTTCGACATTTTCTTGATCGGGCCCACCTCGCTGTCGTAGCGCCGCTTCTCGCCCCTACCGAGCGAAAGCTTGGTGCGTTGGAGGTCGCGCACGAGCTTGCGCAAGCCCGTAGGCTCCAGTGAGAAGGCATGATCCGTACCCTTCTGCGCGCGATTCAGCGTGAAATGCTTCTCGATGACGCGCGAGCCGAGCACATGCGCGGGCGGGCCCATGGCGATGCCGCTGTCATGCGAGGAGAAGCCGATCACGGCATCAGGGAAAGCATGGCGGAACGTGGTGATCACGCCGAGATCGAGCTGCTCCCACTCCGGCGGATAGCCTGCCGTGCATTGCAGGATGCAGAGCTGCCGGTTGATCGGCATGATGGTCTCGTAGGCGCGCCGCACGTCCTCCATGGTACCACCACCCGTGGATACAAATATCGGCTTGCCGAAAGAGGCGACGTGCTTGAGCAGCGGCGTGTTGGTGAGGTCACCCGAGGCAATCTTGTAGGCGGGCATGTCGAGCTCGGCGAGGAAATTGGCGCTCGGGATGTCGAAGGCGGTGGCGAAGAAGGTGATGTCGAGTTCCTTTGCGTATCTCTTGAGCTCGACATATTCGTCGCGGCCAAACTCGAGCTTCTCGCGATGAGCGCCATAAGTGTCAGCGAAGGCGTTCTCGCTGTTGTACTCGGAATGGTACATGGCGCGCGTGAACAAGGTTCTGTTATCGCGCTTTTGCAACTTGACAGCGGTTACGCCGCAGTGCTGCTTGGCGACCTTGAAGATCTCCTTGCACTTTTCGACGTCGCCCTGATGATTGTTGCCAATCTCGGCAATCACGTAAGTATCGGTGTCGTCCGCGATGCGAACGCCATCAACCGTCATTTCGCGGTTCATCGCAGTCCCTCCGAGTGCCCACTCGTAACCCGCACATGTAGCCCAGAAATAGTGTTGTTTCAATGGCGGAGCCGCCCGCCGCGATGACGCGAAAATTGCCGGATTTCCGGCCTGCTTCGCATAGGAAATAAGGGTCCGATGAGAGTCCTTGTCTGGCAATGGGGACGCTTCGGAGCGGGCGCGCGCTACGCCTATGAGCTCGCACAGGCGCTTAAGAAAATGTGCGGCCACCAGACTGTGCTTTCGCTCGCCGAAGGCGCCGAGGTCATGCAGAACGAGGCGATCCGGCGCGACGTCGACCTCCCGCTTCGCACCTACGCTAATGCCTTCGAATTCGTGTGGCGCAGCGCATTGATCAGAGATGCGCTTAGGACCTTGTGCGATGCGCTCGACGCCAATCCTCCCGATGTCGCCATCGTGACCATGATGGGCTATTGGGACATCCCTCTCGTTCGGCGCTTACAGCAGAGGGGCGTGCCCGTGGCCGTCGTGGTGCACGACGCCGAGGTGCATCCCGGCGACCGCTTCCACATCATGGTGAGATTGCAGCGTCAACTCGTGCGCATGAGCGAAGGCGTGATCACGCCCACGAAATTCGTCGCCGGCCAGGTCGCCGCACGCGTGCCGCTTGCCGGCAAGGTGCAAGCCGTCATCCCGCTCCCGGCCTTCGACTTTGCCGAGATCGATCTTCCAGCGCCGCGCCTGCCCGATCCGTCGCCGGGGCGTCCCTTGCGCTTGCTGATGGCAGGACGGCTCAAGCGCTACAAAGGACTCCGGCTTTTGGCCGATTCCCTCAAGCTGATGCGCAATACGCCGTTTAACTTGCGAGTGGTTGGCGCGGTCCAGGACCAAGCCGAGATCGCGGAGCTCGCTTCGTTGCCAGGCGTCGAGCTCGACCTTGGCTGGAAGAGCGACCGCGAGCTCATTGCCCATCTCGATTGGGCAGACGCGACCGTGCTCCCCTACGTCGAGGCGAGCCAG
>Ga0207665_10001638_pt1 | contig 15064 bp, 13 predicted proteins | sample LARL112metaG_FD_184351 | JGI IMG/M metagenome (GOLD analysis project Ga0207665, IMG submission 184351) | Corn, switchgrass and miscanthus rhizosphere microbial communities from Kellogg Biological Station, Michigan, USA - LAR L11-2 metaG... | ecosystem: Host-associated > Plants > Roots >...
GGGCTTTCAACAGCAGGAGTTCGTTCACCACGCTTTCATTGGTGCGAAAGCGGATGGAATCGCCAAAAAATCCGGTCACGGTGCAAAACTCACATCCGTAAGGACAGCCGCGCCCCGACTCGACCGGAATAATTCGAAACGTTCCCCAGCCGGCGCCTACGCGCTTGAGCAGCGGGTGCAATATGCCGGGCAGCAAATTGAATTGGTCCAGCTTGATTTTGCTCCAGGGAATTTCGGGATAGGGTTGCAGTGATGGCTTGCGCTCCTGCCCAAAATCGTCAACGGGCGCGTAGACATCCTTGAGTGTGCCGCGCGCGGCATCTTCGACTATTCTCGGCCAGGTCTCATCAGCTTCGCCAAGAGCGACTGCATCTGCATGGCGCGGACCACCATCACGGCCGAGAGCTTCATCGGCCATTTCCGTGACGTGGGGACCTCCCATCACAACCTTTACTCCCACGGCGCGCACCGCGTCCGCGACGCGATAGGCCTTGGCGACCATTCTGGTCATCGCACCGATGCCGACAAGTCCGATATTTTCTGCACGCACGAAGCGAGCGATGCTGTCTTCATCCATGGGCTGCGCGTTGCCGTCAATCAGCACCACGTCGTGGCCAGCGGGAGTGAGTGCTTGCAGCAGAAACATCCAAAGATGCGGCATGAAGTTACGAGTGACGCCGTTATCTGGGTTGTACAGTAAAATTTTTATTAACGACGCTACCTCGCTCGCGGATTCAAGGCGAAAGCGAGTGTACGCTACCGTACGGCGATTACCTAGTGGAAAAACTTCCGGGGAACGTTACTATTTGTGAAATATTACTATCGATTGATTCCTTGCTGGCGAGAAACCTCATGTCAACGGCTAAAGAGGCGTACACTGCTTACAGAGGGTAAACCCGCGTGTTAGAGACTGCGATCACCGAAAAGAGGAAGCGCGAAGAATTGAAAGGCAAGAGGGACTTACTGTTCGAGCGCTATTTGAAGCATCCGATGGATACTCGCCTGGCTCTGGAAATCAAGATCATAGATGATCAGTTGGCAGGTTCTACCCCGCAAATAAAACGGAAGACACGAAGTTCGAACTAGTCCTGTCCAATCACCATTCGTTACCTCGCCAAGTCCGAGCTGCAGGGAATTTGCCAGGTCATGCGTCTGCGGCTGCCAGTATTGCTACAAACATTGCCCCGGGAGCAACTCGGATTAAGATCAATACGTCCTAGCCGGCCGGGACGAATTCGGATTCGCGTTGAGTGACCAACGGAAGAACCGCGAATCGCATCGTTCACAGCGAAACGGCCGGACGAAAATCGCTGCCAGGATTATAGTTTCTATGATTCCTCTGCGCCTGGAATGGTGGATTCTGACACTCGTGCATCGCGGGCAATTCATCATTTTTGCTACTCCTGCCACTAGGTGATCAAAAGCTCATAACCATTTTCGGCAGGCCCCTAGGTCGAGTCTGTCACATTTTGGACACGGTGGACCTGTTGCGATTGCTTTCGAGAAGTACTAAGAGTTGTAGCGGTATCAGCTGCGTAAGAACTGAAAGGTAGGGCGACCAGCAACTGTCCAATATAGAACTTGACCGGAACCTCTGAACGCTCCGAAATTTTCAACGGCTCCCACAGGATACGACGGCGAAAATTTTACCAACCACTGAGTGACTTTGAACAGATCTGATGGCGTTTGCGGTATGGAACATCTTTTCCACGGATAACCAACACATACTGCACGTGTGCCATGAATTCCGAGATGAAAATCTTGAGCCGGGGAGGAAGTGTCGTTGACTGCCGCGCCTAGACAGCAAGAGAACCGACGTGAGGAAGAGCATCATCGCGATGGCGACCGCAACCGCTTTTACGACCGCGAGCACAGGGACTATCACAATTGGAATGACGACGAAGATCGAGTCGTTCTACACGAATGAAAATCGTGTCATACTCAGCAGAGAAGTGTTGATGTGAAGTCCGCCGTTGTACTCGATGAATCCCAGTTTCCTGAATTTGTTCATAAAAAACTTCACTCGCGAGCGAGTGGTGCCGATCATCTCCGCCAACGTTTCCTGAGACACAAGCGGCAATACTCCGTGCGGCTGGTCGTCCTTACCGTAACGGGCAAGCAACAACAGTGCGCGAGCCAAGCGTTTCTCACTGGAGTTGAAGAGTTGATCCACAAGATCTTCCTCAATGCGAATATTTCTGGAAAGCATATGAGAGATGAAGAGGTCAGAGAGCGCGTGTTCAACGTGGAGCGCGCGCATCATCTCATTCTTTTTAATGAATAGTATGGACGTGGGCAGAACCGCAGTGGCGCTCCCCATGCAGACAGGCTGCCCCGCGAGGCACCCTTCACCAAAAAAATCGCCGGGTCCCAGAAGCCCGGCAACTGCTTCTTTGCCGTTCTCATTGATGACCGATAGCTGTACAGCACCTTTTTGGATGTAGTGCACACCCCCCTGAGAGTAGATCGTCTCGGCTCGCCAAGACTTTTTGATTTTTCCGCAGCTCCGGCGGTATCCACAAAAATCCGTAAATCGAACGTGGGCCCCTTCGTGAGAGGGTGATGGTGACCTTTTTGGCGGCAGCTCTGGGCATGATTGATACAAAAAGACGTTGAATCAGTCGGGCCAGGCGAACAAACGCAAGCGTGACTAGGTACCACCGGAATTATATTACTTTTTGTGTCTTATGGAGGGCCAGCAAGATGCGCGGCCGTGTTGTACACAAGTGAACAGACACGGGCTCTTGAAAGGTTCAGGATGAGCTTGTAAGAAAAGGGCTGTTTTGCTGGTCAGTCCATCCTCGGGTCCTACTCTCCACGGATTTCAAAAGACCAAGCGGTTCATGGAGCAATTCCGGGTGGACAGGCCGATCGTGTCTCTCAGCACAGACAGAAAGAAAAAAGACTATGCCTCTTCTTCAAATTTTATTGGCACTGATCGTCGTCGGCTTCCTCTTATGGCTGGTGAATCGGTTTATTCCCATGGCAGGAAGTATCAAATCAATTCTCAACGGAGTTGTGGTGATCGGCGTCGTGTTGTGGCTCCTAAACGTATTTGGAGTCTTACATTCGCTGTCGCGAATTCGTGTGGGGTGACGAGCAGATTGGTGGAATTCACATATGACATTTTGAAAGAGGTACAGGCCCAGCAGTGGAAGCGTTTTAAATGATGGGCGCGGAAGTAAATGCAACGGAGGTAACACCATGAAACGAATTGGAATCATTCACACGACGGCGCTCTTTCTGTTGCTCGGAATCGGTTTTCCGGCTGACGCACGGCAGGACAAGCAGGAAGAGAAGGCCAAGCCCGGGAAACCGGAGCAGCAGGCTAAGCCTGAACGGCAGAAGCAAGACAACTCCGCGAAGCAGCAGGAACAGGCCCGAGCGCAACAGGATCAACAACGCCAGCAGCGTAATAACTCCGCGAAACAAGAACAGCAGCAAGCCAAGACGCAACAACAAGAACAGCGACAGCAGCAACAAGACAAGTCAAATAAACACGAGCAACAAATTGCCAAGGGGCAAGAAGATCAGCAGAGACAACAGCAACAACAACGCCAGGACGACTCCTCGCAACGGCAGGAGCAAGCCAGAGTGCAGCAGAGTCCAGCTCAGACGCACCAACAGCAGGTTGCCTGGCAGGGCGATCGCGCGCGTAGCTGGAAGTCTGAGCACCGCACCTGGCAGCAACGGGGCGGTTACAACGGATACCGTGTCCCAGATGACCGTTTCCGTAGCTACTACGGCCAGGACCACGGCTTCCGCATCAATAGTCTCCCCGTGGTGTTTATTGGCGGCCGTCAGCGCTTCCAGTACGGCGGATATTGGTTCGGCCTGATTGACCCGTGGCCAGAATACTGGTCAAACGATTGGTACGACAGCGATGACGTGTACGTGGACTACTACGACGATGGATATTATCTGTACAACCGCAGATATCCTGGCGATCGCATTTCCATCAGCTTCTACGTGAACTAAGGCGGTCGACGCAAAACCGGCCCCAGGTGGAACTGTGCCAGACATTTAGACCGCTGCTGGGGCGCGGCGCTTGAGATTCAATGGCCGAATTCCCAAAGGAGAAAAAGCAATGCTTGGAACAATCTTGATCGTGTTTTTGATCTTGGCACTCATAGGCGCTATTCCAAGTTGGTCGCACAGCCGTGACTGGGGCTACTTTCCGACGGGTGGCGTAGGCCTGGTGCTCGCTGTTGTTGTGGTTCTCGTGCTTCTCGGCCGCATCTAGTTCCCGCAGCGCCTTCGGGAGGGAGGTCAGCAATGGACGAATCCAAACGAAATGCCGTCAAGTTTCTTGAGAAGGAAATCAAAACGTACCTGGCTTTGTCTCTCTTCTTGTCAAAGAAGGACCTTGAGCAGCATGTACGAGTTGGCGCCAGGAAAATCCTGATCAGTCCGATGTTTTACAAACAGCGAATGAAGGAAGCGAAGAAAATTGTGACTGAGCTCAAAAGGTCAAATTAGTATGCAGCTTGCTCATAACCACGGTCGCGGCGGCTGGAACCGTTGGGTTAGCCGAGTGGCGGCAATGTTTCTGTTAACGCTGCTCTGCACTGATGGTTCGCTCGCATACTCCGTGCTCACTCACGAAGAAATCGTGGATCTGGTCTGGACCGACGAACTACGTCCGCTTCTGCTCAAGCGCTTCCCGGGGCTGACGGAAGTCCAGCTCCAGGAGGCACATAGTTATGCCTATGGCGGGGCCGTGATCCAGGATCTCGGTTACTATCCATTTGCCAGTGTGGAATTCAGCAACTTAGTGCATTACGTGCGCAGCGGTGATTTTGTCAGCGAGTTGCTGGCGCAAAGTCAGGATGCGAACGAATACGCTTTCGCCCTGGGCGCGCTTGCGCACTATACGTCGGACATTGTCGGTCATCCTGCCGTCAACCAAGCCGTCTCCATTCAATACCCGAAGCTGCGCGCAAAGTACGGCAATTCGGTCAGGTACGCGGAAGACCACACCGCGCATCTGAAGACGGAGTTCGGATTCGATATGGTGCAAGTGGCGAAGAATCGCTATGCGTCGCAGCAGTATCACGATTTCATCGGGTTCCAGGTCTCGAAGCCGCTGCTGGAGCGAACTTTCCCAATCGTTTACGGAGTGGAATTGAAAGACGTATTGGCCCACGAAGATCTCGCGATTGGATCCTACCGATTTGCCGTCAGCCGCATGATCCCGAAAATGACACAGATCGCACTTCGGACTCACAAGAAGGACATGATGAAGGAATCGCCGAGTTTTGCGAAAAAGAAGTTCCTCTATCGCTTGTCGCGCTCCGACTATGAAAAAGAGTGGGGCAAGGACTACAAGACGGACGGATTCCGGACTCGCCTGTTTTCAATACTTTTGCGATATATGCCGAAAATCGGGCCCTTCAAGGCGCTGGCCTTCAACAGTCCTACAACGCAAACGGCAGAAATGTATTTTAAGAGTATCAACACGACTGTCGACCAATACCGCATTTATCTCCACCAAGTTGGTGCCGGATCGCTCGAACTCACCAATTCCGATTTTGACACCGGCAAGGAGACCCAGGCAGCCGAGTACTCTTTGACCGACGAAACATATGCAATGTTGTTAGGGCAATTGCAGGAACGGAAGTTCGCACTGACATCACCGGAGCTACGAAACAATATCCTGAATTTTTATACGGACCTGTCTCTTCCGCTTGAAACCAAGAAGGATTCTGCTCGTTGGCAAAGTGTGTTGTCGTCGCTTGACCAGTTGAGGTTATTTGCGCCGGTTCCGATTCTTGCTGCCGGCCCTGCAAACTGAAACGTGATTTCAGGGCCAGGGTGTAATTCTGACGAATCGCTATTCGGGGTACCGCGGTTACAGGAAATGGCCGAACTGGAAGGAATTGGAAAGGTGTGCTTAAGTGCACAGACTCTTTACCAGCAGGCGTCTAAGATGTTCCCGTAGGAAAAAGCAAAAAAGACTTTTGCGCAGGTCTCAATACTTCCAGGCATATCGTCTCCGCCAAGCTCTACATGCAGAGAAACAAGGTGAGTCGGAGCTTCACGTGACCAGGCTAGACCAGGGCCAAGGCGCATAAGGTAGGTGCAAAGGCGAAAATTATGAAACCCATGACACTGATCGGAATTCTACTCATCGTCCTGGGTGGCATGGCGCTTGCCTATCAGGGATTCACATACACCCACCAGGAAAAGATTCTGGATGTCGGGCCGATCCATGCCACTGCCGAGAAGCACGACCGAATTTCCATTCCGCCAATCCTCGGTGCACTTGCCGTGGCGGGCGGAATCGCATTGATGGTCTTTGGTTCTAAGAAAACTTCTTAGTTCAAGGCCGCAAACCTGTCCCGCCTGAGAGTCGGGTAACGCATCACCCTCTCGTGTCGTGAAGGGTCTGAAAGTCCTTCAGTGAAAGATCTGTTCTGAAGCAAAACGCAGCAGAAGTTGTGACCGAGGAGGTCAGTAATGAAGAAATACTTGGTTGCCGTAACGTGTCTGACGCTCGTAGCGGGAGCAGTATGTGCTAAGAAACTCAATAATGAACAGAAACGCCTTGAAGAATGTGGCGTTGTCATGCAGGAAGTGCTCAACGTTCCGGACAACATTCCTCAAGAGCTCTTGGAAAAGGCCGAGTGCGTCATCGTGATTCCGTCCGTTAAGAAACTTGCATTTGGTGTCGGCGCAAGTTACGGACGCGGCGCGATGGTATGCCGCCACGGCGAGAAGTTCCGCGGGCCTTGGGGTGCACCAGCCATGTATGCATTGGAAGGTGGCAGCATCGGTTTTCAGATTGGCGGACAAGCGACCGATTTGATCCTATTGATCATGAACGACAGAGGCATGGAATCGATTCTCAGCAGCAAGGTTAAACTTGGCGCAGACGCTTCCGTTGCCGCGGGCCCCAAAGGCCGCGATGCTTCCGCAGATACGGATGCCTGGATGCGAGCCGAAATTCTTAGCTACTCGCGTTCCCGTGGTTTGTTTGCCGGCATTTCACTCGAGGGTTCCACGCTTCGTCCCGACGATGACGCGAGCGCAGACGTTTATGGCCGTACCATCAAGGCAAAAGACATCGTAAGAAGTGAAAAGATGGGCGTGCCCGCGACCGGCCGCAATCTTGTTAACGCTTTGCAGAAAGGCGCACCGCACAACGAATCCGAGCGGGCGTCGAATCGGTAGTTGGGAGTGAGCGGCTTGCCGGGATGTGCCTTATCTCGCCAAGCTGTGAGTCTTCCAGAAGCTGATTCAGTGAAGGCCAGCTGCAAAGGTCGCAGTACGCGAATCAACCTTTGCAGTCTGGCCTTTAGTTTTTTCCCAGGGTTCGCTTTTGCAAAAAAATGAGTCAGATCAGGCGCGGCGGCGGTCGTGACTGTTCTCGGAATGTCCATTGGCGTCGAGCCAGTTCAGAAGAGAGCGGATGCTGCCATGGGCCAGCGCGATACTCGAATCGGCGGCTCCGTAATAGAGATTGATCGTGTCGCGGTCTGCAGCAATGGTGTAACCGCACGGAAATACGACATCCTGGACGTCGCCGTGACGCTCGTAGTCCGCTTCCGGGGCAAACATCCAGGAATCTCCGCGGGCCAGGCATTTTTCGGGCTGCTCCAGATCGAAGAGCGCCAGACCCAGCCGGTAAATGGAACTAGAGGGCGTCCTACGCACACCGTGATAGATCATCAGCCAGCCCCGTGCAGTTTCAATCGGCGGTGGCGACATGCCAATCTTGTTTGCATCCCACCACGCACCGCGGCGCGCTTCCAGCATCAGCTTGTGGTTTCCCCAATGACGCAGATCGGGAGAATAGGAAATCCAGACGTGTGCTCCAAGTGGGGTCATGGGCCGGTGGATCAAAGCCCAGTATCCGTTGATCTTTCGCGGCAACAGTGCGGCGTCCTTATCGTCCGGAGGCATGACCACGCCGATTCGTTCGAAGCTTCGAAAATCCCCGGTCAGAGCCAAGGACACTCCAGGACCGCCACGAGAATATGACGTGTAAGCAATGGCATATTTTTTGAGCTCCGGCACGTATGTGATGCGCGGATCTTCGATACCCCATAGCTCCTCGGGATACTGTTCCGGATTAGGCAGGAGCGTGGGTTCAGGATCGATTTGCCATTCGTCAACGCCGTTCACCGAACGGGCTACGCATAAGTGTGAGAGGCCGCGGCGGTCTTCCACACGACAAAGAAGAAGGGTCGATCCATCCGGAAGCAACGTTGCGCCGGCATTGAACACGCTGTTTATCGAATAGGGCCAATCCTTTCCCGTCAAAATAGGATTGGCAGCGTGGCGATGAAACAATGTTTCATATTTTTCCGTCGTTGCTTTTACTAACAATTTTGGAGAACTCATTCACTCGACCTTTCGTAGTCGCACTTCAGCCAAAAAGCTGTTGACGGATCAGACCTTGTTCCCTGTACCGTCGGATTCTTCGAGCTTGCGCATTTCGAGAAGAGCCATCAGGAATGACAAGGTGGATTCTGCTCCCTGATTTTCATTCGCACGGTCGGGATGCAGACCATCTCGGCAGCCGCCGGTCGTAGCATCGTAAAGTGCGATCTGCAGATCGTTGTCTCCCAAAAACCAATTGAATGCCGACCACGCTTCCTTGCGCCACCGGCCTTTGCCCGAAGCGCGATAGGCCTGCAAGCACGCTGCGACCACGGCACAGGCTTCGACAGGCTGTTGGTCGAAGCGGGCCTTTTCCGTTTTCTTGGAATAGAAGCCTTGCGATCCAATCGGCACGAAATGGCCTTTTACTTCGCATCGCTGAATCGTGACCAGCCAGTCCAACGCTGCTAGTCCCGCCAAAACCATTTCATCGTTAGCGGCTCGCATTCCCGCTCGAATCAGCGCTTGGGGCAACCGTGCGTTTGAATATGCAAGGCTGTTTTCAAACCAATTCCAATCGGAGGAATGATTGGAGCGATAGGAGTTCAACAATCGATTCGCCAAGACGTCGGAGGCACCGAGTGCTGCCCGATCTCCCGGGAATGAATCGAGATACTCCTGCAGTCCGAGCAGGGCAAAAGCGCAAGCGCGGGGACTTTTGAATTCGGTTGCGGCGGGCAGAGCCAACTCAAACATGCGTCCCGCCGCGCCGCGCCAGCCTGCCTCTTTGGACCGGCCCAGCACAGTCCCTAATCCCCACAATGCCCGGCCGTGGCTGTCTTCGGATCCTTCGTGCTCCTGCCATTGGCGTTCGTAGCTCAAACAATTCCTGAAGCGTTTTGTTGCTGGATCGAGCGCAAACCAAAGGAAGGCCAGATATCGGGAGCCTAGATCGGCTGCTCCCTTTACCGCTCCGGCTCCAAACTCTTCAAGAAGAATCGCCACGATCAGCGCGCGAGCGTTGTCATCGGTCGAATAGCCTTCCGGATAATTCGGAACCACGAAAACCGCGTGCTCCACGATTCCCGTCTGGTCTGTCATCCGGTAAAGGTGGTCCAGATTTATGAGGGGAAGCCGATCGAGTATTTTCTCGGTATTCCGGGCCAAGAAAGTGGCTCGTGGATTTCGCAAGCGCTCGTTGTAAACGCCTTCAAAACTCTTCATGTATTTCTGCGCGACGCGGTTCCACACCATGTCCCTGGCGTACAAATACGCACGTTTTCGCATGGCGTGTCGTGCGGTCCCGTTGTCCAGAAGTTCCACCGTTTTCGAAGCGATGGCTTCTGGATCATCGAACGGAACCAGCGCGCCGCGCTCGTCGTCCAGTAGTTCCATCGCGTGCAGGTACGGCGTCGAGATGATTGCTTTCCCAGCGCTCAAGGCGTATGCAAGTGTGCCGGAGACGACTTGCGCTTTGTGTTTGTAGGGTGTGATGTAAATGTCGGCCGCGCCGATGAGTTCCACCATTTCCTGCGGGCTGACAAAACGATTGCGGAAGATTACCTTGGCTTCAACTCCGAGATCCTTCGCAAGCTTCTGCAGGTATTCCCGATATTTGTCGCCCTCACGCCGCAAAATATGCGGATGCGTTGCGCCGGAAACCATGTACACCACATTGCTGTGCTTTGAAAGAATGCTGGGAAGAGCCTTGATGACATTTTCGATGCCCTTGTTGGGCGACAGCAGGCCGAATGTCAGCAAAACGTCCTTTCCTTCCGTTCCGAATCCATCCTTGTAAAAAGTCGGATCGGTGAACGGCAGATCAGGAATGCCGTGAGGAATCAGATCGATCTTGGTGTTTGGAACGTGGAACGTTTCATGAAGGATGTCCGCCGACTGTTGGCTCATGACAATCAACCGGTCCGAAAGAGTTGCAATCTCGTCCATCACCGCGCGCTGGTCGGGATCTGGATCGCGAAGGACGGTGTGCAACGTGGTGACAAACGGCATGTTCAACCGGCGTAAGAGTTCCAGAATGTGCGCGCCCGCACGGCCGCCAAAGATTCCATATTCATGCTGCAGGCAAACCAGATCGATATTGCTGAAATTCAGGAAGTCGGCGGCTTGGCGATAGGAAGCCAGATTGTCCTCGGACAATTCGAAGCGTACCCGGGCCGGATAGCTGTAACCCTCTTCGGTATCGTTCACCGGGAGAGCCAGCAACTCCGTCGCGCCGTATTCGGCATGAATGGCGTCGCACAAATCGGTTGTAAATGTCGCAATTCCACAATGTCTTGGAAGATAGTTGCCAATGACGGCGATGCGGTTGGGAAGAGCGGGCCGCTGAGGTCCGGTTGCCGGCGCGGCCGGCGTTGTTTCCAAGCTGAGAGATTCCACTTCAATCAGTTCCAAAATTTCCGATATCGGATTTATTTTCGACAATGAGATTCGCTTTCTGTGTTCGCGGCTTGCTGAACTTCCGGCCCATTCCGGGAAAGTCAGTTCACTTCAAGCCCTCCAAGGAAAGAGGGCGTTCTTGAATCGAATGGCGATTCCTTAGGCAGATGATCGTTTATTTTTCGATTTACTCGTGCAATACGACCGTCAGCAATGACTTATTGACCTTGATTTTTCCGTTGTACTCGATGAAGCCCAGCTTCCTGAATTTGTTCATGAAAAAATTCACGCGTGAACGCGTCGTTCCAACCATGCTCGCCAGAGTCTCCTGCGAAACTCGTGGCAGGGTGCGAACGGGCTGATCTTGTTTTCCGTAGCGCGCCAGAAGTAAAAGAGTTCGCGCCAACCGCTTTTCGCTGGAGTTGAAGAGTTGATCGATCAAATCCTCTTCGACTCGGATATTGTGAGCAAGCATGTAGGCAATGAAATGATCCGACAGCTCATGCTGGGCATGGAGCACGCGGAGCAACTCATTTTTCTGGATCACAAGGAGAGTGGTTGGCGTTACTGCGCTGGTCGTACCCATCCGGACAGTCTGGCCCGCCATGCATCCCTCGCCAAAAAAGTCGCTGGGGCCGAACATAGCGACGACAGCTTCTTTTCCGGAGCCGTTCACCACCGACAATTTCACGCCGCCCTTCTGGATGTACATAACAGTCTCTGCACCTTCGCCTTGCGAGTAGATGGATTCACCTCTCCGGTAATCCACCACCTTTCGAGCCACTCCCGCCGTATCGAGAAAGGCTTGGGCGTTGAAAGAGGCACCGGCTCCGTCGGTTTTGGATTTTTTGCTTTTCATATTCAACTCGAAACACCCCGGCCCGCAGGCTGGATGGGCGACCTCCATACTAACAAGCCAAGCTTTTCCGGGACTGTTCAAAACAGAACAGCGCGCTGCGTGGAATATCCCTACGATAGTGCACTGTACGGCGGGAAGAGCGACCGTCGCCGGAACTCAGGGCTGGGCTAGCTGGCATCGTTCCTCCCGTCGTTCCTTCCAATCGCATCCGGAATGCGTATCGACCAATCTCATTCTCATTGCTTACAGGCTCGAACTCCGGAACGATCCTGCCTAACGTGAAGTTTTCAGTTTTTGAGAATTTGTGGGAGACATAAAATGAAATTCATCCGATTTTTGGCGCTTACAGTGACGGCGGTGCTTTTTGCCGCTCCGATGCTCCGAGCGCAGGATTTTTCAAAATACCGTGATTTTTCGTTGGGAACGAACCTCGCAACGGTGTTGAAACGCACCGACAAGAAGTTGACGGACATCAACACGACGCATGCTGCACCAACTCTGTTTCAAGAACTAACGTGGTGGCCGCCGAGCCTTCCCGGACTGTCGTCCCGGTCAGATAGCGTGGAGCAAGTTCTTTTCTACTTCTTCAATGGAGAGCTGTACAAACTCGCTGTCACTTATGATCAAAGCTCTACGGAAGGGCTTACGGCGGAAGATATGGTGAAATCCATTTCTGCGAAGTATGGACCTCCAACGAGCGTTGTGTCCGAAGCAGCTTCGAAGCTCAGCGTGGGATACGACACGCAGCAAAGCACTGTGGCGTCATGGGAGGACTCTCTTTATTCCTTCAATCTGGTTCGAACTACCTTTACGGACCGGTTCGGGCTCGTCATTTATTCCAAAAAGCTGAACGCTGATGCGCAGCTGGCCCTGGTGGAAGTCGCGAAGAAAGAGAAACAAGATGCCCCGGCGAGAGAAGCCGAGCGCCAGAAGAAGCAAATCGACGCATTAGAGTTGACACGACAGCAGAATCAGAAGAGCTTTCGCCCATAACGTTTTCTTAGGGAACGGAAGCATTTATTTCCTTTCGGCCATTGGGTGGAGCGCCGTGTGGAGCATGAATGCTTCTCCAGCCAACAGGCAATAACCGTGTAATGCGCGAACGCGTTTTAGGCGCTGACGACTGCTGCGGCCTCAAGGAGCGGCAGACTGATGTGTATAGATGTGCCCGCATCGCTCGACTCAACGTGAAACTGCCCGCCCATGTTTCGTATTCGTTCACGCATCCCGGCCATGCCTATGCCCGGAAGTCGAGTACCTGAATGAAATTCGCCTAAAATTTCAGGGACAATGCCGCTGCCCTCGTCGACGATATCCAATGTGACGGACTCAGCATTCACGTCAATCACGATTCCGGCAACCTTGCTATTCGAGTGTCGGTGAATATTCGCCAGTCCCTGTTGAATCACCCGAAATAACGCCGTTTCCGTTTCGGCCGACAAGCGTGGCAGTGTCTCTGGAATTTCAAGGTCAACGCGTATTCCGCTGCGCTTCGCAAAACCTTCCACATACCACGATAATGCTGCGTGTAGACCCGTTTCATCCAGAAGCGGAGGATGAAGAAGATACGAGATGGTTCTGATTTCGGATTGACATTGCTCGGCCAGTGCCAACGATTCAGATATCCGGGATATTGCTGGAGCAGTCGAAACAGAATTCTGCCCGAGCAAGGCGCTAAGATTCATCTGGATCCCGGCAAGATACTGCCCAGCGCTGTCGTGTAGATCGCGCGCGATGCGCCTTCGCTCCTCATCTTGCAAATTCATCAGCTTGACCGAGAGTTGATGTAGTTGCGTGGTTCTCGTGTCAATGTCGATTTCTAACCTCGTCTGCACCTTCCGGAGAGCCTGTTCCGTCAATTTGCGCGCAGCGATTTCTTTGTCGCCTTCTATCCGGGCGCTCCGCTGCATTTCGGAAAGGCGCGTCATTTGCAGACCGCAGGCAGTGAACTCGGCAAGCCCAGTCATGATTCGGGCATCTTCGGAATCAAATTTCATTTCCTCGTCGTGCGAAACGATCCAGACGGTGCCTGGTACTTCCGCACCCAGGCGCACCGGGATTACTAGAGCCTCCACGACCGTGAAGTTCAGTCCATTAAGGTATTGGAAGCGTCTGCCCGGATAGGTGAAGAGTTGAGGCGCATTATTGTCAAGGGTGACGCCGCAAGGGCTAAAGTTTCTTGGTGTACTTCCGCCGAGATGCTCGCTCAATGCTCCCGCTAGATTCGTCCAGCGGAAGAGTGGTTCACCTTGAGCGGGCGTCTCCAGAAGGCTTAGACCGGCAGTCCCTGCTCCACAAAGGTCGATAGCCAGACGAAGAAGAGTGTCTATCAATTCCTCCGGGGAAGTCACCATTACGCGCGCAAGCTCATGAAGCGCAGCGTTTTCCGCGAATGAATTTGGTTTCCGGCGTCTACGTGATTTTAGCTTACTGGTGATTAGAATATCTTCAAGTGGTACCGGCCCGTCAAAATTCTCTGTAAGAAGTTGTTCCGAAGGGCGAGACGATTTCGCCACGCGGCGCCCGGTAGCTCGGCGAGAAAGATGTGTGAAATTCAATAATTCCTCCTTCTGTGTCGCGTCAGCGAATGAGCGATTTCGCCAATTAGGCGGGTATAAGGTGAAAGCCCGGGTTGTTACAAATGATTGCGTTTCATGAGCGAATTATAACGAAACCTTAGAGCAAGGCGCTTCGGGTTGCTGTTCAATATTGGACATTCCTGGTCGAGACTCATGGGTGGCTGTGGGGGGGATATAGCGGGCGGGTGTAGGAATGGAGAGGAATGTGGCGAGGGTCTCTTGAACGTTCTTTGCCGATAGTGCTTTAGTGCACAGTATTGCGGACGTAGAAAGAGGATACTCCGCCTGAGCTTTATAGAAGGAGACTCATGATCAGAATATCGAATATTACGCTAACCGTAACCGCAGCATTGGCGCTGGCCGCTGCAACACAAGCGCAGGAACAGACAACAATGCAACCGGCGCCGAATGCTGCCAACACGGCGCAAACCTACCGGATGAATGTAGTGAGCCGTACGACCCGAGCGGTGAGCTATCGACACCGGAGCGGAGCCACCAAGGTTAATTTTCGGGGAACGGACTTGATGCCGACCGCGATGGGCGAGGCGAAGGTAGAGAGCAAGCGCGGGGCGCTGGAGATTGAAGTCCAGTTTACGCAACTGGACCGGCCGACAAGTTTTGGAACCGAGTATCTGACGTACGTGCTTTGGGCGATTTCGCCGGAAGGCCGGCCAGTGAACATCGGCGAGGTATTGGTAGGCGATAATCACCGCAGCAAGCTGGATGTGACCACGGATCTGCAGGCGTTTGCGCTGATCGTGACCGCGGAACCGTATTATGCGGTGCGCCGGCCGAGCAACGTCGTGGTGCTGGAGAACGAAGTTCGTCTGGACACAAAAGGCGCTACCGAGGACGTCGACGCGAAATATGAATTGATCGATCGCGGAGGATACATCGCAACCGG
>Ga0207665_10001639_pt1 | contig 15059 bp, 15 predicted proteins | sample LARL112metaG_FD_184351 | JGI IMG/M metagenome (GOLD analysis project Ga0207665, IMG submission 184351) | Corn, switchgrass and miscanthus rhizosphere microbial communities from Kellogg Biological Station, Michigan, USA - LAR L11-2 metaG... | ecosystem: Host-associated > Plants > Roots >...
GACGCTAACGCCATGCGCGCGGCCTCAGGTGTAGAGGATGCCGCCTGAATTCGGTGGGCCACTTCTTCGCCGCGACGGCTAAATTCGCTGCGAAACTGCGCCACCAGCGCTTGGGTGCGGTCGTCGTTGGTGCGATCAAACGCTCGGCGTGCGAGTGCAGAGACGATCAGGGTGACGGCGGCAACCGAGACGAAGACCAGCAGCGCGAACAGCAACAGCAGTTTGCGCCGGAAGCTCATGGCTTCTCCGCCGCAAGCCATGCATTTTGTAATCGCCAATTACCGTCGGGCGAGATGCTCATGTCGTGTATCCCGGGACGCAAGGCGAGTGCAACCCGCAGGTGCAGGAGCGGTATTAGCCGTTGCGAATCCACGAGATTTTTCTCCGCCGCGTACAAATCGCCTACGGAAGAGTCATTGAACTTCGGGCGCGGCAACTGCAGCGCATTCGCCAACTCTGCAAGAGCAATATGCGGATCGGACGAAGTGAGCGGAATTCGAACCAGACGCAGATCAATATTGGCGTCCCCTTTGGTATCAAGCGTGATTCCCGCATCATGCGCATTCAGTGCGAGCCGTTGCGCAATGACCCTCGCCACCGGATCCGGATTGTCAAAGCTCAAAGTCCAGGTCTGATTTCTCTTGGATGATGTTTGTAGCCGGGCGCCGGCGGACTGTGCCCCACGGAATACGAATCCGTAACCGCTCATCCAGGTAGGAAGGAGCGCGGATGCGGGTTCGCCCCCACCCTGCATAACAACATCATTCAGCGCAGCCGTGTCGATGCTCATAGCCATCGCATTCCGCATGTGGATTTCATCGTCCGACTGTGGAGCACCGGCGAAAACCAGCGCCATCAGTTCGGCAGGCCGTGAGGTCATCAACTCGCGATTGTCCGCCTGCGTCCGGTGAATATTTTCTGCCGCGACTTGCACCACGTCTGCTTTGCCGAGATCGAGCATCATCATCTGCTCGCGATCATTTTTGCCGATGTCCACGTTCATGACGTCCACGAACGGTCTGCCCGCCCAGTAAAGGTCGTTGGCGGCAAGCGTCAGGTGTTTGCCGGCAGTCCACTCGCGAATCACAAACGGCCCGGTGCCGATTAGACCGCCGTTATTTCGTCGGACAATACTGTGCCTGACTTCGGCCAGCGTGGCGGGAAGGAAGAGATCGGGAGCCTCAGTCTCGATGATCACGGAGTCCCCCGCAGCCACAACCTTCCATTCAGAGTTGCTGTTGCGCAGCGAGGCGACAACCGCGGCGGCATCGAGCGGGGTCCCATCACTGAAAGAGACACCGCTGCGCAGTTGAAAGCGCCAGCGCTGGTTCCCCGGCTCGGACGTCCAGGAAGACGCCAGCAGCGGCTGAGGGCTTCCGCGGCCATCCAGCGCGACCAGAGTTTCGAACACGGTAAGAGAGAGGCTCTTTGATGCAGGCGAAGTCAAGGCAACTGGATCGAGACTCTGCCACGTGTCTCGAACTTCAATGCGCAGGGTTCCGCCATAGTGCGGACGCTCGGCCGCGAACGACGTCGCACTCCATAGCAGGCTATTGACTGCAAGTAACAGTAAGCTGAACCGCATCATAGTTGCCGCTCTCCGAGTCGCGGTAAATCGCGACTGCGGTCTTGCCGTCGTACCCGGGCCACAAAGCCGTGACCGTTCCGTTGAAATTCACTTTCTGGCTTACCGCAATCGGCTCGCGATCTGGGAATTCAAATGCCTGCACCCAATCTGGATTTTCATCGCTGGCTGAGGTTGCCAGGACCTGCCACGCGCTCCGGCAATCCGCGTGCATTCCTGCAATATCGCTTCCCCAGCGAAGCTTCGGCAGCACTTGCTGGTTAATCCCATCCAGCAAGCGTAACTGGCCGTCTACTCCGGCAAAAATCCAAAGCGCGTACTTATCTCTGGGAACAGCAGCAGCGGAGTAGAACGGTGGCGCAGCTTTTTGTTTGCCGATACCGGGCGCAAGTGCTCCGGTAAAAAAATTGCGTGCCGGCGAGAAAAAAGCGGAAACGCCAAAGTCCTGCGTCTGGAGCGGCCAGGGATCGTCGCTGGCAGAACAATTCAATGTCAAAGCAGGCGCATTCGCGCTTCGGCAAAAAAGCCCCGGCAGATAAGCGTCGAAGAGATGATCGTTACGAATAACCAGTCTGCCGCGCAAGTCGCGGGGAAAAGGATTCTTATGGCTGATGGCAAGCGCCTGCGCCGGCATCCAGCGATTATCTTTGAACTCGTAGATCGTCACTGATGCTGCGCTGAGCGCGAGAACTCTTCGGGGATTACCTTCGAGGACAGCGGCGTCGAGGATTGCATCCGGCGAAGAGATCAGCGGAGTAACCCGAAGCACCAACGGAAACGCGTTCTGTGCGGTCGCCACCGGCTCTGGACGGGGTGTCGACAGCATAATCAGGGCCGGTTCGTTCGTTCCCTGGTTGATTTCAGCCACCCATACGTAACTCTGCAGATTTTCGGAAAAAGTAACCTTCACGACGGCCGCGGCCTGGTCAGGGTCCCATACCCGAATGCCGAAATTCGCAAGACCACTGATTAAGCGATGGCGGACGGCCTCAGTCTCGGACGAACTGATCGACGAACGGTTGTCCACTTGCAGGGCTATCACCCCAGGCCCGGTGGCAGCGCCGATCTTTTCAACAAGCTTTGTTTCGAGCGCCGTCAAATCGGCGGCGAACATCTCATGGGTAAAACCAAAGACTACGCAAGACACCAGGAGAACGCACGAAAGCCGGCGCACGCGCGAGGACGGAAGCATTTGTCGATTTCGCGAATTATAAATGGTCATCGATTGATGAGCGCTGTCTTCAGATCTAATAACGCGGGATCTCATAATGCGCCCCCTGGTCTCAGTAATCAGCATTCGGCGCTCCGCGGTTTCTATGCCGCTGACTGGCGCCGAATGCCGAATACTTCCTACTTCTCCTCCGCCTGTTCTGCCTCTCCGCCCTTGTTGGCCATGTTCATGCTCTTGAGCACGTCATTGGCGAAGAAGAACTTGCCATCAGAGGGCACCATCATGATTTGAAGCTTGTCCGACAGCTTCTCGGCCACGATCTTATTGATCAACAGCGGATTCTGCTTCAAGATCGCGCCTTCATTCCTCATGCGCTCGGCATCGGCAACTGCGGTCACGCGAATTCGTTCGGCTTCGGCTTCGGCCAGGAGCTTGCGGCGCTCCATTTCAGCCTTGCTGTCGATGACCTTGGCATGCGCCATAGCCTCAGCGTTTTTCACCGTCGCCTCCGCATTGGCCTCGGCATTTTGGACGGTGGCTTCCTTGCGCGCCTCAGCTTCCAGCTTGCTTTGCTCAATCTGCTTCTGTTTCAGAGGCAACGTATACTGCATGGCGTCGGCTTCGCCCTTCGCTTCGAGCACTCGCACTTGGGCCTGGCCCTCTGCCTGTTTAACCTGCTGGGCCTTCGTGGCTTCAGCCTCGAGTTCTGAAATCCTGACTTGCTTTTCCTGAATCTCGGTCTGCACCCCCATCTGGTCGTTTTCCTGTTCCTTTAGAAGGAGGTTCTCCAGACCTTTAGCGTATTCAGGCGGAAGCTGAATGTCGCGTAGCATGACTTCTTTGACAACGATGCCATCTGCGGCCAGCTTACTCGTGATCATGTCAGCGGCTTTCTTGCGAATTTCTTCTCGCCGGGTAGCGAAAACGTCCCGAACGGTGTAGTTGGGGACCAATTCTCTCCACGCACTGGCCACTACCGGCGGAACTATTTCCTTTTCAACCGGCTGGGGAAGATTGGCTTGAACGTAATCGAGGTGTTTGGGGTCGAGGCGGTAACGGATGGTAATTGCCAGGCCGAGCATCAGGCCCTCTTTGGCCTGGACTCGCAGGAAATCACTGCCTGGCAGCGCTTTGGTCGAAGCCGCTTTTCCATCTTCGGCCGCTCCGGTCGTGAACAACTGGTCGCGGGTGTCGAAAAGAGCGATGCTCTCAGACAGCGGAGTGATGAAATGTGCGCCGGGATACAGAGTTCCGGGCACGGTGCCGCTGGATTGGCTTATGCGAACGCCAGCCATGCCGCTGGGAACGATCACGATACCCAGTGCAAGCAGAATCGGTCCCCACGCCAGCAGCGCCAGAGCCACGGGCACGCGCCAGCGGACGACCGGCGCTTCGGTGAGCGGCGCCGCCCCATCTGCGGGTATTGATTGTTTGTGTCTGATCAGCAGAAACACATCGCGCGAGAGCATGGCGACCGCGGCCGCGATCATCCCCACCCCGCCTAACATCAGCAAGTATTTCAACAGAATCATACGATCTCCTTGAAGTTAACGCTGTTGCGACGACTTCACCCTGACCAGCTGCGGGGTAAAGAACAATTTGAAAACTTGCCCAAAGATCAGTTCTTCGACCAGCAGCGCCACTGCTACGGAAAAAACCAATCCTCCGACTACCGTGACGAAAGTTATGAGCTGTTGCATATGTGATCTCCCTCGTTCGGCAGATAAAATGGCAAGTGGGGAACCAAGATAGAGGGCATTGAAAAGACGCAACTTGCCAGTACTGTCCCCCGAAATCGTGTGGCGCGCGGGACACACTGTGTCAGGAAACACGCGGCATGCGCTGACGTTGGCGCCACGTGGATGCTGGGCTAGGTGGAAGAGCGGCTCTAGAGCCGCGTTGCAGTGCCCTGAACGCGGAAGTCGCCGGGTCAGGATGACGCGGCCATGAATGGCCGTTCTTCCACGCTTCTCACATTACAGAGGACGGCAGGACAGTCTCTGTGCGTTGGATTTTCCTCAGCTTGCTGGCATAGAGTAGATAAAGGCGTCGGGCAGGTAGAACGTCATCTGAAGTCGTCGATGCCGCGGCGGAGGTAAGAACCGCTGCTATGATCTTCGCGGACAGCGATGTCCGCGCCACGCGAGCTGAACATTTTCGCGGATAGAGTCTCCGCGCCACACAAACCTAAATTCGGGGAAAAAAGAGTTGCCGCAAGACACGCTTTGGTACAAGGATGCCGTCATCTATCAGGTCCACGTTCGCGCGTTTTGGGACAGCAGCGGTGACGGTAACGGTGACTTCCGCGGCTTGGCTCAGAAACTCGACTACTTGCAGGACCTTGGCGTTAATACCCTTTGGCTGATGCCATTCTTTCCTTCTCCGCTGCGCGACGACGGATATGACATATCCGACTACCGTTCGGTGAACCCGAAATATGGCACGCTCGAAGATTTCAAATTCTTTCTAGACAGTGCGCACCAGCGCGGGATTCGCGTGATCATCGAAATGGTGCTGAATCATACTTCCGACCAGCACCCGTGGTTTCAGGAGTCACGCAGTTCGCGCGACAATCCCCGCCGCGACTGGTATGTGTGGAGCGACACCGACACCAAGTACAAGGGCACGCGCATCATTTTTGTGGATACCGAGCTTTCCAATTGGGCCTGGGACCCGGTTTCGAAACAGTACTACTGGCATCGCTTTTTCAGTCATCAGCCCGACTTGAATTGGGACAATCCCGAAGTTCGCGACGAAATGTGGGACATAATGCGCTTCTGGCTAAACATGGGAGCGGACGCGTTCCGCCTGGATGCGGTCCCCTATCTCGTCGAGCGAGAGGACACCAACTGCGAGAACTTGCCGGAAACCCACGACGTCATCAAAGAGCTGCGCGCTCGCTTGGACAAGGAATATCCGGGCCGCATGCTGCTTGCTGAGGCCAATCAGTGGCCGGCCGACCTGCGCGCATACTTCGGCAACGGCGACGAGTTCCATATGGCATTTCACTTCCCGCTCATGCCCCGCATGTTCATGGGAGTGAAGCTCGAAGACCGCAAGCCGATTACTGAAATTCTCAAGCAAACGCCGCAAATTCCTGATGTTTGCCAGTGGTCGCTGTTCCTGCGCAACCATGACGAGCTCACGCTTGAAATGGTCACCGACATGGAGCGCGATTATATGTATGACGAATATGCGGTTGACAAGGCCATGCGGCTGAATTTAGGTATTCGGCGCAGGCTCGCTCCATTGCTCGATAATGACCGCCGCCGAATCGAGTTGATGAACGGAATGCTGATGTCTCTCCCCGGCACGCCCATCATCTATTATGGCGACGAAATCGGAATGGGCGACAACATCAACCTGGGAGACCGCAACGGAGTGCGCACGCCCATGCAGTGGGATGGCGGCTGGAATGGCGGCTTCTCCACCGCGGATCCTGAAACCCTGTACTCGCCCCTGATGCTGAATCCGGTTTACGGATATCAGGCCATTAATGTGCAGTCGCAAAAGCGCTTCGATCACTCCCTACTGTCGTGGATGAAACGGCTGATTCAAGTTCGTAAATCTACGTCGGTCTTCGGGCGAGGATCGATTGAGTTTCTCTATCCTGCTAACCATCGTGTGCTCGCATACGTGCGCAAGCTGGGCAATGAAACCATCCTGGTCGTGAATAACCTGTCGAGTGCGGCACAGGCGGTGGAACTGAATTTGAAAGCCTATCGCGGAAACATTTTGACCGAGATGTTCGGCAGAAACATCTTTCCCCGCATTGGAGACTTGCCCTACCTTTTGACGCTGGGGCCATATCAGTTCTATTGGTTTAAGCTGAGAAGAGTGTAGGAACGTTCTTTTTCGGAGCTCTTAGCTCTTAGCCTTTAGCTAAACGGGAGCCCTGTGGAGCTAAAAGCTAATGGCTAAGAGCTTAGTGAAAATTTCTTCATCCTAGATTCTGAGAGTTACTCTTTGCCTGACGGAAGCATACTTTCGGACGATTTCCTTCGCGAGCTGATCAATGTCGGCGAGGTGGATATCGTTGTCGGCTTGCCAACTTACAACAATGGAGAAACCGTTGGCCAGGTCGTACAGGCGGTCCGCGCGGGATTGCTGAAGCATTTTCCCCGAGCGCGATCGGTGATTATCAACGCCGACGGTGGCTCTCGCGATGGCACCCAGGATCTTGTTCGCGCCGCCTCCATCAGCGACCTCAGCATCAGCGCTGACTTCCATGCGTTGCGCACGCTGCACAGCATTAGTACGCAGTATGAAAATGGTCCTTCGAACGGGGCCGCCCTGCACACCATTTTCGCTGCCGCCGATCTGCTGCAGACCAAGGCCTGCGCTGTAATATCACCGGAATCCACGACCATTGAGCCAGTCTGGATTGACCGGTTGGTAAGCCCGGTGCTCCACGAGGACCGGGATATGGTCCTGCCGGTTTATCGCCGCCATAAATTTGACGGCTTGTTGATCCGCAACTTGCTGTATCCGGTGACTCGTGCGGTTTATAGCTGTACATTGCGCGAGCCTTACCCTTCTGATTTTGCCCTTTCTGGCGCGCTGGGCAGCCAGTTTCTTGCGCAAGACATCTGGACTCAAGAGCAAGGCCGTCGAGGCACCGAGCTTTGGCTGACGCTTTCGGCGGTCGCACGCAGATTCAAGCTGCTCCAGGCTTTTTTGGGCACTAAAGCGCGCCTGGAAAATCCCCGCTCTGATCTGGTAAACGCCATGCGTGAAACGGCAGGCATCCTGTTCTCTTCGTTGGATTCGTTCTCTTCAATCTGGAAGGAGTCGCAACCCCGGCTGGATGTGCCGTGCTCGGGATGCCAGCCTGCTGTCAGCCTGGAACCGCTGCGGCTGAATCGCAAACGACTGCACCAGATGTTCGTCTTTGGAGTGTCCGAACTCGAACCGGTGTTCCTCTCCATTTTGAGCCCATCAACACTTGCCGAGTTGAAGCGCCTGGCTACATTACCCGAGGACAAATTTACCTATCAGGCCGACCTTTGGGCCAGGACGGTCTACGAGTTTTCCGCCGCATATCACAAAGCCGTGATCGGCCGCGACCACATTGTGCAGGCGCTAGTCCCGCTCTTCCGTGGGCGCGCCTACACGTTTCTCACCGAAAACCGCGAAGCCCCCGCGGAACAGGTAGAAGCTAATATCGAATCTTTGTGCCAGACGTTCGAACGCGAAAGGCCGTACCTGCTTCAATTATGGGACGGCGGAAAGTGAGGTTGCCATGTGGGAAAACTTCGTGAGAGAGCTGGCGCGGACCATGAACGAAATCATAGCTAGTTTTGCACGGTTCCTTCCCCGATTTCTGGAGATGCTGGTCATCGTGGTGGTGGGCTGGATCATCGCCTTCGTTCTGAAAGTGCTGCTGAGAAGTGTCCTGAAGATCACACGCTTCGACAAACTTTCCGAGCACACCGGAGCGACCCAGTTCCTCCGCAGCGCGGCCTTGCCATCGCTGAGTGAACTGGTGAGCCGGGCCGCGTTCTGGGTCGCCTGGATCGGGTTCATCCTGCTCGGAGTGAGCGTGCTTGGTGTCGTTGGCATCGAGCAGCACGTCGCCAGCTTTTTCGGCTTCCTGCCGCGCCTGATCGTCGCTTTGTTTATTTTGTTCTTCGGATTGCTGGGCGCGAGTTTCTTCTCGCGCGCCGTTTTGTTGGGCGGAGTCAATGCCGCTGTGCCCTCCCCGCGCCTGATCAGTTGGGCCGTCCGGACCATGATCATACTTTTTGTTGTCTCGATGGCATTTGAAGAGCTCGGGGTCGGCGCCCACACGGTCATTGTCGCGTTCACCCTCACCTTTGGCGCGCTCATGCTGGGACTGGCGCTCGCCTTCGGCCTGGGCGGAAAAGATCTTGCAAAGAGTTACTTAGAACGGCGCTTCGCGCACGAGAAAGATGAAACCAGGGAGAGGGAAGATGAGCTTTCTCCACTGTGAGCGGCGGGAATTCGCCATCGTTCCATTGATGCTGCTGGTTGGACTGGCTTCCTCTCCGGCGCAACCATCCCAGAGCACGCCTTATGGTGTGCATGGGGGATCTTCACTGCCGGCCAGAGAGCAAGCTGGCGACCGTCTGCTCTCTCCTGATCTGCGATCCAGAAACCTGCAAGCCCTTCCCGCAGAAATCGTCGTCCAGAGGATGATGATGACCAGCGCTCGACGCTCATCGCAGCTGCACGGATTCCGCACCACCCGCACTTACCACCTGCAGTACCACGGACTTCTCGGGTCGCGGGACGCGGACATGAAGGTCGTGGCAACTTATACTGCGCCAGATAAGCTTGAGTTTTCTGTGGTCTCGCAACACGGCTCCAAGCTGCTGCTAAACCGGGTCCTGCTCAAACTGCTTGATGGCGAGCGGGACGCGTTCCACGATCAATCACAGGTTGAACTCAGTCCAAAGAACTATACCTTCGATTCACAGGGTATTGAGCGGACAGAGCAAAACAATCCCTCTTACGTCCTGGACGTCTCGCCCCGCAAGCAAAACAAATTTCTTTATCGCGGCAAGGTGTGGATCGATGCCAACGATTTTGCCCTGGCCCACATGGAAGGCCAGCCTGCCAAGTCGCCGTCCTTTTGGATTAAAGACACACATATCGACTCTACCTGGGCCAAAGTAGGAGAGTTCTGGATGGTTCAGCGCACCCAATCGGTAAGCCACATCCGCATGGGCGGACAGGCGACACTCACTATCGATTACAGCGACTACCAGATCACGGGGGCAGGCCGGCCTCAGGGCCGAGGGCAAACTCCGCAGCTTCCAGATCCTTCCTTAGTCAGCCCACAGCAGTAAGTCCGTCCTTTTGTTCGGGTGCACGCAGATCCCCCACTCCGGGGTTCACGCCGCCGGCAGACTTGCGGTTGTTCTTGGGATCGATACTAGTTTGAGGCCAAGCTCTTGGAGAGTTTGAGTGGGTCAGCGGCGTTGGCCACGGCAGTTTCGGCGGTAATTGTGCCATCGCGCACCAGGCGTTCTATTTCCAGGTCAATTGCGCTGGTTGCTAGCTCATTCTGCTTCGAATGATTTTTGTGTTCGGCGTTCAAGATTTCCTGCAAAGCGTCGGAAGCCACGATCTGATAAACCGCCACGCGCTCCCCGTTTTCCTTGCACGGCATAAGGCGCTGACAAATTACATATCGCAACATTCTGCTGAGTCTCTCGCGCACCGCGCTCTGCTCCGCTGCGGGAAAAACTCCAACAAAACGCTCCACCGTCTTGGCCGCATTCAGAGTGTTCACCGTGGACAGCACCAGGTGGCCGGTCTCGGCGGCGTCGAGTGCCCACTCCATGCTTTCGCGATCTTTCAGTTCCCCCACGGCGATCACGTTGGGCGCTTGCCGTAACGCGGCCCGCATGGCGTGCGAAATACTCGGAGTGTCACTGTGAAGCTCCCGCTGGTGGACCGTCGAACGTTTGTGATTATGCAGGAATTCGATCGGGTCTTCTATGGTGATGATGTGGCACGACTCGGTTTCGTTGATGTGATTCACCAGCGCGGCCAGCGTCGACGATTTCCCGCAACCGCGGGGTCCGGTTACAATCACCAGCCCATTGCGAACCGCGACCACCTCTTGCAGTTGCGCGGGTGCCCCTAATGTCTTCAGGTTGGGAATCGCAGTTGGAATCACGCGCATGACAATGGCGCAGCTTCCTCGCTGAATAAAGATATTTACACGGAAGCGCGCCACCCCCGGCAATGCGTATGAAATGTCGCAGTATCCCTGTTCTCGGAGCAACGCGATCGCAGCCTTATTGTTCCCGATCAGGTGAGAAGCAATGGACCGCGTATCGTCGGCGGTTAGTTGCGGCACCCCTACAGTTTCAACCGAGATGAACGCACCGTTCACCTGTACTTGAAGTTTGCGTCCAGGAGAGAAAATCAAATCGCTTACCCGAGGATTGGCCCGCAGCATGGCGGTGAGCAAATCATCGATGTCCGCGCCTGCTGAAGCAGAATCAAACGGAATGTGTATCGGAGCGGTACCGGTCGCGGCCAAGTGCGCCTCGCTGAATCAGAAGGATTCAGCTTCACTGTAGCGAAATTCCAGGCAGGCTTCTATTAATAACAGCTTGTTCATAGACCTTGGTAACTGATCGCCTTCAGCCGTTGAGAAGGAATTCGCAAACAAAAAGAGGCGGCAAGAGCCGCCTCCCACAGCCAGTTTCCAACTAGTTCTACTTCTTCTTGGTCGCGGTTTTCTTTCCGTAACCGGTTTCAATTGACTGATTCAGCGCGGCGAGCATTTGCTTGGCCTCTTCCGCATGGGGGCCGTTGGGCTGAAGCTGCAAGTACTTTTGGAACGCTTCGGCTGTGCCGTCGGGAGCGCTCAATTTGCCGCTACTATCGGCAGTTGAGAGCGAGATGAGGTCCGTTCCCTTCAGATAATAAGCCTCGGCTTTATTCGGATCTGCCTCGATCGCCTTCTCAAAAGCGGCTGCAGCTTGCTTCTTCCCGTCAGCGTCTTTTGCGGTGTTATGCAATACGACACCAAGGTTGTAATAGTAATTTGCGGCATGGGCAGGATCGATTTCAGCCGCTTGTTTGTAAGCGTCAGTTGCCTCATCATTCTTTCCCAGCCGGGCAGCAGCAGCGCCGAAGTTGTCATAATAGGCGGCCATTCTCGCCTTCTCGGCGGCAGCCTCCTCCGGCTTTGCAGCCGCACCCCCCTCTCCGGGTTTCGCCTGCTTCTTTAGATCGATCGCTTTCTTCAGGTCGTTGTAGGCTTCGGTAGTGCGCTTTACTTTTTCTGCCGGATCAGTCTGGGCCTTGGTCGAGTCCAGATATGCTGCTCCAAGCCGATACCACACCAAGTCCTCATCTGGCACCATCTGCGTGGCATCGTTCAGTGCGGCAATTGCGGTGTCGTAATTCGGCGGCTGCGCCTGCAGTGCCGCAGTAGCCGCTTTGAGCTTCTCATTCACCGTCTTAATACTCGCGTTATAAGCCTCCACTTTTTTCTGCTCTGCAAGTTTTTGTTGGATCTGCTCCGGTGTAAGTCCGGTCTGCTTGGCCGTGTCATGGACCTGCTGCTCATGTTGGGCCTTCAGATCGATAGGGAAATCGAGCTCTTCCACCTGGACCTGGTGCTTGGGCTCGCTGAAGAGTTGTTTTCCATCTTTGCTCAGGGTGACCGTATACGATCCCGGCTCGATGCCCAGCGAGAAATACTCGCCTTTCTTGTTGGTCTTCAGCTTGTAGGTTCGTCCGTTGTCGTCGTTATGCCAAACCACCTGCGCGTCGACGATCGGGTTCCCATCCGCGTCCTTGCATACACCCTTCACAGTGCCCAAAGCTCCGGTCTGGCCAGCCGCCGTAATAGCGCAGTAAGCGCCGAGAGTTGCCACCAGCATCATCAAACCAAGATTTCGTTTCATCAAAGTCTCCTGAAAGGCCGCGGTGAGATGAAAAATAGCGGCCGGAATTAGACCACATGTGCTACTGGAGCATACGGAAGCGAATCACTTGCGCCCGCCTCCTCAAAAGCTCTAAGCCGCAGCACGCAACTATCGCAAACTCCGCAGGCGCGGTCTTCGCGGCTATAACAAGACCACGTTAAATCCAAGGGCGCTCCCAATTCAAGGCCAAGCCGCACAATTTCCGCTTTGCGCATGGCGATCAGCGGGGTCACCACTTCGATGCTGCCTTCCTTCGTGCCGGCCTTAACTACCTGATTAAACGCCTGGTAATAAGCCGGTCGGCAATCAGGATATCCGGAACTATCCTGCTCGACCGCACCAATATAGATTTTAGATGCGCCCAGCACTTCTGCCCAACTCACGGCAGCAGCCAGGAAGTGTGCGTTGCGGAACGGGACGTAGGTCACGGGAATGTCGCCCCCAAGTATCTGTGACTCGGGGACGGCGATTTTTTCATCCGTCAGCGCTGATCCGCCAATCAGCTTCAGAGCTTCATTGCGCACCATCAAACGCTGGCGAATCCCCAGGCGATCGCAAACGGCAAGGAACGACTCCCGTTCCCGGGCCTCCGTCCGTTGACCATAGCTGATGTGCAGTGCCGCGACATCATTATGATCGCGGGCAGCAAGCGCTGCGCAAACACACGAGTCCATGCCTCCGCTGAGCAGGACTACAACACAACTTTTGTGATTACCCATGTCAATTGTGGTCGCGACCTCGGAAAACTCGACGATTCAGCATCTGCCTGTTTTCCTAGATCACCAGATGACCCGATGGCCGGATCTCCCGATTCGAGTCTAAACTCCCTTTAACGCCGGGTCCCAGATCAGTTTATGAATCTGCAAGCTCAGCCGCACCTGGAGGTTGTCTTCCAGAATCCAGTCGGCCAACTCTTGCGGATCGAGCAAACAATTGGATGCGTCTCTAGCTCCTTGAGCCTCCTTGCTGAAGGCCGGAGAAAAAAGCACCGAATTTACGCGGCGGGTCAAGTCGTGCCTGATTGTGAAATCTCGCGCAAAATCATAATCACTGCGATCACGGATCACGAACTTAACTTCGTCACGCGGAGTCAAGCTTTCCAGATTTTCCGCGTAAAACGTATCTCCTTCGCCGGAACCGGGGCACTTCACGTCCACGATCTTGATCACTCCTGCCGGCACGTCTTGCAACGGGCGTTCTCCACTGGTTTCCAGAAGCACTTTGTAGCCGGAATCCAGCAGGTGCAGCATGAGCGGAACCAGTTCCCGCTCCTGCAGCATCGGTTCTCCGCCGGTGATCTCAACCAAACTGCCGGGGCCGGTGAGCCGTACAACTTCCGCCAGAACCTGTTCTGGGGTCATTCGCTTCCCCCCATAGAAGCTGTATTCCGTGTCGCACCACGAGCACCGCAGGTTGCATCCCGTCAGTCGCACGAAGACGCAGGGCAGGCCCGCATACGTCGACTCACCTTGCAGCGACTTGTAGATTTCGGTTATCTGCATGATCTGATCGGGTCGTCGGGTTATCGGGTGATCTAAAAGCCCACCATCATTCGGTGGGTCTGGTTTTCAGATCACCCGATGATTCTCACTCCGAGTACTTGGCCGTCGTCGAATCGGTCTCGAAAACTGTCACATCCTTGACCCGCACTCTGCCGTTCGTCGCCTGATGAAGCTGTCCGTTGGCCTCGTCATAAAAGTATTTTGCCAGGTTCTCCGCCGACGGATTCAGCTCCGTAAACGGTTTGATGTCGTTGATCATTTGATGGTCCAGCCGATCGATGACGTGCTTTATGACCTCGCGCAAGTCTTTGAAATCTAAGAGCAACCCCGCTTTGTCTAGCTGATCGCCGGCCAGGGTCACACGCACCTTATAGTTGTGCCCGTGCGGATTCTCGCATTTTCCCTTGTAATTGCGCAGGTAATGCCCCGCGGCAAACGAATCCTCAACCGTGACTTCGTACATGGACCCTCAGCGAGTTATTGGCGTCTCGCTTATTGTATCGCTAGATTGTGCGGAGCCAGCACGGCAAGGCACGAGAAGAGTCCGTTGTTACCAGCGATCGGTTGGGATTGCGGAAGCGTCTTTCTCGCGCACGTAGGAATAGGGCCGACGACAGGGACGTCAATGACGGGCCGTTCCCCCAAATGTTCCTTACACGATTGTAAGGAATTGTCCTCTATGGTAAGGTAGGTTCATGGCAACTGCTATGGTCACCTCAAAAGGTCAAATCACGATTCCGGCACGGGTGCGCGCCGAGCTCGGTTTGACTGCCGGAGACCGCGTCGAGTTTGTTGAAATGGGACAAGGTCAATTCGCCATTGTCGCGTCAACCCGCTCAGTAAAGGAGCTGAAGGGATTGTTTCGAGGCAGGCGAAGCAAACCGGTGTCCATTGAAGAGATGAATGCCGCGATCGCTCGCCGCGCCGCGGAATCCCGATGATCGGTCTCGACACCAACGTATTAGTCCGATACCTGACTCATGACGATCCCGCCCAAACCGCGCTTGCCAACAAGGTAATGGATTCACTGAGCGCGGAAGCGCCAGGGTTTCTGTCGACGGTGGCAGTCGCGGAAGTGGTCTGGGTATTGGAGAGCTTATATCGCTTCTCAAAATTGGAAACGATCCAGACCTTGGAGACACTTTTGCGCAGTAAAGAATTAATCGTCGAACGCGCAGAAATTGTAGGGCAGGCGTTAAGCAACTTTAAAACCAGCCGTAGCGACTTCGCCGACTGCCTGATTGAGCGGACTGGTCACGCAGCGGGCTGCCTCCACACAGTGACGTTCGACCGGCGCGCCGCAAGCCTGCCGGGGATGAAACTGCTTTCTTGACTTCCCCGCACACATAACGCATCGTCATTTTTCTACCCCAAACCACTCCTCC
>Ga0207665_10001640_pt1 | contig 15054 bp, 9 predicted proteins | sample LARL112metaG_FD_184351 | JGI IMG/M metagenome (GOLD analysis project Ga0207665, IMG submission 184351) | Corn, switchgrass and miscanthus rhizosphere microbial communities from Kellogg Biological Station, Michigan, USA - LAR L11-2 metaG... | ecosystem: Host-associated > Plants > Roots >...
GTTTTCGGTAAAACACCCCCTTTGTCGGTTCCGATCCCTCTTGCTTTGCCGGCCATGTGCCAGATTTGCGGCGTGTCCGGCTATGCCCCAAAATCCTCATCCTGCATTTCGGCGTAAGTAGCGGAACATGCGATCTGAAGCCGTGCGCCTAGCGCTGAGAGACTGTGCCGAAACTTACAGGTTTTGAAACAGCCGCCGCCGCTCGAAATCAATGCTCACTTCCGTTTGCCGACCGACGACCCGGAACTTTCGAGAAAAGCGCACGGGGCCGTGAAATTCCTTGCTCAATTCCACGGTCCCGTCGATATCCAGCATACAAATCCAGCTGAAAACGGATTGTGTTTTCACCTTTTCGGGGTCTCCGGCCAGGCAATCTTCCATTCTTGAATTAAATCGGACAGACGGACCGTTTCTGCTACTTGGTTGAACTAGCCCGCCCTGTAGCCAGTAGCTTCAGAAATATCGGGAACGTTCCGTCTGTTCGGGTTTCGTCACTAATCCCAAACCTGCAGGACAATGCTTACTAGCCCGCCTCCGTTCACACGCCGATTAGCGGGATCTTCGGTAACCGAAGCGACCCGCGGTGTCCACGGACCCGCACCGCCCGCCTGCCCGCGTGCGCCGCGGAACGCACCGGTCCCACCGGTGACGATCAGATTGGAGCGAACGAATGACGCGGGCGCGCCGGGGGGCGGCGTACCGCCGAAGAGTCCATGGATGAAGATGGTTCCGACTGCCACTCCGTCATCGGTCAAAATCTCCAACGAACAATCGTCGATCATGGAGCGAGAAGTATCGGCGATCGCCTTCATACTGCCGACTGTGGCCGTCGGGCTCAGGACAAACATAGTATGCGTGCACAACAGCGTGCCTTTGGCCGGGTTGCCGCCCACCGCGACAATGTCGCCAATGCTTATGTGGGAGTTGTAAGTCTTCATCGGCACGCTGGTAGCGCTCGGATTCATGCCGAACTGGGTGGTGTCGAATGTGTCGTAGTTATAGAGCACGTAGTTGTTGACATCGACCTGTACTGTTCGCTGCGCTGTTTTCGCCAGGCAGGGTAATCCACAGATCACCACGGCAAAAGCGATGTTTCGTGTCATGCTAATCAAGCGATTCATAATGATCTCCTTCGCATTTCTTCCGGGCGTAAAAGCCCGGCAGGTTGGGATTGCGCTCCGTCAATGGCAATCAAGGCATGGCAGGTTAGTTTCTGGTGAGGGCGCCGATGCGCCAAAGCTCCGAGCCGCCCCAATCAATCCAGCTATTCGGCCCCCAAGGGTGCCCAGGTCTTGCACTGAGTAGTGGGTTTGGGCTACCGCCCCGGTGACGAATAGAACAACGATGGCCAGCCGCAGGCCGTGTGTCCAGGCTGTCCAGACAGTCATTTCGCGCATTGTTTTCATTTCTCCTCTCTTCTAGTTTTCGCGCTCAGTGGCATAACCAGGTCTGCCACCGGAATTGAAGTCGGACTAGGATCGGCGGGCATGGCGCGCTTTCCCCTTAGCCCTCCACGGGCTGCCCGGGGATCCAGCGACCCTGCCTTCTATTTGTAAAAAGGCGCAGAGCGAGGCCAAACTGGCTCACGCGGGAGCTTTTTTTTCTTGAGATCCGGAACCGATTGGAAGATGGAACTGGCGGTCGACCCTGCCGATCACGGCTACTCCGAACTCTACGCAGCGCCAGGCACCGCGATACAATGTTTGAGGCTTGCGGGTTCGGGTGGCATCAATGACTGCCGAGCGGTGGGAACAGATCAAGGGCGTGCTGCACCAGGCGATGCAACGTCCCCCGGAGCAGCGTGCTGTCTTCCTCGATCAGGCTTGCGCCGGCGATTCGTCGTTGCGGCGCGAGGTCGAGTCGCTTCTGGCGGCCGACGATCAGGCCCGCTCCAGCTTTCTGCAAGCTCCGCCGCTGCTGCATCTGGAGAAAGGCGTGCTGCTTGGCGACTACGAAATCCAAAACCTGCTCGGAGCCGGAGGCATGGGCGAGGTGTATCGGGCGCGGGACCTGCGGCTGCGCCGAGAGGTGGCCATCAAGGTTTTGCCCGCGGCCTTTGCTTCTGATGCGGACCGCTTGCGGCGTTTCGAACAGGAGGCAGCCGCGGCCGCCGCGCTGAACCATCCCAACATTCTTGCGGTACACCAGATGGGGACTTACCAAGGAGCACCCTATTTAGTTTCGGAGTTGCTCGAAGGTGAGACCTTGCGCGAACCGATCAGGCGTGGTCGGCTGGCGGTGCGCAAGGCCGTGGAATACGGGATTCAAATTGCGCGTGGGTTGGCGGCGGCACATGAGAAAGGCATCGTGCATCGGGACCTGAAGCCAGAGAACCTCTTTGTCACCAAAGATGGTCGAGTCAAGATTCTGGACTTTGGATTGGCCAAGCTGACACAGCGTTCCGCAGAGCTGACGCGCACCGCCACCGCCGTGGATCCAGGCACCGAACCTGGGATGGTGATGGGCACGGTAGGCTACATGTCGCCGGAGCAAGTCCGAGGAAGCGCAGCAGATCATCGCGCCGACATCTTCGCTTTCGGAGCGATTGTCTACGAAATGTTGATCGGGAAGCGTGCATTCCAGAAGCCGACGTCGGCGGAGACGATGAGCGCAATCCTGAACCAAGATCCACCTGGTATTTCGCAGATTGCATCCAACACTCCTCTGGCGCTGCAGAGAGTCGTGCATCGTTGTTTGGAAAAGAACCAGGAGCAACGATTCCAGTCAGCCTCCGACTTGGCCTTCGCTTTAGAAGCGTTATCGGATTCAGGAGGGTTGTTGGCCGGTGCCGTTGACACGCAGCGGCCAAATCGAGTGCACTCTGCGCGGATTTGGTGGGCAGGCGGCGTACTGATCCTGCTGCTGGCGGCACTCAGTATTTTCAGGCTGGTAAGGGCCCCGAAGATTCCCGTTGATTCGTCCAGTTGGGTGCAGACCACAAATCTTCCGGATTCGGTTACCCAGCCCGCCCTGTCGCCGGACGGCCGTATGCTCACGTTCGTTCGCGGAGCGTCGACTTTTGTAGGTCCCGGCCAGGTTTACGTCAAGATGTTGCCCGACGGCGAGTCGGTTCAGCTCACCAACGACAGCCTCCAGAAGATGAGTCCGGTTTTCTCCCCCGACGGCTCCAGGATCGCCTACACGACCGTCGACGAGAAGCACCGCTGGGACACTTGGATCGTGCCCCTGCTCGGTGGTCAGCCTCGCCTCTGGCTGGCAAATGCTTCAGGGCTGGAGTGGATTGGGAAGCAAGCCATACTTTTCTCCGAAATCAAGAACAACGACATGCTTATGGCGCTCGTCTCCGCGGACGAAAGCCGAGCTGTAGAGCACGATGTTTATGTGCCGCCGAGTGACCGAGGCATGGCGCATCGGTCGAGTTTGTCTCCCGACCGCAAGTCGGCCCTTGTAGTGGAGATGGATCGCGGACTATGGCTGCCCTGTAAGCTGGTCGCGCTTGCTCAAGGCTCGCTGACTCAGCCCGTAGGCCCCGCGGGAGGCGGGTGCACCTCGGTTGCGTGGTCGCCCGACGGCAAATGGATGTACTTCACCTCCGGTGCCAGTGGCGCCTTTCACATCTGGCGCCAGCGCTTCCCAGATGGCAAACCAGAGCAAATTACGTCGGGACCAACCGAGGAGGAAGGCATCACGATGGCTCCCGACGGACGTTCGTTCATTACCTCCGTCGGATCGCGGCAAAGTTCCGTTTGGATAAACAATTCAAACACCATGCGGCAAGTGTCTTTCGAAGGGTTCAGCTTCGACCCGAAAATTACTCCGGATGGGAAGCGCTTGTGCTACCGCATTCTAAGAGGCGCGTTGCCTACTTCCGATCCGTCCGAGTTGCGCATGGTGGACCTCGATTCCGGGCGGGATGAACCCTTGCTCCCTGGCTTTGCCGTCGTCGGAACGCCCCGTCACACCTACGACGTGTCTCCGGATGGCCGGCAGATCGTCGTAACCGCACTCGGCCAGAAAGGCGAACACCGGCTGTGGCTCGTGCCTTTCGATCGACAATTGCGGCCTCGTGCGATTCCCAACGCAGAAGGCGACCATCCTTTGTTTGGATCTAGCGGTGAAATCTTCTTTCGCGGTCTCGAAGGGAACTCCGCTTTTGTTTATCGGATCCGTGATGATGGAACAGGGCTACAGAAGGTGTTTGATCAGCCAATTGCTGGTCTCGTGGGAATCTCGCCCGACGGCCAATGGCTGGTCGTGAAAGTTCCGGGAACTGACGGCTCCACCCTTGTGGCTCTTCCTCTTCACAAAGGTTCTCCTCTGCGGGTCATCGCGACTGTAGGAATCAGCTTCAGTGACACCGACGTGCGCTGGTCTGGAGATGCGAAATCGATTTATCTCAGATTGCCAGTAAACGCAGAGTCGTGGGCCGCTGGGAAAACCTACGTTTTGCCGCTAGTCAAAGGAAGCATGTGGCCCAAGATGCCCCTAGAAGGCTTCCATTCAGAAGCAGACATCACGAAGGTTCCGGGGTCGGCAATGTTGAGCGAGTTCGACTGCCCGGGCCCTACACCGGAGACCTATGCCTTCGCGCGCATGACAGTGCAACGCAATCTGTTCCGCGTCCCTCTCCCCTGAAATGAAGGTCGGCAGGAAACCGCTTCCTTGTTTCACTCCCGCATCCCGCCGCTGTTGGATGGGCGCCTGAGACTCACGAGCGAGGACCAAGATGATCCTCAGCAGGGGAGCGCACCGGCAATATTTAGGATGGTGGAGTGGAAAGAAAAGCGATCTACACGGACGCAATGAAGCGCTGTGCAGAAATAGGACGTATTACTCCGAACGGCTTAAGTGACGTGAGATTGTTGCCCGGCCAACCTGCGGCCAAAAAATCCTGGAGACACTCACATCCCGAGTCGAACACTCAACTAGAACGATAGCCGACGCCTCTTGAGAGCGCGAGAAGTTATACCTTGGCCGGATCTGTCATTTCGCGGTATAGCCACGCCCGCGCCGTTGCCCACTCTCGTTTCACTGTTGCCGAAGAGATCCCCAGCGCCCTCGATGTTTCCTCGATCGAAAGGCCTCCGAAGAAACGGACTTCGACGATGCGGCCCTGTCGTGGGTCAAACTGGGCCAACTTTCCCAGGGCGTGGTCCAAAGCCAGCAAATCGAATTCTCGTCTTTGAGAGAGACCGAGGGCCTCGTCCAGCATGATTTTGCAGGTGTAATCGCGCTTGGCGGCGCGGCGCTGGCGGGCATAGTCCACCAAGATTTCACGCATCAGTCGTGCAGCCATGGCAATGAAATGTGCGCGATTTTGAGGTTGGAAAGACTCCTGATCGATCAAACGTAGATAGGCCTCGTGGACCAGCGCAGTACTCTGCAAAGTGTGGTCCGCCCTCTCGCCCCGCAGATAGTGGTGAGCTACTTTCTTCAGCTCATCGTATACAAGAGGCATCACACTGCGCAGAGCGCTCTCGTCGCCGTCGTTCCATTTGGCCAGCGCCTGAGTGATCATCTTTGATGAGCCATTGTCCATGTGCGCACCGCAAGAAAACTCAGGCCTGTTGGCCGACCCGTTAGTCGTGCCATCATCGGTATCCTAGCCTAATAGGCGAAGAAATCAAACGCCTTGCGCGTCGGTTCTATCTTGTGCTACGGGTGGAATCTCCCTTCGTGATAGTTCTCTTTCGCGCAGGCAGGTGAAGATCACGGGAGTCACAATCAGCACATGCAGCAGAGAGCTGACCATGCCTCCGAGCACGGGGGTTGCGAGCGGCTTCATCACTTCGGCCCCCGTTCGAGCCGACCACATGATCGGTAACAGACCTGCCACAACAGTGGATACGGTCATTATTTTAGGACGTAAACGTAATAGGGCGCCTTCCATCACCGCTTCGCGCAAACCCTGCACGGTAAGCGTGCCCATAGCGACTTTCTTCCGTTCGACGGCCTCTTCCAGGTAGATCACCATCACCACGCCGGTCTGCACAGCAGTGCCGAACAGGGCGATGAAGCCCACCCACACGGCAACGGAGAAGTTGTATCCCAACAGCTTGAGGAGAAATACGCCGCCGCTCAGCGCAAAGGGTACGGCGAGGATCACGTGCGAGGCTTCTTTGAACGAGTTGTAAGTCTTGTAGAGCAACAGGAAGATGATCACGAACACAACTGGGATGACGAGTTCGAGCCGTTTCTTCGCACTGATCTGATTTTCGTACTGCCCACTCCACTCGATGTAATAGCCGGGCGGCATTTTCACTTCGCGGGCCACAGCGCGCTGCGCCTCGTCCACGAACCGGCCAACGTCGCGTCCCCGCACGTTCATCAATACGCTCCCGCGAAGGAGTCCGTTCTCGCTACTGATCATGGAGGGTCCCATCACAACGCCAAGGTCGGCCACTTGCCCTAGCGGAATCTCGGCGCCATTGCTGGCCGTGACCAGCACGTTATTCCGAAGCTCTTCGGGGTCCTGGCGAAAATCAGGGGAATACCGCACCCGCACGGGGAGTCGTTGGCGGCCGTCAATCGCAGTCGTGAGGTTCTTGCCGCCAATCGCGGTCTCGATCACATCCTGAACGTCGCCGACGTTGATGCCGTAGCGAGCCGCGGCTTCGCGGTTCACTTTTATCTCAAGATACGGCGCGCCGGTGATGCGCTCAGAATAGAGGTCAGCGACACCAGGAACCGGGCGCAGAGCCCGTTCGATTTCAGTTTCCTTCTGCTCGATGGTTGCGAGGTCATTACCGAAGACCTTCACTCCCACCTGGGTACGAATGCCGGTCGAAAGCATGTCGATGCGGTTGCGGATCGGCTGGGTCCAGATGTTGGTCGCGCCCGGCATTCGGAGCTTCTCATCCAGCCTTTGCAGGATCGTTTCTTTGGTCGTGCCAGCGGGCCATTCATTCTTAGGCTTGAAGTTGATGACGGTTTCAGTCATGTTGACCGGTGCTGGGTCGATAGCACTCTCGGCCCTCCCGATTTTTCCCACAACGCTGTCGACGAGCGGGTCTTGGGCGATGATCTTGTCCTGCCAGCGAAGAATCTCGGTTGCCTTGGTGAGGGAAATGCTGGGATCGGTAATGGGCATGAACAGGGCAGTCTCTTCATCGAGCGGCGGCATGAACTCGGAGCCGATCGTGGTTGCTAGCCAGAGCGCGGAGGCGAAGATTACAACTGCCGCGCTCAGAGTCATGATCCTGTGCTTCAAGGCCCAGGCGAGTAGGGGTTTGTAAATCATTCGCAGAGCGTGCATCACGGGATTTGCATCCTCGCGGTGCAGTTTTCCACGGATCAGGAAGGTGCAGAGCACCGGCACCAAAGTGACCGCGATGAATGTTGAGCACACCATGGCGAAAGTCTTGGTGAAGGCCAGTGGGTGAAACATCTTGCCTTCCATGCCGGTGAGTGCAAACACCGGGACGAACGCCAGAATGATGATGGTCATCGCGAAGAAGATCGGCCGGCCTACGAGCTTGGCTGCTTCCAGCGTGATCTGGCTAATCGCTGACTGGTACTCGCCATGTTCTTCGTAGTACTGCTCTGCGTGCCGTAGCACGTTTTCCGTCATCACAATCCCGGCATCGACTAGCACCCCAATCGCGATTGCGATCCCACCGAGCGACATGATGTTGGACGAGATGTCCGCATAGTGCATGAACAGGAACGATCCCAGTACCGCGAGCGGCAGCGGAATCGTCACGATGAGAATGCTGCGGAAGTGCCACAGGAAGATCACGTGTGCAAGCGTGACCAAAAGAATCTCTTCGAGGAGCGCCGACTTCAGAGTATTCACCGCGTGAAGGATCAAAGTGCTGCGGTCGTAAAAGGGAACGATGTGAACGCCCTTGGGTAACCCTGGCTCCAAGGCTGCGAGTTTCGCTTTGACACTGCTGATGACTTCTTGGGCGTTGGCTCCATTGCGGATGACGACGACACCGCCCACGACATCCTGGCCGTCTTTGTCGAGAACGCCACGGCGAAATTCCGGTCCCAAGTGGACATTCGCGACATTGCGGATGTAGACGGGTGTGCCTGCGGTAGCGGTGAGGACGATGTTCTCAAGGTCCGCCGTCGAGCGAATCAGGCCGATTCCCCGCACCGCCATCTCCTGGTCGCTGGCTTCAATGACCTTCGCGCCGACGTTGGTGTTGCTGCGCTGAACGCCCTCGATGACCGCGCGCAAGGGGACGTTGTAAGCGCGTAGTTTGATGGGATCAACGTCGATCTGGTATTGCCGTACCCAACCGCCGATGCTCGCCACTTCGGCCACGCCGGACACCGAATTCAGCTGGTATTTGATGAACCAGTCCTGCAAGGAGTGCAATGTCCCGCCGTCGTAGGGTCCCTCGACCGTGTACCAGAACACCTGGCCGACACCGGTTGCGTCCGGTCCCAGAACAGGTACGACTCCTTCGGGCAGGAAACCCGATGCCAGGTTGAGCCTCTCCAAGACTCGCGTACGGGCAAAATAGGGATCAATCTTGTCCTGGAAAATGATGTTGATCATCGAGAAGCCCAACGCAGATGACGAGCGCACGTCCCGTACTCCCGCCAGCCCTTGCAGGTTGACGGTCAGAGGATAGGTGATCTGGTCTTCGACTTCCTGTGGGCTACGACCCGCCCAGTCGGTGTAAACGATCACCTGGTTTTCACTGAGATCAGGAATGGCGTCGATCGGCGTCCTTAGCAATGCCCAGTAACCCCAGACAGCCAGCAGGGCGTAAGCCAGCAAAATGAGGCCGCGATTCTTCAGCGAAAATTCAATGAGACGGTTAATCATGGCTTCTCCTCTTCACTGCGCATTCAGCCGGGCGTGATAGCTGCCTAGGAGTTGTCTGTTGCGGCTGGCGTTCACTTCCACATTCCAGGAGCCCGCTGTTGGGATCTTGATCGTGCCCGCGTAGTCAGAGCCCTTCCATGTGAGGTCGCTAGCGGCACGCATCTCGCCCATGCCCATGGCCGGCATCGCCGGCATGATGAGCGTGACCTTTACCTGCACATCAGTCACCGGCTTCCCTGAAGTATCCAGCACGGTTACGTGCAGCGTCGCGTCGGAGTTGCCGCGAGGCGTTTCCGGATCAGAACGGAAGGTGAACTCAATCTGAGGAACGGCGGGCGCTTGTGCCTGACCTTGGTCGGCCTGCCCATGATCGAATTCCTTCGATCCGCCAAACATCCCGGTCATACCACCCGTGATTCGAGTCTGGGAATCGATCAGGAAACTGCCTTGGCTGACGATACGTTCGCCTTCTTTAAGGCCCGTGAGCACTGGGTAATAATCCGTGCCTGCTGGACCGAGTTGCACTTGCCGTCCTTCGAATTCACCATTGCCCTTGGCCACGTAGACGAACTTGCGCATACCTGTATCGAGAACGGCAGAGCGCGGTATGGCTAGAACGTCGTGTCCTGCGGGTGCGGCAAATTTAACTTGCACGAACATGCCGGGGCGTAATCGCATGCTGGGGTTCGGAACCTCGATCCGAGCTGAGGCAGTGCGGGTCTGAGGGTTAATGGAAGTATCGAGAAATCCGACTCGCCCGCGTAGCGTGGTGCCCGGCAGTGAGTCGGATGTGATCTCAACGGACTGGCCTGTGTGGACGGAAGGCACGTCGGGCTGGTACACGTCTGCCTTCACCCAAATCGTGCTCAGGTCGGTGACGGTGAAGAGGACTTCTCCGGCGCTTACGTATTGCCCTTGCGTAACTTTGCGCGCCGTCACGATGCCGCTGACGGTCGAGTAGATGGGAAGCTCGATCTGAGGCTTCGCCGATGATGCGATCTCATCAAGCTGCTGTGTCGTGAGTCCCCAGAGTTCCAACCGGCGGCGGCTGGCGTTTACGAGGTCTTCGGCGCCCGACACTGCCAAGGGCTCGGCACCCGTGCCGAGGCGCTTTCGGCTCTCAAGCGCAAGTCTGTATTCCTCAGCGGCAGACAAGACTTCAGGGCTGTAAAGGGATGCTATCGTTTGGCCACGGTGCACTTGCTGGCCCGTGAAATCCAGGTAGAGCTTGTCGATGCGTCCACCGATGCGCGCACTGATCGAAGCCAATTGCGTTTCCGGCTCATCCACCTTGGCGACAGCCATGAGAGCGCGTTGAAGGTTACGTCGCCTGACTTCGACCATTTGGACACCAATGTCTGTTTGCTCTTTCTGGTTTAGCTGGATGCTGGAGACAGAGGCGTCCGCTTGCACTTGTTCTGCACGCGGAGAGATGGCTTGTTCCGGCGCTTCCTCGTACTTGAGAATCGGCGCTTCCTGAGACTGGGCAGCGCTACGGTCGGGATGCCAAAGGCGCATTGCCGCGTAGGCGACCAAGGCCAACATTAGGCCGAGAGTGAGTCCTGTAATAAGAAACTTATTTTCATGCTGCGTCATTAGCGCACCTCCGGAGTGATCTGAAGCAGAGAAGCTTGGGGGACGGTTGAATTCGCTTCCTGACCTTCCCGCGTCAACGGAGCTCCCACTGCGCGTTCGAGATCCGCAATCCGCGATTCCAGTTCAGACGCGGCGCGGTAGTAATCGAGTTCAACTTCGAGAGTTGTGTTCTGACTGTCGAGCAGGTTGAGGAAGTCGGTACGGTCGGCCTGGTAAGCGGCGACGGTTGACTTCAGTGTTGCCTGTGCTTGCGGCCGAAGGGTCTGGCTGTAGAGATCAACCAGCCGCTTGGCAGATCGCGCACGAATCAGAGCCTCCTGAATTTCCTCAAATACGAGCGCACATTGATTTTCGTACTCGGCTCTGTCAGCCGAAAGGTCTGCTTGTGCCTCGGCGATCTCTGCGTCATGACGCCCGCGGTTCAGCCAGGGTAGTGTGACGGCGACCTCGGCCATGTACGTGTTGCGGTAGCGGGAGCCGTCCGGCATGAGCATGTAACCTGCGCTGAGGTTGTAGTCCGGCGTATATGCCTTTTCGGCAAGCTTGGTTCGAGCCTCGCCCTGCCTGACACCGGAGGACGACATGGCCAGTTCGGGCCGATTTCCTAGAGCGTCTTTTTCCAGATCCAAGAGTGCGGGAAGCTTCTGTGGCGGAGAGTATTGACCCTGAACTTCGAGTGGAGAGCCGGGGTCCCGGCCCAGGAGAGTATTCAGTCTGGACCGTGCGAGGCCGCCGTCCTGTTCAAGCATCACGAGGTGCTCGACCAGTTTGGTGAGAGCGATCTGTGCTTTCAGCACGTCCTGCTGCGGAACGCGTCCGACCACATACTTGATCCGTGCCGACTCTGAGGACTGGCGAGCCAGCGCCGCCTGCTCGTCATGCAGTAGGAGTTCGTCCTGATTGCGAAGCAGGTCGTAGAACGTCTTTCGGACTTCGGCCGTCACATCGCGCTTCTTGGCCTCCAGTTCTGCCTTGACCTGTTCCACTCCCTCCGCAGCAACTTGTGTGCGCAGTGCGCGCTTGCCTGGACCAGGGAGCGACTGGTTGAACATGAACATGTGCTGCGTCTGGTTCAGGTCCCAGGGCTTGGCGAGTGGCGTTCCCCAGCCGCGATACATGAACTCGGGGTCGCTCAACGACCCGGCACTGCGCACCCGTATCTCGGCGGTTGCGACGCGGCGCATAGCCACCCGGATTTCAGGATTGTTGGCCAAAGCCGCTGCTTCGAGTTCGGTAAGGCTCAGCGGCGGCGTCGATGGCCGAGAGTGCTGATGCTCCTGTGCCAGAAGGCCAGTAACACCGGACAAAGGATCGACATCGGCGCCTGGCTCACTGGCAAAGCCAAGCACACCGCTGAAGGCGATCAACAGACAAACACCTGCACGTAGAGCTTTCATTGCTCCTCCGGAAACAATTCACAAGTAGAGAAATAGGAGGTGTGCCCGCATCACGCGCACTACTGGCGCAGCAAGGCAGAGCACGGCCTCATCTGGGCAATGAAAGCTGTCTAGATTCTCAGAACGGAATTACAGCCGGGAGACGGATCGGGAGGTGGAGCATGAAGAAATGAGAGGTGGGCACGCACCGTTACCGCCGGCAAAGCCGCTAGCGAGGCGATCGGTGGTACCAAAGCAATTGTGAGGGGACGAACCGGTCCGGCAGCCTGTGCCTGGGGAAGAACGGTGTTGGTCGGTCCCTGAGCCTTGCAGCAAGAGTGACTGGCCGGCATCATGGAACTTCCACACTGCCCCGCCATGTGCTGGCAACATTCCCGTTCCGCGGGAGTCATTGTCGCCCCCGGCAGAACACACGCCATGGCTGGCGTGATGGCCCACAAGAAGGCGATCGTCAGCAGCGCGAATGCTCGGGTTCTAGTCACCTTCATCAGTGTACTGCGTTTTCTGACTGCTATGGACAGGTTCTCGCTTCAAACAAATAATGTAGGTCGACCTTGGCGACAACCGCAGTGACGGGGATCACAGCCCTAAGGGTGTGACGGGTGACCGCCTCTCGTCGGCAACGTCTGGTGAAACCCTCATTTTCGACCCAAAAAACCCTTGACTCTGGAATGTGTTCAAGGGTTGATACTTCCTATGGTGCAAAGCAGCGGTTTCAAGCCTCTTCGGTCTGGGGATCTGGCCAAGGCAGCGGGGGTGAGTCCGGACACGATTCGACACTATGAAAAGATCGGCGTTCTCCGGCAGGCGACCCGGACTGAGTCTGGCTACCGGCTCTATCCGGCGAGCGCAGTGGAGAGGGTACTTGTGGTGCAAAGGGCCCTTCGGATCGGATTCACCTTGGCTGAACTGGCTGAGTCCTAAAGGCTCGTGATGCTGGCGGCGTTCCTTGCCGCCGTGTGTACCAGCTTGCCCAAGAAAAGCTCAAGGGTATTGAAGCAGACATTGAGGCTCTGAGGCTCACGGGACGATACGTACGGAAGGTATTGGCAGATTGGGAACAGCAAATTCAGAGTGCGGGTCCGGGGCAACAATCGCACTTGCTGTATTCGCTCGGTGGCGCGGTAAAGAAAGCTGGCGCTCCAGTAGATCGGTTTCGGAGGAAAAAAAGACAGTGAAAATACTATTCACACTTCTTCTATTCAGCGGGCTGCACTTGGCGGCGCAAGACATGCAGTCTTGCCCCATGCATAAAGAACACATGAAAGCGGCTTCGCAGCATCAGGCGGACGTAGAGAAACACGGTGATCAAGCAATGGGCTACCCGCATGACAAAACCACTCATCATTTCCGCCTGTACTCGGACGGCGGGGCGATTGAAGTGACTGTCAACGACAGCAAGGATTCCGAAAACATGCACGCAATCCAGTCCCATTTGAGGCATATTGTCACGATGTTCGCGGCCGGCGGCTTTTCCATGCCGATCTTCGTCCACGACCAGGTGCCGCCAGGCGTTCTTGTGATGAAAGACAAACGCGCGGAGATTTTTTACCGCTTCGAAGAGTTGCCGATAGGCGGACGGGTGCGCATTAAGACAGCGAATGCCGATGCTGAAAGCAATTCATGATTTCCTTCGGTTCCAGATCAAGGGAGGGATTCGAACCCTCGGTACAGGTGTTAGCCGTACAACGGTTTAGCAAGTGTATAGATTTTTGCGGTATGCAATCATGTCAAGAGCTTACAGTCGGGCCGGTGGCTCGAAAATGGGTGAATCGGCCCTCATTCGGCAATTTTTGTTCTCCACTTTGTTCTCCAGTTTTCATTAACCGCTACGTCGTCGCTAAGAAGTTGCGAAAAACATCCCGCCGATTGAGCAACCGCCCACTCTTCCCTTCGTCAACGCACGTTCGGGTAACGCTTGTACAGCAGCAGGCCAAAGCCCGTGAGTGGAGTACCGATCTTTTGTACGTTCGCGAAAGCTATTCCGGAAGTGACTTCGGCAGGGAGCTGTGCTGCGTGGGGAAGTCGGCCAACGTCGGCCAAACAATAATTGATCGAATGACCGTGTTTGACAAATTGAATCCGCAGCCAGCGTGACTTCGCCACTTGATCAGCAAATTCTCAGGCGGCCGGTCTTCGTTCCTTCGTCCAGGACGGATTGCTGTCGGTTAGCCGGGTTTCACGCTCGTTGAGCGAAACAAGTTTTCCACTCCCGCAGAACCCACAGGAGCGGGGCATTGAAGGTTCTTCTGCAGGATCACATACCGACAATCAAATCCGATCAAGGTGCGATATCATCCTCAGGGACTCAGAAGCCATGAGGATCGCAAGCGCGGCGAGTGCATTCCCGAAGCATTACTACTCCCAGAAGTTTCTTCTGGAACGCCTCCAGGACTATTGGGGGGACCAACTGAAGAATCCTCTGCTGCTGGCACGGCTGCACCGCAACGTGACCGTGGATGGCCGTTACCTCGCCATCCCCACTGAGCAGTACCTGGACATCAAGACCTGGGGTCAGGCCAATGACATCTGGATCAAGGTCGCACAAGAATTGGGGGAACAGGCGCTCTGCCTCGCACTGCACAACGCCGGTCTGAAGCCACACGATTTGGGAGCCTTGTTGTTCACGACAGTAACCGGAATCGCAAGCCCGTCCATCGACGCGCTGCTGATCAATCGCATGGGACTTCCAGCCAACATTCGCCGCACTCCGATTTTTGGCCTGGGATGCGTGGCTGGCGCCGCCGGAATTGCGCGCGCCGCAGATTACGTTCGCGCCTACCCTTCGCAGGCGGCGGCTCTGGTATCGGTGGAGCTCTGTTCGCTCACCCTGCAGCGCGAAGATCTGTCGGTCGCGAACCTGATCTCGTCGGGCCTTTTCGCCGATGGCTCTGCCGCCGTCATTGTGACAGGTGCGGAATTTGAGTCCTCGGCCTCTGAGATTTCTGGGCCTAAAATTCTCGCGACCCGGTCGGTTTTCTATCCCGGTACAGAGGAAATGATGGGCTGGAATATTTCCGAGAAAGGCTTCAGCATCGTGCTGTCGACCGAGGTTCCGAATCTGATTCGGCAAAACCTGGGGCGGGACGTGGACGCGTTTCTGGCGGACAACGGATACCGGCGAAGCGACCTTCAAAGCTGGGTTCTACACACCGGAGGACCGAAGGTGCTCGAGGCCTGCGCCACAGCACTCGGGTTGCACAAGGGACAGCTGGATGCCTCCTGGGATTGCCTGCGTAAGGTAGGAAATCTTTCTTCGGCTTCAGTGCTGGTTGTGCTCGAAGATGTAATAAAGCACCGCCGTCCTGAGCCGGGCGC
>Ga0207665_10001641_pt1 | contig 15053 bp, 10 predicted proteins | sample LARL112metaG_FD_184351 | JGI IMG/M metagenome (GOLD analysis project Ga0207665, IMG submission 184351) | Corn, switchgrass and miscanthus rhizosphere microbial communities from Kellogg Biological Station, Michigan, USA - LAR L11-2 metaG... | ecosystem: Host-associated > Plants > Roots >...
CTCGGATTGCAGTCCAACCGGATCCAGGGTCAAGTGGTCGTGGAACCAAGGCGTGAGTTCTCCCTCGATGGACAGCATTTCCACAAAATCCTCCTACAACGGCGGCACCACCCAGTGGGCGGATATACTTTGGAACAACCACCTGATCGGCGATTTTTCCTCGCAAGGGCTGCCGGATTTCAGTAAGACTCTGGTGCCCTCTTTGCATAACTTCACCTACGACGTGTATTTCTGGATCGGTAACACCAGCGACTCGCAAGCTCTGGAATTCGACATCAACCAGTTTGTCGGTGGGAAGTCATACATCTGGGGGCACGAATGCCGGCTAGCTGGCGGCCACGAATGGGATACATGGAGCAATCCGGGACAGCACTGGGTGGCAAGCGGAATACCGTGCAATCCTAAGAACAATGCCTGGAACCATCTGACGATCAGTGTTGCGCGGACCTCGGATGGCCACCTGCTGTTTAAGTCCATAACCCTCAACGGTTCCACGGCGAACTTGAATCGCTACGATTCGCCGACCCCTACCAACTGGTACGGCGTAACCGTTAATTACCAGATCGACAGCAATTACTACAAGACACCGTACAGCGTTTATCTGGATAAGTTCACGTTTTCAGCGCAGTAGGAGCAAACCTTCCGCATTTAACAGGGGCACGCCAGAACTGGCGTGCCTTTTGCCTTTTCAGCGGATTTTCCAGACAGCTTTCGGCTGCCGGAATGCCATCCAAGGTCTATAATCAGCGGGGGTGGTTGTATGAGCCGACGCCGGGTTTTCGCATTTTTTCTGGTTTCCTCATTAGGCGCCTCGATCTGCGCAGCAGACGGCCAAAGCTCCGTTCCTCTTAGCGAACAACACCGGATCGAGTTGATCCGGACTTTCAACGCCGATCGCGTCTACATTCGGACTCAGTTCCCGATGGGAAAAGTCGGTCTCACCCTTAAGAATGGAACAGTCGCTCCAACCGGTGAAAAACTGCAACAGTTGCTGGCGCTGTGGGGTCCGTCAGTAAAACCGGGAGACCTGGCACTGGTCACCCAGTTCGTTATCCGGAACGACCGCCTGCACTTTGAGATCAACGGTGGCCCGGTTCGAAAGACGAAATGGTACCAGCACATCCAGGTCGGAGTGAATGGCGTGGGTGGCAGCCCAGGCGGCCAACAGGGCGATCCCATTAATAATCCGCGCGGATCTTACGTCGACCTGATGTTTGATCACCACATTCCCGATCTTACGGTTGAGCAGGTCAAACAAATGCTTTGGCCGGTATTCGACTTCGATTCCAAATCGCCGATGGAGGCCTATCTGGAGACGGTGCCGCCCAAAGTGAAAGAGGCGATTGAAAATCATCATGTGCTGGTCGGCATGAATCGGGAAATGGTGGTCTATGCCAAGGGGCGGCCGGAGAAGAAAATCCGCGAGAAGGACGAGCAGGGCTCCGAATACGAAGACTGGATTTATGGCGAGCCGCCGCACGATGTTGACTTTGTTCGCGTAGTAGGCGATGAAGTGATACGAGTGGAGACCATGAAAGTCGGTGGGGAGAAGGTGGTGCGCACCGAAAAAGAAGTTGATGTCAATGGACCTACTGTCGCCAGCGCCGCCGCACAGAAAGAAGACAAGCCAACCAAGGCTCCCAGTTTGCGACGCCCCGGTGAGGAAGCACCTAGCGCTCATCCTTCGGGTGGGCGTTCGAACCCGACTCCGGTTCCGGACGTGCCGCAGCCACCCGGGCAATCGCCGCAATACCAGACGGCCTCGAACTAATTGCTCAGAGTAAGCCTCGGCGTAAGGTTCAAGCTGCTCTTCGCGTCTGCGTCCCGCTAAGAATCTCTTGGTAGAGCGCTACGTAGTTCTTTACCATCCGCTCCACGGAAAAGTTCTCCTCCACGTAACTTCGGACGGTCGACGGCTCGATTTTCATGTTGTTCAAGTGTTTTGCCATGTCACGAACCGAGCGGCAGATGTAGCCGGAAACCCCATTGCACACCACCTCAGGGACCGAGCCACCGGGCATGGCCAGCACCGGTGTTCCACAGGCCATGGCTTCGACCATCACTAATCCGAAGGGCTCGTTCCATTGAATCGGAAAGAGCATCGCCATCGAATTACCCAGCAATTCATTCTTCGCCTGAAGGTCTGCGAGACCGATGTACTCGACTATTTGTCCATCGATTTCGGGCCTGATTTTCTTTTCAAAGTACTCGCGATTGGCTGGCTGTATATCTCCGGCTATTTTCAGCGGGATTCCGGTGCGTTTGGCGACATCGATGGCGAGGTGAGTTCCCTTTAGCGGAGCGATTCTGCCGATGAAGCTTAGGTATCGCTTTTTTTGGGGGATGAAGTCATACAGGCCAAGATCGATGCCATGATGAATGGTGCGCATCTTCGGCATCGATTCAGTTTGCTTTTGCGCGTCGCTGATGGAGACGTAATTGACTTCCGGATAATGGGCATAAAAGTCGCTGATTTCTGGTATGTGCGGGCCGTGGAGGGTTAAGACAATCGGACGAGTGGAAAAGCGCGAGAATGTCAGTGACTGTGCACTCTGTAGGTGAATAATGTCACAGTCTTTGGCTGCATCTTGGATAGCCCAGGACTGATGATTCAAATCCTTCAGCCAGGTCTGCTCCGACATCTTGATTGGCCATTGAGAGTGCTGGTAGAGGGATCGGCGTTCGACATTGACGGTCGATTCGCCATTCGCATAGACGATGACCTCGACACCCATCGTCTGCAGTCCTTCGGCAAGATGGGCCACGAACAGCTCGGTGCCGCCGTAATCAGCGGGTGGGACAGCAATGAACGGAGCAGCGATCAGCGCGATTCGCAATGAAATGCCTCATCAGAGCACGCCGTGATGGAAGCGGCGTGGGTGAGATGAACCGGAGGCACTCAGCGGTTGCAGTGCTTTGCTGCGGTGGCTTGTATTTCTCTGATTCCAACGGTAAGGAACTGTTAGGTCCGGACGCAAGTGGCCAACAGTTATCGGCGGCTCTGAGCATACATCTTCAACTTGGCTGTCGCATTCATTGGCAATTAGACTAAACAGGTGAAGATTGCGCTGGGCCAGATCAATCCGACAGTTGGAGATTTCGCAAGTAATTCGGCAAAGATTATCAACTTCTCCGCACGCGCAAAATCTGCCGGTGCAGGTATGGTCGTCTTTCCCGAGCTTGCAGTCTGTGGCTATCCTCCCCGCGACCTGGTGGAACGCGCTTCATTCGTAGTACACAACCGGGAAGCCGCCGAGCACATCGCCGCTGAGACTCGCGGCATTGCCGTCATCTGTGGTCTGGTCACGCCCGCCCAGGCGGACACCGGCAAATCGGTGATGAATTCCGCCGCGCTGCTGATGGACGGGGCAATCAAGTTTGTGCAATCGAAAATGCTCTTGCCCACGTACGACGTTTTTGACGAAGTGCGCAACTTCGCTCCGGCGCGGTGCCAGACGCTGTTCCCATTCTGCGGAAAACAGATGGCGCTCACCATCTGCGAGGACGCATGGAACGACAAGCACTTCTGGCCGCGGCGGCTTTACAGCATCGATCCCGTCGAAACATTGGTGCAGGCGGGCGGAAATTTCGTGCTGAATATTTCGGCGTCTCCATTCTGGGCGGGAAAGCGGGAGCTTCGCCGGGAGATGCTGGCTACTATCGCCCGCAACGACAACGTTCCAGTCGCCTTTGTGAATCAGGTCGGCGGAAATGACAGCCTGGTCTTCGACGGGTCGAGCATGGTATTCGATCGCGAAGGAAATGTGATCGCGCAGGGCAAGTCGTTCGATGAGGACCTGATCTTTTTCGACTCCGATGCACTCACTGGGGAGATGCACGAGCAGATTGAAGGCAGCGAGGACAGTGTCTACGCCGCCCTGGTGCTGGGGACGCGCGACTATATGCGTAAGTGCGGCTTCCGCCAGGCGATTATCGGGCTAAGCGGCGGAATTGACTCGGCATTGACTGCTGCGATTGCGGTTGAAGCGGTCGGAGCGGATAACGTGGTCGGCGTGGGTATGCCGGGCCCGTATTCCTCGGAAGGATCGGTCAGTGACGCCCGAGAGCTGGCGGCAAATCTGGGCATTCGATTTGAGGTCCTGCAGATTTCGGAAATTTTCGAAGCGTTTAAGAAGACACTCTGCGGCGTATTCATGAAATATCCGGAGGACGTGACCGAAGAGAACATCCAATCCCGGATTCGCGGTTCCCTGCTGATGGCGTTGTCAAACAAGTTTGGTGCGCTGGTATTGAGTACCGGGAACAAGAGCGAGCTGGGTGTCGGCTACTGCACACTATACGGCGACATGGCCGGCGGCCTGGCAGTAATCAACGACGTGCCTAAGACGTTGGTCTACCGTCTCAGCCGGTATGTGAATTCCCGGCGACCGGTTATCCCAGAAACAACATTGGAAAAACCTCCTTCAGCTGAATTGCGTCCCGGACAAATGGACAGCGACTCGCTGCCACCGTACGAAGTGCTCGATGCTATTCTGGAAGACTATGTCGAGGATGCTCATTCGGCCGAGCAGATCGCGCGTGAACGGGGCTTCGATCTGGAGTTGGTAAAGAGCGTCATCCGTATGGTGGAACGGAACGAATACAAGCGCCAGCAGGCGGCGCCGGGAATCAAGATTTCTCCTAAGGCGTTCGGCTACGGGCGACGTTTCCCAATCGCTGCTAAAGCTGACTTTTGAAACTAACTTCAAGCAAGGAACAAATGCGCAATCAAATTATTTTAGTTGTGTGCCTGCTGATGCTTTCATTCTCATCGCTGAGCCAGAGCAAATCACAATCGAAGGCCAAGTCCGCAGCGCAACCCTCCCAGACCAGTACTCTTCCCTCGGAAGAAGATGTCAATGCCTTTCTGCATGCAACGTTTGGCTATGATCCCCAGCTTACCTGGAAGATTGTCAGCATTAAGCCGAGCGAGGCCGAGGGCCTGGCGGAAGTCAACGTAGAAATGAGCGGGCCGCAAGGCCAGGGCACGCAGAAGTTTTTTGTCAGCGAGGACCACAAACACGCTGTAGTCGGCGAAGTCATTCCTTTCGGGAAACAACCTTTTGAGCAGTCTCGACTGGAGTTGCAGAAGAGGGTTACCGGACCCACACGCGGGCCCGCCAATGCTCCGGTTTTGCTGGTGGAGTTTAGTGACTTGCAGTGCCCCCATTGCAAGGAAGCGAATCCGACTATTGAAAGATTGCTGAACGAAGATCCGAATGTGCGATTCGTATTTCAAAACTTTCCTTTGCCGAACCACAACTGGGCGCTAAAGGCGGCCGCATATTCTGACTGCGTTGGACGGGCATCAAACGATACATTTTGGAAGTTTCTCGATTCGGTCTATGCGGCTCAGAACGACATTACGGCTGATAATGCGGATCAGAAGTTGACTGATCTCGCCGATCAGGCTGGAGTGAAAGGGCAAGACATCACAGCTTGCGCTGCAACTCCGGAGACTGAAGCGCGAGTGCAAGAATCGGTAAAGCTGGGTCAGTCGCTGGAGGTAAACTCTACGCCGACCCTGTTTATCAATGGACGTCAAGCGATCGTCGGCGGCAATAATTACGATGTATTGAAACAGCTGGTCGATTTCGCCGCGAAAGAAAAATAAGCGTTACCGGGGCAAATACACTTCGGAATTCTGTCCCATGCTGCGGTTGGTGATGTGCGGCGTAATCACGACCAGCAGCTCATCCTCTTGATGCTGTTTGCTGTTCGAGGTGGTTATCTTGTTCAGCCCGGGTACTTGGCCCAAACCAGGAATGCCGCTCATGGAGAGAGTTTCGCTGCGTGTGACTTGACCGGCGACAACCGCCGGCTCACCGTCGAGCAGAGAAATACTACCTTTGTACTCGCGATTTCCGATCACCGGCACCCCATTGACTGACTCTCCAGTGAGGGCGCGTAAGTTGATTTCAAGCTGCAAACCAACCTCGTTCGCCGGGCTGATTGCCGGCTTGGCCTTAATCGTCAGCCCCAGATCCTCGTAGTTAACCGATGGGAACGCCGCCTGGAAACTGTTGTTCTGAAGCACACTAGAGATGGCGGCGGTGTTGAAGATTGGAGCAAAAGTCGCGTTCAGGACGGGAAAACGGCTGCCCAGGCGAAACGTAGCATCGGTGGCCTGACCGGCACGGAGGGATGCGTGATCCAGAGTTTTCACCCAACCCTGGTTGAGCGAAAACTCCGCGCTAAGCTGGTCGAGGCTGACGCCAGTGAGCGTCTTGCCACCGCCAAAAGTCGCAAGCGGCTGGCTGAAAATCGAATTCTGCTGGCTCTGCAGTTGTGCAAGCAGAGCGGAGACACTCTGAGAATTCGCCTGGTTGATTCCACCGCCCGAAATCAGTTGATTTATCAAGTCCTGAATATTTTGCCCGCCCAGGGCCGCGAGAGCTCCCGCTGGAATATTGAATAAATTGAACTGATATGGAATGTGCAGGCCCAGATTGCGGGTCAGGTTATAACTGACTTGATAAACGTAGACGTCCAGCATGACCTGAGGCTTGGAGCCGTCGAGTCCCTGTAGAAATTGAGTGGCAACGTCAAGGGTGCGTTGCGGCGCACGGACAACAAGGGTCGAAAGGGAGACGTCTGGAGTTACGAAGCGAATTTCAAAAAGATTCCGCAGCAGGTTCATTACATCGTTCAGCGCAGTCTGTGAATTGCGTGCAGCTGGAACGTAGAATGTCCGCATTGCCATGCGTTCATACAGGCGCCGGTTTTCAGGCGCATCCGGCGCGATCAGAATCTGCCCGCTACCCAGTGGCGTCCAAAATGTCTTGGTGATTTGCTGTGCCGCGAGCATGGCCGTAAAGAAGTCGACATCGTCGATATCGAAAGTCACCCGCTGCGATTTGACCGACTCCTCAATTTGTGCGGAGACCCCGAATGTGCGCGCGACATTGGCTAGCAACTCCCGATTGTCGCCGCGAAAATGGAAGCTGGCTCGATTGGAATTGGGCGCGAGCTGTACTGCCGTGGACTCGTCAACAATGCTGACGCCGCTAGCGGTCTTGGCGGCTGTGTCGCCGGCCGCATCTCGCAACCGTTGCTGGGCAAATTCGTTTGCCGGATCGAGCTGCAGCGCGCCGCGAAAGTCGGCAAATGCTTCTACTTGTTTGCCCGACTCAAGCTCCGCGTTGCCACGTTGCAGGTAGTGGCTAACTAACTGCTGGCGAGAAAGCTCGCGGGCCGTCACATACTCGATATCGCGTGGAACCAGTTGCGCTGCCCGTTCGAATTCGCGATAAGCCTGGTCGGGAGCATCCCGCTGGATCTTTAAGCCATGGGCAAAGGCAGACTTGGCTTCTTTGAGATCATGCCGCGATGGATTGCATGCCGCCTCGCTAGTACCCGCTGGACAGGGCAGCAAGAGTGCAGCCTTTTCTTCGGCAGAGAGACTCCCTGCCACTAAAGTGGCCGCAAGTGTAATAGACAACACCCAACGCATGCTCAGATTGTAAACGGCAACTCTCACCGCGCAGACCGGATTCGGCAGGTACGTGTACCTTTGGGGAACGCCTTTCGGTTTGGAAACTTGCAGCTTTTTGGCGTATAAAAGTTAGTTGCGACGGCACGGCAGGGCTTGTTCGTGCGCCACAACAAATCCGGAGCCGGAGCGACCGATAAATGTCCAGTTCGACTATGACGCACGCCCCCAAGGGGCTGGAGGGGGTGGTCGCTACCACATCGAAGATTTGCTATATCGATGGGGACCTCGGCGTCCTTGCATACCGCGGCATTGATATTCACGAGCTGGCCGAGCAATCCAGCTTTGAAGAGACCTGCTATCTGCTCTGGTACGGCAAACTGCCCACCCAAAATGAGTTGAGCGAACTCCGGCAGCGGCTGGCTGCAGAGCGTAAGCTGGATCCCGCAGTGGTGGGCTTTCTGCGCAACCTGCCTAAAGGCACAACGCCCATGGATGTGCTGCGAACGGCGGTTTCTGCGCTGGGGTTATACGATCCCGAGGAAAAGAAGAACGACCACGATGCGAACCTCAACAAAGCGATTCGGCTGACTTCGCAGATTGCCATGATCGTTGCCGCCTACGATCGTTTGCGCAAAGGAAAGAATATTGTTGAGCCTGATCCGTCGCTCTCTCACGCCGCCAATTTCCTGCTGATGCTTAATGGAGAAAAGCCGTCGGCCACAGCCGAGCGTGCACTCGATGTTGCCCTTATTCTGCACGCTGACCACGAGCTGAATGCCTCGACTTTCGCGGCCCGGGTAACCGCCGCAACGCTTTCGGACATGCATTCGGCCATTACCTCAGCCATTGGTGCGCTAAAAGGCCCGCTGCATGGCGGCGCCAACGAAGCTGTGTTTCACATTCTGGAAAAAATCGACTTGACGGGCGCTGATCCGATCGCTTACGTGCGAGAGATGCTGGCGCAAAAAAAGAAGATTCCCGCTTTCGGGCATCGCGTTTATCGCACGGAAGATCCGCGTGCCACCCACCTACGAAAAATGGCAGAAGACCTTGGGCGCTCCAGCGGCGAGCCGAAGTGGTTTGAGATGTCCCATACCATCGAACAGTTTGTGAAATCGGAGAAAAAGCTGAACGCCAATGTGGACTTGTACTCGGCTTCGACTTACCACGTGCTAGGCATCAATGTCGATTTATTCACGCCGGTATTCGCGGTCTCGAGGATCAGCGGCTGGGCCGCACACGTGATTGAGCAACTGGATGACAATCGCCTCATCCGTCCACGCGCTGACTACATCGGGCCCGCCTATCCCCAGCACTGGGTGCCGATGAACAAGCGCTGAGACTCATCCTTGAGACTCGTCCTGTAGAGTCATTGGAATTGTCATCCTGAGCGGAGTAGCTGGTTCGCGAAGCGAAGCAGCTGCGGAGTCGAAGTTGAGGCGCTTAGCGGGCGTCCGAGCCCGCTGCCGAAATCCCGAGCGAAGCCGAGGGAGCCGTTTGCAGCCGCTATTCCAGACCCGTCCGGGCATTCTCACGATGAGCTACCGGGGCGTGGAGAGAATGCCTCGCGGGGTCACCGCGGCGCTGGCGGGTGCAGGGGTCCTTCGACTCCGCCGAGTCGTTCGCAAAGCGAACGACTCGCCTGCGCTCAGGATGACACGGTTTGGAAATTTGGGTAAGTAGAAAGGGTGCCTCACCCTTCCCGCGTTCTTGGCGGGAGGGTGGGGGTTTTGACTTTCTAGTCGTGCCCAGTCAAAGTCGCTGTCAGACGAGTGGGTATCGCCCATGGAGATGGACGGTCGGATTGGCACATTTTTCTAACTAGCTGATTCGACTTTTGTGCCGGCGGACTACTTTGAAACGAGGTGACACCTACTTTGTCGCAACCCTTTCCGCATGCAGCTGTTGCAACGCTCTCACGTTCACTTCCCCGCGCTGCAGCGCGGCGATTCCCTCGGCGGCGGCGCGGGCGGCGGCTAGCGTGGTAATCGTGGGAATTCGCGCTGTAACGGCTGCGCGGCGGATGGCCTTTTCGTCGAAGAACGGGTCGGGACCCTGTGGCGTGTTGACGATCAACTGGATGCGATCACCTTTAATAAGGTCGACGACGTTCGGCCGACCTTCTTTTACTTTGTAAACCCGCTCACAGGCCATTCCGGCTTCCTCGATGACGTCGGCGGTGCCGGCGGTCGCCACTAGTTTGAATCCCATGTCAACGAATTTTCGGGCGACTTCTGCGACATGCGGTTTGTCGTGATCGGTGACGCTGACGAAGACGTAGCCTTGGGTTGGCAACTTTTGTCCGGCGGCAATTTGGGCTTTGGCAAAGGCCTCGCCGAAATTGTCAGCCACGCCCATGACTTCGCCGGTGGATTTCATCTCGGGGCCGAGAACGGTGTCCACGCCGGGAAATTTGTTCCACGGGAAGACTGGGGACTTCACGTAGTAGAAGGTGCCGGTGTCGAGATCTTTTTGTTGGTCAATGTTTTCGGGCAAGAATTCGCGCAGCTTGCGTCCGGTCATCAGGCGGGCGGCGATTTTCGCCATCGGGACGCCGGTGGCTTTGGAGACGTAAGGAACCGTGCGCGACGCGCGGGGATTAACTTCGAGGACGTATACTTTGCCGCCAGTGCCGTTGCCGGATTCCGTGTGGCCCCGTCCCTCCAAGCCCGGGGCATCGCTGGGGCGGGCCTGGAGGGCCGCCCCTACATGGTCTGTGGTCGTTTCGGCATAACCCGAGCGTGGAATGGCGAACTGCACGTTCATCAGGCCGACGACCTTCAGCGCGCGCGCCAGCTTGAAGGTGTATTCACGCATGCGAGTGAGCAGGTGCTCGGGAATATCGACCGCAGGGAGCACGCATGAGGAGTCGCCAGAGTGGATGCCAGCTTCCTCGATGTGCTGCATGATTCCGCCGATGACCACATCTTCACCGTCAGAAAGCGCGTCAACATCAACTTCGATTGCATCTTCGAGGAAGTGATCGATCAGCACCGGGCGGTCCTGCGAATATTCAACCGCTTCTTTCATGTAGCGGACGACGGTCTCCTCGTCGTAGGCGATGACCATGGCGCGTCCGCCGAGCACATAAGAAGGACGCACCAGCACCGGATAGCCGATCTTTGCGGCGCCCGCGACGGCTTCTTCAAGAGACGCGGCCATTGCGCCGGGAGCTTGCGGGATGCCAAGTTCGTCGAGCAACTTGCCGAAACGTTTGCGGTCTTCGGCGAGATCAATGTACTCAGGCGAGGTACCAATAATTTTTACGCCGGAACTTTTTAGCGGCAGCGCCAGGTTCAGTGGAGTCTGCCCGCCAAACTGGACTATCACTCCAACCTCGGCACCTTTAGCAGACTCATGTTCGTAGATTGCCCAGACATCCTCGAAGGTCAGCGGCTCGAAGTAGAGGCGGTCGCTGGTGTCGTAGTCGGTCGAAACCGTCTCCGGATTGCAGTTCACCATGATGGTCTCGTAGCCGTCTTCACGGAGCGCGAATGCGGCGTGGCAGCAGCAATAGTCGAACTCAATTCCCTGCCCTATGCGGTTCGGCCCGCTGCCGAGAATGATGACTTTCTTCTTGTCGGTGGGCGTGGCCTCGTCTTCTTCTTCGTAGGTCGAGTAAAGATAGGGAGTGTAACTCTCGAATTCGGCGGCGCAGGTGTCCACGCGTTTGTAGACGGGCTGTACTTTGTGCTTCTTGCGCAAGTGGCGGATCTTTTCCTGATCGCCTTTGCCGCTCAGTCGCCAGGTTCCAGCGAGTCGGCCATCGGAGAACCCCATGCGTTTGGCATCGCGCAAGACTTGGCTAGGGACCGATTCGATCGGATGCTTCTCGACCTCGAGTTGCATGTCATTAATTTCTTTCAGCTGATACAGGAACCAGGGGTCGATGCCGGTCATCTTCGCGAGCTGCTTGACGGTGTGACCCTGGCGGATGGCATAGCGGATGTACGAAAGCCGCTCGGGATGCGGCGTTACCAGGCGCTGGGTCAGGATCTTGGGCTCGATTTTTTCGCCTCCGATGCGCTTGCCGGTATCGAGCGCGCGAACGCCTTTCATCAGCGCTTCCTTAAACGTGCGGCCGATGGCCATGACTTCGCCGACCGATTTCATTTGCGGGCCGAGGCTCTCGTCGGCGCCGGGAAATTTTTCGAATTGCCACTTAGGAATTTTTACGACGACATAATCCAGCGTCGGCTCGAAACAAGCGGGAGTTTTGCGGGTAATGTCGTTGGGAATCTCATCGAGCGTGTAGCCGACCGCGAGCTTCGCGGCGATTTTAGCAATTGGGAATCCCGTTGCTTTCGAAGCCAATGCAGAAGACCGCGACACACGCGGGTTCATCTCAATAATAACCATGCGTCCGGTGTGGGGATGCACGCCGAACTGAATATTCGATCCGCCGGTTTCGACTCCGATCTCGCGGATCACGGCGATGGCCGCGTCGCGCATGGCCTGGTATTCGCGGTCGGTGAGCGTCTGCGCCGGGGCGACGGTGATCGAGTCGCCGGTGTGCACGCCCATGGGATCGAAATTCTCGATCGAACAAATGATGATGACGTTATCTTTGAGGTCGCGCATGACCTCAAGCTCGTATTCTTTCCACCCGAGTACCGATTCTTCGATCAGTGCTTCGTGGACGGGAGAAAAATCCAAGCCGCGGGCGAGAACCTCGAGCAGTTCTTCGCGGTTGTAAGCCATGCCTCCACCGGAGCCGCCGAGCGTGAACGATGGCCGTACGATTACGGGAAAGCCGATTTTGCCGGCGAACTCGAGACCATCTTTCAGATTATTGACCAGAGCGGATTTCGGAACGTCGAGGCCGATCTTCTGCATCGCGTCCTTGAAGTAAAGACGGTCTTCGGCTTTCTTGATGGCTTCAACACTCGCACCGATCAGCTTGACGTTATGTTTGTCGAGCACACCGCTTTCATAAAGTTCGATGGCGAGATTAAGCGCGGTCTGTCCGCCAACCGTGGGAAGAACGGCAAATCCTGCGCCCGGCGAAAGTTCACGCTCGACGCGAATAATTTCTTCGAGGTACTCGCGGGTGAGCGGCTCGATGTAAGTGCGGTCGGCGAACTCGGGGTCGGTCATGATGGTGGCCGGGTTCGAGTTGGCCAGCACCACTTCGTATCCCTCGGCCTTAAGCGCCTTGCAGGCCTGCGTGCCGGAATAGTCGAACTCGGCGGATTGGCCAATGATGATCGGCCCCGAGCCGAGGATGAGGATTTTGGAGATGTCAGTTCGTTTGGGCATTTATCTTGCTCTTAGTTCGTTGCATCTTCATTAACATTTATGTCATCCCGACCAAGCGGGATGATTCGCTTTGCGAATCATCCGGCGCGTGGAGGGACCCGCTGTTTGCCGGCAGTTCCGGCGCCGCAAGCAAACAGCAGGTCCCTCGACTGCGAAGATCCTCCGCTTCGCGGACGATCTTCTTCGCTCGGGATGACACTTAAACGGGTACTGACCAAATTGGGTTGCGCATTCAACATATCTTCTTCTCTGGTTGGTACTGATGCCGCTTATACCATTCACCCGCAAGATCTTCCCAAGTCGGGTTCTTCATTGATATCAGCCAGTCCTTCTTCACGCGACGCCAGCGTTTTAGCTGCTTTTCTCGATCAATTGCGTTTGCAACGTCATCGAAAGATTCATACCAAACAAGGCGATGGCACTTGTATGCCTTCGTGAAGCCGTCGATCAGGTCGTTCTTATGCTCCCAAACGCGATGCCGAAGGTTATTCGTCATTCCGATATACAAAACGCGAGATATGCTAGCGATCATGTAGACGAAGTAGTTGTGCTCTTTCATGCTTCACAGCGCTGTCATCCCGAGCAAGAGGGATGATTCGCTTTGCGAATCATCCGGCGCGTGGAGGGACCCGCTGTTTGCCGGCAGTTCCGGCGCCGCAAGCAAACAACAGGTCCCTCGACTGCGAAGATCGTCCGCTTCGCGGACAATCTTTCTCGCTCGGCATGACAGTGTTATTTTCATTTCGAAATTACGGCACGCCTGAACGCATGTCCTTTCAAAGCTCTTTCAACGGAGGGTTACCTTCTCACATTGGTCCGAGCATTTCTAGAATTCGAAAGCCGCCTGAATCATTAATCTCAAATTCTTGATATTGACACGACGAGTTCTTGCTATTCCTGGGTTTCATGCGGAACGCTGACTTGTACTGCCGACCACTAATAGCAGCCACAAGCCAATACCGTCCTGGTCTCAGGTTCGCGAATCTAAAATTGCCGTCAGTATCGGTATTTGCTTTCTGGACAACCCTAAGACCTTCGCAACAATCGCAGTTGTCGCGCCGATACACCGTAAGGTTTACGTCGAAAAGCCGTGAGGTATTCTCGACAGTGCCGCCCTGCCCCTTGGACACCCGAGAATCGACGTTTAGAAGTTGCCCGCATAATTCGCCGATTAGGATTTCTGTAGTTTTAGTCGGCTTGATTTGTCCGAATGCCGAGTCAAGGATCAGTGCAGAGCAAATAATTGACTTTGCAAAGTTCTTCACCCTTTCCACTCCTCCATCATCTTCACAAAGTCTTTGAACAGGTAATGCGAATCGTGCGGGCCCGGTGAGGCTTCCGGGTGGTACTGCACGCTGAACAGCGGCAGATTGCGGTGCCGCAGGCCTTCGAGCGTCTGGTCGTTCAGGTCGATGTGCGTCAGCTCGACTTCGGATTGCGGCAGCGAATCGGGATCGACGGCGAAATTGTGATTGTGGGCGGTGATCTCGATTTTGCCGGAGTTCAGCTGCTTCACCGGATGATTGCCGCCGTGGTGCCCAAATTTCAGTTTGAAAGTTTTGCCGCCGAGGGCGATGCCGGTCAGCTGGTGGCCGAGACAGATGCCAAATATGGGCTGGCGTCCCATGAGGCGGCGAATGTTATCCACTGCATAGGTGCAAGGCTCGGGGTCGCCGGGGCCGTTAGAGAGAAAGACCCCGTCAGGCTTCAGTGCGAGAACATCTTCGGCGGGGGTCTGCGCCGGGACAACCGTTACTCGGCAGCATTCGCTGCGCAACTTACGCAGAATGTTCTGCTTAATCCCGAAATCATAAGCCACTACATGAAAGCGCTCAGGCTGGTCTTTTACGCCTACGACTTCAATCGGTTCGTGCGAGCGCTCGCCCACTTCCCAGACATAAGGACGATTGGTCGTGACTACTTTCGCGAGGTCCTGGCCATCCATCTTCGGAATGGAGTTGGCCTTCGCAACCAGTTTTTCGATGTCCGTTTCGATGGTCGAGACCACGCCGCGCATCACGCCGTTGTCGCGCAGATGGCGCACGAGCGCACGCGTATCGATTTCAGCGAGCACTGGAATCTTGAATTGTTCGAGATACTCTTCGGCAACCTGCTGCGAGCGCCAATTTGAGCTCACCTTCGAAAACTCGCGCACGATCAGGCCCTCGATATACGGGCGCGTGGCTTCGTTGTCTTCGGCGTTGGTGCCGTAGTTGCCGATTTGAGGATTGGTTAAGACGACGATCTGTCCGGCGTAGGAGGGGTCGGTGAAAATTTCCTGGTAGCCGGTGATGGAAGTATTAAAAACGACTTCGCCGTAGCATTCGCCTTTGGCGCCGTAGCCTTTGCCTCGGAAGAC
>Ga0207665_10001642_pt1 | contig 15048 bp, 15 predicted proteins | sample LARL112metaG_FD_184351 | JGI IMG/M metagenome (GOLD analysis project Ga0207665, IMG submission 184351) | Corn, switchgrass and miscanthus rhizosphere microbial communities from Kellogg Biological Station, Michigan, USA - LAR L11-2 metaG... | ecosystem: Host-associated > Plants > Roots >...
AGTACGTTACGAGCGCATTGCTGTGGAACCGTTTCGCGAACCACCTGGATCCGAGGCCTCGGCAAAGGAACTCCCTCGCCGACGCTAATTCACCTGACGAAGAAACAGCGGTTAGCTCGTCTGCAACGGGGTTCGGGGCCGCACTTCCAGGCGGGCGCGACCAGTCCTCTCTCGACACAATTTCCCACAACCCGAACGTTGGCTTTTCAAGCAAATTGTCAACCTGGAACTCGCGACGGGCGTTGATCCGCAAACAGGATGCCTGAAGCATTAATCAAATACTGTTCATCGCTGAGCCGCTCAACCAACTCGTCGGGAAACGGAGAGATTTCGTTTTGCAAATACGTGGCCAGCTCGCGATAGATTTCCCGGCGTGCGTAAGGCGCTAGTTCGTTGCGGCGGCGCAGCGCATCTTGAATCAGACTGGCCAGTTCCGGCGTTGCCGCCCGGCGAAGATGAACCGCGATTGCCGGATACTCCGTGAAGGAGTTGTACTTCTGCCGCGTCCAGGATTCTTCCCCCGGCACGGCCAGCGGCGTCTGGCGTACAACCAGCGTCCCTGCCACTCGGTCACCGAAGCGTTGCATCAACGGGCTGCTCAGTACGGAAATTCCTCCCATCAGATAGGCGAACGGCAGCACATCAAAGACCCGCATCAGATTCCGTAACCACGCCTGTTCGATCCGTAGCGGAAGTCCGGCCTGGTCAATTACGCGCAAATAGAATAGTCGTTTTCCAATCGTCTGCCCGTTCCAAAAGCCTTCCAGCAATGCGCCATAGGCAAACCCAATTGCAAATTCCGCGAGCGTGGTCACCATGACTCCAAATCCCGGTGCTTTAGCGAATATCCAGTAGACCAGCAGCCCTATTCCGTTCACTGTCCCCAGCACGATCACGATATCCAGCAACATGGCATAAAGGCGGGACGCGGGACCGGCCAAAGGCAATCGAAAGAGCACACCTTCGGGCGTCGCAATGGTCAGTTCGACCGCTGTCGAGGCGCGGGTTGACTGAGTATCTGTCATCTTTTCTCCGAAGGAACGCTTGAGCGCGCTTCGCCGCCCACCTCTCTTCGTCCGATCAGTAGCAGATAGAGCGTCAGCAGCACGAGTTCTGCTGCGGCAACCGCAACCTTAAATCCGTATGGCAGAACGGGCGCGTGATGCTGCGAAAAAAAAGCTTCCATGATTCCGGCCCACACCAGCATCATCGCCAACCCGGCGACCAGTACCAACCATTCGCGCATCGATTGACGAACGTTGCGATCCTCGCGCCGACGCAGCAGCAAACGCGCCAGGTAAAACCCTGCTTGCCCGGCGATTAAGATCGATGGGATCTCAAACACTCCGTGTGGTAACAGCCACGCCGTCATGAACAATCCGAAGCCCTGCTGGGTGTAATGAACCGCTACGGCCCCGAGCAGTACGCCATTTTCGAAGAGGAGGAGTGCCGTCCCAATGCCAAAGGTTACGCCCAGTGCCGCTGCAAGCAGTGCTACCTCGATGTTGTGCCTGATCAGTTGCGCCGAGAATGCTGCTTCGTTCTGTGCGGACTTCAGGTGTTCACCCAGTCCCTGCTCCTCTTCATGCACGCGCTGGCCCGGATTGCGCAGGTAATCAGCCGGAAGCAGCACGTCCACGGAGGCGGGATCGTAGTGCACCGCAAGTCCACCCAGGGCACAACCCAAAACCGTGACCAGCACGGCCAGTGCAAAATAACGGAATTGCCGCCGAAACGATTCCGGGAACGCTCTCAGAATCCTTAACCAGCGGCGCGGCTGCCAGATTTCGGAGCGCGTCGGCGGCGCGTAATACAGCTCCGCATAAGCTCTTGCCACCAGTCGCTCGAGGTACTGCCTTAGCTCGGGCGCCAATGCGCCGTGTGTGACCCGATTCAAATCCGCGGCTGCCTGGGCGTAAAGCTCTTGCAGTTGTTGCGCTTCCGCTGGATTCAACCGGCGGTCGGGCCGGCTTTCGAGCGCGCCTAGCAGTGATTCCAGATTTCTCCAACGCGGCCGCGCCTGTGCCTGAAATCGTTCAAGATTCAAAATCACAGCCGCTGCTCCCGTTTACTTTCCAGATATCCTTCAACAGCGGTTCGCAGAAACATCTCCGCAGGGACATACCGAAGCTGAACGTCCAGTTGGCGCATTTGCCGCGCCAGCGCGCCCAGGCGCTGATTTTCTTTTTCACCCGCGAGCGCCGCATACACATCCTGTTCGGTATGCAACTCCTCACCCGGCGAGAATGCCGGCCGCGCGTGAGTCGGCAGGATACTCGTCACTAAGAGGGCATGTGATGAGCGGACCAGGCCAACTCCGCGGCGCAAGGAGTCCGAAACCGAGCGCTCCGCCACATCCGCCAGCAACAGCAGGTAGGCGCGCCGTCGCAGCCGCACCCGAATTTCGCCAAACAGCGCTTCGTAATCCGCAGTCGTCGGCAAAGACTCAATATTCAACAGGCGCTCCCGGAATTGATGAAACTGGGATTGACCGCTTCCTGCGCGTAACCAGGACTTCGGCTCATCCGCGTAGGTGACCAGCCCGAACTCATCGCCGAGTTCAAGCGCAACGGTCGCGCCCACCAGCGCCGTCTCCACAGCGAGATCCAGCAACCGTCGCGGCGCGCGTCTCTCTGAGGCCTCACTCTCGGTGGCTGCGGTCGGATCGAGCACAAGCGCGGACGCCCGCGATTGATCCACTACGAAATATACTTCCTGCTTCTGCTCCCACTGAAAAAGCCTCGTGACCGGAGCGGCGCGACGCGCCGTCGACTTCCACGCGATCTCTGAGTAGTTATCGCCAGGCTGGTATTCCCGCAAGCGCTCGAACTCGCGCCCATGCCCAGTCCACGGCGTTTGTTGAGAGGCCACAAGCCAGCGGTAAACCGGGCTGCGCAGAATCTCCCGTCGCCCGGCTCGCAAATCCGCCTCGATTCGCAAAGGCTCTGGCACATCAAACCATTGCCGCAAGCGCCAAATTTGGAAGTGCGACCGTCGCTCGATTCCAACCCGCGGCCCAGGCCACAGCCCGCGCCGAAGCAAAGTGATCTCCGGCATCCACGGCCACATCTGGACTGGCGCGGTGTTTTCCGGGGCGGACCCTCCTTCGGCCGAATTCGACTGCTCGAGCTTCAGTCGCTGAGGCTCTCTTTCCACGCGAATTGCGGCCTCGCTCTCTTGTGTCGCCGGCATAATCCCCACGCGGACTTCACGGCACGGTCTGCGTCCTCCTGAGCCAGTGAGTGCGAGCGGAACCTGGATGGTCTGCCCTTCACCTCCGCGAAGGCCTTTTTCTGGGGGCAGCAAGACTGGGGCACCTTCTCGGCGAGTCAGCCACAGAGCGAGTCCATCACAACACACCAGCAGCATCACTACCACGGCGACTAGTTCGAACCATATCCATCCCTGCCTGGGCCATGGCGCAATGCACGCCCCCAGGGCCAGGAAACCCATCACCCATGCGAGCGAGACCTCTGGACCGAATCGCATTCCTCCTGGGCGAAGAGCGATCCGCCGCGCAAACTTGTTGCTTACAAGCGGGTCACAATGTGTAGGCGTAGCATCGAGCTCGGCAACGATAGCCGCGCGCCGCGCACCAATGCCTGCTTCCTTCCGATCTCTTGGCGTGATGATTTCGTTCACTTCAATGCCAGCCTTTGTCCCGCTTAGTATGGATGCGCCTTACCGCGGCACTTCCACCGTCTCCAGCACCGCGTTGATTACCTCGCGAATCTCGACGCCTTCCATTTCGAAGTCTGGTCGCAACAGGATGCGATGTTCCAGGACGGGTGCAGCCAGCGTCTTGACGTCCTCAGGCAGCACGAAATCGCGCTCCTCGAGTGCTGCGAGCGCCCGCGATGCCGATAGTAGCGCGAGCGTCGCCCGCGGCCCAGCACCAACCCAAACTGCCGCGTGCTGCCGCGTTTGCCGAACCAGATTGACGATGTAGCTGCTTACCGCTTCGCTGACGCGCACACGCTCCGTCGCTGCCCGCAATTGCTCCAGTTCGTCCGGTTGCAGGACAGGTGAGCGTAGTTCTTCCGCCAGCCGTCGCTCCGGCGCTTCACCTTCCGCTACCAACCGCGCCAGTTCGTTCTCTTCTTCCGCCATCGGATAGCCCATGCGAATTTTTACGAGAAAGCGGTCCTTCTGCGCCTCCGGAAGCGGATACGTTCCCTGATGCTCAATCGGGTTTTGCGTTGCGAAGACAACGAAGACCGGCGGCAGCACGCAAGTCGCGCGATCAATTGTTACCTGGCGCTCTTGCATGGCTTCCAGCAGGGCCGATTGTGTTTTGGCGGGAGCACGGTTGATTTCGTCCGCCAACAGGAAATTCGTGAAGATCGGTCCGCGCACCAGCCGGAATTCTTGTGCCTTCAGGTCGAAAATGCTGGTGCCGGTGATATCGGCGGGCATCAGGTCTGGTGTGAATTGAATGCGCTGAAATTCGCCAGCCACCGCCCGCGCCAGCGCCTTCACCAGCAGCGTCTTCCCCACGCCGGGAACGCCTTCGATGAGCGCGTGTCCGCCGGCGAGTAGGGTTACGAGTGCGAGGTCGATGGCCTGGTTCTGGCCGACAATCACGCGGCTCAGCGCTTCTCGCACCCGGCGCGCGCCGCTCGTGATCATCGCGAACCCTGCCGGCGATGCCGTTTCTGCGGGTGCAGACTGTGCCTGCGCGTCCGAACCCATTAAAGATTTCTCGTTCATGCGAACCGTGCCTCCTCGGTACTCTTCTTCGGTGAAGATGTGGAATTGTCAGGTGCATTACGGTCAGTGCGAGCCAGACCTTTTGCCGATGCGCGGCGCTCCGCGACCAACTGGGTTAACTGCCTGTAGCCCGCTAGAGCCGGCTGCTCCAGCGCCGCGCGCAGCCGTGGGCCGCTTTGTGGATCTGCAGCAATAGCCTGCGCATCCTGCGCCGAGCGGCGGCGGAACTCTTCCCAGCACTCTGCGACTACCTGTTCAGTTGTGATACTGCGTTGGAGCATGTGCCGTGCGGCCACTCCTGCACCTTCGCTATGACACACGATATTTGAGTCCGGATCGCGGGCCGGGCGTCGCACTAAATCACCGCTCATGCTCCAAAGCAGCGTCAGCAAAGTCGCCCAGAAAAGCAGCAGTGCGGCTTGTAGCCGGTATCGTTGCACCAGCCAAAGCACCCCCTCACCCTGGTGCAGTCCATGCAACGTTTCATCCACCCAAACCACCCGCCGTCCCCCCGCGAGAAAGTCCAGCAGCGCCGGATTTGGACGCGTCTTGATCGCTTCGTTCAACAAGAACGATTGTTGGCTTGCAGCGATCAGCTCCCCATTTCCTACTTTTCGCATTGCCATATAGACATGCACTGACGAGTCGGCTTCCGCCTTAGCGTCCGCGGGCCCAGAATAAAGGACCGTCCAGGCCGCGTCTGTCTGGAGCCACGGGGCATCGGCGGCGAGAAACATGTTCTCGCTGCCCGCCGGCATTGCTCCGGGATCGGGAGAAATCCAAGTTGGTCCGGAATCATGTGGAGTTTGGTTCCACTTGTTTTCGACTTCCCAGCCTTGAGACGCGGATTTCATTTTCCAAGCCGGAGCGACCAGCACGACGCGTCCTCCGCGCGCAAGAAAATCTTCCAGTCGTCCGCGAAACTTCTCCCCGATCTCCAGTTTGCCCCTCTCCATCCTCCAATCACCGGTGGAGATGCCGCCGATAAAGAATGCTGTGGTGCTCAACGCGTTCTCATCGGACAGGGAGTCTTCATCCTGGCTGCGCTTCACTTGATACCCAGCCCGCCCATAGGAATCGAATAACAGGCTGGTGCCGTAGGGGTCCTCGCGTAAGCTGGATCCCAGATCGCTCGTATTCGACTGGTTCTGACGCGCCATGAGCAGCAGAGTCGCGAATACAGTGGCGAAAATCCCGGCAGCCAGCAGCGGACCTCGCCAATTGAGCACCATGCCTTGGCCCGAGCTGTTGTTAAACATAGTTGAGGAACTCCCGCTGATTTTGGCGATAGGTGGTGACCGCCTCTGGCGTCACCACATGAGACCCGTACCAAACGCCATCGAACTGCCGCAGGCTGCCACGTAGTTTCTCTGGGATTTCCGCTCGCGCATCGATCGCCGCCTGCGGACGCCGGCGCCACCGGCGCGTAAACTCATTGAGATATTCGCGATTCGTGCGATCGCGGCGAATCGTCAGCCATTCACGCAGCGCTAATCCCGCAAGCAAACCGAAGTACGCTGCTCGCAGCGCTAAGCGCAGTTCGCCTTCTCCTTCCAGCCGGCTTGCCAGCGCGAACCACTCATCCTCGGAGCGCTCACTCGCCGCCGCACTGTCGCTCAGATCGAGAATCGGTTCGACTGCCAGCGGGATGGAAAGCGATGTCGCCTCCCTTCGCCGCCGCGACCAAAGGAGCACACCCGCTGCCGCCAGAGTCAAAATCGCGACTAGCGTCAGCACTAATCGAAGGTCCTTGAGTTGCCAGCCGCCGCGCTTTTCGTTACCCAGTGACATGCTCAATCCGCGGGGCCACAGTTTGTGAAGAAAATCCCAAAACGCATTCCAAGCGTGCTCGATATTGTGCCCTATCTTGACCAACAGCTTGTCAAACCAGGTCGGCGGACTCGGGTGCTCGGCATCGTGCCAGCGATAAATCGCGCGCTGTGACTCTTGGTTCACGGCTTGGCGCAATTTTTGAATCCGTGCCTCGGGGGTGGAATTGCCTGGCGCCTGCGTTGTGCTTCGGGTTGGTGCGGCCTGCGCTGCGCACGCGGTCGCCGTCAGCGATACGCTGGACAGAATCATAGCCAGCACTAACAGTGCGCCGGTCATCACTCTGCCACCGACCGCGTTGGAGGCAATCATCTGCGCCTTCTTTTGCTGCGCGTGGGGCAGACTCGCGAGTAATCCGCGCAGGTCGTCTCCTTCGCGCCTCGATCGCAAATGCTGATAAACAATAACGAACGTACATTTGACAATGGGATCAAGCGCTAACCACGCGCCCATGAACAATGAAAGCCAGAAGGCGGAACTTTGCACCAGCGCGTACACTCCCATTCGAGTAGATAGGAGTGTATTTACCCCAAAAATCGAGTGCAGAAGCTGCGGGACAATCATCGCCAGGATCAGGCCATTCAGCCACACTGCGATCCAGAGAGGAAACAGCATCAGGAAGAAAAGCACACCGCAGCCGAACCATTGACTCGCCAGTGCCAGGCAGCCGGTAAACGAATGCTTCTCGGCAGCATCCTCTTGCGCCTCAAGGCTGGCGAATTGGCACGCGCTGTAGAACCACGATGCCCCGGCGATGGTCGGCAGTGTGGTCACCGCACCGGCACTCAGCATGATCTTCCACGCAAGCAGACGTCCCACCGCCGCCGCTTGCGCGACTGTGCCCGCAGGTTTCGATGGCGGCGTGCCAAACGCCCACTCGCGAACGTGTTGCATGTAGCTGCCGACCATCCACACGCGCAGCAGGTACGCGCCCGAGAGTATCGCCGCCTCCATCAGCAACGCTCCATCTGATATTCGAATCTGTCCGTTGCTCACCCACATCGGAATGAAACAAAGGACAAGCGGCGCGGCACCGATGTAATAGCGCCACGCCTCTCGCGCGAAGGTTGACCGAAACAGCGCAAAGCCGCGTTCCAGTGCTTCCAGCGGGTTCAGCCGATTCCGGCGAGTACGCACGGGAGCCAGGTGTGCAGGTTGCGAAGAAGATGGAGCCAGCACAGCTTCATTCATGGCTCTGCCCGTCCACCTGGACTCCGACAACACGGTCGAAGGTCAAATGCTGTTCCGGTGTATGCACTCGCCAACGCAGCAAACCAAAGAAAAGCGCCGCCAGACAGGCAAAAGCTGTGAGTCCGGCAAGAACTTCCCGGAACAAACGTGCCAGAGATGCCTTCGGAGCGCCCGGACGCGCCAACCGACGCAGGCACGGCGGGCAGGCCAGCTTTCCCTCCTCGTCCGTTACGCATTCGCGACAGAACGTTCCGCCGCAGTGTGGGCACCTTGCCGCCGCTTCACGCAATGGATGAAACAAGCAGCGAGCATGGCGCAAGCCCGTCGCGGAGGGTTTGTAGAAGGGTACGGCTGGCGTGTCAGGAGCCATTCGTCTGTGTTGCCGCCGCGACGGAAGCGATCGCGGATGTCTCGGACCTCGTTTGAACGTGGGGCTCCGCCGGTGAGTTAATGTTTGCGGAAGCGGTCGGTCGCTCGACAACGCGCGTGGCGAGAACCGCTGCATCAACTTTGGCAAGCACTTTCCGTGCGCGGCGCGTTCGCTTCACCAGCGGCAAGTCAATGCTTGCTCCCGTAGTTCGAATGCGTGACCCGGCCGTCGGCCCGAGCGCTAGTTCCAACCCCACCCACGCGAGAGCCACGCCGCAGAAAATAGCGCCAGCGGTGGAATTCACCCACTGCCAGAGGGAAACTCCGAGAGCTGCGATCAGCACCGCGGGGACGATCAGGCGCCACAGCCACAAACGGCTGGGCCAAACCACAATGTATTCCAAGTCGCGCAAATAGAACCGCCGGTACTCAACCGCGTACATCATGCGCTTCGCGGCAAGCAAACAATCCTCGCTCAGATACCACTTCGTGCCGCCAGTCAAGCTGCCAACCCGCGATATTTTGCGGAATGCACTCTTCAATCAGTGCCTCCCCGCCCAACGTGTGAAAGACAAGCTGGCGATCAAGAGCGGAAGCCAAGCGAGCCCCACATAGGCCGCCCAGAAACGCCACCCAGACCGCGCAATTACGTACGATCGCGGCGCCTTCCGATACTTCACGTGCAAGAAAATCACGGCCGGGATCGCGGCTACAATTACCGGCCAAATGAGAATCCAGCCCCACCCGACTGTCACTGCGATGGAATCATAGAGCACATCGCGATACCGCCATTCCGCCTTGCCGGCCTCCACCCCGGAATCGCCGCGCCCGCGCTCAAAGCATGCGGGGCAAACGTGCTCCGCTCCCAACTGCAAATCACACAGCGCGCACACGAATCGGCCGCACCGTTGACAGCAAGCCTGAAACGCCTTGTCCGGATGAAAAAAACATGTCGCTTGGTCCGAAAGCGCGGTCGCCGCGTTTGTGTTCTGCCGGACAGTGGGCCAGATGAAAATCTGCAACCGATTCGCGCAGGACGGGCAGGACTGCCATCCGGTCTCCGTCTCAACTGGTATCACGTCCCCTCCGCAGTTGGGACAGGAGGCTGCCGCAGTTTCCCCATGCGACAACATCGGGTCAACGCTTGCGGAAGATCCCGCCGGATCGGAGCCGGTAGTAAAGGGATTGATACTGAGATTCACGCTACGCTCCCTTATAAACCACCCGCGTGTCGCACACCCGATCATGCAACGCACGCTTCTCGCCGTCCACCCCCAACATGATTGAGCTGACCAGCATAAGAACGCAATTCAAGTAGGGGATTCCGCTGGTAACCACATTCCACATTAAGAAGCGCCCAAAGCATACGCCCCAGCTCAAGCTGCGACCGTCGGATCGCGCGACTTTTAGTCCGCAGGCCATCTTTCCGAGAGTGGCGCTGCGATACTTCAGCATCAGAATCTCGTAGCAAGCTCCCGCGAGGAAAACAGCAACAAAGAAAGTAAGGCCGACGGCTGCAAACGCAGCATTGGGTGTGCTGGCGGGGTTGCGCGCTTGACTTCCAGCCCGGATCAGATTTGGTATGAACACAGCGAAAAAGATCACGCCGGGCACTATGAAAACAAGGCCATCAATGAAGCGCGCGCCGAAACGAATCCAGAACCCGCCGTAATGCCACTTAGAAGTTACTGCCGCGCCGCTCGCCATTACCCGGCTCAGAAATGCTGGCTTGCACTCGGCGCACACCCAGTTCCCAGCGATCTGCACCAGGTTAGAGTGGGCAAACGCCCGTCCGCATTGGGAACAGGCTAAGACAGTTTGGACCGGAATTTCCTGGCTCATTGGTATCCTCCCCTAAGTTGACACCTAGCCTAGCGCAAGTCGATCTCCGCGCCAAGTACTAGTAACTAGCCCGAGGGCCATGACCCTTGCGATGCCACTTACACCGTTCAAACATGGATAGCTACAATGGAGCAGAAGAATTCATCGTTGGGAGCTTAGGATTGCCCAGCCTATGATTGCGGATCTACATTTCTAGCGTGTTGCTCTTGGTGTCGCACTCAGCGCTTTTCGGTCAAGCAAACACACGTGCAAACCCGGAAGTGGGACCATCTCGCCCCACCAATCCATCCATCTCGCCGCAAGAAGATGCCATTGCCACGGCGAAGTCTCTGGCTGAGAGTGGAAAACTGAATGAAGCCGAAGTAACCGTGCGCGCCTATCTGTCTGCGCACCAGAGTTCGGGTAACGCCCACTTTCTCCTGGGATATATCCTGTTCCGGCAAATCCAGGCGAAAGCTTCGTGGGAGGGCAGGGTAGACCAGCCATTCCAGGAAGCTTATGCAAAGGCAGCACTGGCCGAGTACACCGAAGGAGCCAGATACGAGCAGCCCTCTGCGTTCGACCTCAAGATCGTAGCTCTCGACTACGTCCCGCTTGGAGCGTACGCAGATGCCGACAAATGGCTGACCAAGTCGATCGAGGCGAATCCCAAAGATCTGGACAGCTGGTATTACCTGGGACGCGCCAAATACAACGAACAGCGCTTTGAAGAGGCGGGCAGCGCGTTCAAGCAATGCTTGCGCCTCGACCCTAAGAACGTCAGAGCAGAAGATAACCTGGGACTGGTGTATGCAGCGCTGAACCGGCATGACGAAGCGGTCTCGGCATACCAGAAAGCAATTTCGTGGCAAGCACAATCCCTGGTTAAAGATTCAGGGCCGCTTATTGATTTAGGGACCCTGCTTCTGGATGACGATCGCGCCGCAGATGCGGTCCCATACCTTTCTGAAGGAGTCGCTATTTCGCCGCAGGAGTCACGGGCGCACGCCGCGCTGGGGAAGGCGTACTCCAGGATCGGCGACCTCGCGAAGGCACAGCGCGAACTGGAGAAAGCCGTAGAGCTTGCTCCCGACAATGCGTCTCTGCATTACGTCCTAGGACAGCTCTATCGCAAGCTAGGATTGATGGACAAAGCCCGGACAGAGCTTGCCCGCACCGCAGAGCTAAATGGCAGTCACTCTTCGCCCATCACTGATTGGCCCGCAGAAATTGGGCCGAAATAACGCTCCCTTATTATTATTATGGTGACTCCTTGCGTTCCAAATCCGCAGCGCCGCTCACAACAATTATTCCGGCTTTGAGATATAAACCGATTTTGAGATATAAATAGGAGCTTCGCACTGGTTGTGGGCCGCATTTTGTGCCTCGGCTCCGCTGCTCTCAGAAGTCTCGCAAGCAGTGCACTAAGTCATGAAAGCCCTGGTAAAGAGTCGTAGCGAACGTGGCTTGTGGCTCGAAGATGTGCCCGAGCCGGAGTTCGGAATCAACGACGTCAAAGTCCGTGTACTGCTCACCGGAATTTGCGGCACCGACCTCCATATATATGATTGGGACGCGTGGGCCAGCGCGACTATCCCTGTGCCCATGGTCATCGGCCACGAGTTTGTCGGTGAAATTGTTGCAGTCGGATCGAACGTCAACGATTTTCATCCTGGAGAGCTGATCAGCGGCGAAGGCCACGTGACTTGCGGCCGTTGCCGCAATTGCCTCGCCGGCCGCCGCCATCTTTGCGCCCACACCCAGGGAGTCGGCGTGAACCGCCCGGGCGCGTTCGCCGAGTACATTGTGCTTCCGATGTCGAATATCTGGCGGCACGATCCCAAGATCAAACTCGAGATCGCCGCGATTTTCGATCCCTTCGGCAACGCCGTTCACACTGCGCTATCTTTTCCGGTGCTTGGCGAAGATGTCATCATCACCGGCGCTGGGCCGATTGGAATCATGGCGGCCGCAGTCGTAAAGCACGCGGGCGCGCGGCACGTCGTCATTACCGATCTGAACACCTATCGACTTGCCCTGGCCGAAAAAGTTGGAGTCACGCTGGCCGTCAACCCGCAGGTCACCCCGCTGAAAGAAGTCCAGAAAAAACTTGGCATGCAGGAAGGTTTCGATGTCGGTCTGGAAATGTCCGGCAATGCCGCGGCCTTTCGCGAGATGCTCGCCAATATGAGCCACGGCGCGAAGATCGCCATGCTCGGCATCCCTGCAAAAGAAATGGCGATTGATTGGACGCAGGTGATCTTCAGCATGCTGACCATCAAAGGCATCTACGGCCGTGAAATGTTTGAGACCTGGTACAAGATGACCATCATGCTCGAGAGCGGCCTCGACATCTCTCCTGTCATCACGCACCACCTCTCATATAAAGAGTACGAAAAAGGCTTCGAAGCCATGCGTTCAGGAAATTGCGGCAAAGTAATCCTGGATTGGCGAGGGGCGAGCTAAATCAGCCGCCGAAACTGCCAGTAGACATGTAGGCCCGGACGTCCACGTCCGGGCAGGCGAGCTTGCTCGCCATTCGCTGGGATCGGGCGTAGCCGGGAAGGGCACGAGTTCACTCGGGCCGAGTGGGCTCCTGAAATTGCAGGCTTCAAGTCTCGCCGTCGCTGTCTTCCTTCGTGTAACTTCGTGTCCTTCGTGGTGAACGATTCGTTAACGATTCAATTCCACCAACCCACAGGTTCACCCCTCTGCCTCAGCGCACCCACCTTGAAACCTTGAAACCTTGAAACTCGAACCTTGAAACTCGAACCTTGAAACCTCGCGCCTCCCGATCAGCTAAAATACTCCTAATATATGTCCCTCACCCACGCCCAAGCCCTCGACCTCTACCGCTCCGACGATCTGATCGGAATCGGCATGGAAGCCGACGCTGTCCGTCGCAGACTGCATCCGGAGGGCGTCGCCACTTACATCATCGACCGCAACATTAACTACACGAACTTCTGCACCGAGTATTGCACCTTTTGCGCGTTTTATCGCCCGCTGAAAGGGCCGCAGGCGAAAGAGGGATACATCCTCGATCTCGACACCATTTACGAAAAAATTCGCGAGACCGTCGAGCTCGGCGGCACCGGCGTGCTGATGCAAGGCGGCTTGCATCCCGACCTGAAAATTGAGTGGCACGAAAAGATGTTGCGTGGAATCAAAGAACGTTTCAAGGTTCACCTGCACTGTTATTCCGCGTCGGAGATTATTGCTATCGCCGAATACAGCGGCCTCTCCATTCGCGACACCATATCGCGCCTGCGCGACGCCGGCCTCGATTCCATCCCCGGCGGCGGCGCCGAAATTCTCGACGACGAAGTCCGCCACCGCATTGCCCGCCTGAAGTGCCTGACCGAAGACTGGCTCAACGTGCACCGCACCGCGCACCAGCTCGGCATGCGCACCACCGCGACTATGATGTTTGGCGTCGGCGAAAAACACGAGCATCGCGTCAACCACCTGCAGGCCATCTACAACTTGCAGGAAGAAACCGGCGGCTTTACCGCATTCATCCCCTGGACATTCCAGCCGCAAAACACCGCGCTCGGCGGCCGCAAATGGGACGAAGCTACCGCCGTCGAATACCTCAAGAACCTCGCCATCTCGCGCTTGTTCCTCACCAACTTCCTCAATGTCCAATCGAGCTGGGTCACCCAGGGACTCAAAGTCTGCCAGCTCGGTCTTCGCTTCGGCGGTAACGACGTCGGCTCAGTGATGCTCGAAGAAAACGTCGTCCGCGCCGCCGGTGTGACCAACTGCACTACCGAAGAAGAGCTCCGCCGCATCATCCGCGACGCCGGCTTCAAGCCCGTCCAGAGAGATACGCTGTACAGAACCTATTTCCTGAATTAGCACAGGTCGTGTGGGTCGGACAGTCTTTTCCGCCCCCCACTTACTTCAGCGGCTTGATGTGCTGCCGGATCCAATCCACGATGTGAGGGAAGCGGAATTCGTGGCGCTCCATTGAGCCCTCGATGAATGCATGGCCTTCTTCCCCTCCGGTTTCGATGCAAAAACCATTCCTTCGTAAGAAAACGTCGGCAGCAGTGAAAGCAATGCGCTTGTTACCGTCGAGAAAGCCGTGGTTGTTGCCAAGCGACTCCATCAGCGCAGCCGCTTCTTCTTCGACGGAATTGTAGTAGCCGAGCTGGGGGCGAAAAACCGCGGCCTCAACCGCGCCCTGGTCGCGGACGCCATGGAGACCGCCGAACAGTTCAATAAGGCGGTGCTGCATTGCGTACACTTCAGCTACCGTGAGGTAGTCCGGCATTTTACTTGGCAAGACGCTGCAACAGGTCGCGGTTACGGGTCACTGACTGCTCGAAAGCGTCCATTACTTCTCGGCGGACCAGGTGCTGAGACGGAACTACATTGTGCAGATAAAACCTGAGGGCTTGCTCAAGAACATGCCGCTTGGTTTGCCCATTCTGCTCGGCAACAGCGACGAATTCCTCGTAGAGCTGGGCATCGATTTCAGGAGTGAATTTCTTCGTGGTCGTTGGCATAGTGCTTTTTGAACTTGAGCACATCTTACGCCTAATGCGAGATAAGTCAATATAAATCTTGATTTATCCAACATTTTCATAATAATGCACTTAAATACAACATATGATTTAAGCCCCTTGGCTGCCCCTGCGACGACTCTGGCTAAGATTGCAGGAAAATGCAGCCTTCTAGGGAAATATCGTTCAAGCCGAAGGCTGATTTTTTTCGTTTTCCCTGTCGAAATAACCCCACCCTACCCGTCATCCCTATAGAGGCGGCTTAACCGTCAAGTTGGCCACCGAGGAGGTGAACGATGTGTCCATTCTGTTTGGCAACCGTGGGATTAGTCGTCGCCGGGGCGGTTTCTACCGGCGGCCTGGCAGCATTGGCTGTGAAAGCTTCACGCAAAAAGAACGGATCAGAAGAAATCGTTCCGAATCTGCATAATAATAATGAGGAGAAATGAAAATGAAAGAGAGAGACAAGGAGCACCCGAAAAGTCATCTCACGATCAACCCACGCCCGATCGTGTCGCAGCAGGACTGGGAGACCGCGCGCCAACAACTCCTCGTGAAGGAGAAGGCCTTGACCCGCTCCCGTGACGCGTTGGCCGCCGAGCGCCGACGGATGCCG
>Ga0207665_10001643_pt1 | contig 15048 bp, 11 predicted proteins | sample LARL112metaG_FD_184351 | JGI IMG/M metagenome (GOLD analysis project Ga0207665, IMG submission 184351) | Corn, switchgrass and miscanthus rhizosphere microbial communities from Kellogg Biological Station, Michigan, USA - LAR L11-2 metaG... | ecosystem: Host-associated > Plants > Roots >...
TCGACCTACCAGTCCTATTGCGGCGCGCAGATCTTCGACGCGGTCGGACTGAAGGCGGATTTCGTCTCGAAGTATTTTGTCGGCACCCACACCCGCATCGAGGGCGTCGGGCTGGCCGAGATCGCCGAGGAAACCGCGCGCCGCCACGCCGACGCCTTCGGCGAGGCGCCGGTCTACAAGACCGCGCTCGACGTCGGCGGCGAATATGCCTACCGCACCCGCGGCGAGGATCACGCCTGGAACGCCGAGTCGGTCTCGACGCTGCAGCATGCGGTGCGCGGCAATTCGCTGGAGCGCTACAAGGCGTTCGCGAAAATCCTCAACGAGCAGTCGGAGCGGCTGTTGACCTTGCGCGGCCTGTTCAGGATCAAGACCGCCGAGGACGAGAAGCGCAAGCCCGTCCCGCTTGACCAGGTCGAGCCGGCCAAGAATATCGTCAAGCGCTTCGCCACCGGCGCGATGTCGTTCGGCTCGATCTCGCGCGAGGCGCACACCACGCTCGCGATCGCGATGAACCGGATCGGCGGCAAGTCCAATACCGGCGAAGGCGGCGAGGAAAGCGACCGCTTCAAGCCGATGCCGAACGGCGATTCGATGCGCTCGGCGATCAAGCAGGTCGCCTCGGGCCGCTTCGGCGTGACGACGGAATACCTCGTCAACTCCGACATGATGCAGATCAAGATGGCGCAGGGCGCCAAGCCCGGCGAAGGCGGGCAGCTTCCCGGGCACAAGGTCGATAAGACCATCGCCAAGGTGCGGCACTCGACGCCCGGCGTCGGCCTGATCTCGCCGCCGCCGCACCACGACATCTATTCGATCGAGGATCTGGCGCAGCTGATCTTCGATCTCAAAAACGTCAACCCGGACGGGCTGGTCTCGGTGAAGCTCGTGTCCGAGGTTGGCGTCGGCACCGTCGCCGCGGGCGTCTCCAAGGCGCGCGCCGATCACGTGACCATCGCCGGCTTCGAAGGCGGCACCGGCGCCTCTCCGCTGACATCGATCAAGCACGCCGGCTCGCCCTGGGAAATCGGGCTCGCCGAGACCCACCAGACGCTGGTCGCCAACCGGTTGCGCGGACGCATCTCGGTGCAGGTCGACGGCGGGCTGCGCACGGGACGCGACGTCGTCGTTGGCGCGCTGCTCGGCGCCGATGAATTCGGCTTCTCGACCGCGCCCTTGATCGCCGCAGGATGCATCATGATGCGAGTGTGCCACCTCAACACCTGTCCGGTGGGCGTGGCGACGCAGGATCCCGTGCTGCGCAAGCGCTTCAAAGGCGCCCCGGAGCACGTCATCAACTTCTTCTTCTTCGTCGCCGAGGAGGTGCGCGAGTTGATGGCCGAACTGGGTTATCGGACATTCGAGGAAATGATCGGGCAGATGCACATGCTCGACAGGCGCCACGTGGTCGCGCATTGGAAGGCCAAAGGACTCGACTTCTCCAAGCTGTTCTTGAGGCCGCAGGCGTCGCCGGGCGTGGCGATCTACAATTGCGAGCCGCAGGATCACAAAATCCAATCGATCCTCGACCGCAGCCTTATCGCGCAGGCGCAGACCGCGCTCGATCGCGGCGCACCGGTACGGATCGCGAGTCCGATCAAGAACACCGACCGCACGGTCGGCGCCATGCTCTCGGGCGAGATCGCCAAACGGTATGGGCACGAAGGCTTACCCGACGGCACCATCAACGTGAAGTTCACAGGCACCGCCGGGCAGAGCTTCGGCGCCTGGCTTGCGCGCGGCGTCACGTTCGAGCTCGAAGGGGATGCCAACGATTACGTCGGCAAGGGGCTTTCCGGCGGCCGCATCATCGCGCGCCCCGCCGCGGATGCCGGCATCGTGCCGGAGGCATCCATCATCGTCGGCAATACGGTCCTCTACGGCGCGATCGAAGGCGAATGCTACTTCCGCGGCGTGGCCGGCGAGCGCTTTGCCGTGCGCAATTCCGGCGCCGTGGCCGTGATCGAAGGCGCCGGCGACCATTGCTGCGAATATATGACCGGCGGCGTCGTGGTCGTGCTCGGCCGCACCGGCCGCAACTTCGCTGCCGGCATGTCCGGCGGCATCGCCTATGTACTAGACGAGGATGGGAGCTTTGCCTCGCGCTGCAACCTTGCGATGGTCGAGCTCGAACCGCTGCCCGAGGAAGAAGAGGCCAGCGAGCGCATCTATCACCATCATGATCTCGGCTCGCACGGCCGCGTCGACGTCATGGGCGACATGACCCAACATGATCTGGAGCGGCTCAAGCTGCTGATCACGCGTCACGCCGATTTCACCGGCTCGGCGGTGGCGGAAAAAATCCTTGCCGACTGGAAGAACTATTGCCCCATGTTCCGCAAGGTGATGCCGGTCGAGTACCGGCGCGCACTCGCCGAACTGCAACGGGAGCGGATTGTGGAAGCGGCGGAATAAGGCGTCTCCGCGGCTGAGTGCCAATGGGCAAGATCACCGGTTTTCTGGAATACGAGCGCGAGGACCGGCACTACGAACCGGTCGAGGAGCGCATCAAGCATTGGCGCGAATTCGTGCGCCCGCTGCCGGAGGCGGAAACCAAGCAGCAAGCCGCGCGCTGCATGGATTGCGGCATTCCCTATTGTCACACCGGTTGTCCGGTCAACAATCAGATCCCCGACTGGAACGATCTTGTCTATCGCGACGAGTGGGAGGAAGCCGCGCGCAACCTGCATTCCACCAACAATTTCCCGGAAATCACCGGCCGCATCTGTCCGGCGCCGTGCGAGGCCGCCTGCACGCTCAACATCGAGGACAACCCGGTGACCATCAAGACGATCGAATGCGCGATCGCCGACCGCGCCTTCGAGCGGGGCTGGGTCAAGCCGGAACCGCCGACGGTCAAGACCGGGAAACAAGTCGCGATCGTCGGCTCGGGACCGGCCGGCATGGCCTGCGCCCAGCAGCTCGCCCGTGCCGGGCACGACGTGCACCTGTTCGAGAAGCTCGCCAAGGCCGGCGGCTTGCTGACCTACGGCATCCCCGATTTCAAGATGGAGAAGCACATCGTGGCGCGCCGCGCCGCGCAGATGGAGGCGGAAGGAGTCACGTTTCACTACAACGCCCACGTCGGAGTGAATGTGCCGGCGGCTTCCTTGCTCAGCGACTACGATGCGGTCGTGCTCGCCGGCGGGGCCGAAGCAGCGCGCGATCTGCCGATTCCGGGCCGCGATCTCAAAGGCGTCCATTTCGCCATGGATTTTCTGCCCCAACAGAACCGCCGGGTGAGCGGCGAGCCGCAGGACGGCGAGCCGATCCTCGCCGGCGGCAAGCACGTCGTGGTCATCGGCGGCGGCGACACTGGGTCCGACTGCATCGGCACCGCCATCCGCCAAGGCGCTCGCTCGGTCACAAATTTCGAGATCCTGCCCCAGCCGCCGGTGCAGGAGAACAAGATGCTGACGTGGCCCGACTGGCCGTTGAAACTGCGCACGTCGTCGAGCCATGAGGAGGGCGCCAATCGCGACTTCGCGGTGCTGACCACCAAGTTCTCCGGCGAGAATGGCGAGGTCAAGAAGCTGCATTGCACTCGGGTCGACGACAAGATCAAGCCCATCGCCGGGACCGAGTTCGAAATCGACGCTGATCTTGTGTTGCTCGCCATGGGCTTCGTCCATCCCGTGCACAAAGGCATGATCGAGGCGCTCGGGCTCGAGCTCGATGCGCGCGGAAACGTCAAGGCCGATACCGTGGGCTACCAGAGCTCCAATCCGAAGGTGTTCGCGGCCGGCGACATGCGGCGCGGCCAATCGCTCGTGGTATGGGCTATTCGCGAGGGCCGCCAGGCGGCGCATGCCGTCGATAAGTTCCTGATGGGGTCGACCGCATTGCCGCGCTGAGCGCCGCGCATTGCGCGCTTACTCGCGGCCCACGCTGCGGGTCATATTTGTTCTAGGGCGGGCACTGATAAATCGGTCCTGCGAGGGGGCTTAGTCAATGTCCGCTTTGCTCCGAAGGCGAGCAAATTCAAGCGACCGATCCCTGCCCACATATGTGCAGCTCCTCGCTTGAACGCGTCATGCGCGTGCGGGCGCGCATCCCTGAAAATCGCATGGAAGGGGTTTATGCGGGTTGCCGACGGCTTAAAATCCGGCGGGTTTGTTTCTCGTACGCACATAGGAAGACCGCGTCGATCGAAGCCTGTGCTCACCAAGTGTCCCGCCTTGTCGGCGCCAGGAGGCGAGATGTTCGATCTCATTATTCGCAACGGCGATGTGGTGACGCCCGAGGGCGTCGTTCGCTGTGACGTCGCGGTCGCCGGCGAAACGATTTCCGCGATCGCCACTCCCGGAACGCTGTCGGCCGAGGCCGCCAAGCTGATCGATGCGACGGGGCATATCGTCATGCCCGGCGGCATCGATCCGCACGTGCACCTCCATCACGTGTGGATCAAACCCGACGGCACGCCGCTCGTTACGGCCGGCCCCGAGCAAGTTGGGCGCGCTGCGCTTTTCGGAGGGACGACCACGTTTATTGACTTTGCCTATTGGCGCGATGGTGTCTCGGCGCTGCAGGCGATCGAGATGCGCGACAAAGACTTCGTCGGGAAAAGCCCATGTGACTGGGCCTACCACATCATGCTGCATTCCGAGCCGCCGCCCGAATTCGCCGGCCAACTCGCTGAGGCGATCCAGGCCGGCTACCCGACGCTCAAGATCTTCACCACCAATATCCTCCCGTCGCGCAGCGGGCGTATGGTCGACTTCGGCGATATCTGGGAGGCTTTCAAGGTGCTGGCGAAGGAAGGCGGGCTCGGCGTCATTCATGCAGAAGACAACGACATCGTCATGCACATGTACGCCAAGCTCATCCGCGAGGAGCGGGTGGGCTACGAGCATCTCGCCGAAGTCCACAATCAGCTATCGGAGGACTTGAGCTTTCGCCGCATCTTGCGGTTGGCAGAAAGCGTGCCGGGCACCGCACTCTATATGATGCACGTTTCGGCCGGCACGGGTGTTGCCGCAATCGCCGAGGCGCGGCGAAAGCGTCTTCCCGTGTATGGCGAGACGCTGCACCAGTACTTGCTCTATTCGGCGAATGACTACAAGCGTCCCAATGGCCAGATCTATCACACCTATCCGTCGCTGAAGACGGAAGAAGATCAGAAGGCGCTGTGGCAAGCCACCGCGAACAATACGATCCATTGTATCGCCACGGATGAGCTGTGCTGCACGCTCAAGGACAAGACGGTTGGCAGCCGAATCGACGACACGACAGGTGGCAATTCGGGTGTCGAGCCGCGCCTTGGCGTCATGTACACCGAGATGGTGGCACGTCGCGGCTACTCGCTCTCGCAATACGTAGACTTGGTTTCAAGCAATGCAGCCAAGATTATGGGCCTCTATCCAAGGAAAGGAGCGATCGCCCCCAAGAGCGACGCCGACATCACTATCCTCGATCCCGCCCGGCGCGGGAAAGTACGCGCCGCTGACCTGCACGAGACCGATTACACCCCTTGGGAGGGCCACGACATCTTCGCCTGGCCGGTCGTGACGATCCTGCGGGGTAAGGTGATGGTGCAGAATGGCCGGTATTTCGGAAGCCCGCAGGATGGCCAGTATCTTAAGCGCAAGATTCCGCAAAAGATCCGGGATGGAGCAGCGTTGTGAGCGAGGTTGCGGTCGATCGAGCTTGTGAGCTGTTGGTGCAAAGTCTCGTAGCATGGCGCGTGGCCGGCGATGTACGGCGCTCGCGCGATGGTGCGATCGTCATCTGCGGAGCTCTCGAGGAAATCCGGATCGATTTCGCACCATCAGATCCGATGTTTCGGTGGATGGTTACAATCGGCCGCCGTCAGCGTCGGGCGATGTCGCTCGTGGGCGTTCTTCGTCAGGTCAGGGAAGCGCTCGATCCGGGCTATGCGGCGAACCGCGTGCGCGTCGTCCTTACTCCGCTGGTGCCATATTGATGCGGGCAGACGTGATCCCAGTTTCGATTCTCACCGGTTTCCTTGGCAGCGGCAAGACGACGATCCTTGGCCATTTGCTTCGCCAGCCCGAATTTTCGCGCACGGCCGTCATTATCAATGAGTTCGGTGAGGTCGGTCTCGACCACGAACTGGTCGAGACGAGCGAAGACAGCTTCATCGAACTCAAGACCGGTTGCTTGTGCTGCAAAATCCGCACCGATCTGGCGTACACCGTTCAAGACATGTTGCAGCGGCGTGATGAGGGCAACTGCTCGCCATTCAATCGCATTGTGATCGAAACGAGCGGGCTTGCCGACCCGGCGCCGATCCTGCAAACGCTGATGACCGATACGAGCATCGCCGAGCGTCTCGTGCTGGGCGGCGTGGTTACGACCGTGGATACTGTGACCGGCGTCAGCACGCTCCAACGCGAAGATATTTCACAAAAGCAGGTCGCCGTCGCCGACAGAATTGTGCTGACTAAATTGGATCTCGGCGGGCCTGCGCAGCCTGTGCTGCTCCGCCGCCTTACGGAACTCAACGCTGGGGCGCCAGTGCTGAGCGCCGATCGTGGCAAAATTGATTCGCAGTCCCTGTTTAGGGCCGGTCTCTATGATCCCCATGTGAGATCGCTTGATGTCAATTCTTGGCTGGCGGAAAGCCGCCATTCTCATGCTCGGCACGATGCCGATGTCCAGACCTACACGATCGTCCGCAAGGAGCCGATCGGGGCCATCACTCTGACCCTATTTCTCGAAACGCTCGCTGAGCATTGCGGCGCCGATCTCCTGCGCCTGAAGGGCATCGTGAACATTGCGGAGAGCCCGGATCGGCCGGCGGTAATCCACGGGGTCCAGCATGTCTTTCACGCGCCCGCCTGGCTCAAGGGTTGGCCGTCGGATAATCGCAACAGCCGCATCGTCTTCATCACGCGTCGAGTCCCGCAGCGCTGGGTCGAAGCGCTGTTCGAAGTGATCGATGCAGAAGTCGCCGACGCATCGGTTGGACGTTAAGCGCCTCGAAACCCGACCTCGCCATGCTGGCGCGTCGGGCGCCCGCCGTCTGTGACCCCGAGCTCGCTTGAGCCTGGCAATCTCAAGATATGAGCCGAATGGCTATTCGATCGGCCCATATTGATGGGCGAAGCGGACGATGAGATAGCGGAAGAAGCGGTCCGTGATGAGGCCAAGCGCACCGAGGCAGACGATGCCGATGAAGATCTTGTCGGTTGCCATCCAGAGGCGCGAGTTAAATATCAGATAGCCGAGGCCGGAATCCGCCGCAATCATCTCGGCGGCGACCACGGTTGCGAACGAATTGCCCATGGCAAGGCGCATGCCGGTCAGGATGAACGGCAGCGTCGCCGGCAGCGTCACAAAAATGAATGCCTTGAGGGGGGTTGCGCCAAGGCAGGCCGCGGCGCGCAGCTTGTTCGGGGCGATATGTGAGACGCCAACCATGGTGTTGATCAGCACGATGAAGATCGTCGTATAGACGATGATGAGAACTTTCGATGTCTCCCCGATGCCGAACCAGATTACCACCGGGGTCAGCCACGCCAGCGAGGGCACGAAACGAAAGAACTGCACATAGGGGTCAAAGATCGCGCGGACGATGGGAATTGAACCCATCAGTAAGCCGGCCGGAGCAGCGATCGCGCTGCCGATCAGGAATCCCGAGAGGATGCGTTGCAGGCTGATGCTGATGTGCTCCATCAGTTCGCCACTTTCGAGCATCTCTCGTCCGGTCGCGAGCACTAGGAGCGGCGGCGGAAAGAACTGCGGCTTAAAGAACGTCGTGGCGATCAAGTGCCACAGGAGAATCAACGCGATGATGGAGGCGACATAAATGAGATGATCGCGCTTGATCCCGCCGAGCGGCAGGCGCGACGCCGACGCCATTGCGTCAACGGGCTTGGCGTCTCTTGCCGGGCTGACCTCCGTCATGGTCCATTCGCCTCTTCGTTCTCGATCAGCGCGTCAATGCGTTCCCACATCTCGCCGAAGCCAGCACTACTGCGCCGACGCGGCCGCGGCAGGTCGATCGGGATGATTGCATCGAGCCGCGACTCCGGCCCCTTGGTCATGACGCCGATGCGATCCGCCAGCAGGACTGCCTCGGTGATGTCGTGAGTAATGAACACAATCGTTTTGCCGGTCTTGTGCCAGATCTCCGCAAGCTCGCTCTGCATGCGTCCCCGGGTCTGAGCATCGAGCGCGCCGAAAGGCTCGTCCATCAGCAGCACCTTGGGGTCGCTCGCAAGCACGCGGGCGATCTGCACCCGCTGCTTCATGCCCCCAGACAGTTCGCCGGGATACTTGTTCTCCTGGCCATCGAGATGCACAAGATGAAGGTACTCGCGGGCGACGGCATGCCGGCGTTCTTTGGACATGCCCTGCATCCGCAGGCCAAACGCCACGTTGTCGATGGTGCGCAGCCAGTTGAAAAGCGCGTCATCGCCCTGAAACACCACCGTGCGATCGATTCCCGGCCCCCGGATCGGCCGGCCAGCGAGGGTGAGCCTGCCGCTGACCGGCTGCAGAAAGCCCGCCATCAGGTTGAGCACCGTGGTTTTCCCGCAGCCGCTTGGCCCGAGCAGACAGAAAAACTCCCCCTCCGTGAGGCTCACGGAAAAGCGCTGCACGACCGATACCGATTCCACGCCCCGCCGGACCGCGTACCGGTAGCTCACGTCGTGCGCCACGAGGAATTCTGCTGCCACTGACAGCCGCGCTCCACTGCCTCCCCCGGTCGTCGCCGGCCGCGAGAGTCCTACCAACCGACGGCCCGATCGGGCGCAACCTCCTTCATGAGCTGTGGACGCACGAAGTCGTTCCAGTCCGGCATCTTCTTGATGATGCCCTCGCCCAGCGCGACTTCGGCAGCGCCACGGAAATTGCCAAGCACCACGTCCTTGGGCATCTCGACGCGATACTTCATCCGACTCATGTAGACTTTCATGTCGGCTTCCGGAATCCGGAACGCCTTGCCAGCCACCTTGGCGGCCTCGGCCGCGTTCGTGTTGCAGAAATCCGTCGCTTCTATAAGCGCGCGCGTCGCCGCCGCGGCACGCGGGGGGTCGTCGATCAGTCCCTGAGAGTAGTAATCGTAGGACGTGAGAACGAAAACGCCGTCATCGCCCGATCGCGCCAACACGCGAGCCCCTTGCACGAGCTGCGCCGCCTTGTCGAGCCACGGTTCCCAGAGAAAGAAGGCATCGATGTCACGGCGTTCGAGCGCGGCCACCATCTCCGGCGCCTGCAGAAACTTCACTTTGATCTTGTCCACCGGCAGATTGTATTTCTTCACGTAGCGCATGAAGTAGAGATGCCCCCCGGTGGCGCGCGGATAGGCGACGGTCCTACCGATCAGGTCTTCCGGCTTCTTGATGTCGTCGCGTCCAGCAAGGCCGATCTGCTGCCCGCTAGTCGACGAGTATGAGGTCACGTAAAGCTTGCCGCCCTTGTCCCAACGCGAGAGCCCCCCGAGTTCGGTGGTGGCGCCGATATCCGAACTACCGGTGAGAAGCGCGTCGAGGGCAACGTTGCCGTCGTCGAAAGGCTTGTAGCTGGTCTCCAGCCCGTACTTTTCAAAGATCTTGAGCTCGGCCGCGACCACGAATGGGACGTAGAGTGCGTCGATCCCCGTTGCGGTTGGCACTTTTTTCAGCGGGGCGCCGTTCGCGACAGCCATTCCCAGCACGTACATGCCTGGCCCCAACGACACAACGAATCCCCGCCGCGTCATTTCCCGCGCATCGCTGTTTCGATCCATACGGTTCTCCTTCCATTACGCCGTGATTGACTGGATGCTCGCCATCGCCGGGACGATGCCAAGAGCGCCGACGCGCACGCCGCTTAAGGTCGAGCATGGGGAAACTTCCTCCTGCTATCAACGACCTTCTGCGTCGAGTCGGGCCCCTGGCCGCTTTTTGTGCGTCCTGCCGAAAAGATAGCACATGGACCCCTTAGTAGGGGGGCCGATGCACTGCTGAGCTGTTCGAAGTGCTCACGCTCGTACAAACGCGCAAGGGCCGCGCGATACCCCATTGTGTGCGTCGACCGCGATTATTGGACGCGCACGATCAATTTCGATCTGCTGCTCGAGGCGCAGGTGATCTCGCCCGCGGATTTGCACCTGTTGCGATTTGCCGACGATGCCGAAAGTGCTTGGCAGGAGCTTGCCGCGGCCGGCATCCAGACCGCGAATCCAAGGCCGATCCTGCGCACTTCCGATGAGGGCCTAGAGATGATGCCGTCGGGGTGACGATGGGCGCGGCATGCTCGCGCCCACGTCTGTGCCTCGCCATCCGCCGATTACCGCCCCAGCATGCAATCGGCGGCACAACCGTGGCGCGACCTTTCCGCCATTCCGCGTCGCTCTCAGCGGATCGCAGTCGGTGCCACGGTCGAACCTGTCGCTCCCTGCAGCTTCAGCGGCTGGATGACGAACGCGAACTCGTAGACGCGCGCCTTGGCGAGGTCCTCGAGCACGAGATTCTCGAGCAGATGAACCCCGTTGACCGTCAGCGCGATATTGTGGACCGGCAGGTTGATCGCCTTGTCGGGATTGGGCGCGATCTCGACCGGCCAGTTATCCGAACCCAGCAGCATCGGATCCTGCTTGATCAACCACTGGGCCGCAGCCACGCCGATGCCGGGGCAGCCGCTGGTGTAGAGCTTGTTGTCGACGCCCCAGTGCTTGCTCCATCCCGTATAAATGAGCACAGCATCACCCGCCTCTAGCCGTATCCCTTGCTTCTGCAGCGCCTGTTCCAAATCGGCTACAGTAATCTCGTAGTTGATTGGCAGGATCTCCACACCCTTGAGACCCGCGATGTCGATCAGCACACCACGCGTCATCAACGTGCCGACCTTCTCCAAACCCATCTTGGTGAAGCCGCTGCGGCTCGCGACCTCGTCCATCTTGACGCAGTTATAGAGCAGCCGATCGATCGCCTGATGGGTGAAGCCATCGAACTGCGTCCCGACCTGACCGATCTCCGCGATAACCACCTCCTCGTTGCTGTAGCGCTGGTTCGATCCGAATGGACCCGTGCTGCGCTTGGTATGCACATCGTACTGCCGGCCGGGATTGAGCGGCATGTCCCGTCCCAGGACGTGTCCCAGTTCGAAGGTCTCGCCCGTCTTGATCAGTTGTGCCGCTCGCAGCACGTTGGCAGGCTTCATGTGATTGCCCGATCCGCGTTCATCCGCGGCGCCCCATTTCGAGGGGCAGCGCTCGTTGGGCGACGGTGGCTGCCAGCTTTGGGCGATGGCGTCCGTCGCTAAAGTACAGAGGCCCACAACCGTAACAATGGCGAGGCTCCTCATCGCATTCCTCCCTTTTGTAATGACGGGCATCGGTTTCTGTCGCACGCGTGCCGCTACCCGTCTTTCATAGACGCGCCCGATCAGGCGTCAAATCGGCCTTACCGCACCGCGAACGGCGCATTGTACGGCCGGCCGAACGGCACGCCGGCAGCGACCGTCTGCACCGGCTTGAGATGGACCTTGCCCTCGCGCTTGTTGTTGCGAGTGTCGACGAACGACACCGGACCCTCCACGACATCCATGATGGCAACGTCACCGGGGGCGCCGACCTGTAGGCTGCCAAGTTTGGGAGCGCGATTGATCACGACGGCTGGTTTGATGGTCGCCATGGCGACCACTTGCTCAAGCGAAAAGCCTAGCCTCATGAACTTGCTCATCACCCACGTCAGGTAGGGCATGCCCGGGGTGTTGCCGGAGAAGACGTGAATGTCGGAGGAAATGGTGTCAGGCAGGCAGCCTTGCTGGATCGCGGCTTCCGCGACCGTGTAGTCGAAGCTGCCGCCGCCGTGGCCGATGTCGAAGATCACGCCGCGCTGCTTGGCGGCGAGCGCCGCCGGCAGCAGGCGGCCGTCCTGCACGATATTGGTGAAGTCGCCGGCGAGATTGGGAAACCCGGAATAGCAATGGGTGAGAATGTCGCCCGGACGCAGCAGATCGAGGATCTGTGACATCAACGCGCGTGTTTCCACGCCGCCGATGTGGCACATCACCTTGCCGCCGGTTCCTGCGTTCTCGCAGGCGGCGATCGCACGTTTGAGCGGCTCCAGCCCGTTCTTGGCGATCACATTCTCGGACATGCGCACCTTCGCGCCCAGCACCATATCGGCGTTCTCTGCAATCGCCCGTGCCGCGACATCCGTCTGAGCGAAGTCGATATTGTAGAGCTCGGCAATCGGAAAGCCCGCGAGTCCGATGTTGGCAATGTGCACGAAGGCGTAAACTCGGGTGCGCGTTTGCGCAGCGACGTAGCGACGGAAGCCAGCAAAGTTGTTGGCACCCGCATCGCCGGCCGAGACACAGGTGGTCGTGCACTGGTACGCAACCAGCTCGTCGGCGGGAATGCCGATGGCCGAGCCATAGGGATAGACGTGCGTGTGGAGGTCGACGAGCCCCGGCGTCACCAGCTTGCCTGAGGCGTCGAGGACGCGTTGCGCGCGTTCCGCCGGAATATCTGCTTCGAGCGCCTCGATGACGCCAAAGCGGATGCCGATGTCGCGCTTTCCGCGCAGACTCTGACTGGGATCGAGCACGTCGCCGCCCTTGATCACAAGATCGAACTTGTCATTTGGGCCCATAGCGGCGTCCGCCGGATCCTTGCTCACCGCAGTAAGGGCGAATGAACCGGCGGTGGCGAGAAATTGGCGGCGTGTGGTGGACATGCACATTCCTCCCCTACACGTCTGATTATTTTTTGATCGTGCGCCGCGCGGTTGCGCGCGTCAATTGCTACGGCCGCAATGCTCCAAGTCCGCTCTGCCTCTGCCTCTCAAAACGGGCAACGCGGCTTGCCTCGATCCGCTGTGTGCCAATAGCGACCCAACGCACTGCAGCAATCCGGGACGCCATTAGACCATTCCGTCGACGCGGCCAGCAACGGCGGCGGCGGTCAAGTGGCCATCCCGACACGTTTTTACGGGTTAAGGCTCGCGACGGCTCTCGTGAACCTTTTTCCAGATCGACGCGACTAATGCCCCAGGGGATCGCACACAAAGCGCCATCGGATGATGCATCGACACTTGCATTTGCGCCGCGCGGTTGTGCTCGGTGCCATTGCGACGCTGGGTCTATTGGTGATCGGCCCGGCACGGGCGGAGCTGCGAGGAGCGGCCACAACGCTCGCAGCGCAGCCGGCACCGTCATCCGACACTCCCGCTGCCTCCCATTCGGCTGCGTGCACCGTAGCGACTGATCAAGTCCGCTTTGATTTTCCGCTTCCCCGGACGGCGCGGCTTCTGGTGAGCGGCCTGCCGATCAAGATTGTGGCGCTCGGATCGTCGTCGACCTATGGCGCGGGCGCCAGCACGCGGGCCGCCTGTTATCCGAGCCGCCTCGCGGAAGAGCTAGTCCGGCGTTTCCCGGGGCACAAGTTCACTGTTTTGAATCGAGGCGTGAACGGCGAGGACGTCAGCAACATGCTCGCGCGTCTCGACACCGCAGTAATCAGGGAAAAGCCTGATCTCGTCCTGTGGCAAGTTGGGACCAATTCAGTGTTGGACGGCAAAGCCGTGCAGCCGCACGCCTTGTTGCTGCACGCGGGATTGGCGCGTCTTAAAGCGATCGGCGCCGACGTTGTGTTGATTGATCCGCAATACGCGCCCAAGGTCATCGCCAAGCGAAACGCAGGTGCCATGGTGTCGCTGATTGCCGCCACCGCGAAGACGGAGCATGTTTCCCTTTTTCACCGCTTCGACCTGATGCGGCATTGGCACGAGACTGAACATTTGCCGTTCAGGGCGTTCTTGTCGCCCGACGGGCTGCACATGAATGACTGGAGCTACGCCTGCCTCGCCAAAGCGCTCGGTCTCGCGATCGCCGAGGCTGCGGAGCGGCCCACCGAGACCGCGATCGGACCGAGCATCGAGCGTTAGGCGCTCAAACGCGGCCTCCAGACGTCATCCTCGTACGGTTTGTGCAACGACGTCCCCGCTAGGACGACACATCGAGCGATCGGCGACGATCGTCAGCACGCCAATCTTGTCCGGCCTGCACCACCGCGACGCGCCGGTATGATTTTGGGGAAGGCCAGATGTCGCTGACGCCCCGGCTTGTTCCCGACCACAAGATGCTCGGTGATTTCCGCAAGGTCGATAACGCAGCCATTGGCAAGGCGCGCGCCCGGTTCGTCATGCTTTGCTGGACTCTGGATTTATCTCTCCACGCGGCAAGGCCGCGGGCAACGAGATAATGCACAAGGATGCCACCGACGACGATCGCGATCCCGAACGCCATCTGGTGGCTCAAAGCCTCTGAGTGCGTCTCCACGACCTCGCCCATGGCGCTGAGGACGGTGCCGGTCGCGAAAACCGGCAAACCGTAGCGGCCGATCAGGCACAGCGGCAGGAATGCCCGGGTCCGCCGCAACAGTCCGGTGAGCCCGGAATGGTAGACGACGTAAACAAGCGCGAGGAAATGTATGAGCCGCGCGAATCCGAGATCGGTCTTGCCGCTGTCGAGCACGTCGCGGACGTTCTGCCAAAGCCCCGATGCAAAGCCGAAGGCATCGGTGCGCACCACCGCGGCGATCGTGACAATAGCGAGGCAAGCAGCGAAGAGCCACGCGTCATAGGCGATACCGCCGCGCTTAAGTCGGCGTCCTGCGACAATGCCGATGGCGAAGATGAGTTGCCACGCGATAGGATTGAAGAACCAGGTTCCCTCAACGGGCCAGGTTGACAAATTGAGAGAGAACGCGCGCGCCGCCAGATAGATCCCGGCCGAGGCTGCGAGCATCAGCCGATCATCACGGCGCGCCAGCGCCAGCAGCAACGGCGTCACCAGCAACAGCACGATATAGAGCGGCAAGATGTTGGCGTTCTCGAGCTGATGGAGGAGCGCCAGAATGGCGGCGGTCGTCTGCAGCGGGTTAGACACCACCGTGTCGGCATCTTCCAGGAGATCCTCTTCGTGCCACAGGGCAGCCGCCCCAACGAAGATGGCGATGATCAGCAACGAGATCAGGATCTGCACCCAGTAGATCGTGAACGCCCGGCGAAGCAGGGCGCGTACCGCCCCGACCGTCTCTCCGTCGAAGAATCTCGTGCCGTAGGCGAGCGCGACGGATACGCCGGATAG
>Ga0207665_10001645_pt1 | contig 15041 bp, 21 predicted proteins | sample LARL112metaG_FD_184351 | JGI IMG/M metagenome (GOLD analysis project Ga0207665, IMG submission 184351) | Corn, switchgrass and miscanthus rhizosphere microbial communities from Kellogg Biological Station, Michigan, USA - LAR L11-2 metaG... | ecosystem: Host-associated > Plants > Roots >...
TATGGTCGCCCCGAGGAAATCGCTGCGGGCGTGGTGTTCCTTGCGAGCCCTGAAGCTTCTTACGTCACTGGTACGCTCCTCAACATCGATGGCGGCCTTTTGGCCTAAAGAGGCACGAATTGAGACCGTGATCTTTCGCGTTCTGGGCGATGGGAGAAGCAATCTCTTACGTTGAAAGGCGTTAGATTCCGTCGTAGCGGGAATATGTTCGGCCCACTAGTCTCTTGGCTCTTCCGCGACATACGTAATCCTGGTAATGGTCTTCACATTCTTCAAGCCAAGTTTCACGGGCACCGGCAGACGGAGTGGTGCACTATGATCCACAGTAAGGGGCTGGCCGTTGAAGTGTGTGGCGAGCAGCGTCTGGCGGATGGCGGGCCGTCGCCAAGTCGATTGCGCGTTTGCCGCGGAGATCAATTCCTTTAAAGACCTCGGCGGCGGTTGATTGTGCGCCGAAGGGCGTGACTATGGCGCGATATCCAATGCGAAATGTCCACCATCGATGATGTGGATTTCGGCTTTCGGCACATCGCGGCGGTACGATTCCGGCTCAGACGGATCGAACGACGACTCGTACTTGCCCCATATCACCAGCAGACGCGGTTGCTTCTCGCGCATCAACGCGTCCCACTTCGGAAATTTTCTACGTTGGTGCGGTAGTCGTAGAAAAGGTCGCTTTGAATGTCGATCTGTCGGGCTGGTTGAGAAAATAATATTCATCGGTCCACAAATCCGGGTCGTGACGTTCCACGTTGGGATCGTCGCCCACGTGTCGCGCACGCGTGGTCGCGAGCGAGAGCAGATTTTCACGCAACGCGCTTTCGTTTGCCGCGCGATCGGCCCAATACGCACGCCGCGTTTTCCAATTCGCGCCCAGGCCGGTGTCATGCGCCACCGCGTCCTGAACGATCAGCGATTCCACTCGCTCTGGATGCGTCAAGATCACGCGAAAGCCACACAGGGCCGCCGTAATCCTGCATGTAAACCGAGTAGTGCGAGAGTCCCAGCGTTTCGGTGAAATGATTCATCACCTCAACTGACATCCTTATGCCGAAGATGTCGGGTCTGCAGTTGCAGACCAGGCTAAAAGATGAGGAATGCGATATCCATCAGATCCCGCAGTGAATCTTGCATGGCCTCCTCGTCATCAATGATCGCTATCAACTTGGACGTTCCGGGAGCTCGCTCAGCTCGCAGTTGGTTACCACATTGTCTCTGAAGCATTCGTGTCCGCCCTCTTTCTCGTGATTCGTTCACAGACGTAGGCCGAGCAGTTTCTGAGTTCGGGCTACGTTCGGTTCGCGTAGCGCCAATGGCACTGCAGCCTCTCGACCAGGGCGTTGTTCATGCAGGACTACCCCCGATCCCGCCATCTTTATAAGCATCCGCCAGTGACTCATCCCCGCGGTGGTGAATGGCAACCCCATCACTGTCGCATAACAGAACCACATACTGTTGTGGTCCGACGGTGGCGTATAGACGATCGAGTTCCTCCTCGGCGTGCAAAATGAGATTGCGCAACGGCTCGCGGGAGTCTCTTAGTTCCTTCTCTGTGATGATGTGCGGTGCCGCCTGAATCTCCGGATCGAGGTGATGTGCGGTTAGACAACGCCGCCAGGAGGTAGCCATTTCCTCGACCGCAGGGACCAGAGTGCTTTTGCGTACTACGAGGTCGATGCAATCGACGTGAGACAGTCCATCGATCGAACGTTGCATTCGGTTTTTGTTTGCGGGAGCCAACCCAGTCTCCCGAGGCGCCGATTAGTCAACCTTGGCTATGACATAGCGCCTTCAGTCTCGTGAGCCATTCTCTGAATGTTACTCCGATGTCTGATGGTTTGCTACGGAGCTTGGATTCGACGGCGTTCTTGGGCCAAGGGCACGATCATCAAAAGAGCCATCAAAATGTGCCCACCGATTTCAAAGCTCGTCAACTCGCCGTAGGCCTCCGGATGGTTCTCAACTTTGGAATGGACCGCATCTTTTGGTCAGCTGCAAATGAAGTTGCAGTCTGTGAGCTGTCGTGTGTTTCAAATCGGGGTCTGCAACCAACGAGAAAGAGCCCCGCGGCATGAACACACAGAGTCGAGTCTCGTGGTCACCGGTTATCGGACGTGCGAAGAGAGAGAAACAACGCTGCACATGGAAGGTCGGTGTTTCGTAGCAGCTGCTGTGCATGCTCGACGCGTCGTTGCACTATATAGTTATGCGGCGATATCCCGAGCGATTGGCAGAACGCGCGGGCAAAATGATGAACCGACAATTGTGCAATTTCGGCGAGCACTTCCAGAGCGATATTTTCCTGCAGATGCAAAATCTATGTATTCGCAGCGCGGTCTGGCACGGGAGGATGCTCAGATTTGAGGGTAGAACTGGCAGCCGCACATGGAATAAAGTTAAGAGTCAGCGAGCTCGAGCGGCAAACCGTAATCGACCCGATTCCGGCGTTGTTCGTCTGTGTGCTGCCGGACGGGCCCCCTTGAATTTGGCAGCGGCTCATGGCTGACAGCACGAAAATCGACGCGTTCATTCAAAGTTCTCCACACCCCGCATGGTTGGCGAGCACTCAGGGTCGGTGTGTGTATGCCAACTCAGCTCTGGAACGCATCACCGGGTTCAATTCAGACCAGATCACCCAAGCTGACTGGCGCAGTTTCCTTCTGGAAGAGGACCGAGCCGTTGCGTCAGATTCTTGGCAAAAGTCCCTCGCAACCGGAACTCCGTATCGCGCGCAGGTCCGCATGCGAGGGAGCGATGACGCCCCCAAATTCGTCGAACTCATCGCCTTCGGCCACAAAGCGGGCGACGATACAGAACTATGGTTGTTTACAGGGCTAGACGTAAAGAGCATTGCTGCGCAGAAGCGCCCAGAGCTCGAAGCACAACTACAAGCTACTCTCAATGTCATTCCCGCGTATACCTGGTACGCTCTTCCGGGCGGCGCGCTCACCTTCGTGAACGAACGCACTGCGAACTACCTTGGTCTCCCGAAAGATCATCCTCTGCGCTTCGGTATTGACAAGGGCGCAGAGTGGGATTCGCATACCGCGCTGCTGCATCCGGACGACCGCGAAGAGGCACGCAGAGTCTGGTCAACCTGTCTAAGCACGGGGACTGCTGGCGAGTTCACTTTTCGCGTTCCTAGCGCAGAAGGAAAGTACCGATGGTTCCTTACTCGCGCCGAACCCCTCCGCGCGAACGATGGAACTCTGCTCTATTGGATAGGGGTTAATCTCGACATCGACGACGCCAAGCGGGCAGAGGATGCCCTTCGTAAGAGCGAAAAAGAACTGCGCGACGTGATCGACACCATTCCGGCGATAGTGTGGAGTACTCTGCCCGATGGCTCCAATACTTACGCTAACAAGCGATTTGTGGAGTACTCGGGGTCATCGGCGGAACAGATGGCCGGATCAGGGTGGCAAGCGCTAATTCACCCTGATGATCTTGAGCGACATGCAGGTAAATGGATGGAAGCGATTGCTACCGGCAGGCCTCACGAAAATGAGGTGCGTTCCCGCCGCTCGGATGGGCAATATCGCTGGCAGTTGGACCGCGGAGTGCCACTCCGAGATGAAGATGGAAAAATCGTCAAGTGGTATGGGGTCACGACCGACATCGAAGATCGCAAACGCGCCGAGGAAGCCCTGCGGGTATTATCGCGCGATTTGCAGGAAAGCAAAGCCAAGCTTGAAGAGGCCCAGCGCATCACCCATGTTGGCTACTGGGAATGGGACCTCGAGACGAATCGCGTGACATGGTCAGACGAAACCTATCGTATTCATGGGTTGGAGCCCCAGGAACGTCCGATGGACTTAGCCGCAGTACGGGAAAAGATCCACCCGGAAGATTGGAATATTGTATTGCGTGCACTGGAAGAGGCTCACAGCTATGGTGCCCGTTTCAACGTGGAATGTCGCGTGTTCCGGCCAACGGGAGAAGTGCGCATTGTCCATAGCCAAGGTGATGTGAAGAGGGATGCCTCCGGCCGACCTACCCTGACGTTCGGTACCGTCCAGGACATTACCGATCGCAAACGCGCCGAGCAAGAACGCGAAAGGGCGGAGCAGAAGTTTCGAGAGCTGCTGGAGTCGGCTCCTGACGCCATGATCGTGATGAACCGGCAGGGGCAGATTGTGCTGGTGAACGCTCAGGTGGAGAAGCTGTTCGGATACAAGCGGGAAGAGCTCTTGGCGCAGGAGATTGAGATTTTGGTGCCAGAGCGGTTTCGTGGCCGTCACCCGGGACACCGAGCTGGATATTTTGCTGAGCCGAGGGTACGACCGATGGGTCAGAATCTGGAGCTGTACGGACGGCGGAAAGATGGAACGGAGTTTCCAGTAGAAATCAGCTTGAGTCCGCTGGAGACGGAAGAGGGCACGCTGGTGTCCGGGGCGGTACGCGACATCACCGAACGCAAGACGGCCGAGGAGAAGATCCGACGCCTGGTCGACGCCAACATTCTGGGGATCATTATCTGGAATCTCGAAGGTGTGATCGTCGAGGCCAACGAAGCGTTTCTGCGTATGGTGCAATACGGCCGTGAAGATCTCGTTTCGGGCCCTGTGCGCTGGACCGATCTGACGCCGGCCGAATGGCGCGAGCGCTCCGAACGGGCCGTCGCAGAACTCAACTCAACCGGGACTTTTCAGCCCTTCGAGAAGGAGTATTTCCGGAAAGATGGCAGCCGCGTGCCCGTGCTGATTGGAGGCGCGCTGTTTCAAGAAGGTGGGAACGAGGGTGTCGCTTTCGTGCTCGATTTGAGTGAACAAAAGCGGGCCGAGGAGGCCCTCCGGAACAGTGAAGCGTACTTGGCGGAAGCGCAGAAGCTGAGCCAAACCGGCAGTTGGGCATGGAGTCCAGACGAGGATATCAAGTACTGGTCGGAGGAATGCTACCGTGTTTTGAGTTTCGATCCACAGGATGGTTTGCCCCGATTCGAAGACTTTTTCCAGCGGCTTCATCCCGACGATCAACCCGGCTTCAGGGAACTAATCGAGACGGCTATCCGCGAGAAGGCAGAGTGGGAGGCGGACTACCGCATTGTGCATCCGGATGGCCCCGTCAGGGACATTCACGTCGTAGCTCATCCTGTTCTGAGCACGTCTGGCCATCTCGTTGAATTTGTGGGCACTGTGATCGACGTCACTGAGCGTAGACGAGCTGAGCAAGAACGTGCAAGGCTCCGTCAGCTAGAGGCCGATCTGGCACATACCAATCGTGTGAGCACGTTGGGGGAAATGGCCGCCTCGCTGGCACACGAAATCAAGCAGCCCATCGCTGCCGCCATCACCAGCGCCAACAGCTGCATGGAATGGCTGGCGCACGAGCCGCCCAATCTTGATCGGGCCCGTGCGGCAGCAGCCCGAATCGATAAGTATGGGAATCGTGCGGCTGAAATCATCGACCGTATCCGTTCTCTCTACAAGAAGTCTCCTCCACAACGTGAATTGGTCGACGTGAACGGAATTATCCACGAAATGCTCACGCTGCTGAAAGGTGAGGCAACGCGATACCCGATTGCCATGCGCACGGAACTTGGCGCCGAACTACCCAAAATCATGGCAGACCGTGTGCAGCTGCAGCAGGTGTTCATGAACCTCATGCTCAACGCCATCGAAGCCATGAAGGACTCAGGCGGAGAGCTGACGGTGAAGTCGGAACTGCAGGACGGTCAACTCCAGTTCTCGGTCAGTGACACGGGCGTGGGTCTGCCAAAGGAGAAGATGGATCAGATCTTTTCAGCATTCTTTACCACCAAGCCGCAGGGCAGCGGGATGGGGTTGGCCATCAGCCGCTCCATTGTGGAGTCGCATGGCGGCCGGTTGTGGGCGACTGCCAACGACGGACGAGGAGCAACCTTTCATTTCACCTTGCCGACCCAGATGAGCGATACATCACCTTTGGTTGCCTAAACGCTTTCCTTTCCAACAGTCCAGCCGTCCTTCGATGCTTCCCTCAACTCACTGCCCGGCGCCGACCAGTTGCTTAGCTGTCGGGCATCGGTTGCACTTTTTGCGAATCACGTAGTCACTCGGTGGAGGCTAGCGCCGTCCCTCCTTACTGCTTCTATTTTGTCGTTTACGGATACAGCGTTGGCCGCTTCATGCCGATACATGGCACTGATTAATCCTTTCCGCAACCCAATAGTCTATCCGTCAATCCTCCGCAGTGTCGGAGCACCTAGGTCCGAACCTTCGGCTCGACCTAACGAGCGAGCTGACCTCGGGCTCTCAGAATGCGTATTATTTGTTGCAACGATTATCCGCATGACGCATCCAAACAGCAAGAGGCTTAAAAAAGACCGTGGCCGTTGTGCTTCCCGAGTTGCAAGTCGTTTGGCGGAATCCGGAGCGTATCCAATGTCGCCGGCGCTGGGAACCACTTCAGGAAACATCGAACTCGACGCTATACAGGGTTCAGGAGTTTCTCTCGACCGGAGAGCACGGCTTCTGGAGTACGACGTACCAACTCAGGTTCTTTCGTGGAAATGGGGCTGCATCGCAAGAAATTGAGCCTGTGCATCGGCTCCGGCAGTGAGGTAAGAAATGAAGGCGAACATTGATCCAACAACCAAACGCCGTCCCGGCTCTCGCGAGGAGGCAGTGTTCCTGGACCTGCTGCGCACCTGTGATCTGCTGTCGCGCCGGCCGGCACAGTTGCTCAAAACCGAGGACCTTTCGACGACGCAGTATAACGTGCTACGGATTCTGCGCGGATCGCCGGAAGGCCTCCCGTGCGGTGAAATTGCCAGCCGCATGATTACTCGGGATCCCGATGTGACCCGCCTGCTCGACCGTATGGAGAAACGGGGCCTGATCTCGCGGTCTCGGGACAACAAAGACCGTCGCACAGTTATCGGACGGATTACACCGGAGGGACTCAAGCTTTTGGCTCGCCTGGATGAACCAATCCAGGAAATCCATCGCAAGCAGTTGGGGCACTTCGGCAGGAACCAGCTCTGGTCGCTCACCGAACTGCTTGCCGCCGCGCGCACCAACGGGGACTAGTTTTTTTGGCGGAAACATATGTTGCAACGAATATCGTCATAACGCATCTATATCAATCGAACTGGCCGAAAAGGTCAGAAAGGACAACGAAATGAGCACACTGGCAATACCGCAAACGTCAACCACAACCTGGAACATCGACCCGGCACATGCAACTGCCGAATTCAAGGTCAAGCACATGATGATCGCTCACGTGAAGGGTCATTTCTCCAAAGTCACAGGAGTGCTGGTCCATGATGAATCCGACCGGACAAAGTCTCGCGTCGAGGCCACAATAGAAGCCGCGTCAATTGAAACACGCGAATCGCAGCGCGACACGCACCTCAAGAGCGCAGACTTCCTCCATGTGGAGAAGTTCCCAACCTTGTCGTTCAAGTCCACCGACATCAAAGTTGCCGACGACGGAGAACTAAAGGTCCAAGGCGACCTGACCATTCGCGGCGTCACCCGTAACGTGACGTTTGCAGTTGAAGGGCCCACGCCAGCGACGAAGGACCCCTGGGGAAATACCCGGATTGCAGTCTCGGCAACCACGAAGATCAACCGCAAAGACTTCGGCCTGACCTGGAACGCAGCACTCGAGACGGGCGGCATCCTCGTCGGCGACGAGGTGACTATCACGCTTGACGTTGAGTTCATAAGAGCTTGAAGAACCAGGCGTCGAGCGGCATGGCCGTTCATCTGATCGTAGGAAGGAGCGCTTATGTCACTGCGGCCAGTTAAACAAATTATTCAACCCAAGCTGACCATCGAAGGCGCAGGAGTCAAACTCCAACGCGCCTTCGGTTTCGGCAAGACCAAGGATTTCGATCCGTTTCTTTTGCTGGACGATTTCCGCAACGACAACCCGGCCGACTATGTCGCAGGATTTCCCTGGCACCCGCACCGTGGCATCGAGACGATAACCTACGTACTCGCAGGCTCGGTCGAACACGGTGATAGCTTGGGCAACAAGGGCAAGATGACCGCAGGTGACGTGCAGTGGATGACCGCGGGTAGCGCCCAATAGATTACTTCCGAGTTGCTCTGTCTTCTGGGCTCACCCTCTTCTGACGATCTCACTCACCGTCCCGATATTGCGGAGGATGTCATCGAGAGGAACAGGATTGTGACGCTTAGCGTGGCTTGCTTCGTGTCCAGGCAGCACGACAAGACGGTGAACTCCAGCAGCGGCATAAGCCTCAACACTACGCCTGTCAAAGCCGCCGACCGGAGTCACTGTGACTTCTAGGTCGCCCAGTTCCGCTGGACGGCCCTGCTCGGCAGCCGCCCGTCTCAAACCCTCAACGTGCTGCTTCGTCTGTTCCACTGTGAGTCCGAATCCATACCAGCCATTGCCCATCGTGACGGCGCGTCGCAATGCAGCCGGGCTTTCGCCACCGATCACGACCGGAGGCATAGGACGCTGGATCGGACGAGGATACGCGGCAACATTGCTGAAAGATGCGGTGGGTCCGTGGTGCTCGGGCTTTTCCATAGTCCAAAGCGCTCGCATCGCTCGAAGAATGTCATCCATCTTCTCGCCGCGTCCTTGCATCGGAACTCCGAATGCATTGAATTCAGGTTCCAGCCAGCCGGCCCCGACGCCGATAATAAGGCGACCCCCGGAAACGACATCAACACTTGCCAACTCTTTGGCGAGAAGCAGAGGGTTCCGTTGGGGCAAAACGATAATGCCGCTTGCGATACGCAACCGTTTTGTATGCGCCGCGATCCACGTCAGTGACACAATGGTATCTAGCATCGGCGTCTCAGGAGCAAGCGGAAACGAAGGAAGCATTGGATCCGGGAGTACGATATGCTCGCCTGTCCAGACCGACTCGAAGCCTGCAGCCTCGGCGGCCTGTGCGACCTGAATCGCAGCCGAGGGATCGCCACAAGTACCGTAATTGATTGCGAATAAGCCAATCTTCATCACACATCCTTCAACGGACGTTTAGCATTGGCGGGCGCGGGAGTCACTGACGAGTTGTGATGGCGAATCGACCAAAGGAATACTGCTTCAACCGCCTGTTCCATGGATCGATGATGTCCTCAGGCTCAGCTTGACCAGAGATGACTTTTTCAGCTCCGGCCACGGTTTCAGGGAGAAGGCCCTTGTCAAGCCAAGGTTGGTTGTGGCCAGGCATCAGATGATCAAATTCCGCGAAATAACCCATCAGTCTCCTGTAGCTCGTAAGCAAGTCTTTCAAACTGCCGCCTTCCAAATGCGTCCACACCGGACCATGAAGCAAAATGTCACCACAGAAAAGTATTCGGTCAGTCCTATCCAGAAGGCAAATATGATCCGCCGCCTCGCCGGGCGTGTAAATCACTTCCAAATCCCGGCCGCAAAAATCGAGCCGGTCACCATCCCTTAGCCAATGGTTGACGTTAAACGGCGGTAGAGCAAAACCGCTCGGATCAAAGTCCCGGGGCCAAGGTTTGGTCACAAGATTCTCAGCCAAAATCTCTCTCTGCACGATTTGATGGGAAGCCCCCTCTACCGCTACCCGGCGCGATAATGGGTGGTCAAACATGGCAATTTCATCAAATTGACGGTTGCCGCCGAGATGATCGAGGTGAGTGTGCGTGTTGATAACTATCACAGGTTTGTCAGTCACCTCTGCTACTGCCTTACGCAAGTTCCCAATTCCACAACCGGTGTCGATCAGGGCCGCCTTCTCCGGTCCGACAATTAAGCTGACAATGGTGTTCTCGTAGTGACGGGTTTCGCAGAATGCAAAAAGGTTGCTGGCAATCTCATAGACCTCGAACCAATCCTCGGAGACGGAAATCTTCCTTAGATTGGAACACTCCGATTGGCATCGGGTTCCATTCCCATTCTCTGTCATCGAATTGACCATTGTAATAGCGGTTGTTTCATTACTAATCGCCCTAACCGGCACCAGCATACTTCGGCATGGCTGACGAACCGACCGACACCACCTACCGATGTGGAGTAGAGTGGGGTCGAGTGCGCTAGCGCGATGCTCGGATTTCACGAGCCACGTCTCCAATGTAAGGCTCAGTGAGGTAGTTCAATCCCGCCGCCTCCACGAGGTTGCGAGCCAACCGGTGCTCCTCTTCAGGAACCCAACAGCCCTTCGGGTCCTTTACGCCGGCGGCGGATAAGCCAGATTGGCTCCATATGGTCTTCGCATGGAGGCTCTGGGCGGTCGCGACGATCTCGGGCAGTTCGCTGAACGGACGATGTGTGTAAATCAGATCGGCACGCGCCGGCGGGCGACCGACATGGTAGGTCACGACTTCGCCGTTGTTCAGTTCACAGACTGAATAGTCCTCAGGCCCGGGACCTCCGCGGACCACGACACGAAGGCCGGCTTGAGTAAGCGTTTCGGGGACATCTTTGGTTGGCCAGTCTATAACCAAGACAGTGTCAACAATCTTGAAGGTCTCTTTCAGATTCACGACAGAGCTACTCCATTCTTGACGGTCACCGTGCAAAGAAACATCACGGCGCTGGGAAACCTGTTTCGAGGAGACAAGAGTGCACTTGCTCGTCGAGATCGGCACAGTAGGCGTTTATCCAATGGCAGCCTGCGGGGCCCGGAAGACCTAGGCGACAAGCGGACGACCAATCTCCCAATGATGTCCGAAGGGATCAACCACGCGGCCGAATCGCCAACCGTGTTCCTCCCGAACAGGGACTACCTTTGATGCACCAGCCGTCAGCGCCCGCTCGAAGACGGCATCCGGATCGGCAACCGTCAAAACCATCCGAACAGTACCGCCCCCGAGGGACTCGGGGCTGAAGTTGCCGTGCTCTGGCGACTCGTCACCCAGCCAGAACTCCGCACCATCTACGGAAAGTCTGGCCACCACGCCCCCTCCGGCGTCCAGGCGAAAGACCTCAGTCGCTCCGAATGCTGATTTGTAGAAATCGACGGCCTGTGCACCATTCCGAACCGATAGCCAGGGTGCGATGGAGCACGGCAACGATGCGCCCGCTGCTCGGTCTAAGACCATATATCCCTCCTCAGTGGCTAGTGAGATGAACGACAACGTGTGCGACCAGAGTGACTGCCGACATCACAATGCCCACGGCCATTGATCTTCTCTTTCGCCAAAGAGCCAATGCGGACACGATGAAGATCGTCTCGGGCACTACAATCACGGCCAGCATTTCTGCCCATTGCACTCTCTTCAAGTCCGGCTCTGGGAACAGAGCAAACAATAAGCGTAAGGACCGAATGCTCCGACCAGCACGCCAACCGCGATCATTACCCCCGATAGTGTTCCGGCGGCGTTCCTTTGAATGTGTTTCAGTATCGGCACTTCCTCCTGGTTCGAGCGCTTGCCAAACCAGGTACGCAATCCACGGGGAACGGAATGTTTGAAAATCGCGCTCGTGCTTCCCAGGGCCCAAAGCAATGCCGCCCAGTCGCTCTCTATGAAATCCAGTTCGCGCAGCATTGCATTCGCCCAGTCCCGGCTGTCGGATGACGAGTGCCGAACCACTTCATGCAGCAACCTCGACGCCAATCTGCGGGGGCTGACATTTACCTGTTCACCCCGCTAAATGCGACGCGTGCCAAGCGGCCAGTTGCATGTCGAAGATGGTGCTCCTGAGCGAACCGCATACCTTCGGGAGTAAGCCGGTACAGGTGCCGAGGAGGTTTGCCGACCTCGGCTGTTTCCCACGACGTTTCGAGCAGCTTCCGTTCAGCAAGACGGATGAGGATTGGATAGAGAGTGCCGGACTTCAGTCCCGTGTTGCGGCTGATGTCGTATCCGTATATCCAGTCCTTCGGGGCTTGGAAAAAAGCGTCGAGCACCTGGAGGGTCTGTGGCGACAGGCGCAGTTTCATCTCATGAAGTCTACATATGTAGATATCGGGTGTCAACAGTGGGTGCGGCGAGGAACCAACAAGGCGAATCCGCGCCTCTGATTTGTATCCCCCCGTCCACACTGGGAGGAATGGAACCCGAGAACGTCGCTGACCCAGCATCCATGTGTTTGATTGCTTTTGTCCGTTACGGCAGCATTCTTATGAAAAGGCGTTCCGTTGTCAGTCTGTGCCGAATGCTTGATTCCAGCTGGCGCGGATGCTGCGCAGGAGTGACGGATAGACGATCAGTTTGCGGAACGGGTCAACCAAGGCCATGTAGACCGGGGTGAAGCGGCCAACGTTCTGCACGTACACGCCGAAATAGAACCGGTAGGCATGTGCCGTTTCAACGAGGGCGCTCAGCGCCGCGGCGTGGGCGGTGCGGTTGATCAGCTCGAGTAATTGCTCGTTCTCGAAGTGGTACACCACGCGGAAAAGACCTTCGCGCGTGCCCGCCGACACCAGGGACTTTGAGCGATCTGCGGTTGTCAGACGCGTTGCGAAGGTTTTCCACGCGGTTGAGGCGGGCTCACGATCCCAACCAAGGAGCCGGCCGGCGAAGAAACGGATGCTTAGGAGCGCGCGCACGACCGGCGAGCGGGTAAGCAGATGCCCATTTCTGCTGCAATCGTTTTCGCAACAATCGCAACCCACTTGCGATTGCGCGCTTGCCGTCCGTAAAAACTCGTCCAGGGTGATGCCAGAGCGCGCACGCGGCAGGTCGACGGCCCACACGTCATGAAGAGGCACGCCGGCAAGAAAAGGGTGAACCCGCAGTGGCAACCGTTCGAACTCTTGCGTCGAGATCTGTGGCATTGGGCCTCCTTCGTCGTAAATGAGTGCTTCTATCTCGATGTTGCGCCAACAACCTCACAACCTCCGAGTTGCCGACCATTGCGAGATAGACGCATTGGGTGTACACAAGACAGTTTTCAAGAAGTCTTTGGCGCCAGCGGGGCCGGTCACGCTGACAATTACCGGCCCCATATTAGGTTGGGCGACCAACTCGAAGGTCAAGAACGGGCAACACTCCCTCTCTGCCACAATCATTTTCGCTATCATCGAAATCCACTTTCCATCGCCGGAAACGCGGAAAGCATACCCATCCCGGAGTTCTTCGATTCCGATCACAGCAGACCTAAACTGGGAAAAGAGCGTTGCCGCACGCTCGCGTAGTTCCGCGCTGGTCAAACAGCAAACTACCGGAATGTCATCAGAACCGTGCTTCATGGCCGGCTCGCGGGCGGTACGACGCCGTTCATGCGCAGATACTCGACCATTTGTCCGTAATGGTCAAAAGCATGCACCAAGGACTCCACCACCAATGCCAGGCGAGTCGCCTCCGTGCTTTTCAGGGGCGAGATCGGCGAAGACTTAACGAGCACATTCTTCTGGCCGATAGCTTCGATTGCTTTGCCCAGATATGCAAATGAACCTTTCAGGTATCTAAGAATCTCATCTTTGGTTCTCACAGCTTCAGGGCCGAGCTCGTCGCCAGCATCTGCCGGTAGCTCCTCTCCCAAGGCCGCCGCGGCCAGAATGTAGTTGGTTGCCGACAGGTGTTTCACCATTTGACCGAAGGTACGCACGCCCTTGAATTCACCATCCGTTGGTGCAAAGCCATACTTGTCGGCGGGCATGGCATCAGCTGCAGACACAATCACTTTCTCGGTGAGCTTCGCCAAGACTTGCAGAGCGTGCTTTTCCCGTTCTGCGTCGAGGCCGGCAGTTTCCTTGGCGTCAACGCGCTGCTGGCCGACTTGTGCCAAAGTGATGCCAGAAGTCAACCACAGCACGAGCATCAATATCGATTTCATTTTCTGCATGAGTCCTTCTACCTCTGGCGGCAGAACCTTGGGCGCTCTGTCGCTCTATCGATGAGGCTACAACTTAAAGTCGACTTTAAGGCAAGGAGTTTCTTGTAAAGAATATGTCAAACGTTCGGATGGTGATCGGAAAGGGTGATCTAGAATATCCTCATGCCTGAATTAACGATTTCCGAAGTGGCGCGACAAGTTGGACTCCACGCATCGGCGATTCGGTACTACGAAAGAATTGGACTGCTTCCACGGGCCCCGCGAATCAGCGGGCAGAGACGATACGACACCACAGCGCTTTACCGGCTGGCAATTATTCAGCGTGCGCGGCAACTCGGTTTTACATTGACTGAAATCCGACACTTGTTCTTTGGTTTCCGCGACATCACTCGCGCTTCGGAACGCTGGCGAACGCTCTCCCAAAGAAAGCTTGCCGAGTTGGATGATCTGATGGATGGAATAGAAGCAGTGCGAGGCGTGCTCAAGAAATTAATGACGAAGTGCCGGTGCGACACCTTGGATCAATGTGGCAAGGGCATGTTTCAGAGCATGAATAGAGATGTCTTAGCTCGACCGCTCCCTGCAAGTCATCGACATCGGAAAAAATATCCGACGAGTTTGCGAACCTGACACAGTAGGCCTAAGAATTGTCTTTGGAATATCCAACTTCTGCTCCCAAGTTGGTTTAGTGTCTTGGTCACAAGAGGATCTGGCGATCCGCGCGCTCTTGTTGCCCTCACAGATCATCGCTTGCCGCGGTCCTTATGTGCTACTCCGCTGGGCGCCGCCACATGGGGCCTTTTCCGGCTGGTCTTTGCGGTCCTCTCAATTCGCAGTTTCCACGCCGTTCGGAGTGCGCCCGTTAGTACATCCTCGTTTGCCGCCGCCAGGCGAATATGCGTGTGCCCCATCTTTCCCCAGCCGCCAGGAATCGGCAAGAAAATCTCGGGCGCCTCCTCCACAAACGCCGCCTGCTGCTCCAGCGTAAGCATCAGATTTCCGTAGCCCCCTGCTAGCGAGGCCAGCGAAGCAAATTTCAAACCTCCTACACGAAAAGCCGGCAATCCTGCGTGAGAGTACTCTTCCACTCCGTCCAGTCTCAGTGCAATCCTACGAAAATCTGCTGCGGTCATCGGGCGACTCCCATCCGTCAGGGGAGTATCTGACCATCATCGGATGGCATGTGTCTACTGCTCCGGGCGGATCACGCGCGACCCCGAAGTTAGGTCGAGAAGCACACTTCCAATTACTAATCTCGTAATGGCTGGACCAGACTACTTCCGGATTGCCGACTAGGACGAAGCCGCTGGCGCGGCGGACGCTACCGCGTGGGTGAGCCGAGAGATTTCAGGAGCAGCTGACATAGTGTGGGTCATAGGGAA
>Ga0207665_10001646_pt1 | contig 15040 bp, 8 predicted proteins | sample LARL112metaG_FD_184351 | JGI IMG/M metagenome (GOLD analysis project Ga0207665, IMG submission 184351) | Corn, switchgrass and miscanthus rhizosphere microbial communities from Kellogg Biological Station, Michigan, USA - LAR L11-2 metaG... | ecosystem: Host-associated > Plants > Roots >...
CACGGCGCCGGCGTTCAACAAGAATCTCGGGCCGGGGCATACCTATCAGTTCGAGGTGACCGGGACCGATAACGCTGGCAACACCAGCGTGGCTAAGCAGGGGGTGGTGTACAAGCTGTCGCTGGTGCAGGAGAACGCCAGTGCGGTCAAGTACACCACGCCGGGCTGGACCCGGCAGGCGCTGTCGGGTGCCAATGGCGGGTCGGTGGACTTCGCCACGGTGAAGGGGAAGACGGCGACGCTGACGTTCACCGGGTTCCAGGTGGCGTGGATGTCGACGCAGGGCCCGACCCGGGGCTCGGCCACGGTCAAGCTGGACTCCGGCACCGCCGCGACGATCAACACCAATACGAGTTCGCCGCATGCGGCGGAGGTGGTGGATGTGGTGACGGCGGCGGCCAACGGGTCGCACAAGCTGGTGGTCAACGTGCTCGGCACGGCCGGCCACCCGCGGATCGACGTCGACGCGTTCATCGTCTTGTCCAAATAACCGGTAACTAAGACACCCGGGGCCCGCCGGCACCACACCGGCGGGCCCCGGCTTTTCACCGGCCCAGCCGCGGCTGTGGCGTGATACTGGGCGGATGAGCGAGCACGCTGACGATGCCGGCAAAATGTTCGGCGCGGATTTCTGGGACGAGCGGTACCGGTCGGCGGAGCGGGTGTGGAGCGGCAAGCCGAACCCGCAACTGGTCGCCGAGGTGGCTGGCCGGCCACCGGGCTTCGCGCTGGACGTGGGCTGCGGCGAAGGCGCCGACGCCATCTGGCTTGCCGGCACCGGGTGGATGGTGGTCGGGGCCGATATCTCCGGCGTGGCGCTGGAGCGAGCCGCCCGGCACGCCGACGACACTGACCCGGCCGCGGCGGCGCGCATCCACTGGTGGCAGGCGGACCTGCTCGCCCAGCCGCCGGAGCCGGACACCTTTGACCTGGTCTCGGCACAGTTCATCCAGTTGCCGCCGGACCGGCACGTCCCGTTGTTCGCGGCGCTGGCCGCCGCGGTCCGCGAGCACGGCATGCTGCTGATCGTCGGGCATCATCCGTCCGACCTGGATACTGGTGTGCCGCGGCCGCCGATGCCCGAGTTGTTCTACACCCCCGAGGAGATCGCCGGTCCGCTCGGCGACTCGTGGACGGTGCGGACCTGCGCGGCCCGCCCGCGGCCAGCGACCACCCCGGACGGCACCGAGGTCACCGTCCACGACACGGTCCTGGCCGCCATCCGGGGAGCGGAGCCGCCGCCCGCCGACTGAAGCGGAAGTTATTGACGATACGCTGCGCGGGGCAGGCGGGTGCCTCGATGGTGTGGGTGGTGCGGCCCGTGCTGGTGGCCACCCCTGGGGACTGGCAGGCGTTCACCGTGGCGGTGAAGGCGGGCGCGCTCGGCCTGCGCTGAATGGCTGACCCCGCGATCTGCTGACCGGCGTCGGGCGGGGTGCACCGTACGGTTACGGTGCTGGGGTGAGCGTGCCGCGCAGGACCACCGCTGCCGCACGGCTGGCCAGGCTCGGTTTCGCCGACCCGGCCCGGGCGGAACTCCTGCTCACCGGGGATCTCGCCATAGATGCCCGCGAGGCGGGCGACGGGCTGATCGACGCGCTGGCCCTCGCGGCGGATCCCGATCTGGCGCTGGCCGCGCTGGCGCGGATGCCCCGCGACGCGGAGCTGACAAGGGCGCTGGACGACGATCCCCGGCTGCGCGCCCGGCTGGCCGCCGTGCTCGGGGTCAGTGCGGCGCTCGGGGATCACCTGGCCCGGCATCCGGAACACTGGCGGGCCCTGGCCGGCCACGATGACCTTCCCGCGCCGGAACCGGAGCAGGTACGGGCCGAGTTGCTGGCCGCGGTCGGCGCGCGCGCCGAGGACCCAGAGCCGGTCGCGGGCCACGCCGGGACCGGCCAGGCCGGCGCCGGGCAGCCCGGCACCGACCCGGTATCCGCGCTGCGGGTGGCGTACCGGCGGCGGCTGCTGCCGCTGGCGGCAAGGGACCTTACCGGGGAGGCGTCCTTCGACCAGGTCGCCGCCGAGCTAGCCGACCTGGCGGCGGCGGCGCTGGAAGCGGCCCTGGCGATCGCCAGGGCGAACCTGCCACCGGGATCCGCGCCGTGCCGGCTGGCGGTGATCGCCATGGGCAAGTGCGGCGCCAGGGAGCTGAACTACGCCAGCGACGTGGACGTGATCTTCGTCGCGGAGGCCGCCGGGACCGGCGAGGGCGGGGGAGAGGCGACCGCGCTGCGCACCGCCACCCAGCTCGCCGCCGGGCTGATCCAGGTGTGCTCGCAGAGCACCCCGGAGGGCGCGCTGTTCCCGGTGGACCCCAACCTGCGGCCCGAGGGGCGCAACGGCCCGCTGGTGCGGACCCTGGCCAGCCACCGTGCCTACTACCAGCGCTGGGCACAGACCTGGGAGTTCCAGGCGCTGCTGAAGGCCAGGCCGGTCGCGGGGGACGCCGCGCTCGGCGCCGCCTACGCCGCCGAGATGAGCCCGCTGGTCTGGCAGGCCGCCCAGCGGGAGAACTTCGTCTCCGACGTGCAGGCCATGCGGCGCCGGGTGATCGGCACGCTGCCCGCGGCGGCGGCGGGCAGGGAGATCAAGCTGGGCCCTGGCGGGCTGCGGGACATCGAGTTCGCGGTCCAGCTCCTCCAGCTCGTGCACGGCAGGGTCGATGAGTCGCTGCGCGAGCCGGCCACCCTGCCGGCCCTGGCCGTGCTCGCGACGGGCGGGTACGTCGGCAGACAGGACGCGGCCGATCTGGCCGCCGCCTACCGGTTCCTGCGCCGGGTCGAGCATCTGCTCCAGCTCAGGCACCTGCGGCGGACCCACACCATGCCCGAGGAACCCGAGGTGCTGCGGCGGATCGGCCGGGCGCTGCGGCTCGCCGGGGCTGGCCAGGCGGCGCAGGGCGGCGACGCCGCCGAGGCCGGGCCTGCCGGGGAAGGCGCGGCGCGCGACGGCCGCGCGCGCGGCACGGGCGGGGACGGCCGGCCGGGCGTCCCGGGCCGCGCCGCCGGGCGGCTGGATCCGGCCGAGGAACTGCTCGCCCGCTGGCGGGAGCATGCGGGCCAGGTCCAGCGGCTGCACGAGAAACTGTTCTACCGTCCGCTGCTTGACGCGGTGGCCAGCCTGCCCGGCGAGGTGGCCCGGCTCACCCCACAGGCCGCCGAGGCCAGGCTCAAGGCGCTGGGTTACGCCGACCCGGCCGGTGCGCTCCGGCACATCGCGGCGCTGACCGCCGGGGTGTCGCGGCGCGCGGCGATCCAGCGCACCCTGCTGCCGCTTTTGCTCGGCTGGTTCGCCGACGCGGCCGACCCCGATGCCGGGTTGCTGGCGTTCCACCAGGTCAGCGATGCCCTCGGGAACAGTCCGTGGTATTTGCGGCTGCTGCGGGACGACATGACCGTGGCGCAGCGTATGGCGCGACTGCTCGCTTCCAGCCGGTACGCGGCGGGCCTGCTGCTCCGCCAGCCGGAGACCGTCGCCTGGCTCGGCAACGACGCCCAGCTTGCCCCGCGCGAGCGCGCGGCGCTGCACGCGGAGGCCGCGGCGCTGGTGGGCCGGCACGGCGAGGCCGCCGCCGCGGTGGCGGCACTGCGCGCACTGCGCTGCCGGGAACTGCTCAGGACCGCCATGGCCGACCTGCTTGGCCGGTCCGGGCCCGAGCAGACCGGGGAGGCGCTCACCGCCGTGGCCGCGGTCACCATCGAGGCCGCGCTCCAGGTGGCGGTGCGCTCCGTGGCGGACCGCCGGGGGGAGTTTCCCACCCGGCTGTGCGTGGTGGCAATGGGCAGGTTCGGCGGCCACGAGTGCGGATACGGCAGCGACGCGGACGTGATGTTCGTGCACGACCCGCTGCCCGGGGCGGACGAGCAGGAGGCGACCGCCGCGGCGCACGCCGCGGCTGAGGAGTTGCGGGCCCTGCTGGGCCAGCCAGGGCCGGAGCCGCCCCTCCTCATAGATCCCGGCCTGCGCCCGGAAGGACGGCAGGGGCCGTTGGTGCGCACCCTGGCCTCCTACCGGGCCTACTACCAGCGCTGGTCGGTGGCCTGGGAAAGCCAGGCCCTGCTGCGCGCAGAGCCGGTGGCAGGCGACAGCGAACTGGGAGCCCGCTTTACGGCGCTTGCGGATGAGTTCCGCTATCCGGACGGCGGCATCCCCGAGCCTTCCGTCCTGGAAATAAGGCGCCTCAAGGCACGGATGGAGGCCGAGCGCATGCCGCGCGGCGTGGACCCCGCACTGCACCTGAAGCTCGGGCCGGGCGGGCTGTCCGACGTCGAGTGGGTGGTGCAGTTGCTGCAGCTCAGGCACGCCCACGCGGTGCCTGAGCTGCGGACCACGCGCACCCTGGCCGGGCTGGGCGCGGCAGCGCGGGCCGGGCTGGTGGCGCAGGAGGACGCCGATGTGCTGGCCCGCGCCTGGCGGCTGGCCTCCCGGATCAGGGACGCGGTGGTGCTGGTCCGCGGCCGGGCCGCGGACGTGCTGCCCGCCCGTGCCTCCGAACTCGCCGCGGTGGCGTCGGTGCTGGGCTACCACCCCGGGTCCGCCCAGGATTTGATACAGGATTACCGTCAGGCGGCGCGCCGGGCCCGGGGGGTGATGGAAGCGCTGTTCTACGAGTGACGAGTGCCCGGTTTGCGGTAACACAGGCGCATATATCGCTCACGCATCGTGCAGCGTGGGCGCCCCCGGCCTGGTTGATACCGTCTAGCGTGGGAATGCAGGACGGGGGGTCGCGGGCCAGGGGGCAGGGCTGCGAACGTGGCTTACGACATTGAGAGACATATGACCGTCCCGCCAAGGCCGCGCGGAGCGCCGGCGGCCAAGGATCCTGCGCCGGCCCGCGGGGGCCGGCGCCGCGGGCTGCGGGCTGCCCTCACGGTCATCGTGGCCGTGTGCGCGGCCGCGGTGGCCGTGGTCGCCGGGATTGGCCTGGTGCGATTGGCCGGCGCGGGCCAGCCGGTGAAGCACAGCGCCGCGGCGGGCTCGGCCGCGGCGAAATCCGCCATCGAGGGCTCGGGCAAGGTCCACCCGGGCCCGGGGAAGGCCGCCCTGCCGCCGCTCTCGGCCACGCAACTGGCCGGCCAGCGGGTGATCTACAGCTACACCGGGCTGACCCCACCGGCCAACCTGCTCCGCTGGATCCGGGCGGGCAAGGTCGCCGGTGTCATCTTCTTCGGCTCCAACATCTCAAGCCAGGCCCAGCTCGCAGCGGTCGCGGCCGAACTGAACAAGGCCAACGCCAGCCCGAAGAACCCGATGCGGCACTACCCGCTGCTGCTCATGACCGACCAGGAGGGCGGCCTGGTCCGCCGCCTGCCGGGCGCACCCTACGAGTCGGAGAAACAGATCGGCGAGGGAGTCCATCCCGCGGTGGCGGCGAAGGCCGCGGGCCGGGGCGCAGGCCAGAACCTGACCGGGGCCGGCCTGAACGTGAACCTGGCGCCGGTGCTCGACGTGTACCGGACGCCGGGCGACTTCGACGACCAGTTCGGGCGCTCGTACAGCACCAGCCCGCACGAGGCCTCCTACCTGGGCGCCGACTTCGTCAAGGCGCAGCAGGCCACCGGCGTCGCGGCCACCGCGAAGCACTTCCCCGGGCTGGGCGCCGCCGCGACCGCGCAGAACACCGACGAGGAGCCGGTGACGCTGAACGTGCCGCTGGCCACGCTGCGCGGCACCGACGAGTACCCCTACCGGGCGGCCATCCGGGCCGGTGTCAAGCTGGTCATGGTGTCGTGGGCGACCTACCCGGCGCTGGACCCGGGCCGGCCGGCCGGGCTGTCTCCCACGATCGTCAACGGCGAACTGCGGCAGCGGCTCGGTTTCACCGGCGTCACGATCACCGACGCGCTGGAGGCCGGCGCCCTGAAGGCCTACGGCACCACCAGGCACCGGGCCACCATGGCGGCCGGTGCCGGGATGGACCTGATCCTCTGCTCGGCGCAGCGGCCCGGCCAGGGATACCAGGCGAGGATCGCGCTGTCCATGGTCTACCGGCACGGCAGCCTGGACCAGGCGGCGTTCCGTGCCGCGGTGCAGCGAATCCTCGCGCTGCGGGCGAGCCTGCGCCACTAGAGCGCGTCTTATAGGTCATGGGACGGGGCCGCTGCTATAGCCGGAAGCGTCGCCCGGAAGCCACAAGGCTGTTGAGCCGCCGGTCTCCATACCATCTCCATGGCATTCACAGCCCACCTCCGCATTGGCGCGTTGCCCTCCTGTTCAACGGGAGCGATATGGCCGGGGATTGTTGTGCTGCGCGGAAACTCCCGGTCACGAAGGAATGGGGGCAGCGTGATCGACGTGCGGGGGAACCCTTGGGAGCACGATCCTGGCCCGCCGAGCTCAAGTGGCTGGGCAGAGTTGTTCGCCGGTACACCGAACTACCGCGGGTTGGGCCGCGTGGTCGTGGGGCGTGAGGCGTTTCGCTGGCACCATGGCCCGATGTTTTTCCGGGGACGGCTCGACGGCTCGGCCAAAGTCCTGGTGGTCGGGCAGGAGGGCGCCCAGGACGAGTCGCTCTCGCACCGTTCGTTCACTGGTGGCACGGGGGCCCGGATGCAGAACCTGCTGCATTTCCTCGGCTTTGACCGCTCCTACCTGTTCCTGAACTCCTTCGTCTACCCGATCTTCGGGCAGTACACACAAGACCTGCGGCCACTCGCGCAGGATCCGCGGTCGCCGATCGTCATCCACCGCAATCAGATCTTCGACAAGGCCGTGATCGAGGGCGACGTGCGTTTGGTCATCGCCGTGGGCCGGGCTGCGAAGGAGTCGGTCGCGACCTGGATCGAAGCTCACGGCGGCACCGCGCAGCCGGAGACTCTGGACACGGCGTCGCTGGGATCCTTGCCGAGCCGCGTCCGGGCGGTGGGGGTGCTGCACCCCGGCAGCGCAGCATCGGGGTCGACGGCCGCGATCAAGGCTGACTTCGTGCGTGCGATCGGGCACGTCAGGGACTGGCTCCAGGCCGACCCCGGGTGGCTTCCGGCCGACACCGGCGTCGCCCGGGATCTCACGGCGCCGTTTCCGTACTCCTCGATGGCGATCCCGTTCCGGGACTTCCCGTTCGGCACTTGCCCGCGTCTGGGCCGCGGCGGGACGTCGAGCAACCGCACCGATGACCAACGGGCGATCCGCCTGTTTTCTGAGGCGGGGAAGTACAACGCGCGCGGCGCGCACCTCCGCGACCCCTCGTCGGCGGACGGCAGCGATGAGGGCTACGCTGACGATCCCGGTGACCTGCCCTATGAGCCGCCACGTGCGGTCCCGCGCAGATTCGACCCCGGCCCGCCCGCCGACATCGCGCGGCTCTTGGCCGGTGGCGAGCCGGGCTTCGCCTGGCCCGACTTCTCCGCGCTTGGCGTCACCGCACACCCGTCGTTCGGCGTGGGGCCGATCTACCGGGGACGCTTCCGGGGACTCAGCCTGTTCGTCCTCGCCGACCAGGGGTCCGACGACGACACCTTCACCGGGCGGGCGCTGTCGGGCGAGGCCGGCCAGCAATTCCAGGGCTTCCTCGAGGCGGCGGGCCTGACCAGGCGCTACCTGATCATCCGCACCCTGCCGGTCGACACACTGGATCTGAGCCCGGCTAAACGCCTGGCCCTCGCCGACAACCCACTCGTCCAGGCGCTCCACCGTGAGCTGCTGCGGCGGCTGCGCGCCGTGAACGCCGGAGTCACCGCTCTATTGGCGATGGGCCCCGGGGCTCGCCAGCTCGCGCCCGCCGTGATCCCGGCGGGCTTGACCGTGATCGACCTCGCCGCTCCCGGCGAGCCCAATTTCCGGGCATCCTGGCAGGCGGTGCTCACCCAGCTCGCCAGCCGCGCCTACACCCGGGACCTGTCCAAGCCCACCTTCACCGCCCCAACCGCCCGCGGCCAGCTGCCCCGGATTGACCTGCCCTATGGGACGCTTCGCTGGGCCGGGACATCGGGGGACCGGGCGGTGCGCCCGGTTGACACCGACACCGACAAGCCCTCGCCGGACTACCTCAAGCTCTTCCTTCCCGCCTGGGCAGCGAATCTGGATCCGGCCGCGCTCACCGCGGACGAGCAGCTCGCGGCCAAGCAGCTCACCTGATCATGGCTGCCGACCCGATCTCCCGCTACGGCCTGCGCGGCCGGGTGGTCACCATGGACGCGTCCCGAACGATCCTCAGTGACGGGATCGTATGGGTCGCCGACGGATCGATCAGCGACGTGACCCCCGCCAGCGACATACCTCCCGCTCACGCCGGATCCCCGGTGATCCCGACCGCCGGGACGATCTACCCCGGCATGATCGAGCTTCACAATCACCTCGCCTACAACTCCCTGCCGCTGTTCCCGATCCCCCGGCTCTACACCAAGCGAGAGGAGTGGCAGGGGACGCGAGGCTACCGGCGCTACGTCAGCGGCCCCGCTGGCGTGATCGCGTCGGAGCCGGAGCTGATCCGCGCGACCATCCGGTACGTGGAGTGCAAGAGCCTTATCGCGGGCACCACCACCTCGCAGGGGATCACGCTCCGGACGGAACCGATCAGGCACCTGTACCAGGGCATCGTCCGCAACGCCGAGCTGCCGGACGCGCCCGGCCTGGTACCCGCACGACCCAAGATCGGCGACGTGAAGCCGGACGAGCTCGAGGCGTTCCGCAAGTCACTCACCGGCAAGGGTGCCCGGATCATCCACCTCGCTGAAGGGCTGCCAACCTCAGCAGCCCGCCAGCACTTTCTCGATCTCCACGCCCCCGACGGCACCCCGGACGGCACCTGGGCCATCGCACCGGAGTTCGTCGGCATCCACGCCACCGGCCTGACCGGTGACGACCTCGCGGTCGTCGCTGAGCACGGCGGATCGATCGTCTGGTCACCGTTCAGCAACCTGATCCTGTACGGCGCGACGGCTGACATCGCTTCGGCCATGCAATTGGGAATCAAGGTTGCCCTCGGATCCGACTGGTCGCCCACCGCGAGCAAGAACCTGCTCAACGAGCTCAAGGTCGCCCAGATCTTCAGCCGTGACAGGCAGATCGGTCTCACCGACCAGCAGCTCGTGGAGATGGTCACCGTCAGCCCGGCGCAGATCCTCGGCTGGCAGGCCTTGCTGGGATCGATCGAGCCGGCCAAGCTCGCCGACCTGACCGTGGTGGCCGGCCGGACCGGAGATCCCTACGGGCACCTGGTTGACGCAACCGAGAGCGACATCCGGCTGGTCGTCATCGGGGGGATCGGCCGGTACGGGACGCCCGCACTGTTGCGAAAGCTGAGCCCGGTCGATGAGCAGCTCGACGTCGCCGGTCAAGCACGAGCTTTCCACCTGGACACCGACGATCCCGACCCGGTGCTCGGCCCCATCGGACTCGGCGAGGCAACCACGATTCTCGCCGACGCGCTAGAGCACATGCCCGAGCGCGCAGAGGCCATCGGCTCGGCCGATCTCGGGATGGTGGCACACGAGGGGGTGGCGGGCGCCAGCGCAGACCAGCGATGGTTCCTCGAACTCGACCAGCCACCGATCACCGGCATCGGCCCAGCGCTGTCCGAGGGCGTGGCGCCCGCGCTCCTGGACACGGTCATCGGCGCCGAGAGCTTCGCCTCGATCGCCGTCCCACTGGACATCGATCCCCTGGCCACGGAGGGAGACGATGCCTTCTTCCGGATGCTCGCAAACCTGGCGAACCTGCCCGAGGTCATTCGCGCCGAACTGCCCGGCCGATACGGCGAGGTGCCACGATCCCCGGCGGCGGGGATCGGCCTGGCCGACGACGACATCCCGATCGCGCCGCTGCCGCTGCATGAGCTTCTCGGCCGCCCCGGCGACCTGACGCGCAGCGACCGGCACCTGATCGTCGGGCAAGCGATCGTCCTGCTCGAACAGGCCTATGTGCACCTGCCTATCAAGCGTGCGAGATACGCCATCGATCCGCTGCAGCGGCTACGTCTCCTGGAACACAGGCTCCAGGACTCCCCGCCGAACGGTGACCGCGCTCCCGAGAGCAGTTTCCACTCCGAACTCATCGAGATCTTCACCTCGTTGCGTGACCTGCACACTCACTACGTTCCGCCTGAGCCGTACCGCTCCCACACGGTCTATCTGCCGTTTCTCGTTGAGGAGTGCACCCGTGACGGCAGGCAGCAGTACATCGTCTCCAAGGTCGCGGCCGGGGCTGACCTCGATCCTTCGTTCGTCACCGGTGTCGAGGTCACCCACTGGAGCGGAACGCCGATCGAGCGTGCCATCGAGCGCAACGCCGATCGGCAGGGCGGGGGCAACCACGCCGCCCGGATGGCCCGCGGGATGGATGCACTGACCATCCGGACCCTGGGCCGGACCGCGCCGCCCGACGAGGACTGGGTGGATATCACCTATCGCACCGCTGACGGAAGCGAGCGAGAGGTCCGCGTGCGCTGGAACACCTATCAGCCGCTGGAACCGTCACCATTCGGAGATGCCCAGCAGGCATTCGCGGCCGCCGCTCCGGCCAGCGCGGGTGGTCTCAGCCGGCTCGCCGCCCTGGGCATCGATGCCCAGACGACGACGGTCAACCTTGTCAGGCGGGATCTCTTCGCCCGCGGGTGGCAGACCAGGCAAGCCGCCAGCGCTGATGAACTCCCCACCGAACTGCCCGGAGCGCTCCGCGCCCGGATCTGCCGCACCAGCATCGGAGACGTGATCCACGTTCGGATCTTCACGTTCCTCGTTCCGGACCCCGACGGCTTCGTCGACGAATTCCTCAGGCTGTGCCAGGCCCGCCCCACTGCCGGGCTGATCGTCGACGTCCGTGGGAACGGTGGCGGCGACATCCGGGCGGCCGAACAGCTCCTGCAGGTCCTTACCCCCCGGCGGATAGAGCCGGAGCCTGCACAGTTCATCGTCAGCCCCTTGATCAGGCGGCTATGCTCGGCCAACCAGAGCGGTGAGATCAACCTCAGCTCCTGGGCCAAATCCGTGCAGGATGCGGTCGAGACCGGCGCCAGCTTCTCAACCGGGTTCCCGATCGGTTCGGCCGACGACGCCAACAGCCGCGGTCAGGGCTATTACGGCCCGGTTGTCCTTGTCACCGACGCCCGCTGCTACAGCGCGACCGACATCTTCGCCGCAGGCTTCCAGGATCACGGCATCGGGCCGGTCCTCGGGCTGGCCGAATACACCGGCGCGGGCGGCGCCAACGTCTGGACGCACGATCTTCTTCGCCAGCTTCTCCCCGCGCGCAACACGCCCCTGAAGCCTCTCCCGCGGCAGGCCGCCTTCCGGGTCGCCGTTCGCCGCACCACGAGGGTCGGCGCACACGCGGGCGAATTGCTTGAGGATCTCGGCGTCGCCTCCGACGAGATTCACCACATCACCCCCGACGACCTGCTCAACGACAACAAGGACCTCATCGAAGCAGCAGCCGGGCTCATGCGGGGGCGTATGGCCCGGTGTCTGGAGGCCGACGTCGAGCCCACCGCGGAGGGAGTGACGATCCGGGTCCGGTCGGCCAACCTTGACCGCGTTGACGCATACATCAACAAGCGCCCGGTTGGTTCCGAGGATGTCCGCGACGACACATGCGTCTTCCACGTGCCGCATCCGGTGATAGGACCCGATCCGCAGTTGCGCCTTGAAGGCTTCGAAGACGGAGGCCTGGTGGCCGTGAGACAGGCCGCCCTGCCGGACCCGCCCTAGCCGCACCGGGCAGCCGCCTGGAAACGCGCCCGAGCCCGCGCCCGGGCCGGAATGTCCGACCCAGGTGACAGAGTGCGGGCAGTGCCGGGCACCAGACACCGGTCACGCAGCGCCGGTCATCTCGGCGCCGGCCCTGGGTGGAACGGCTCTATAGCCTTCATGGGCCGGTTTCGGACGAGGAGCTTGGCGCTCTGGCCGAGGCCTGGAAGCCGTTCCGGACCTGGGCGGCCGTCCTCATCAGGGCCGCCGCGCGGCGCGTGCCCGGCGACCAACCGGCGCAATCTGGCACCAATCCGGTTGACCGGCCGCGCCGAATAGGGAACACGGTCGCCACCGGCGCGGTAGCCCCCCTCCGTGCCGAAACGGTGCGCAGCTAGTAACGCGCGGTGCTGGCTGCCAACCCGCCGCGCGAGGCCACCCGGCGACCTGGTGGCGGGCAGCTCTTTGGGCTGCCCGCCATCTCACGCTTCTGGGAGCGGCGTTCAGAGCTGGCTCTGAGATAACCAGCAAAGGCCGAGATGGTTGTCAGCGGCCATTCAGCTTTCTCGCAGGTTTGGACCCGACTATCAGGGAGAGGCCACGAAGACCGTACCTGTGAGGGAGCCGATTCCCATGACCATGATTCACGAGCCGCCGACCTACGCGGGCTCCGGGCAGACGCCGCCCGGATCGCCGTGGTACGGCCCTGAGGGCCCAGGCGGTCCCGGCGGACCCTACGGGTACGGCGGAGGAGGCCAGGGCCCGGGCCGTCCGGTGCACCACTGGCGCCACCGCTTCGGCCTGGCCGCCGTCGCGGTAGTGGCCGGCCTTGGCACCTTCTTCGGGCTGATGGTCGCGACGGGTCCGTCCCGCGACGCAGTACTGACCACCGCCCAGATTGCCACCCAGACCGACCCCGGCCTGGTGGACGTCATGACCAACCTCGGGCTGCAGCAGGCCCAGGCGGCCGGCACCGGCGTGGTGCTGACGCCGTCGGGTGAGATCCTCACCAACAACCACGTGATCAAGGGCGCCACCTCGATCAAGGTCCGCGATGTCGGGAACGGGCGCACGTACGCGGCCAAGGTCGTCGGCTATGACCAGAGCCGCGACATCGCGGTCATCCAGGCCGTGGGCGCCTCCGGGCTGCAGACCGCGGCGCTCGGCGACTCGTCCACCGTGAAGGTCGGGGACAAGGTCGTCGCGCTCGGCAACGCGCTCGGCAAGGGCGGCACCCCGTCGGTCGCCGTCGGCCACGTCGCCGGCCTCGGCGCGTCGATCGTGGCGTCGGATGAGGGAGCGGGCACCTCGGAGCGTCTGACCGGGCTGATCCACCACACCGCGCCCATCCAGCCTGGCGACTCCGGCGGCCCGCTGGTCAGCAACACCGGCAAGGTGATCGGCATCGACACGGCCGCCTCCGCCTCCTCCGGGTTCCAGTTCCAGCAGTCGGCACGCACCCAGGCCTTCGCGATCCCGATCAACCAGGCCATGACGCTGGCCCACCAGATCGAGGCCGGCCAGGCATCGTCCACCATCCACATCGGCCCCACCGGGCTGCTCGGCGTGGGGGTCATGTCCGCGAACCAGGCCGCGTCCAGCGGGATCTCGGCCGGCTCCGGCGCAGTGGTCCAGCAGATCGTGCCCAACGCGCCTGCCGCCCGCGCCGGGATCACCGAGGGCGACACGATCATCGCGGCCGGCGGTCACATGGTCACCTCCCCGAACGGGCTGCAGTCGGCCCTGGAGCCGTTCCACCCGGGCAACCACGTGAGCATTACCTGGACCGACCAGACCGGCCAGAACCACACGGCAACGGTGGTACTGGCCAACGGCCCGGCCCAGTAACTCCCGGCTCGGTAGCCGCTAACTCGGCAACCACCGGCACGAACGCCCCGGCCGCCGTCAAACAGACGGCGGCCGGGGCGTTTTGCGTCTTGCGACCTGGCGCTAGTTGAGCACCCGCCGGGTGAAGGTCCTGGCGCCGAGGTAGCCGAAGATCACGGTCCCGCCGACCAGGACGGTCAGGATGGCCCACATCGCCATGTGCGCGGACCCCGGTGTGAGCACCGCGCGCAGTCCCTCGGACATGTACACCATCGGGTTGATCAGGACCAGGTACTGCAGCCACCGGATCTGGTGCAGCGCCGCCCACGGGTAGTACACGCAGCCCAGCATCGTCGCTGGCAGCAGGATCACCGCGAACAGCATCTGCATCTTGCGCGGGTCCATGACCGTGCCGAGCAGCAGCCCGAGCGAGGCGGTGAGCAGCGACGCGGTGACCAGGATGACCACGAGCAGCGGCCAGTTGGTGACGTGCACGTGCGGTGCCTGGCCGGCCGCGTGGACCACCAGCACGATCGGGAAGACGATCAGCGCGCCGATGAACGCCTGCGCGGCACCGGCCGCGATCTTCTGCGTCGCCAGAACGCCGATGGGCACGGGAGCCAGCGCCCGGTCCTCGATCGTGCGCTGCCAGGAGAACTCCATGACCAGCGGGAAGGTCACCGCCATGATCCCCTGCATGAGCAGCATGGAGGCCATGAGCCCGGGCACCAGGATCGTCGCGAAGTTCACGCTGCTGGCGGCCGCGCCGGCCGCGCCCGCCGCGGTGGACGCGCCGCCGAACATGAAGCCGCCGCCGATCTTGGGCATCACGTAGGTGAACACGAAGACGAACAGCAGCGGCTGCATGACCGCCCTGGTGAACGTCCCGACCGCGTTGCGCCGCAGCACCCGGAACTCCCGTGCCATCATCGCCGCGAAGGTCTTGGCCAGCGTCGGCTGCGGCACCGGCGCTTCGGTGATCAGGGCGGCAATGGCCGGGCCGGTACTAGCCCCGGCGGCCGCGGGCCGCCCGGCGTCACCGGCCGGGGGCGTCATCGTGGATGTCGTCGATGTCATTCCCGGTACTCCCGTCCGGTCAGGTTGAGAAACACCGTTTCCAGGCTGGGCTTGAGCTGCGCCGCGTCACGCACGGTCAGGCCGGCCCTGGCCCCGGCCGCGACCAGTTCGCCGAGCACACCATCGGGCTCGGAGGCGAACACCCGGATCCGGTCGTGGTCGGTCTCCACCTTCCCCACGCCGGGCCGCCCGGCCAGGCCGGTGTCCGCGGCCAGGCCATCGGGCACCTCGCCCTCATACCTCACGGTGATAACCGTGTCCGCCCCGGTGCCATCCTTCAGTTCGTCCACCGTGCCGGCGGCCAGCACCTCGCCGTGGTCCACCACGGCGATCCGGTCGCACAGCGCCTCGGCTTCCTCCATGTAGTGGGTGGTGAGCAGGATGCTCTGGCCCTGGTCGTGCAGCACCCCCAGGATGTCCCAGAGGTTCACCCTGGTCTGCGGGTCAAGCCCGGCGGTCGGTTCGTCCAGGAACAGCACCTCCGGCCGGTGTACCAGGGCACGGGCGAT
>Ga0207665_10001650_pt1 | contig 15017 bp, 14 predicted proteins | sample LARL112metaG_FD_184351 | JGI IMG/M metagenome (GOLD analysis project Ga0207665, IMG submission 184351) | Corn, switchgrass and miscanthus rhizosphere microbial communities from Kellogg Biological Station, Michigan, USA - LAR L11-2 metaG... | ecosystem: Host-associated > Plants > Roots >...
CGCCACCCGCATCACCTACGTCGGCGAGCTCGGCTGGGAACTGCTCATTCCGGCCGACCTGGCCGTGCACGTCTACGACACGATCGCCGGAGCCGGCCAGGAGTACGGGCTGCGCCCGGCCGGCTACCACGCCCTGGATTCGCTCCGGATGGAGAAGGCCTACCGGAGCTGGGGCCACGACATCTCCGCCGGGGACACGCCGCTGGAGGCCGGCCTGGGCTTCGCCGTGGCCTGGGACAAGCCCGGCGGCTTCACCGGCCGCGACGCCCTGCTCGGGCAGAAGGAAGCCGGCGTGGGGCGCCGGCTGGTCCAGTTCGCCCTGCGCGACCCCGATGCCTTCGCCTACCACGACGAGCCGGTCTACCGCGACGGCGCCCTGGCCGGCCGGGTGAGTTCGGCCGCCTACGGCCACACCCTCGGCCGCACCGTCGCGCTCGGCTACGTGACCGCGCCTGAACCGGGCACGTCGCCCTCCTGGTACGCCGCCGGCGACTACGAGATCGAGATCGCCGGCGAACGCGTCCCCGCCGACGCCTCCCTGCGCCCCCTCTACGACCCCAAGTCGGAGCGCCCCCGCGCCTAACCCGCCGCGCCGACGGTATCCCCGGCACCCGGGGCGCCGCATCGCGTGAGCCTGCCAGACTGGGGGCTTGATGTGCTGACGGGACCCCAGGGGCTGCCAGATGGAACCGACCGCGACGATGTCCGCCTCGCCGGCCTTCAGGGCCGAGCCCGAGTCGGCGGAGGTGCGAGCGCGCCAGCTGGCTGCGGCGCGCCGCCGGGCCACCGCCCTGCTCGCCGCGGTCACGGTCCTGTTCGTGGCCGTAACCGCGGCCGGCGCCCACGGCACCCTGCTCGGTTACGTGCAGGCCGGCGCCGAGGCCTCGATGGTCGGCGGGGTGGCCGACTGGTTCGCGGTGACCGCGCTGTTCCGCCATCCGCTGGGGCTGCCGATCCCGCACACCGCGCTGATCGTCGAGCGCAAGGACCAGTTCGCCGCCACTCTCGGCCGGTTCGTGCAGGAGAACTTCCTCAACGCCGAGGTTTTGACCGAACGGATCGGAGCCGCTCGCATCGTCCCGCGGCTGGCCGCCTGGCTGGCAAAACCGGCCAACGCCGCGCGCGTCGCCGGTCACGCCGCCGACGCGGTGGTCACCGTGGCCGAGGCGCTGCGCGATGAGGACGTCCAGCGCGTCCTCACCGCCGAACTGACCCGGGTGATCGACACCGTCGAGGTGGCCCCGCTGGCCGGGCGGGCCCTGCGGGTCGTCATCGCGGGCGGCCACCATGCCGAGCTGTTCGGCACGATCGTGTCCGCCGCCGAACGCTATCTCGGCGACCACCAGATCGAGCTGCGTCAGCTGTTCGAGGGCGAGGCCCCGCGCTGGGTGCCCGATGCGGTCTACCGGCGGGTCTTCGACCGGTTGTACACCCGGCTGCGCCAGCGCCTGGTCGCCATGGCCGCCGATCCCGGCGACGAGACCCGCCGTCAGTTCGACGCCTGGCTCGCCGGGCTCCCCGACCGCCTGGAAACCGATCCGGAGCTGCGCGAGCGTGGGGAGCGCCTTAAGCACGACATCCTGGGCAGCACGCTGCTCCGGGACTGGTCTTCGGAGCTGTGGCAGAAAGCCAAGGACGCGCTACGCACCCAGGCCGCCGACCCGGAGTCCGAACTGCGCCGCCGCCTGGCCGACGTGCTGGCCGCGGCCGGGCGGCGCCTCGGCTCGGACCGCCGCCTCGCCGACGGCCTGGACCGCATGATCGAGTCGGGTGTCCGAGCCCTCGTCGACCACTTCCACGACGAACTCGCGGGTCTGGTCACCGGGACCATCGAGCGCTGGGACGCCGCCGAGACGTCGAACCAGCTGGAACTGCTCCTCGGCCGCGACCTGCAGTACATCCGCATCAACGGCACGGTGGTCGGCGCTGGCGTAGGCCTGATCCTGCACGCCATCGTCCTGGTCCTGGGCTGAAGGTCAGACGTCCCGCCTGGCCTCGGCCCGGCCGGACGCGACGGCCTCGGCGAGCGCGGCGTGATCGCGTTCGGTCTGGTCCGCGTAGCTCACCCCGAAGTCGGCCACGGCCTGCTCGAACTGGCCGGAACCGCCTAGGTAGGCGGCGATCGCGAAGCGGTCCCCGGTGCGGGCGTGAGCCCGGGCCAGCGTCCAGCCGCACAACTCGCCGTAGTCCGCCATCTCCGCGGGACCCATCCGCTCGATCGGCGCGGAGTACTTCCAGTCCCTTAGCTGGCGCAAGTAGTAGTCCGTTCGGCCAAAACCGGGCACGGTCGTACGCTGCCAGCCGAGAAAGATGTCGCTGGCCGCCTGCATCAGCCGCTGGCCCGACACCACCCGCTCGCCCTGGTTGTCGTACTGGCTCTCTCCGGCGTAGGCGGCCAGCACCGAACGTTCGGCCTGCTTGGCCTGCAGCATCAGCGGGTCGAGGTCGTCCTCGGCCTCCATCAGCACGATCCACGCCTGGGTGCCGACGCTGCCCACCCCGACCACCTTGCGGGCCACCCGGGTCAGCCGGAACCGGCCGAGCAGGTGCTGGCGGTCCGCCGGCAAGGTGCGCGCGTAGTCGCCGACCAGGGAGCGGAGCATGTCGTAGTTCGCGTCGGCCGCGAGTTCCTCGACCGGGACGATCAGCGGCGGGTTGGCGACGATCTCGCGCTGGCCGTCGACCACCTTGGTCAGCTTGGCCACCGCCTGGGTGCTATCCCGGGTCCTGACCTTGGCCGCCATCGACTCGGACTCCTTGACCACGCGCTTCTTCAGCCGCTGCTTGAAGCGGGCGATGGCGTCCTCCACGTCCAGGTGGGAGTACCAGACCTCCAGTGTCGGCGCGGCGGCGAACTCGCGCATCGCCTTGCGGTACCGCACGGCGGCCGCCACCGCGACCCGGCGGGCGTCCGCGGCGGCGAAGCCGTTGTCTCGTCCCGCCACCACCAGGCTGGCCACCAGCCGCTTGACGTCCCATTCGAACGGCCCGGGCAGCGTCTCGTCGAAGTCGTTGACGTCGAAGACCAGCCGCCGCTCCGGCGATCCGAACACGCCGAAGTTGGACAGGTGCGCGTCCCCGCACAGCTGCGCGCGGAAACCCGAAGCGGGGGTGGCCGCCAGGTCGGCTGCCATTGGCAGCGCGGCGCCGCGGAAGAACGTGAACGGCGAGACCAGCATCCGGCCGTGCCGCACCGGCACCAGTTCCGGGACCCGCGACTTCGCCTGCTCGAGCAGCAGGCCCACCGGATCTCGCCCCGGGACCGGCTCGAATTCCCGGTGAGACTCGAGCGGAACACGGCTCCTGGCCGCCTTCCCGGCCGCGGCACTCCGCTTCCGGCCCGCCTGCCCGTTGTCCATCGTCGCCTTCGCTATCTGATCAAGCACCGTCTACCCTTCCCAGCGTGCCATGCCACGGCCTAGTCACGCCACGCACGACGGAGGAACTCAGATGCTTGCCGACGACCTGACCGCGACGTTCTTGACCGCGCAGGCGGCGTTCACCGAACGCGTGCACGCCGTCACCCCGGACCAGTGGCAGCTGGGCACCCCGGACGCGCAGTGGACCGTCGCCGACCTGGTCGGTCATCTGGTCGACGAGCATCGCTGGGCCGAGCCGCTGCTGGCCGGCCTGGACATGGACGCTGCCCGGGCCGTGGTGGCCGGGCTGGGGCCGGCGGGCGACGGAGCCGCCCTCGTCCGCGCCTGGGACCGGGCCGCGGCCACCGCAGCCGGGGCGTTCCGCGCCGGCGGTGCGCTGACCGGTCAGGTCGCCATCACCCGGGGTTGGGTTCCGGCGGTGGAGTACCTCGAGGAGATGGTGCTCGACCTGATCGTGCACGCCTGGGATCTCGGCGTCGCGACCGGCTACCCGGAGCCGTTGCCCGCCGGCGCGGTGGCGGCCATCTACCCGCTGGCTCAGGCCATCGTCGACCGGACGCCCGCCGGCATGTTCGACGCGCCGGTCGACGTCGGCGCCGACGCGCCGGTCATCGACCGGCTGGTGGCGCTGACCGGCCGTCGCCCGGCGTGATCGGCGCGCCCGGCGTGACCGGGACGCCGTCCGCGCACAGGGGACACTCCGGCGCGGGCCACGCCCGGCTCGGCATCGTCCCGGCCGCGTAGAAGGGCACGCCCAGCCGGGCCGGAACCATCGTGCTCGCCTCGCCCAGCGCGATGACCGCGGCCGCGGCGACGGGGACGGCGCGCTGGCTCCGCAGCTCCTCCAGGCAGGCCGCGATGGCCGTGCTGGCGTTGACCGCGTCGTCGACGACGCCCACCCGCCAGCCGCCGATCCCGCCGTACACCGCGGGGAGGCGGTAGGAAGCCACTCCGGGTGCGCGGTAGCCGGCCAGGAAGGCGACCCCCAGCCGATCCGCGACGGCATAGGCCAGGAACGCGCCCCCCTCCAGCGGGCCGCAGACCGCGTCGACGCCGTGACCCCGCAGCCGCTCGGCCAGCCAGTCCACGTACGGCCGTAGCCGGGCCGGGCGCAGGAACAACGCGTCAAGGTCCAGCCACAGGTCCCCGTGGTATCCGGTACCCAGATCGAAGTGCCCCGCCCGGGGCCGGACCAGCTGAACCACCTCCGAGGACTCCACCACGCCATGATCCCAGCGGCTCACGCCGGCTACGCGCCGCCGGTCCGCGTCCGGTGGCGGTTTCCGCTTGCCTCCTCCTGGTATGTTCCTCTACTCTATTTAACTATGAGTATAGATAAACAGGGTGACCCGGCGGGGAACGGCGCGGACATGCCGTCCCGGATCATCTTCCGGCTGGACCCGGCGTCGGGGGTGCCGACGTATCTCCAGCTGGTGCACCAGGTGGAGCAGGCGCTGCGGCTGGGTTACCTGGCTCAGGGCGACCAGCTTCCGCGGGTCAAGGACGTGGTGGGCACGCTGGCCATCAACCCCAACACGGTGCTGAAGGCCTACCGGGAGCTCGAGCACCGCGGGATCGCCGCCGGGCGGCCGGGCCAGGGCACGTTTGTCCAGGCCGAGCCGGCGACGGTGCCGCTTTCTGAGCTGAACGGGCTGCGGAAAAGCCTGCTCACCTGGCTGCGCGCCGCGGATTCCGCCGGGCTGGACCCGGACGGGATGGCCGCGTTGTTCACCGCCGCCCTGCGGGATTTCCATGAGCGCCGCGCGGCCGCCGGGGCGCCGCGCGGCGCTCCGGAGCACGATCCCGGGCAGGCGGGCCGGACGGCATGAACGTCATCGAGACGGCCGGGCTCGGCCGGCGGTACCTGAGGACCTGGGCTCTGCGGGACTGCAACCTGGCGATCCCGGCGGGCCGGGTGGCCGCACTGGCCGGGCCGAACGGGGCGGGCAAGACCACGCTCATGCACCTGGCCGTCGGCCTGATCGCCCCGACCGAGGGCCGGGTCACGGTGCTCGGCGGCCGGCCGGCCGGGTCGCGCGAGGCGCTGGACCGGGTGGCGTTCGTGGCTCAGGATGTGCCGCTGTACCGGCACCTGCCGGTGGATGACATGCTGCGCCTGGCCCGGGTCCTGAACGCCGGCCGCTGGGATCAGTCCCGGGCGGAGCGGCGGCTCGCCGCCATGAACATTCCGCTCCGGCGCAAGGTCGGCAAGCTCTCCGGGGGCCAGCAAGCTCAGGTCGCGCTGACCATCGCGCTGGCCCGGCGGCCCGAGTTCCTCGTCCTCGACGAGCCGCTCGCGCCGCTGGACCCGCTGGCCCGGCACGAGTTCCTGGCCGCGGTGATGGAGACGGCCGCCGAGGACGGCACGTCGGTCCTGTTCTCCTCGCACGTGATCACCGAGCTCGAGCGGGTCGCGGACTACCTGGTCGTGCTGGCATGCGGCCGCGTGCAGGTCGCCGGGGACGTGGAGGACCTGGTGCGCAGCCATCAGCTCCTGACCGGTCCGGCGGACGGTGCCGCGGCCGTCGGCGACCGGTTCGACGTGGTGCACGCGCAGCAGGGACTGGCCCAGGCGCACATGCTCGTCCGCCGGCGAACGGCGCCGGCCCAGCCGTCGGCCCTGGCGCCGGCCCGGGCGCCGGACGGCTGGCAGGCCAATCCGGTGACGCTGGAGGAAATCGTGCTCGCGTACCTGCGCGAACCCGAAGCGTCCGCGCTGCCCGGTCCCGAGCCGGCGGTGATCTCATGACCGCGCTCACCTCTGGCGTCCATCCGGTAGGCCGGTGGCGCAGCCTGCGGGCTCCGGGGACCTCGATGGCCTGGGTCGTCTGGCGTCAGCATCGTGGGGCCCTGACCTGGCTCGGTGGCCTGCTGCTCGCGTTCGGCGTGACCATGCTCGTGGCCGGGATCCAGCTGCACCGGATCTACGCCGCCGAGATCCGGCACGGCTGTCTGGGGGCGTCGGCCTGGTCGCACGCCTGCCGGCCGCTGCAGAACACGATCGGTCTCGGCTGGCCGCAGGCCTACACCAACCTGGTCATGCTGGCCATGCAGGCGGTCCCGGTGATCATCGGGGTCTTCCTCGGGGCGCCGCTGCTGGCCCGGGAGTACACGGCCGGCACGGTCCGCTTCGCCTGGACCCAGGGCATCGGCCGGACCCGCTGGGCGGTGGCGACGCTCGGGCTGCTCGCCGCGGCCATGGCCGCGGCGGCCTGCCTGCTCGGCCTGGTTTTCCAGTGGTCCCTTCTCCCGGTCGCGGCGCAGACGAGCAGGCTGGCCGACCGCTGGGAACCCGGGGTCTTTGGCAGTACGCCGCTGACCGCGGCCGCCGCGGCCGTCCTGGCGTTCGCGGTCGGCGTCCTGGCCGGCGCGCTGATCCGGCGCGTGGTGCCGGCGATGGCCGTCACCGCCGCGGTCACGATCACCGTCGCCAACCTCACCTACAACCGGCTGCACTACTGGCTGCTGGGCCAGGGCACCGAACTCGCCCGGGACCAGGCCTTCGGCGCGGCTCCCAACGTCGGGAACCTGTCCGGCGGCGTCCTTACCATCCACGAGACGGTGGGCCACGCCACGCCCGGCCCCGCGGGCGCCTGGCTCGACCAGGGCTGGTACACCAGCGCCAGCGGGCAGCGGCTCAGCGATACTGCCGTGAACCACCTCCAGAACAGGTACACGGGCACTGGCCCGGAGTGGCTAACCCGGCTGCACGACACGTTCTGGGTTACCTATCAGCCCGGGTCGCGGTACTGGCTCTTCCAGCTCATCCTGGGCGGCGGCACCCTACTGGCCGCCGCGCTGCTCGCCGCGGCCACCATCGCGCTGATACGGCACCGCCGGGCCTAACCAGGATCCTGGTGGCCCGGCTAGCGCGGCCGGAGCACCAGGATCATGTCGTCGTCCGGTCCGGGGTTGCCGCGGCCGTCCCGGTTGCTCGTGGTGAACCACAGCGAGCCGTCCGGCGCCCGCACGACCTCCCGCAGCCGGCCGAACTCGCCGGTGAAGTGGGCCACCGGCCTGCCGACCGCGCCCGTGTGGTCCAGCGGGACCTGCCACAGCCGCATCCCGCGCAGCGCGGCGACCCAGAGGCGGCCGGCCACTATCGCGACGCCGGACGGCGATGCCTCCTCGGTCGGCCAGGTGAGCTCGGGATCGGTGTACGCCTGGTCGTGGCCGGCTCCCTCGACAGCCGGCCAGCCGTAGTTGTGCCCCTTCCGGATCCGGTTGACCTCGTCGAAGCGGTTCTGGCCGAATTCGGAGGCGTACATCCGCCCATCGCTGTCCCACGCGATCCCCTGCACGTTGCGGTGCCCGTACGTCCACACCAGCGTGCCGAACGGATTGCCCGGGGCGGGCCTGCCGTCCGGTGTCATCCGCAGGATCTTGCCGCCCAGGGAATCCCGGTCCTGGGATATGGCGGGTTCGGCGTGCTCGCCGGTGGTCGCCCAGAGCATGCCGTCCGGTCCGAAGGCCAGGCGTCCGCCGTTGTGGATGGCGGCGCGCGGAATCCCGGTGAGCACGGCATCGAGCTCCATCCCCGTCGGGCCGATGCCGCCGCCGGGGTAGCGGAACCGCGCGATCCGGTTATCCGTGGCGGTGCTGAAGTACAGGTAAACCAGCCGGTCCCGGGTGAACGACGGGGACACCGCCACCCCGAGCAGACCGCCCTCACCGGAGGGTGCCACCCCCGGGACGGTGCCGACGGTGCTGACCCGGCCCTGCGGAGTAACCCGAAGCAGCCGGGCGCTGTCGCGCTCGGTCACCAGCGCGTCGCCATCCGGCAGGAAGGCGATCGCCCACGGCACCTCCAGGTTCCGCACCAGCACGGATGGCTTACCGGTCGACGCCGTAGGCTGTGCGGCCCCGCCCGGCGCAGGCTCGCCCGGCGCGGCCCCGCTGCAGCCCGCACACAGCAGGCCCGTACCGAGTGCGATCACCGTCATGGCTCGTATCACCACAGCACGGTAGGCCGCCCCCGGCGCAGGCACGGTGCCATCCGCGTGGAGACCGGATGGAGGGAAGGCCGATCACCTAACCTGGCGGCATGGATCGGATCGCCCTGGTCACCGGGGCCGGGAGCGGCATCGGCCGGGCCGTGGCCATCCGGCTCAGCCAGGCCGGCCTGCGGGTCGTCCTGGCCGGCCGCGGCGCCCGTGCCCTGGAGGTCACAGCCGCGAACTGCCCGGGTCCGACCCTGGCCGTCCCGGCCGACGTCACCGACCCGCGGGCGGTCGACCGTCTCTTCGCCCAGGCGGAGCACGAGTGGGGCCCGGTCGAGGTGTTGATCGCCTGCGCCGGCGCGGGGTTCTCGGCGCGGATCGAGCAGACCGGGGACGCCGACTGGCAGCGCATGCTTAACCTCAACCTGACCGCGCCGTTCCGCTGCCTGCGCCGGGCCGTGCCCGACATGCGCGCGGCCGGGTACGGCCGCTTCGTGGTGATCGCGTCGACCGCGGCGCGGATCGGGGAACCGTACCTGTCGGCGTACGCCGCCAGCAAGCACGGGGTCCTGGGTCTGGTCCGCGCCGCCGCCGCCGAACTGGCCGGCACGGGGATCACGGTGAACGCGGTCTGCCCGGGCTTCGTGGACACCCCGATGACGGCCGCCACGATCGGGAACATCGCGGCCAGGACCGGCCGCACCAGCGATCAGGCCCGTTCGGCGCTGGAGGGCAGGCAGCCGATCGGCCGGCTGATCACGCCGGAAGAGGTGGCCGGCGCGGTGTGGTTCTGCGTCACCAGCGAGGCGGTCACGGGGCAGGCCATCAACGTCGACGGCGGCACCGTCCAATCCTGAGTACCGAACGGGCCTGGTCTCCCGCGCCCGCTCAGCGGATTCGTAATAACTCCGAAAGAAATGCCGCGGATCCGGCCCCCGCCCGGCTCCGGAGAACGAACAAAGCTGTCGATCCTGTGACGTGCCTGACCTTTTTCTTAACGCGGGTCTACGTTAGCGCCCGGGAGCGTCAGCGGGACGCCTCCGACGGAGGTGGAATCACATGCTCGACACCGGTCAGCCGACCGTGCGCCGCCGCGGCCGGAACCGTCGCGGCCGGAACAATCGCACGGCGCGCATCGCGGTCCCGGTCACCGCGGCGGTGGCGCTGAGCCTCGGCGTGGGCATCTTCGTCGCCGCCTCGGGCGGCGGCCCGGCCAAGGCCCACCCGGCCGCGGCCTCCTCGCAGGAAGTCACCTCCGGGGCCGTCAACACCAACTGCGACATCATCGTCCCGGCGCACCCGCTGACCGCGAAGGGGCTGGCCACGCCCTACCAGCTCACCGGGCACGACGGCGACTCCCCTGGGGCTTCCGGCTGCCAGATGATCAACTCGATCAAGCTGGGGGCGTTCGTCCAGGCCACCATCCTGGACACGCAGACCGGGGCGCTCTACGTGTACAACCCTCTGGTCGTCACCAGGGGAACCAGGCCGGCCGTCGCGCCGGTGGTGCCGAAGCTGCCCAGCCACGCGGTCGTCACCATCGACATCGGCTTCAACGGCGAGATCCTTCGTCAGGTCGGCGCGACGCCGAACGCGCTCCGCCAGGGCCACTGCACCGACGGCGAACCGGGCTCGCCCTTCGGGCAGGTGTCGTTCTGTAACGGCCCTGAGTTCTTCAAGGCCGCCTTCGCCCTGGAGCGCTCCGGGCGGCTGGTCATACCGTCTGCCGGGATCTCCAGGAAGATGGCCGTGGCCGGCGGCAAGCTAGGGACGGGCCGGGCCTGCCCGACCGTGCGCAACTTCGACATGGTCGACCAGGACCCGAGCGACAACGTGACCACGGCCTACCTGCTCAACCCGGCCACCGGCCGGACCGCGCAGGCCACCTCGGCCAACAAGGCCCGCATGCCGAATGCCGAGATGCTGGTCAACGGCAGCGACAACGGCCTTATCGACAACTTCCTCGACCCGGCGCTCGGCTGTACCCCGCTGAAGGCCCCCGACCTGGGGAACCGAGGCGTGATGAGCACGTCCCAGGCGCTCGACGAACTGCTCGCCGCCGGGAACGAGCCGAAGAACGCGGCCCTGATCCCGGAGAACGACGGGATGGTCACCGACATCGGCGGCAACATCGACCTGTCCAAGGCCAACCTCTACCGGTCCGAGATCGGGCAGCCGCTGGTCAATAAGCGGACCCAGGCGAGCAGCAGCCCGCAGATGTTCTGCCAGAACCTGATCAACATCCAGACGCCGTTCCTCGCGGCCAACGAGCGGCTCTTCGCGGCCGCGCCCTCGCCGGTGCCCACGGTGGGTGACACCCTGTACACCTTCCTGGCCAGCCGGCTGGCCGGGTCGTTCGACGAGCTCAACTGCCAGAACTTCGGCCTGGCCCAGCCGGTCACCGGCATGGTCACCAACGGAGCCGGCGCGGCCACCCAGGTCACGCTGAACACCGCCCAGCAGATCGCCTCGTTCTGAGGCGATGACGCCGCTCATACCGGATCGGGCATATCGGGCCATAGGTAAACTAACTACTGTCCGGTAACCCCTCTCCCCCCCTGGGGTGCCGGGCACCGCCCGGCCTGGGCGCCCAGGCCGGGCCTCTCTTCCTTCGGGTGGTCCTTCAGCCAGCCACGGCGCCGAGCGGATCGCGGTCCGCGGCCGTGGCGTCGTCCCGGTCGGTGGAGACGGTGAGGTCGTGCCAGGCGGCGTCGGCCTCGGCCCGCGCCCGGGCGGCCGCCGTCGCGTAGGCGTAGGCCTCGCTGCCCAGGATCAGCCGCAGCGGGGGCTCGGCCATAGCGGCCACGTCGAGGACGACCCGGGCCACCTTGGCCGGGTCGCCGAGCGCGTTCGCGCTCCCGAGGTCGTGGTGCAGCCGGGCCATGGCGCCGACGGTCGGCTGGTACGGCTCGCTGACCGGCGGGACCCGCATGGAGGATCCGGCCCAGTCGGTCCGCATGCCGCCGGGTTCCAGGACGGTGACCTTGATACCCAACGGGCCGACCTCTTTCGCCAGGACTTCGGAAAAGCCACCGACCGCCCACTTGGCCGCCTGGTAGGCCGACAGGCCCGCCGTCGCCAGACGCCCGCCGATCGAGGAGACCTGGATGATGTGGCCGCCGCCCTGCTCGCGCAGCAGCGGCAGCGCCGCCTTGGTCACGTTCACCACGCCGAACAGGTTCGCCTCGACCTGCGCCCGGAAGTCCGCCAGCGTCATGTCTTCAACCGACGCGAGGTCGGCGTAACCGGCGTTGTTGACCACGACGTCGATCCGGCCGAACGCCTCGGCTCCCGCGCTCATCGCGGCCGCGGCGGCATCGGCGTCGGTGACGTCGAGCCCTACCGGCAGGATGCGGCCGCCGTAGCGGCCGGCCAGGTCGGCCAGGGTTTCGGGCCGGCGGGCGGTGGCGACCAGCTGGTGCCCCGCGGCCAGGGCGGCCTCGGCGATCTGGCGGCCGAGCCCCCGGCTGCTGCCGGTGAGAAAGAAGACCTGCGGCATGATTCCTGCTCCTTCGCGACGCGAATACTTAACACAACACCGTTTCGATAATAACAGAACATCGTTGCGTTATGTAGACTGGCTGCCGTGACGACCGCCGAAGCCTTCCAGCGGGCCCGCCGTCCCGAGCAGAAGCTGCAGCGCCAGGACGCGATCCTCGGCGCCGCCCGCGACCTGGCCCGGCGGGACGGCGTCCGCAACGTGAGCCTGGCCGACATCGCCGCGCGGATCGGCATCCACAAGTCGGCGCTGCTGCGCTACTTCGAGACCCGCGAGCAGATCTTCCTGGAGCTGACCGCCGCGGCCTGGCGGGACTGGGCGCAGGCTGTGCACGCCGGGCTGGACGCCGCGGCCCCGGGGGACGCCGCCCTGGTCGCCGCCGTGTTCGCGCGCAGCTTCGCCGACCGCCCGCTGTTCTGCGACCTGATCGCGCACACGCCGCTCAACCTGGAGCGCAACGTCTCACCCGCGGCGGTGCGCCGCTACAAGCTGACCTCGCTCGGGGCGGTCGACGAGGCGGCCGCCCTAGTGCAGAGAACCCTGCCGACCCTGACCCTGGCCGAGGCCAGGGAGTTCGTCGCCACCCTGGCCTCGCTGGCCGGCTCGCTCTGGCAGATCGCCAACCCGGCGCCCGCCCTGGCCGAGCTGTTCGCCTCCGATCCGGCGCTGGCCCAGGCCTGCGTCGACCTGGCGCCCCGGCTGCGGCGGACCGCGGAGATCCTGCTGGCCGGGCTGATCCCGAGCCGGAGGAAGGCCTAACGCCGCGGGCGTACCCGGTAGTCACAACGAGACAACATAGCGGAACAGGGGCAAGAGGGTTAGGGCCCCAGTGTCAGGGCCCCAGTGTCAGGGCCAGAGCAACTGCCTGACCCAGCCGGAGCCGGTCCGCCGGTAGCGCAACCGGACGTGCCGCCGGTCCGGGTCGCCCTGCCAGAACTCGACCTCGTCGGCGGTCAGCGCGTACAGCGTCCAGTCCGGTGCGACGAGCCCGGGATCGGCGCTGACCCGGGCCTGGGCCTGTTTGAACGCGCGGTCGAGCTCGGCCAGGTCGTCGAGCGGTTCGGACTGGCTGCCGGCCAGCGCCTCGGCCCGCGAGGCCGGCGGCCGGGCCAGGAAGTCGGCCGCACTGGCCTGCGCGCCCGCCGGGACGACCGCACCGCGGATGCGGATCTGCCGTCCCTGCCCGGGCCACCAGAACGACAGCGCGGCGTGCGGGTTGACGGCGAGATCCCGGCCCTTGCCGCTGGCCGCGCCAGAGGCGAAGTACCAGTTGCCCGCGCCGTCGACGTCCTTGCAGATCAGCACGCGTGACGAGGGGCGCCCTCGGTCGTCGGCGGTGGCCAGGGTCATGGCGTGCGGCGCCGGGACCGCGTCCTTCAGGGCCGCCTCGAGCCAGCGCAGGAACAAGGTGACCGGGTCGTCCGGCACGTCGTCCGGGTCGAATTCCGGCATCCCGTCCGGGAACACCCGCTGGGAGCGGAGCAGTTCGCGCAGGCTTGGTGGCTCAGCGGCCATCGTGTCGTCTCCCTTCTGGCCTTGACACCCTCAACCCTGCCACGTGCTTGGCCGGCCCTCCCCTTGGCGGTCCCGCCGGGCCGGTCTACCTTAGTAGTCACAGTGAGACAACTGGACATCGGAGGGCATCAGATGAGCCTGGCGGACGACGTAAAGGCCCCGATCCGGCACGCGGATCGCTTCTTCATCGGCGGGCAGTGGGTACAGCCCTCGTCCGACGCCACCATCAAGGTGATCGACTCCGGCACCGAGGAGCTCTACTTCAGCGTGGCGGAGGCGCAGGCGGCCGACATATCCCGGGCGGTCGAGGCCGCGCGGGAGGCGTTCGACAGTGGCCCCTGGCCGCGGTTGACTCATGCCGAACGGGCCGGGATCCTGCGCGCCATCGGCGCCGAGCTGGCCCGGCGCAGCGACGACCTCGGCCAGCTCTGGCCGCGTGAGTCCGGCGTGCTGCACGCCATCGCCCGCTTCGGCGGGGCCGGCGCGCAGGTGACCTTCGACGCGTTCGCCGACCTGGCCGCCACGTTCCCGTTCGAGGAGCAGGCCAAGCCGGAGGCCGGGGAGTTCGGCCTGCTCGTCCGCGAGCCGGTCGGGGTGGTCGGCGCGATCATCCCGTGGAACGCCCCGATGGCGCTGATCAGCTACAAGGTCGCGCCCGCCCTGCTGGCCGGGTGCACGGTCATCCTGAAGTCTTCGCCCGAGGCGCCCGGCGAGGGATACCTAATCGCCGAGGCGGCCGAGGCGGCCGGCCTGCCGCCGGGCGTGCTCAACGTGGTGACCGCCGACCGGGAGGTCTCCGAGCTGCTGGTCCGCGATCCGCGGGTGGACAAGATCACCTTCACCGGGTCGACCGCCGCCGGGCGGCGGATCGCGTCGATCTGCGGCGAGCGGATCGCCCGCTGCACGCTGGAGCTGGGCGGCAAGTCGGCCGCGGTGATCCTGGACGACATGGACATCGCGACCGCCGCGCGGACCTTGGCTTCGGCCGAGTGCTTCCTGTCCGGGCAGGTCTGCTCCTCGCTGACCAGGATCGTGGTGCCCAGGAGCCGGCACGACGAGCTTCTGGAGGCCCTGGCCGGCACGTTCTCCCAGGTGCGGGTGGGCGACCCGTTCGACGCGCAGACGCAGATGGGCCCGCTGGTGGCCAGCCGGCAGCGGGACCGGGTCGAGGGCTACATCGCCAAGGGTGTCGCGGACGGCTTTACCCTGGCCACCGGCGGCGGCCGCCCGAAGGACCTGGACCGGGGCTGGTTTGTCGAGCCCACCGTGTTCGGCAACGTCGACAACTCCTCGGTGATCGCGCAGGAGGAGATCTTCGGGCCGGTGCTGTCGGTGATCCCCGCGGCGGACGAGCAGGACGCGGTGCGCATCGCCAACGACACCATCTACGGCCTGAACGCGTCGGTGTTCACCCACGACGTCGACCGGGCCCGCCAGGTCGCGGGGCAGCTGCGCTCCGGCACCGTCGGGCACAACGCGTTCCGCACCGACTTCAGCGTCTCGTTCGGCGGCTTCAAGCAGTCCGGCATCGGCCGCGAGGGCATCCACGAGGGACTGCCGCACTTCCTCGAGACCAAGTTCGTCATCCTCGAGGGCCGCCCGGCGGGCTACGAGAACACCGAGGCCTAAGGAGGAACCGCCACCCGGCCCGTTCGGTAGTGTCTGGTCGTGATCATCAGGCGG
>Ga0207665_10001651_pt1 | contig 15016 bp, 16 predicted proteins | sample LARL112metaG_FD_184351 | JGI IMG/M metagenome (GOLD analysis project Ga0207665, IMG submission 184351) | Corn, switchgrass and miscanthus rhizosphere microbial communities from Kellogg Biological Station, Michigan, USA - LAR L11-2 metaG... | ecosystem: Host-associated > Plants > Roots >...
TCGAACGACATTGCTTTCGTTGTCACCTCGGCTCCGGCGCGAGCGGTAATGATCGTCCAGCGCGAGCGGCCGGCGATGCTCAAGTCTGTGGGTGGTACAGGCGAGCGAAACTCATCGAGTAGACGTTGCTCATCAGGACGCTCGGTTCGCTCAAAACGAATCGCACCGTTGACCTGGTCATACTTCGCCCACACTTCGCCTAGCAACGATCCGAATGCGAAGGTCTGCGTCGAACCGGCGTAATCCGCGGTGCGCGCCCACTCGAACAACGCATAGCCGGAGTGTTGCTTGTCCTCGAGGCGGATCGATGCGCTGTGCTTCCGCTGATCCGCCCCACCGCCGGCCGGGTTCTCCGGTGATTTCACCCTCGCATAACTCGTTTGGACTTCCGCCTGCGCCCAGGGCGTATAAGTCGCTCGCGTCGACCAGGAATCCCAATAGCGATTGCGATTCGGTACGTCGCCTGGCCCGGTCGGCTCATCACCGTTGAACGAGCTTGCCTCGAAGACGAAATCGCTAAGGCGTAGCGCACCGATGGCGACGGCGCGCTCGAGGATTTGCGCCAGGTGATGATTGATCGGATACTTCTCGAACGGCCTCGCCATCGGATCGTCGGTGCCGAACGCCGCGAATCCTTTGCCCACACCTAGCGAGACCGCGCTCGACTGATAGGCGCCGAATCGTTTCATCGACACCAGCATCAACTCGTGCAGGTAAGTGTGTGGATGGCGGCGATCGATGTAACCCTCGCCATAAATGCCGGGGGTGAGCTCGCCCCGTTTAATCGTCAGACCTTCGAGATTGACTGTCGACTTAACCGACAGCAGATCCCGCCAGGGGTTCAACTCGAGCATCAGCGCCGGCTGCGTCAGGTAGCCTTCAGTAAGCGCGCGATCGTGAACGGCAGGTGATACACGACTTACGACACCAATCGCCTGTGCGCCGATGGCGAGCTGCGCCAGCAGAAGTACAATCAAAGCTTTATGGGTGGCAGAGAGAGTGAGCGCGGTGTATTCTTTGATTCGAATATCGCATGGGGGACCATCAACATGCTGAAAAAGACAGGCTTTACCGCACTCGTCGTCGCGTCGATCTCGGCGGCCGGCGTCGCAGGCGCGCAAGCCGCCACCGCGACACCGGCAGGGCCCGCAGTCAATGACCTTGCGCCGGATTTTTCGCTCGTCGGCGCTGATCGTTACGGGTTACTCAAAACGCCCGTCAAACTTTCCGACTATCGCGGCCGCACCGTAGTCCTGGCCTTCTTCTTTCAGGCGCGGACCAAAGGCTGAACGATCCAAATGGAGGCGTACCGTGATCAGTACGCCACGCTCTTCAACAACGGCCGCAACGTAACCGTGATCGGCATCAGCGTCGATCCGGACACCGCGCTGGCTTCATGGGCACGAGACGAGGATTTTCCAGTCGTGTTCGCCAGCGATCCCGGCGGAACGGTTGGCAAATCCTACGGCGCGTACGATGCGAAGAACAAACTCGACAATCGCTCGCTGTTCGTAATCAGACCCGACGGCCGGGTTGCCTACATTGCGAAGCCGTTCAAGGTGCTGACACCGGCGGCGTACACCGATCTCGGCGCGGTAGTGGATAGTTTGGCGCCGCCTGCGGCGAAAACCGGGTCGGACAAATAGAAAAGCCGCGGACTCAGTCCGCGGCTTTTTCGCTTGTGACTGGCGCTTCAGCTCGCCGCCTCGAGCTATAATGCTTTCCGAACCGCAGCGTCGAGATCCTGTTTCCCGCCCAATCCCGTATACACGACCTTGCCGGTCTTATCGAGCACCACCACGTAAGACGTCGCAGGCGCATCGAACGCGCCCGCCGCTTTGCCATCGGTGTCGTAGAGGGTTTCGTGCGGTAACGGATGCGCCGCGAGCCAGCGACGAACTTTCTCCGGCGACTGATTGATTGCAACTGCCAGCGCGAGGAACTTCACCCGCTTGCCGTATTTTTTCTCGGCCTGAAGCAGCGTGGGCATCAGCTCTCGACAATTCGGGCACCAGGTCGCCCAGAACTCGATCAAGATCGGCGTCTTTCCAATGTATTTACTGAGATCGACCGCCTTTCCGTCGAGCGCATTGACCGTCACTGCCGGCGCGGCCGTCCCAACATCGATGCCGAGGTCCTGCCCCCGCATCACCTTCGGCGCACCGCTCACAGCAAGCGCCGACGCCAAAACCAGAATCGTCTTTCTGAATTCCATTCAGTCCGTCCCGTCGCCTGCAGCGGATAGCTATCAGCTAGCTGCTATCAGCTACCAGCGGTGTAGTGCGCCTTTAAAGACCGCAGTCCTAGATCAGTAATTGCCCCATCTGCACAAGGTAATACTCCGCAACACCCAACATGATCAGCGCAAATAACCGCTTGATCCACAACATCCACGTCCCAGCCCGCGGCAACCGAGCCAGAGTTCCGCTGAACAAGCCGACGATCACCAGCAGTGTGCACATCCCGAGCGAAAACACGAACAGATAGATAAATCCAAGCACACCGCTCTTTGTCGTGGTAACCCAGGTAAGGACCGCCGCCATCACCGGCGCCGAGCAAGGCGCCGCAACGAGTCCGGACACCGCACCCATCAGAAACACTCCGTACGGAGTGCCTCCTTCTCCCACCGCCGACGCGCGTGTCAACAACCACGACGGCACACTCACCGGCACCACATCCAGCATTGCCAGCGCCGCGACGATCAGCAGATTCCCCATCGCGAAGTAGAGCCATGGATTGGTGCTCACCGATCCGAATAGCGTACCGGTCAGTCCCGCGAACAAGCCGAGTGACGCGTAGGCCAGCGCGAGTCCTATCACGTACGTGAAAGTGAGGATCACTGTGCGTGCACGTGTCCTCGGTCCGACCCGCACTGAATTGCCACCGACGATCGCCGCGGTGATCGGAATCATCGGATAAATGCACGGCGCCAGACTGGTCAGTACGCCAGCGATAAAGAGAATCGGCAATGCCGTGATCGGACTTGCAGACAGTCGCTGGGAAATCCCGGAAAAATCCAAATACCTTCCATAGAAAGAACTGTCACGGAAAACTACCAGCTTGCGGCTGGCTGCTCATAGCCTGCGGCTTCGAGCATAAACAAACAAAGGGTCGGCGCTCGCGCACCGACCCAACTGTCGAACTAATCCAGGCTCACGGCCGCCGACTGAAAGCAGCCGGCCGCCAGCTGGCAGTTTCGGTTAACCTCTCACTGCTTGGTCAGTATCTGCTCGAACAAATCCAGCGCTCGGGGATCGCCGGACTGGCCCAGCCAGAACATTGCCTTCTTCCTGATCTCGGGATCCTTGTTCGTCTTCGCGATTGCAATCAGCGCGGGAACTCCTTCATCCCGCGGACGCTGCGAGAGTGCAAACACCGCTTGTTCGCGCACCTCCCGGTCGACGCCGTTGTCGACAACTAGATCCGAGAGACCGCGAGTCGCGGCGTCACCCGCGGCCTGACCCAGCCAGAAAACTGACTGCGTGCGCGTTGATCTTGGAAGATTGTCGTTGCGCGCAATCTTGATCAGCGACGGCCAGACATCCGTGCTATCCACGAGCGTCACCGGGAGAATCGCCTTCTCTCCCATGCTTCCGCGTTCCGTTTGTGCAATCGAGAGCAGATAGCTCGCGACCTCGCGCGCCGGGACCATCCCGAGATCGACGACGTCTGAACCAGCCGGACGCCAGCGACCCCCGACGTAGAACCTCACGTCGCTTATCTCACCGCGACGGCGATCGATCACCAACCGCCCCGGGCCGTGACTGCAGTCGTCTTCCCACTCTACATCGCGCGAGCTGTTCCACCTGTTGTCGCCCCACGTCATCCGGCCGCGCCCGTTTCCATGCGAGATGGAGTTGCCGCTGCCACAGATTTCCGGGCGAACGCTAAAGGACATCCGCACGCTTCCATCCGAAACCTTTGCAACCTGGCTGGCGACATTCTGTGCCTGCGCGGCTGGAGCCGCGAGGGTAGCGACGCCAATCGCCGCTGTCGCTACCCATGCCAATCCGCGCGCGCTCATTTGTTGATCAGATCGATGAGGAACTGCTGCACGCGCGGGTCACGCGACTGACCGAGCCAGAAGATCGCCTTCTTGCGCAGGTCAGCATCCTTCTCGTTCTTGGCGATCTCGAACATTTTGTCGATCGCCGCCGGCTCGCGCTGACGCTGCGACAGAACGAAGATGATCTGCTCCTTCATATCGGTATCGTTCATCCGGTCATAGAGCTGTGCCAGCTGCGGAATCGCAATTCCATTCTGGCCCGCCCAGAACAAGGCTTTCTTCCGCAGCTCGATGTCTTCCTTCGGATTGAGCGCAATGTTCATCAGCCACTGATCGTTGCCGGCGCCCTTCTGCTGCGACAGCGAGAACAGAATCTTCTCCTTCAGATCCTCGTTGCTGAGCCGCGAATAGAGCGACCGCAGGAACTCGGTATTCTCGCTCGAGCGGCGCTGGCCCAGCCAGAAAATCGCCTTCTCGCGCAGGTCGGACGATTCGCTCTCTCGTAGCGCGAAGTCGCGCAGGATCTGCTGTGCCCTCGGCTCGCTCTGCTGCGACAGCGAGAACAACGCTTTCTCCTTGATGTTCTCGTCGCCGTTGCCTTGCAGAATCTGCTCGAGCAATCCGGTCGAACCCGGCACCTGTGACAGCCAGAACACGGCCTGCTCGCGCACGTCCTGGTCCGGGTCACTGCGCGCGACATTCATCAGAATGTTGGCCGTTTCGTCCGTGCGCTTCTGCGACACGAGGAACACCGCCTTGCGACGCAGACCTGCCGAGCACGCGTCACGACGCTCGAGGACTTTCTTGAGGATCGGCATCGCCCGGTCAGCGTCCATCTGAAGCAGCGCATTCAGCGCCGCAATCCGATCGTCGTTGTCGTCACCATCGTCTGGACAGCTGCGGCCCTGCACGCGACTGCTACTGTTGTCGCCAGCGGTGCCCTCGGCCTTGCTGCTGATGTCGGCCGCACACGACTCGTCACCGCGCTTCGCCAGCTCACCACAGACGCGAGTGAACAGAGTCGTACCGTCTGAGGACTTCGCAATACTCGGATAACGAGTCTTCAATTCGTTGAGACGATCCCGTGCGTTGCTCAGATCGTCGTCACCGCCGCTGCGATAAAGCGAGTATGCCTCGTAGTACATGGACTGCCCAGCATAAGCCGACTGCGGGTAGCGCTGGGGAATGCTGTGGAATATCTCCGCGGCGCGCTTCCAGTCACTGCGCGCCATTGCTTCCCGCGCCAGCCTGTAAAGAGAGTCAGCCGGATCTGCTTTCGCCCACGGCTCCGGCGGAAGTGGATTGGCCTGCTGATCGAGCGACTTGAACTCGTCGCTGAGCTGCGGCTGCGCGGTGGTGAATCCCGGGCGCGCGAGGCTGGAGTCATTGGTTGAAGGGCTCACCGGAGCTTTTTGCACTCCGATCGCCGACGAAATTATTGCTGCTGCCGTGAGTAGGGTTCTCATAGTCATTGAAGGGTCCTCAACTGCCACGCTGCGCGCCCGCTGGAATCGCAGTGCGCAGCCTCGTCATTACATGGTTTTGCTGAAGCGTCTTTTCGATCAGGTCGCGATCCTGCGGCGTGCCGCCGGGCGATAGCTGCTGGACGATCTGGACGAGCACCAGCTCCAGGTCCTGCAGCAACGGCTTACGCTGTGGGTCGTCGCCAACTGGAGAGTCGAGCAGCAGACGCGTGTTGGTGAGCAGCTGGCGGGCCCATGTGCCCAGCTGCGCATCCATCTGTTGATCGGCACTCGAACGACTTCTGAATGAAGTCAGTAGAGCTTCTGCTTCACTGATATTCTGTAGTGCGGTGAGCTGATACGCGGAGCTCGGTGTCAACCTCGAGGGTTGAGACCGAACTGCATTGTCGCCCGCGTTGCTTGCGACATTCTGCGGAGCACGGCTCGGTCTGGGAACGGAACTGACACCGGCTTGCCTTCCGGAGTTCTGGGTTGCTGCGGATGCCACCCGATTGGGCGCACTCGCCTCGGCTGCTGGCTGCTCGCCAGACACGATCACGCCAGGTACGGGAAGCGTAGCCGAACTCTTGCCCGCAACCGGCGTCGGCGTCGGTGCCGTCAGGCGACCGATCCCAACGCCAGTTGCAACGAGCAGCATCGCTGCCGCTGCTGCGCCGAGCCACACTCGTGTTCCGAATCGTCTCTCATGAACCGGTGACGTTGTGCCGCCACCATAGACCACACGCGGTCCGGCCGTGCGCTTCGCCTGAATCGCAGCCCACATCTCTTCGCGGGGAACGCGAACCGGCGGCGCGTTGTAACCTTGTGCCGTCTTCTTGAGAAACTTCTCGAAATTTTCTTCGGTCATGACACCCACTCCGGTGCAAAGTCCGCCAGCATGACGCGCAGTTTGCTTCTCGCTTGAAACAGGTGCGACTTCGATGTTCCGATCGGGATTCCCATCGCTTCGCTGATCTCTTCGTGCGTGTAGCCTTCCACGTCGTGCATCACGAACACTGTTCTGTATTTCTCCGCCAGCGAGTCGATTGCTCTCGCCAGTCTCTCCTTCAGATCGGGCTCCGCTTCCTCTCTCGCGAAGCCGACCGTTATTCCCTCTTCAATCGGTGCTTCCCGGGTGCGCTGTCGCTTCGTTTTTCTCAAACCGTTCAGCGTTACCGAAAGACCGATCGAGTGTAGCCAGGTCGACAACGATGATTCCCCACGAAAGCTGCCGATCTTTTCGAAAGCCCGGATGAACGTGGCCTGCGTGAAATCACGCGCCAGCTCGTCGTCACCCGCCAGCCGGAACGTCAGCCGGTAGATCCGATCGACATATGTCTCGTACAGCTCACGCTCGGCGGCCGCATCGCCAGCAACCACACGCGTGATGAGTTGGGTATCGTTCACCGAGCTCCGAGACTCGTAGGCAACCAGTTGCATTGTCGAACTTCTGACAACGGCTGGGGGGAAAGGGTTGAGGTCTCTTTGAACGCGGCGTCTGGACCTCGCCGCGCACGGCCAATCACAAAACTCAAGCGGCGAGAGGAAGGCTTAGTGAGCAGCTACGCTGCGAGCGTTGCTACCGCTCGTATCCTCCAGCTCCGAGCTAGCTCAAAGCTGACTCTAACGCCAGTAGCGCCGCTGGTCGCCTAGCTGCTCACTAAGCTTGGGGCTCGGAGCTTTAGTTTTGTGATTGCCTGCTACAAGTCCCGACCTCTAAGCCGAGAAGTCGAAGAACTACTTCCGCCCGAGGAGCCTGTCCCAAGCTCCCCCCGCCAACCCCAGAGCATACTCCGCCCACCACTTCCCGGCCGCTGGGCCGCCACCGCAGGTGCCGTCCGATTCGCCCGGAGCTTTGATCCAGAGGAAGGCATCAACCAGCGGATTCCCTGTGTGCGTCGTCGGCGTCTGGCCGATGCGCTGGCCGGTAGGGTTACACCAGTTGCCAGCGTTGCTCGCGTTCTGGCCATTGCGACTGGTGTCGATCACGAAGTGCTTGCCGCCGACGCGCTTCGAGACCTCCATGCCATAGGCGACGTTGACCGAGGTGCCGAGGAAGTTGGAGATGTTGAGGCTGAACCCATCGGCTTCGGCGATGCCGGCGCGATTGAGGCGGTTCGCCATGTCGGCTGGATTCACCCATTTCGCATGACCCGCGTCGATGTAGACCGCGGCACCCTTCGCTTTCAACACGCGCACTGCGTCATGAATCAGATCCAGGCGCTCCTGCTGCTGCTGCGCGTTGAGGCAGCTCATGCCAGCGAGCGCATCTGGCTCGAGAATCACCACCGCTTTGCGATTGCCGATACCGTTGGCGAAGGAGCGGATCCAGCGCTTGTACGCGTCAGCGCCGCCTGCACCCCCTGCGGAGTACTGCCCGCAATCACGATTCGGAATATTGTACGCGACAAAAACCGGCAGCGCGTTAGCGCCGGTAATGCGCGAGACGGCGCTTGAAACGTCACGCCCGATGTCGACGTTCCAGCCACCCATCCACTGCGCCAGCGGCTGCGCGGCAATCTTGTCCATCAGCGCAGCATCGGCGGGACGGCTGTTGCGCCACGCGTCAGCCTGGCGCTTTGCCGAGGAAGCAGGATCGACGAAAAGCTTTGCGCCGGAGAAGAGATTTATGAACGCGCGACTCACCGTCTGCGCGGCAGCCGCAGAGGCACCGGCCGTCGAGCACACCGCTATCGTCAACGCTACCCAAGCAGCGTTGCGAGCTCTTGCGAGATTTTCCGCGCGCATTGCATTGCGCGCATTAAGAGTACGCGTCATAGCAGGCAAATACGCTCACGAGCGCTGTGACCAGAGAGCCACAGCCGTGATCGGCGAGATATAATCCGTTATCGGCCAGCGCGGTACTTACGCGCCCGCTCCCTGCTGATACCCCTTCTCACTCTGCTGTTCCTGAGCGCTCGCGGGTTTTCTGGTCGAAGGCACGCGCCCTGCCTTTTTTGTTTGCCTTCCTATTTGAGCGCGAGAGAAACGCTTTCGCAGAACCTGCAGCTATGAAGTGAGGGTAAACATGGGCACACAGAGTTACCGCGAAGTCGAGAGCCGCGAGCTCCCACGTTCGGTTCGACTTCGGCGGACAGGGCATACGGCAGGGAACGCAGCGGTCCGGGGGGCACCGAAGCACTACAGCGAGACCCGGGAAACCGAGAAGGATCCCGTCACCCAGGCGCTTGGATGGTTCAGCATCGCACTCGGAGCTGCCGAGCTTTTTACACCAGGCGCGGTCGCGCGAGTGGTTGGCGTCGACGAAGACGAAAATCGCGGGCTGCTCCGAGTCTATGGAGTACGGGAGCTGCTCGCCGGCGCGGCGATCATCAGTCGGCCGAAGCCTACCTATTGGATGTGGAATCGAGTGCTCGGCGATTGCATCGATCTCGCGTCGCTTTACCGGGCGATGCGCACACCGGGCAACAATCGTGTGAAGCTCGCCGTTGCGACTGTCGCCGTGCTCGGAGTCACCGCGCTCGATATCGCATGCAGCGTAGGACTTACCAGCGAGGCCAAGCCCAGCACCGGGCACGATGAGGGGAGCTTCATGCTGCCGGAAACCGTTGACGGTACGCAGCTGTTGAGCGCTGTGATCACGGTCAACAAGCCAGTCGACAAGGTCTACGCCTTCTGGAAGGATCCGGCGAACTACCCTCGGTTCATGAGCTCCCTGGAGTCCGTCCAGATAACCGGCGACCGCACCTCGCACTGGAAGGTGAAATCACCGATTGGGCTCAGCGTAGAGTGGGATGCGGAAGTTGTTAACGACGTGCCTAACGAGCTGATCGCGTGGGAGTCGGGCGACGGCGACGTAACCAACACCGGAACCGTTCGGTTCAAGGAGGCTGCGGGAAATCGCGGCACGGAGATCGAGCTGGCGATGCAGTTCAAACCCAAAGCCGGCGCGGTCGGAGCGAAGATCGCCAGCCTTTTCTCCGCCGTCCCGAGGACACAGTTATCGAACGATCTGCGCCGGTTCAAGCAGTTGATCGAGATCGGTGAAGTGGTGAAGTCCGATGCTACCGCCATCCCGGGAATGCACCCAGCTCGGCCACTCAAGTACAGCGAACTGGAGGCTTGAGCGATGAGAGCCACATGCTGGGAAGGAGCGAAGCACGTGAAGGTCGAGGACGTGCCTGATCCAAAGATCCTGAATGAAGGCGATGCAATTGTCCGCATCACATCAACCGCCATTTGCGGTTCGGATCTGCATCTCTTTAATGGCTTCGTGCCGACGATGGAGCACGGTGACATCCTCGGCCACGAGTTCATGGGTGAAGTGGTCGAGGTCGGGAGGAAAGTGAAGAAGGTCAAAGTCGGTGATCGGGTCGTAGTTCCATTCCCGATCGCGTGTGGTGCGTGCTGGAGTTGTCAGCACGACATGTGGTCGCTGTGCGAGAACAGCAACCCAAACGCCTGGATCGCCGAGAAGATGATGGGGCACTCACCCGCGGGAGTATTCGGCTATTCGCACATGATGGGCGGATTCGCCGGCGGCCAGGCAGAATATGCGAGAGTTCCCTTCGCCGACGTCGGACCGCTGAAAATTCCCGAAGATCTTGCGGATGACAAAGTGCTGTTCCTTTCCGACATCTTCCCGACCGGCTACATGGGCGCCGAGATGTGCAACATCAAGAGGGGCGACACCATCGCCGTCTGGGGCTGTGGTCCGGTCGGCCAATTCGCGATTGCCAGCGCGCGACTGCTTGGCGCGGAATACATCATCGCGATCGACCGTTTCCCCTACCGTCTGCAGATGGCGAGAGAACGAGCCGCGGCAGACGTCACGATCAACTACGAGGAAACGAACGTCCTGGAAGCGATCAAGGAGCTTACCGGAGGACGCGGTCCTGACGCGTGCATCGACGCGGTCGGACTCGAGGCCCACACTCCGGGACTCCATGGGCTTTATGACAAAGCGAAGCAATCGATGAGATGGGAGAGCGATCGTATCAGCGCGCTCCGTCAGGCAATTCTGTCCTGTCGCAATGGAGGCACTGTCTCGGTTATCGGCGTTTATGCCGGTTACGACGACAAGTTTCCACTCGGCTCGGTCATGAATCGGTCGCTAACCATCAAGACCGGTCAGTGTCATGTGCATCGCTACATGAAGCCGTTGCTGGAGCACATCCAGAATGGAGATATCGATCCAAGCTTCGTGATCACGCACAAGATGTCGCTGGAAGACGCTCCGGTCGGCTACGATATCTTCAATCAGAAGGAAGATGACTGTCTCAAGGTAGTACTCCAGGCATAAGGGTCTGGAACATGCGCGGCAACCAGTGATACACTGGGCCGCGCATGTCCACACCTGAGAAAAACCCCCCTGACGCAGAGACCACTCCACATCCTGACATCTCGCGTCAGTCGCCGTGGAGATTGCTGGGACGCGCCTTGCTGTTGCGATGTCCTAACTGCGGCGCAAAGCACATTTTCACCGGGTTTTTTGTCTTGAAAGAGCGCTGCCCCAACTGCGGGATCCTGCTCGAGCGCGGCGAATCCGATGCCTGGCTCGGAGCATACACGCTGAATCTGATCGCGGTGGAAGTTCTGCTCGCCGCGGCATTCGTCGTGGTGATGGTAGTGACGTGGCCGAAGCCCCCGTGGGATGCGCTCGAGTGGGGCGGCGTAGCGCTTTCGATTCTCGGTGCGATTCTCTGCTACCCGTTCGCCAAGACAACATGGCTAGCTGTCGACTTGATGTTCCGACCCCAGCGCCGGGAAGATTTCATCACACGGGTGAAATAAAAAAAAAACGGCGAGGCTCAGGTCTCGCCGTTTCACTTTGTCGGGAGCTACTCGCCTGCCGGCACCGACGGTGACGGAAGCATGGCGACGTTGACATCGATCGGCAGCTTCACCCCGTTGTGGGTCTCGACGACATCGAGAATGCCCTGCCACACCTGGGCGAAAGAATGTCCGACTTCCGTAGGATCCTTGTCGGGCGCGAAGCCGCGACCGCTGGCAATCCAGAACGGCGGATCCTTGGAGATGCCGGCAGCAGTGAAGACTTGCTTCACGTCACGGTAAATCAGATCAGCGTTGTGGCTGTGCGCGTAGTAGCCGGGAGTGAAGCGACCATCCGCAAGGACTGCCGCGGTCCACGCCTCGTAGTACGCGCGCATTGCCTTCGGCACAGATTCCATCCGCTCGATGTCGAGAAAGATGACGGTTCCTCTCGCAAAACCCTCGGCCGATGTTTTCGTTATCGCGTCGTTTGCATCAGCGGTTCCACGCGACGCATTGACGAAATGGCTCGAGCACGAAGCGTTGGGTGACGCGCGCGGCGCAACGAGAATTTTCACTGGAACGCGCTTGCTGACGTAACGCACTACTCGCTTTCCGCTTTTCAGCTTTACCGTTGTGCGCGCTTTTTTTGTCACATACCGGGTAACCGTCACTTTCTCACCCGGTGTCCTGCCCCAGGTCTGCTGGCCAACATAGATCACCGCCATTCCCCAACCCATGTCAGTGAGAGTCTGCCGCTTTCCTTCCCACGTGTCGTCGGTGTGGCAAGGCGCAGATAAGTAGTAGCCGACCCAGCTGTATGGTTTGTCTGCCGTCAGCCACGCCCGCATCGCGTCGTCGCCCGGGTAGGCGAAAGTATCGAACCCAAGATGCGGGCCGTCGTCGGAAAGGTCGTTGGCGATATTTTCCGCAGCAGTGGAGACCACGTCACCGATGGACGCAGTTTGGATCGGCGTCGTCCCCGTGCTCACGATCAATCCGGCTGTGAGCAAAGCCAGAATAGACCGCCAGTCAATTTTTGGCATTGCTATCTCCTGGCTCGGGTGAGCGGGGAAAAGAGGTCGTTGGGCTATACCCTCCCAATCGAGATCGTTCCGCTGACCTCTCTGCCTGTCCCTGGCAGGTGACAGATGAGCGAAAGCGGGACTTTGGCAGTGTCGTAACCGTCAACGGATCAACAAGTTAGCGTTTTGGCATGGCTGGCTTTCCTCATGCCAGATAAGGCGCCAACCTCTTCCGTGGAGTCGCTTATGCACCACCTGCGACGCATGTTGATAGGTCTCTCTGGAGTCCTATCGTATTTGGCAGTACCTGCTGCTCTACACGCCCAGGTTGCTGGCGGAGTCGAGCTCTTTGGCGCCCTCGATAACTCGGACCCAATCACTCGTACCCTCGGTGGACTTTCGCTGAGCCTGGGGACGCCGTACGTCGGCATCCGGGGGAGCGGCGCGATCGGACAGTCGACACTGACGCCGCAGCTTGGCGCCACGACGACCGGCCCCTCCGATGTTGTGTGGTCAACGAACGCGGATCTGCTTCTCGGACCAATGAACGCGGGACTCGGCGAGGGATTTATGCCTTATACCTTCGTCGGCCTTGGTCTGGAGAGCGCTGCACAGCCTACAACGTTTACCGATGCAATCCGCACCTGGGGTTACGGTGGCGGAATCCAGCTCGGCCTCGGCAGTCTCGTGTCAGTAAACGGTGAAGCGAGATTCAAACGGCTCGCAGCGCCGGCGACGTATGCCGATTCGCAGTTCGTGAGAGGCGTCGAGTATCGCGTCGGAATTGGCTTCCACTTTGGCGGCGGACGCTCGCGGTCCTCAGTTTACTCGCGTCGCACCGTTGATCGACCCCCCAGTGCGTCGCGTCCGTCTCGCACATCACCATCGCGTGCCGGCATCAACTGGCCAGTTGTCAGCACTACCTCTGCGAGCGGAGCCGCTCGCAGAGTTGTGCCGACCGCGGAACAGTACATTGGCGTGCCTTACGTCTATGGTGGAACCTCACCCCGAACCGGTTTTGATTGCTCGGGGTTCGTTCAGTATGTGTATGGTCAGAACGGGGTTGATCTACCCCGGACGTCGCGACAAATGGCTGGAACGGGCATCGCTGTCTCTACTCGGTCGCTCGCAGTCGGAGACCTCCTACTGTTCCAACAGGGGGGTCAAATCAGTCACGTCGCGATCTACGCGGGTAACGGACGGTTTATCCACTCTTCATCAAGTGGACACGGCGTGCGTTACGACGACTTTAGTACACGCCGCGGCAGCTGGTTCGCGAATCATTTGGTTGCGGCTAGACGGGTAAGCGGTGATGGCCGCATATTTGGTAATACCTTCGGCAATGCACTCGCCGGCGGGTCTGTAATCGCTTTCGACCACCTGGATCCCCCCGACAGCGCCCCTCCACCAACCAAATGAGCGATTCCAAGTCCGATTCACGGGCTTTTAGTGATCTGGAAAAGCCGCATGCGGTCGTCGCTGACTCGGTTGGCGACGAGCGGTCGGAGCCCATCGCGGTACGGTTGGGCGACCTTTGGAGTGATTTCATCCGCGTCGCCGACGAGGCGCGCGATCCGAACGCTCCGAGGAGAAGTCCGACGGCGCTCCCCTTCCTTGACGACATGAAGGGGATTCTGCAGTGGGACTAGCTCGGCTCGCGTCTCCGGCGTCGCCGGCGATGTGACCCATTGTGCCCCGGCGGGTGGCCAGGGTCGTCGTCCAGCGACCCATCGTCACCCGCCCGGAGCCACTCCAGCACCGCCGCAATCGCGGCTTCATCGGTCAGCCTGGTGCGAACACGGGCAGGCGTTTCGCCAAAGACGCTGACCCAGTGCTGCGAAAAAATGCGCGCGGTCTTGTAACCGAGTTTTATGGACACGTCGAGCACCGAGTAGCCCGGATCGCGCAAATACCCAAAGCCACGCAGCACTTTGGCCGCGATTAGCAGCCGCTTCGGCGATCCGAGTCGCGCCGAATCGAGGTTACGATAGACGCTGACAATGGCGATCCCCGCTTCCATCGCCAGGTCGAAAGCGCTGGTGTAGCGGTGTGGCTGCTCGAAAAGATTCTCGACAGTCACTGAAAGCTGACGCGGGATCTGTGACAGCCTTGTGCGGAGCGCCTCGATAACGTCGTGGGTCAACGCGTTCCCCTCGAGCCGCTCTACCCGCTCCTTGAAACCCTCGGGCTCATCGTCGAATCGGTGCAGCACGACCTCCTTCAATCCGAGACGTCCCAGCTGAGCTACTGCGCTGAACTGAGGCGCATGCAGCGTCACGTACGCAATCAGGGGAAGTGAGGGATATCGCTTCAGCAGTCCGGCCACCGCGCCGACGTTCATGATCCCGTCAGCGGCAGGGTCGAGGATGACCACGGTTACCGGCTTGCGGCGGATAAACGACTCGAGCTCCTGCCAGTTGTCGGCAATCAATAGCTCGGGCTCCTCAGCAAAAACATGCTTGACGTGGGCGAGGAGCCGGGTCGGCAGGAACGCCGCAACGCTCACTAGCGGATGGGGCGCATGGTACTAGGAAACTGGCGGGAAAACCTCTACAGCGGGAGGGGGAGGTGATAAGAAAAGTACTGTTTCTGATAGGAAACAAGCATTTTCTGATAAGAAAATGCCATTTCGGCATCGGCGGCGGGTCATACGTTGAGCGTGGTCAGTACGCCAACGCACCCTATTTCTCTTTTCAGGAGCTCCAAATGATCCGCCGCCGCCTTCTCGTCGTAGCCACCGTCGTCGCTTCCGTCGTCCTCGCCGCCTGTTCAGACATGACAGCTCCGCG
>Ga0207665_10001652_pt1 | contig 15008 bp, 12 predicted proteins | sample LARL112metaG_FD_184351 | JGI IMG/M metagenome (GOLD analysis project Ga0207665, IMG submission 184351) | Corn, switchgrass and miscanthus rhizosphere microbial communities from Kellogg Biological Station, Michigan, USA - LAR L11-2 metaG... | ecosystem: Host-associated > Plants > Roots >...
GTGCGCGAGCAGATCATTGCTGAAACGCGGGGTAATCCGCTGGCGTTGCTGGAGTTGCCGCGCGCGGCGGCGCCGACGCACCTGGCGGGCGGGTTCGGGCTGCCCGCCGCGCTGGCAGGGCGGATTGAGGACAGCTTCCGCCAGCGTGTCGACGCCCTGCCGGCGCAGGCGCGGCGGCTGCTGCTGCTGGCGGCAGCCGATCCGACCGGCAATCCGGTGCTGGTGTGGCGGGCCGCGGGGCGGCTCGGGATCGGTACCGAGGTCGCGGGACCGGCGGCGGAGGCGGGGCTGGCCGAGTTCGGCGCCCGGGTCCGGTTCCGGCATCCGCTGGTGCGCTCGGCGGTCTACCGGTCGGCGCCGGCCGCGGACAGACAGGAGGCGCACCGGGCCCTAGCCGACAGCACTGATCCGCAGGCCGACCCGGATCGCCGAGCCTGGCACCGGGCGCAGGCCGCGGCCGGGCCCGATGAGGAGGTGGCCGCCGAGCTGGAGGACTCGGCCGGGCGGGCGCAGGCCCGCGGCGGGCTGGCCGCCGCGGCGGCCTTCCTGGAGCGCGCGGCGCTGCTGACGGCCGATCCGGTGCGCCGCGCGGGACGGACGCTGGCTGCGGCGCAGGCCAGCCTGCGGGCGGGCGCGTTCGGCAAGGCGCTGGAGCTGCTGGCCACGGCGGAGGCCGGGCCGCTGGATGAGCTGCAGGGCGCCCGGGCCGACTTGCTGCGCGGCCAGGTCGCGTTCGCCTCCGGCCCGGGCAGCGACGCTCCCCTGTTGCTGCTGAAGGCGGCCAGGCGGCTCGAGCCGCTCGATCACGGCCTGGCCCGCGAGACGTACCTGGACGCCTGGCAGGCGGCGCTGTTCGCCGGGCATCTGGCGGGCGGCGGCGACCTGGAGGAGGTCTCTAGCGCCGCCCGGGCGCTCCCTCCGCCGGCAAGCCCGCCGCGAGCGTCCGACCTGCTGCTGGACGGTCTCGCGTTGCTGGTCACCGACGGTCCGGCCGCCGCCGCCCCGGCGCTGCGCCAGGCCATCAGCGCCTTTGCCGGGCCGGACGTCCCGGTAGCAGAACGACTCCGGTGGAGCTGGTGGGTCCCAGTGGCGAGCCTGCCGCTGTGGGACGTCGAAGGCTGGCGCCTGATCGTGCCGCCGCTCCAGTTCGCTCGCAGGCTCGGCGCACTCGATCAGCTCCCGATCCTGCTGAGCGTGCTGGCCGGGGCCGCCGTATCGAGGGGTGACCTGGCGGCCGCCGCCTCGTTGATCGCAGAAGCCGACGCCGCCCGCGACGCCACCGGGGCGCGCCTAGTTGCCTACGCCGCCATGGTGCTGGCTGCGTTCCGGGGCAGCCATGCCGAGGCCGTCCCGTTGATCGAGGCCACCCTTGAGCAGGCCGCGGCCGCGGGGCAGGGAGCCGCAGTGACGTGGGCGCACTGGGTGGCCGCCATCCTCTATAACGGCCTGGGCCGCTACGCCGACGCCTTGGAGACAGCCCGGCAAGCCGCCGGGCACAGGCTGGTACATCTTTCGATGTGGGCGCTGCCCGAGCTGGTCGAGGCTGCCGCCCGCACCGGGAACAGCGGGCTGGCCGGCGAGGCCCTCGATCGGCTATCTGAATGGACCCAGGCTGGCCGGACCGACTGGGGACTGGGGGTCGAGGCGCGGTCCAGGGCGCTGCTGAGCGACGGCGAGCAGGCCGACCGTCTGTACCGGGAGGCGATCGACCGGCTCGGCCGCACCGGCATGCGTCCGGAGTTGGCCCGCGCCCACCTGCTGTACGGGGAGTGGCTGCGCCGCCAGCGGCGCTCCGTCGACGCACGCGCGGAACTGCGCACCGCCAGCCAGCTGCTGGAAGCGATCGGCATGGAGGCATTCGCCGACCGAGCCCGCCGCGAGCTGCTGGCCGCCGGGGGGACCGCCCGCAGGCGCGCCGTCACCGCCAGGGAGGAGCTGACCGCGCAGGAGGCGCAGATCGCTCGGCTGGCCGCCGACGGGCTGTCGAACCAGGAGATCGGCGTTCGGCTGTTCCTGTCCCCGCGCACGGTCCAGTATCACCTGGGCAAGGTCTTCGCCAAGCTCGACGTGACCTCGCGCACCCAGCTCAGCCGCGTCCTATCTGGCCGTTTAGACCCTGCGTCCCGGCCAGCCCTCCGCCGGAGCTGCTGCTAGCCATCAATGCTGGCCGGTTAGCAGATTCAGACCCGGCCGCCGAGCAGGACGATGGCGGTGTGGCAAGGCACGACCAGAAGGAACTGTGATGGGTCCGGAAGAGACCCTGCCATCGGGCGGCCCTAACGCCGCTTCACGGTCATTGGCGCTAGCGCTAGCGACAGGCATTGTTAACTCCATCGGTTACCGGAGCCACAGCCGGGTGAAAGCGGAATGGAAACTCGCCGGCTGATCGCTCGCGACGATCTTCTCGCCACTTTGGATCGCGCGGTGGCGAGCAAGGTGACGATAATCTCGGCTCCGGCCGGCAGCGGGAAGACGTCGCTGCTGCGCGCGTGGGCCGGCCGGCCGGGGCAGCGGCACAGGCTCGCCGTCGTGCAGGTGCAGCGCGATCAGCAAGACGCCCAGCAGTTCTGGCTGGCCCTGCTCGGCGCGGTCCGTCGTGCTTCCGATACGACCAGCGGCGCGGAACCGCCGGCGACGACACCGGAGTTCAACGGGCGGGCGATGGCCGACCGGGTGCTGTCGGAGCTCGAAGACCATCGCGGCCGCGTCGTCCTGGTGATCGACGATCTGCATGAGCTGCACGCGCCAGACGCCCTGGACCAGCTCACCTGGCTGCTGACCAGCCTTCCCCCGAACGCGCACGTGGTGCTGGCTACGCGTCGCGATCTGCGGCTGCGGCTGCACCGGCTGCGCCTGGCCGGTGAGCTCGCCGAGATCCGCGTGGAAGATCTGCGCTTCACCAACCGCGAGACACGCGAGCTGCTCGACGCCTCGGGCATCACCTTGTCCGAGGCCAGCGCGGCGCTGCTGCATCAGCGGACGGAAGGATGGGCGGCAGGCCTCCGGCTCGCGGTGATCTCCCTGGCCGATCACCCCGACCCGGAGCAGTTCGTCACGGAGTTCTCCGGCAGCGAGCGCACGGTCGCCGAGTATCTGGTCGCCGAAATGCTCGAACGCCAGCCCGACGATGTCCAGCAACTGCTGTTGCGCACCGCACTGCTCGACCGGGTCAACGGTGAACTGGCCGGCCTGCTGACCGGCCGCCCGGGCTCGGAACGGATCCTGCTGGCACAGGAAGACGCGAACGCGTTTGTCGTGTCGCTCGATCCCGAGCGGACGTGGTTCCGGTACCACCATCTGTTCGCGGATCTGCTCCGGCTCGAGCTACGCCGGAGGCTGCCCGACCAAGTGCCGACACTGCACCGGAAGGCCGCCGAGTGGTTCGCCCGGCACGGCCAGGCGGCCGACGCCATCCGGCACACCCAGGCGGCGGGCGACTGGCATGATGCGGCCCGGCTGCTCGCCGACCATTCGTTCAGCCTGACCATGGACGGGCAGCAGCAGACCGTCCGGGCGCTGCTACAGGCCTTCCCGTCGGGCGCCGACTACCCTGAGCTGGCCCTGATACGCGCAGGGCGTAACCTTGCCCAGGGACGCCTGGACGAGGCGGCCGCCCACCTGGCGGTGGCCGAGGCGTACGCGGAGACGACGCCGCCGGATCGCCAGCGCCGCCTCCGGGTAGCGATCGCGTCGCTGAAGCTGGCGCTGGCCGCGCGGCGCGGTCACCTGGCCGACGTTACCGAACAGGCCAGATTCCTTGACTCCCCGGTAACCGGGCAGTCCGATGAGGACATCGCGCTCAGCAACGACCTGCGAGCCGTGGCGCTGATGACCCTGGGGACCGTCGAGGCGTCCCTGGGGCTGGCCGACGCCGAACGCCACCTCCGGGAGGGCACCGTCCTGGCCCGGAAGATCGGCCGGCCCTACCTCGAAGTCAGATGCCTCGCGCAGCTCGGTCCCGCGTCGAAGATCCGACCGTTCGCCATGACCCGCAGGCGCTGCCGCGAGGCGATAGCGCTCGCCGAGCGATACGGCTGGGGCGCGGAGTGGTATATGGCGCCCGCGCTGATAACGCTCGCCGGGACGATGGTGTGGACGGGTGAGTTTGACGAGGCCGGGCGGTGGCTGCAGCGCACCCTGCGGGCCCTGCAGGCAGACACCGGGGCTGACATCAGGCTGCTGGTGCACATAGTGGGCGGCATGCTGCAGGCCTGCCGTGGCTGCCACGGTGAGGCGCTGCCGGAGTTCAGCGAGGCCGAATACCTGGGATCGCAGCTAGCGGACTCGCACGCGCTGGCGAACCAGGTGACCGGCTGGATGCTGGCCACCCAAGCCCGCCTCGGGATGACCGGCGAAGCCCGCGCGGTGCTCGCGGCGCTCGATGATGAGCGGGCCAGCTCGGGTGAGATCCGTAATGCCTGCGCGGTGATCTGCCTCGCGGAAGGCGATCCAGCCGGAGCCCTCGGCGCGGTGCGGGATGTGCTGGACGGTCCGGCCCCGGTGATCGGGTACGTCACGGTCGTCGAGGCTCAGCTGCTGGCCGGCCTCGCCTATCGTGAGCTCGGTGACCTGCGTGCGGGCAACCAGGCGGCTGAACAAGCGCTGGCCCTGGCGGAGTCTGACCGGCTGGTCCTGCCGTTCGCGATGACGGGCTCCCGCGAGCTGCTTGAGGCGTTGCCGCGGCACGGGACAGCGCACGCCGCCCTGCTCGCCGACATCCTCGACGTCTTGCACGGCTCAGCCCCGGCGGCCGAAGATCGGCCTCCACCACCGGACGCGGAAGAGCTCAGCCCGGGCGAGCTAAGGGTGCTGCGATATCTCCCGACGAATTTGTCGCGGCCTGAGATCGCAGGCGAGTTGTCTGTCTCGCGGAACACCGTCGGCACGCACATCCGCAGGATCTACGCCAAGCTCGGTGTCCGTGACCGGTCCTCGGCGGTACAGCGCGCGCGGGAACTGCGGTTGCTGGGCGGCCGGCCGCACGCGCTTGCCCGACGGTCACCTGATCGCGGTGATGCGTAGTCACCTGCCAGCCCGTGACCATGGCCTCATGGACCCGGCATCCGCGAGGTACACGATCCGGATCAACGGCCACCTCGGCGCTACCGTCCTGTCAGCCTTCCCGGCGCTGGTGTCGCGGCGGCATGGCGCGCACACCTTGCTCACGGGCGTGCTGGACCGGTCCGCGCTGTACGGCGTCCTGACCGAGATCGAGGCGCTCGGCCTGGACCTCCTCGAGCTCCGCCAGCTCGCACCGCAACGCAAATCACCAGAATCCGGCGACAGCCACTCACCTTGAAGCCCGCTAACTGGAGCCTGTAAACTCAGATGTGTAAACATTTTTGAATTATTGTATTGAGCTGCTATTTCAGACGACCCGGGTAGGCGCTGTCGAGCTCATTCAGCGCCTCCCGCCAGCCCATGACACGCTGGCCCTCGACGAGGCGGGCGGGCTGGTCGGAACGCTTGCCGGTCTGGGCCCGGCGGGCCTGGCGTTCGCGGGCGCGCTTGTCCTCGATGTTGATGATGGCCAGCCACAGCAGCTTGCATCAGGCCTCGCCCGCACCGACGGCGCCATCGACACGCTGGAGCGGAACCTGTAGACAGACCTTGCGTCCCAGCGTATGAACCCCTGAACCGCATGGAGATGCCGGCTTCACGCGCCGCATCATTGAATGCACTATGCAGTCAATGATGATAATATGCATTCATGACCGCACTCACCATCCGAGACGTGTCCGATGATGCCGTACACACGATGAAGATTCGCGCGGCTCAGGCCGGCCAGTCTTTGCAGGCTTACCTCCGCAGCTTGATTGAGCGCGAGGCTGCCAGACCCACTGTGGCGGAGGCTGTAGAGCAGGCCCGCAAGCAGGCGACCGCCGACATCAGCACCACCGACATCCTCGCCGCAATCGACGAGGGACGAACCGGACGTTGATTGTCATCGACTGCTCGGCCATGGTCGAACTGCTGGCAGCGAAGACGCATACGGGAGATGCCGTCGCTCGCCGGGTGACGTCAGCGCAGACCCTGTATGCGCCATACGTGCTCGACGGAGAAGTCGTCTCAGCGCTTCTCGGGCTCATGCGCGGACAGAAAATCTCGGAACGAGAAGCCGACGCCGCGCTCTCCAGCTACCGCGCGTTCCCCGTCGAACGGCAGGACGTGCTGCCCTTGTGGCCTCGCCTGAAGAGCCTTCATGCCAACCTGTCCGCCTACGACGCTCAGTATGTCGCCTTGGCCGAAGCCCTTCACGTCCCCTTGGTCACCGCCGACGCACGGGTCAAACGCAGCGGTGCAGCACGATGCGAGGTCGAAGTCTTCGACGTACACACCTGAACGGCGAAGTTCGCGGGCGGCCGCGTGGCTGGTGGGGCGGGTGGGGCTCGAACCCACGACCGGCGGATTATGAGAAGCACGACTCCGTGCATCATGCGCGCTAGCTGCACGGCTACCACGGAGCCGTGCCGCCGATGGCCCCGAGGGCACTGGTTGCACAGATGGCTCGGTCCACGAACCGGTCCACGGCCGCGGCGCCCGATCCCTTAATCCTGCTACTGTGCGTAACATCGTTAGCAGCGCCCGGCCTATGTCAGGAGCTGAGGCCCAGCCCGAGACATAGCTAACCGTGGGGTCTCGGCACGCCCGCGCCGTCCGGACGGCCGGGTTGACGGCGCAGCAAGCTAGCATCGTGGCATGAGCGCGCAGCCTTCAGAGCACGACAGCCACGACGTCATCCGTCTCGGTGGCGAAACGGCTGTCGTGGTTCCGGTGCACGAATACCACACACTGAAGGCCCTGCGGGACCGCGCATCCGCCGAGCAGGTCGAGGAAGCCGAGATCGACGCCGCCATCGCCGAGCACGAGGCGTGGAAGGCGGCCGGGCGGCCGGGCCTGAAGTCGCACGACGAGTTCATGGGTGAGGTGTTCGGCGGCTCCCGGTGAGGATCATCTGGTCAGAGATCGCGCAGGCGACCTTTGTCCGCTTCATGGCCGACCAGGCCGGGATGATGGCCGTCAACCGCGCCGTGGAAGCCTTAGCTGACGATCCGGCGCCTCTGGGCGCGTTCGTCCGCGGCGCCTACCGTAGGCTGCGCGTCGGTCCTTACCGGGTGCTGTACGAGGTCGAAGGGAACCTGATCACCATCGTGCGGATAGACCGGGTATAAGTTCCCGCCCACCGATCCGAGCAGCTGATAGAGGGCCTCCGGTACTGCACTAGCACGTCCACCGGAGAGTTCGCTGGTCCTGGGAGAGCGCTGCGACATCCAGCCGCTGACCGGCTTCGCTCATGCCCTGATTTGTCAGAGGGTCGCGTTACCGTCATTCTCTGTGCTCGCCCACGGCGGCATGTGAGGAGCGGACGATGAAGGAACTGGTCTTGCCGGTGCCGAAGATGGTGTCGGCAACCTATGTAGTCCCGGTACCCACGCCAATGGGCACGGCCGAAGCAAGGCAGCAGGCCAGCACGGCGGTCGAAACGAGGCTGACCGGGCCGCTGCGGACGCTAACGGCGAAGTGGCTCGCCAAAGGGGAGGTGAAGGTCGGGGTCGAAGCAGCCGGTCCGCCGCCATCCGGGTTGCTGGACAGGCAGCTGTTCGGCACTCCGGAACAGCGGGTCTTCCTCGCCCGTGCACGCGCGTTCGTCCGGTTCAGTGCCACGCAGCGAGCATCGCTGATCGGCATGCAGGAATGGAAGGCGCGCGGCCCGGCCGCGGCACTCGCTGCCGAGCTCGGCGCACCCGTGCTGGACCCGCAGGCGCTCCAGGTTCTGACCGCCGAGGACGCGTTGGCCGCCTTGCCCGACACGACGCTGACTATTCCGGCCAGCATCAGTGGTGACGTAACTATCGGCCTCACGTTCAAATCCTGGGTGCGCGTACACGACGTCGGCTGTCAGGGCATGATCGCGGTCATGACCGACGGCATGCGCCGCTTCGGGCTGCCCGAGCTCAGGCTGGGCCCCGCATCGCCGGAGCTGCGGGAGGAGCTAACCACGCTACTGAACGGGGTGGCCTTCCGGATCTGGTCCGACCTGATCGCACGCGCGCAAGATACCCCGAAGGCTACCGGCTTGCTCCATCTTCCGCGCTTCCTGCGGGTACCCGCCGAGATGGACATTCACCGCCGGGACCTGGACCGGGCAAACGGCGTCCCGAACCGGGGCGGCATGTTCGCCCTCATCGGGCTGCAGTTCGATCCGGTGCAAGGTGAAGACTCCGGGGGCTGGTTGACCGTATGCCCGCCCACTTGCTGGGACACGAGCTGGGAGGACTTCATCGCCGATACATGCCACGCGATGTTCGGCTTCGAGAAGCCGCGCTGGCACTACATCCCGGAGTTCGGCGCTCTCCTGGACGCTTTGGCCAAAGCGGCGCAGACCCTGCCGGAAGCCCGGTCCCGGTTCCTAAGCGGCGACCTGCCGCCCGGCGGTCGGCTCATGGTCCGGTACGACGCAGCAGACGCCGACGAACTCCGGTGGGCCAAGGTCGAATCCTGGGAGGACGCTGGACACGCGGTCATCCGCGACACCGGGCGGGAACTCGCACCCGGAGTGCGGCCCGGCCCCCTGGTAGCGATCGAGACCAGGTTCATCGCTGACTGGGGCATCTGGGTGGATGGCAGCGGCGTCGTCGAGGGCGCCGGCACCGAAGGCGCCGGCCACCATCTCGCGTAGTCCGTCCACACCGGGACGCCTGGCCGCGGTGGTCAGTCACACAAGAGCTGACACGAGGAGTCGGTTTCCAGCTGCCATGCTGTGGGCTGGCTGGCGAGACCAAGGAAGTCGGACCGTACAGTCGGCCCTCGGCAACCAAGATTTTCAAACCTCTATTCAGGTTCTGTTAGGTGGGGCGGATGGGGCTCGAACCCACGACCGGCGGATTATGAGAACTACGGCCCCACGCACCGAGCGTGCTAGCTGCACAGATGAGACGGATCATCACACTGACGGCACTCGTTGCTCTGGGATTATCCGGCGCGCCGGTCCACGAACCGATCCACGGCCGCAGCGTCCGATTCCCTTGTCCTGCTACTGTACGTAACATCGCCCAGCAGTGTCCGGCCTGCATCCGCGCGAGCGAGCTCGGCGGTCACGGAGCCGACAGTTTTACAGACCGTTGCCGTCGTCTTGGGAAATGTAATGACCTGCGTGTTGGCTGCGGGTGAGTTAGTGGTGGAGATGGCTGTCCCCACGATGGCTTTTCCCATCTGCCGCGATCTTAACGGGCCTGCGCTGCTCGAGTAGCCAGACTCCGCCTCGAGGCCTGGCACGCTTTAATCTGTTACTGGACGTGAGAGGAGGCAGGCTGGGATGACTGCTGAGCACCCACAGGGTGACGAGCCGTTGATTCCCATGCCCGCCCTGTCGCTCACCGCTCTGCGGCAGGCGGTCGCCGAGGTCGCGCCGTCCCGGCTGCCGGAGTTCTTCCAGGAAATCCAGGACGCCTTCACTCAGGCTGGCGACGAGGACAGTGTCTTCCCGATCCGCCACTTCTACCAGCGCTGGGGCGCGGCTATCGCCATCGAGCGGCGGCCCTCGGTCGCCGCCCGGCTCCACGCCGCCGAACGGGCCCTCGCCGACCCTGACCCCGCTGTGCGGGATCAGGCCGTCCGGGAAGCCGCCGAGATCGTCCAGGCGGCCTACCGCGAGGTCGCGGGTGGCTGAGTGGCACCGGGAACTCGTCACCGATGACCTGCTCGACGGGTTGCCACCTGCCGCGCTGGCAGCGGTCTGTCAGGTAGCCGGGGAACTGACCGTCCGCGAATCGATGATCTTCCTCGACGGGCGGGAGTTCACTGGCAAGCCGCCGGGGCTGCGCACCGTCCAGCGAGGCCCGTTAATGCTCGTCTACCTGACCGACGTCCGCGGCGAACGCGTGGTCATCCTCCAGGTGAACTGGATCGGCTAACCCATGCAGCCACAGAAGCTCCTCGTCAGCGCCCCTGCCCCTGTGCGGCTGCATGCCATAGTCAGCATCGGCAGCTGGAGGTTCCTGTTCGCGGTTTTGCCTTGTTGTCCGGCGGCTCGCCAGCGGGAGCCAGCTACGTGTTAAGCAGCTGGCGGATCTGGGCGAGGTAACTGGAGATGCTCTCCTTCTGCTTGGTCAGCTCGCCGAGCTCGCTCTGGGCTGCGGCTTGAAGCCGCTTGATCTCGTTCTCGGTGTCGGTCAGGAGCTGGTCGGCCTGCGCGCTGGCCTGGGCGATGAACTGCTCGGCGTCCTTCTTGGCGTCGGAAACGAGCTGCTGGGAGTGCTGGTCTGCCTCGCGCAAGATCTGCTCCGCCTGCGCGTTGGCCGTGGCGGCCTGCTGCTCGGCCGGTGCGGCCCGCTGCTCCGCTTCGGTAACCAGCTTCCGGAGGGCTGCTTGCGCTGCCGCCAGGCGTTCTGCCTCCCGGCTTTCGGCTTCTTCGCGGCGGGAGGCAAGCCAGGTCTCCAACTCGACGTCGGCCTGGACCCGCTGAGCCTCGCTTTCGTCCAGGATCCGCTGGGCCTGGCTGCGCATCTGGTCCGCCTGCCGCTTGGGGCTGGCGAGAATCTCATCCCGCTCCCGCTTCGCGGCGGCCTTCAGCTGGGCGACCTCCCGCTCAGTGGTAGTGCGCAGCTTGGCGATGTCCTGCTCGGCCACGGCCCGCTGATCCGCCACCTGGTCGTCGGTCGTGGCGCGGACCTTGGCGACCTCGCGTTCGGTGGTCGAGGTCAGCTCGTCAGCCTCCCGCCGCGCGGTAGCCCTGACCGCGTCCGCTTCCCGCTCGGCGGAAGCGCGCAGGTCGCCGGTTTCCCGCTCGGCACTCGCCCGCAGCTCCGCGGCCTCATTCTCGGCCGCAGCCCGCAGTTCGGCCGCGTCCGCCTTGGCCGCAGCCTGCAACTCCTCGACGGCGGTTCTGGCCTCACCGCGGATCTCAGCGGCCAGCTCCTCGGCAAGCCGCAGCAACTGCTCAATCCGGAGCCCAAGACCCGCCTGGGCCGGGCGCTCGCCCTCCCGCAGCTGGCGCTGCGCGACGGACAGCTCACGCCGCAGCGCCTGCGCCTGATCCCGGTGCTGGCGGGCCCGGTCTTCCAGCCGCTCGATCTGCTCGTCCACCTGATGGCGGTCATAGCCGCGGAGCACCATGTCGAACACCCGGGAGGGAGGCTCCCCGGGGACGTCACCGGCCTGGGCATCAATCCCGGGATCCATGCGCTCCACCCCCCAATCACCCGGCGGGACAGGCGAAACCTCAGCTAATGCCCCAGTATGCGCCCGTCCGGGCGACTTTGCGATGCAGGACCTGTCTCGCGCCGTCATCCTCCAGTTACCGGACTGCCCCCGAGACGGTCTGCCCGGACACGGCCTTACCTGCAGATGCGTGGCAGGGCCGCCCGCTGGGTCACCGCATCTGCGAAGGATTGCCCGGGATGCCGGAAACATGCGTCGTATTGCTCATAACCCAGCGACGACTGGTGACGTCTAGGCTGTGCCTACCTACGTGGCCAGAAAGGGCGCACCCGCAGTTGGAATCCTGCCGACGCCGCATTACGAGGGCGTGCTTCCTCGCTCCGATAGCCTGACGTGCGCAGACACCACGACAGATCGCACCCACGATCGTGCCCAGCAGGTGCCGCCCGGACAGCGCCCACTCGCGGCACTCGGCCAGGACGGGGCAGCGCTGGCACACCTCCAGCGCGGCCTGCTGCTTGGCCCGAGCGGTCGGGAAGTAGTCATACCTGGTCCAGTGCGCCGCCGTCAGCAGGTCCCGGCATGCGGCCCGCTCAGCGGGAGGACGGTAGAGGTAGCGGGCTCAGGATGAGGCGGGAGGACGGAGGTTACTGGCCGCCGTGGCGGCGCAGGAGAGCGGCGACTTCGGGGCTGGGTGGCTTGGGGTCATCGGGTGACAGGGTGATGTCCCGGGCTGAGGCGCCCGCGTCGAGCAGGGCTTGCACGGTGCCGGTCCAGTCGGGGTGGGGGTGGCTGGCGGGTTGTTCTCCGCTGCCGATGGCGGCCCACTCCATCGGGGTGCTGTCCCAGGTGGTGTCGCGGGCCTCGACGCCGGCGCCGCGGTCGAGCAGCAGGCAGACGGCCGGGGGCGCTGCCGGAGTAGGCGGCGGCGTGCAGGGGCGTACCTCCGTCGTCACCGCGGGCGTCAACGGGGAAGCCGAGGTCGAGCAGCAGCGTGATGGCCGCGGTGTTGCCGCTCTCGGCGGCGTGGATCATCGCCGCGGCCTGCTGCGCGGCGGGGATGCGACCGGGCAGCCCGGGGTCGGCGGCCAGCAACCGCTCGACCTTGGCCCGGTCCGCGTCCTGGCAGGCGGCCAGCAGCCGGTCGGTGCCGGTGACGGTGACATCGGCGCCGTGCTGGCGCAGCAGCATGGCGAGCCCGGTCCGGCCCTGGGTGACGGCCAGGACGTAGGGCGAGCGCCCGTCGGGACCGGGGATGTGCGGGTCAGCGCCGTAGCCGAGGAGCAGGCCGGTTAGTTCGGCGGAGCAGCCGGATCGGATGGCGGCATAGATCACCGGTGACAGCGGGTCGGCGTCGTCGGCGTAGCGGTTGGGATCGGCCCCGGCCTCCAGCAGCAGATGTACTCCCTCTGCGTCGTTGAGGCTGATCGGGGCGGCGAGCGCCATCCGGGCAAGCTGGGCGATATCGGCGGCGTGGACCAGGAGCAGCCGCAGGCACTCGTGGTTGTCGTCAGCGAACCCCGCCAGGTACAGATCGTGGTCGCCGGGCACGGCGCCGCGCTCCAGCAGCAGCCTGGTGATGAGCGGGTTGGCCGCACCGGCGACCGCGCAGCGCAGCGGGGTCCAGCCGCCGTGCCCGCCCGCCTCGCCGGTGCGGCCGTTGGGGTCGGCGCCGGCGTCCAGCAGCATCCGGGCCACGGCCAGCAGGCCCTCGGCCCGGGCCGGGTCGAGCCGGTGCCATCGCGAGGCGCCGGCCGCGTGCAGCGGTGCCCAGCCCGTCCGCGTGTCGGCCTGGGTGGCCAGGCCGGGATCCCGGCCGAGCTCGGTCCGCACGCGGCCGGCGTCGCCCAGGATCACCGCGGTGGCGAAGCTGTAACGGGCGAGCTCGGGGGTGGCCGCCAGCATCCGGGCCGCCCGGCCCGTGCCGTCACGGATGCTGGCCTCGCAGAACGCCTCCGCCTGGCGGGCCAGGCCCGCGGTGCGGGCGGCGACCTCGTCCCGGAGTCGGGTCCAGCTCGCGAAGCCGTACTCGCGGGCCACCGCCAGCTGCGCGTTAGCCAAGGTCAGGACGTCCGACACCGCCCGGATGCGGCCAGCCGCCTTAGTGTCGCCCGCCTGGGCGGCGCGCAGCAGGTCCCGGGCCTGGCGGCGCAGGTGGTCGAGGCTGGGCCTGGCCGGAAGATCCGCCATGACGTCTCCTTCACCGGCCCGCGATCCGCGCGGCAGGCCGGGCAAGGGAGATCGCCGTGAGCTGCTTACTGAACCCAGAGGTGGACTATGTCCTGCCCGCGGACCCGGAGGCACCCTCTCGCACCCGCAGCCACGGTAATCAACGCGGCGCGCTCCTGTCTAGCGATGGCCGCGGAGGTCGTCCAGGAAGCTCCGGGCGGCGGAGACGGCGTCGGTGCCGCGGCGGAAGGCCTCCGCGGCGGTGCGGGCCGCGGTCCCGGTCAGGCCGGGCCAGACCGCGGTGACATCGACCATCGGGTTGCCGGATTCCTCCAGGACGCGGGTGCCGGGCGGGATGCGCGGACGGAATCCGGCCGGGTCCGCGGTACCGCCGGGCTCCGCGCTGACGTCGTCCAGTTCCCACCAGGTCGCGGGGGCGGGGGCGTCGCCGTCGTACGCGATCAGCCGGAGCAGGCAGCCAGTCTCCGCGTCCACGATCGCGTCGGCCGGGTAGAAACTCGATGGTCCCCCGGGCCGCGCACCGTCGCCGCGGGTCACCCGCAGGTGGTAACCGCGGCGGCCGTGGTAGGTGATCTCCGCGCCGCCGGACAGCCGCTCGCCGAGCAGCCAGGACGAACCGACCATGCTCGCAAACTCGCCCGTCATCGGCCTGGCCGGCCCCACCAGGGTCACGTTCTCGCGGACCTGCCAGTGCTGCTCTCCGTCGCAGGCGATCACGATCGGTTCTGGCCGGCCTTGCCAGGACGAGTAATCGAGGTAGTACAGGTCGGGGCCCCCGACACGTAGCCGGCCGGCCGTCAGGGTTACCGTTCCTTTCTGGGCCATCGCATCGTAGAGATAGCCGACGCCGCCGAGTCCCGCCGCGCGGGCCGGGGCGGCCACCTGGGCCAGCGATGGCGCCGTGTCGGTCCACCGCCGCACCGCGGCGTCGCGGACCTGGGGTTCGTCACCGTCGTACAGGCCACTGCGGTAGAGCAGGCCGAGCAGGTCGTCGGAGGGCAGTGGCCCGTCTCCGGGATCGAGCGGGCCCGGTTCCGGACGCGGCATCGCGGCCTCGAGGCCGCCCTCGGCGGCCGGGCGGTGGCCGGGCAGGTGCGGTGCCAGCCGGACCCAGGCTCCGAGGCTACCCGCCGCCAGGCTGACGGCGTTCTTCACCACCTCCCAGCCGAGCCCGCTCGGTTCTGACCCCTCCTGGTCATCCGGGCTGGGGCGGCTGCCCGCAGGCGGCGCGAACCGGACCGGGTCGTCCGCTTCCGGCGGGCTCATTGTCACGGTTGTCAGCTCGGTGAGGGTGAGCACCTGGCCCTCGAACGTCTCCTCGCGGCGGAGCAGGATGCCGGTCTCGGCGTCCACGATCAGCTCGACGCGGTCGCAGGCGCGGGGGCGCAGGCTCGTCCCTGACCCGACGGCGCCGTGCCGCGGCCTGGCCGTCACAGCGATCGCGTCGCGGCCGCAGGCGGTGACCGGCCCGCCCACGTCCAGGGTGAACCCGGCGAGCAGGCCGGCCGAGCCGAACAGGGCCGGAACCGGCAGCCCCGGGCCGCCCTCGAAGTCGCGCGGCGGAAGCGGCGCCGGGGCCGGCGGCCGGAGCGTCCAGCCCTGCTCGCCGTCAGATCCGTCGGCCTGGCCGCCGGGCTCGCCCTCGTACTCCAGGCGGT
>Ga0207665_10001653_pt1 | contig 14998 bp, 12 predicted proteins | sample LARL112metaG_FD_184351 | JGI IMG/M metagenome (GOLD analysis project Ga0207665, IMG submission 184351) | Corn, switchgrass and miscanthus rhizosphere microbial communities from Kellogg Biological Station, Michigan, USA - LAR L11-2 metaG... | ecosystem: Host-associated > Plants > Roots >...
GGGTCGGCTCACGTCGGGCCGGTACCACCGCAGCCACAGCCAGGCACACCGCGCAAGACGCGGCCAGGTGCACTGGCGCCCGCGCTTGGTTGCCTCTAGGCGGCGTGCGGCCCATCCTGAGGCGGCTCTTGCCGCCTACCGCATGGCTCTTCCGTGTGCGGGTCCAGGGCTTCCCGGGCCTGTGAGGAGCGCTTGAAAGCCGGGCCGAGCCACAGCCCCACTACTAGCGAGACACCTAACCAGGCGGCAAAGCCGATCGGCACCCTCCACCATGCGTTCACGTCCGTCTCTCCCCGGTGGACGGCACTTCGCCGACCGCTGCCCCAGCGGATCAACCCACCTGTACCCGCTGGCATGCAGGCCAGTTGCAGAACATGCGGGATTCCTGTGGAGAATCCCTGCCAGCGCTCGGGGCAGTTCCGTCACTCGCACGGTTCATGCCGCGGCCGGTGCCACACCGGTCAGCAGCGCCGCCGCCCGCGCAAGACGCGGCCAGGTGCCTGGCTCCCACGCTTAGATGCCCTCAGGCGGGCGTAATCCATCGTGTGCGGCTTTAGGCACCGACATGGTGTTCCCCGTATGCCCGCCCGTCCAGGACTTCCCGGGCTGTTGAGCAGCGCCGTACAACCGAGGCGAGCAACCGGCCCACAGCTAACGAAACACCGAACCAGCCGGCAAGGCCGATCGGCACCCACCACCACGTGTTCATCTCCATCTCCTGGCGGCACATCACAGCTGGCCGCTTACCCTCCGCTCACGGTCCACTTCCGCCGCCCGCCGCACGGCCATTGACGCGTGCCGTACAGCGGGCCCGGCACGCCCGGTCCCCAACCCAGCAGAGCTTGGCGCTCCTATGTGTCAGGGCCCTTGCGCCGTTGCGAATCCGGGACGAAGTGCAGGTAAATTCCGTCGGCGTTGACTGCTGAACCCCGCTGCCACCGGAATCCGATGTAAACCAGGAAGAACCCCCGCACGTCCCGTAATACCCGCAGATCGTGGGGAGCCCCGCTGATAGCGGGCATTGCGGGCTCCCAACAATCATGCGGGAAGATTCGGAAGCCCCGTGGCAGGCGGACCATGCACGAGAAGCTGCAAATGCGCACCAGCCACCGTACGCGGGCGAAGCGCTGGGGTCTCGCGCTGCTGTGGGCGACCGGGATCTTAGTGCTGGCCCTGGCGACTGCAGTCATTTTTGTCGCCATCTACCGCATTGAGGGTGTCTGATTGTCGCGGATCTGCCGCGGCCGGTACCACACCGACTGGCAGCCCCTTCACGTTGCAGTACACCGCCAGGTGGGCCGCAGGGCCGCCGCCCCTGGATAGCGCGTGCGCGGCGCAGGCGGAGCCGTACGCACCCGGCCAGAAGAGCGGGTGCTGGCCGGGTGCGCCTCTGCCGCGGCCCGCCAGACCACCGGCAGGGTGGCGGCCCGCGGCAGAGTCCGAGCCCCCACCGTGGCACCAACGTGCCGCATCCCGGTAGCTGAAAATTGACAGTCCGGCAAACCCACGGCTAACTACTTGTAAATCCCGTGCCAGGCAGTAACGCTCGCTGCGTGGGTCACTCACCACAGCCAGACAGCGCCGCCTATCACAAGCCGCGCCACGCGGAGGCCGCCAGCCGCGATGACGCCGTGCGCGAGGCCGCACGGCCGGGCTGAGCATCGTCCGCATCCAGAAGATCACCGGCCTGGCGGTGACTACCATCATGCAGATCTTGAACAAGCCACCCTGCCACCGGCACCACCCCTAAGGCCCAGGTTAAGGACCGGGCAAGCCCGCACGTGCCGGGTTGAGGGCGGTTGCGTCAGATCAATTCCCGGGGGGGTTGAGGCAGGGCCGGGCGCGCCGCCCGGGGACACCGCCCCCGGTTCATACAGAATTCTCCTAGGGTCATGCCGCGGCCGGTACCACACCGACCGGCAGTCAGGCGCCGCGGTTTGCATTCGTTTACGGGCTCATGGTCGTGGTAGCGGCGAACGTGGGCGCCGCCGTCCGGGGCTGGCCGTGTGGGCCAGTGCCTGCGTCGCATGGCGGTGGCGCAGCAGGCGGCTGACGCGGCCCGCGACCGCTTCCCGTCCCCACCTCAGGTGGTGCGGGCCGCTCAGCCGCTCCCAGCCGCGGCCCGCGATCGGGCAAGCGAAGCGAGCCCGTCAACTGTTACACACCGCGCTCGTGGTGGAGGCTGGTGCCAGGTCGACCGGCAGCGCTGCGCCGACCGGATTCGTATATTTGCACTTGATCGCCGTCGTGGTTATAGCAGGCACAGATGCCACCCGGCTGGCGGCCCTGCTCATATGGCGGTGGCACCGCGGCATAAAGGCGCGGCCCGCGCTACATCACCGCTCCACGGAGCCGTGACCCCGCCCACGGAGTAGCACGCGCCGCTCACCCGCCCCAAGCCGCGGGCCGCAATCCGAGCGGTTGACCATTTCACGGCATAGCCCCGGACGACATTGCGGCCATCGTCGCGGCTGGCACACGGGCCAGTCCAGCGAGCGGCTGAGGGCGGGCCTGGGGCCGGTGCGGGGGCTACCGATCCCAGATCACATAGGACTTTGACGTTACTCCCGCCTACGCTGGCGGTTTCTTCCGTTTGCCTGGGCTTTGCCTGGTATTCACCTCGGAGGAGCGTTGAGGTGGTGGAGTCTGATCACACGCCTGACCCGGTAAGGTCCGCGGCTCGTGCCGTGGCCGGTACCACACCAACCGGGAGAACACGCCGGTCGCGCGCGGACCGCAGCTGGCGAGCCAGTAGCCTGGCGCACCTATGGGGGAAAGGCTTTCGGGCAAGCATTGAAAGGCCCTGGGCGGTCAGCCACACAACCGCTGCTGCCGGGCACCGGCAGTCCCCTGGCCATGGCGATCGTGGTTGCCTGCGTGCTGGTGACGGCGGTGCAGCCTGTGTGGCTCAGGCACGGGATGGAGACCGGCTGGCTGAACGAGGCGATCGACGCCGAAGTTCAGGCCAGCCTCGCCAGGCATCCCCTTTCGCTAGCTGTGCTGGTCTCGCCCGGCGAGCCGGTGCCGGCCACCGCGATGGCCGCGGCCCTAGCGCTGGTGTGTGTCTTGCGACGGTACTATCGCGGGGCCGTACTGGTAGCCATCTCTGTGCCGCTTGCCGCCGCCCTGACCGAACTCGTGCTCAAGCCCCTCATCGGCTGGACTCCCTGGGGTAACCCCTTCCTCAGCGGACACGTCACGACTATGGCCGCCTTAGCCACTGCCCTGACAGTGCTGCCCGCCAGCACGCCCGCCAGGGTGCCCCCCTCCTGCGCCCGGGGTCGCGCAAGCCGGATCCTCACCGAGTTGAACCCCTATGTCCCTGACCTGCGGCTTTACCGGAGGTTCGACCGAGCCCCATGGCGTTTCTGCTGGTCAGAGCATGATCATCCGTGTCCGAGGGGTGAGTCGCCGCTTGCGTGCATACCTGCCATCACCGCTGAGCTGGTTCTTGGCGGCTCTCGGTGAGCGTCATGCCAGCCAGGTGAATACGAGAAGTCCTGATCCCGCCTGGCAGTACGTCGCCTTGTCAGGACATTGCCCGGTAGATCTCCCGACGGTGGCCCACCCCCACGACGAGGATGACGAGCCGCTCGTCCATGATCTGGTAGATGACCCGGTAATCGCGCGGTCGGCCTCCCTGGCGAAATACCGGTCGATCGCGTCCTCGAGGGCGTTGAAGTCCTCGATGGGCACGACGGCGGCCACGGGCTGGCCGTTGCGTGTGATGGTGGTGGGAGTTCCACCTGCGCTCGCGTAATGAGGTCGGCGAAGTGCGCGCGGGCATCCGGCACGCACTGGGCGCCGCACGGCGGCTACTGCTGCCTCTGGGCTGGTGCATCGGGCGTGCAGGGACGCAGGTGCTTTAGGGCAGGGCAATGGGGTTGGCGGTGGCGGCTTGGCCGAGCAGCCGCAGGCGATAGCGGTTTTCGATGCCGGCGAGCACCGAGTAATGGCTGTACCGCTTCCCGTCGTGCCCTGGTGGCACCAACGGGCCGGTGAGCAGGCTGGCGATCCGCTGGCCGCCAGTGGTGCTGTTCGCATTGGCTTCGACGCCTTCGTCCCAGGTGATCAGGACGTCCGCTCCAGCCGCGGTCCAGGCCGTGACATGCGCGGCGAGCCAAGAGTCGCTGCGCCGCTTCAGGGCGGCGGTGCCGATAATGCAGTGCTTGTAGCCGAATCTCGCCGCGGTCCGGGGGAAGACGCCGTGGAAGTTGTCACATTCATTGGGGGTGACGAAGGACACCGCGGGCAGCGCCGAGGTGCGCAGCTCCGAGAGCGGTACCACCCTGAGGCACTTCTTGATGCTGGCGTACACCCTGGCGTAGATAACGCCCGGATTGTGGTGGATGACGTACAGGCCGTTGGTCCCCGCCGGGTCTTCATATCTGTGCTGGGTGTCGCACGCTATCGGCATGGCGTCCTGGAACACGTCCCAGCTGATGCCCGCGGCGGTGAGTTGGTCCCACAGCGAGGTGGCGTGGATCTGCCCTGCCTCCACCGTGTCGGTGTCTTGGCCGTGTATACCGCCGGAGGTGATAGCCACGTAGTTAGGCAGGGACGGGTGGGTGACTGCGTACATCCGGGTGTAGATGGTGACCGGACCCGTGCCGTTTTTCCCTTCCTCCCACAACTTATTGAAAAAGGGCATAGAGGCATCGCCGACAGCATCGGAATAGCTCTCGTTTTCGAGCATCACCATGATCAGCGGGGGCCTGGCGTGGCTGGCCGGGGTGGTCTTGGCCTGGCTGCCCGCGGCGGGCGGCCCACTTGGAGGCGAGGGCTGACAGGCGGTCAGGGCCGCAGCCAGCATGGCGGTCACCAGCGCGGCTATGTGCCTGAAGTGGCACCCCCTGATTTGGGGGCAGCCCCCGCCTGGCCCGTCCCGGGGTAGCCACGCACAAGAACGAACGCTCACCTGAAGGGGGGGATTTTCTCCTGACCTCATACGCCGCCGCCGCTTCTAGCCGAGCCGGCGACTGCTGGGGTCCTCGATCACCTAGGTCACCATAGTGCAGCACGTTGCAGACGGCCAGACCCTGGTTATTGGCTGTCTCGGTTTGCCGGGGCCTTGACCGTTCCGTCCTGGCCGCCGGTGGTGGCGAATCGCTGGCCGGGCGGGAAGTGAGGGGCTATTGCGAGGGCTACGCCGGCGGCGCGGCCAGCTGCGGCGAGGGGTGAGCGGCGGTGACCGTCAACCTCGCCCTGGCCGTCCTAGCCGTCATCGCCCTCCGTATCGCGTTCCTGTACTGGCGTCCGTTCGGCCCCTGCCCCAAATGCAAGGGCACCGGGCACATCCAGCGCGGCCGCCACCGCCCCGTCTGCCCTCGCTGCCGGGGGCTCAAGCGCGCCCAACGCCGCGGCTCCCGCGCCATCCATCGCGCCGCCCGGCGCATCAGTCAAGGGCAGCGGACAGCCGCCCGCTACCAGCAGGAGGCCAGCCATGGGAATCCCTGACGGCGCCCACACCCACGGCGGCGGCAGCGGCCCCGGGGAGCTGGTCGGGATCCTGCTCGCCGTGGCGCTGCTCGGCCCGGCGGTCGCCGCCGCGGTCGCCGAACTGCTCCACTTGCTGGTGATCGTGATCATGGTCCTGGCCGCGCTCAGGGCGGCCGGCCTGGCGGGCTTGCTCGTGTTGCGGGCACGGCGCAGGCTGGAAAGTGCGGCCCTCGCCGTGGCCCCGAACCTGGGAGCAGTGTCCCCGCTCCACAGAACAGAGCGTGCCGCTTCGCCGCTGCCGCGGGCGCAGGGACCACCTGTCCCGCCGATCGAATCTGGACGTGAAGTGTCCGGCGGGGTTTCATCTTCACGTCCACGGCGTGAATGCGGAAGACGTCGCCGCCCTCCTCGCCTGGGACCTGCCGCAACCCGATGTAAACCGGCAAGAGCCGCCGCACGTCCCATGACACCCGCGGCTCGTGGGGGACCCCGCGGCCCGGGGGGCGCCGCGGGATCCCCCACGCTCACGCGGGAAGAGTTCCGAGCCGCGTGGCAGGGTGACCATGCACGAGAACCCGCGAAAGCACACCGGCCACCGCATGCGGGCGAAGCGGTGGCGCCTCGCTCTGCTGTATTCGGCCGGGATGCTGCTGCTGGCCTTGGGGGCCGCGGTCATTGTTATCGGCGCCTACCTGGTCGGCGCATCCGGGCGGTAACCGCCGCTCATGCCGGGGCCGGTACCACACCGGCCGACGCCCCCCGGTAGCCGTATTCCCGCGATCGAGCACCCTACCGACCCGCCTGTGAGCGGCGATTTAGGACGCCCATAAGGCCCGGTTAAGGCCCGGCTAAAGCCGCCGCGCCGCCGTGCGGGTGCGAGTAGCTTGCGCTCTGTGCTCGCCCAAGCCGGGGCCGGGCAATTCTCCCCCCATCGCCCGGCCCCGGCGGCGGGCGGCTATCGCCGTGGCCACCATCACCGCCGTTCCCGCGCCAAGCCGGACCCGGGGATCGGCCAGCACGACTGCCAGAGAACGCTGCCAGCTGGCCGAGGGCAGCGGCGGTGCCGGCGCGGCTGTCCCCGCTGCCGGCGCTGGTGAGACGGGTCATGGGTTGAGCTCCACGCCGAGCTTGTGCTTCAGGACGAGCCGCAACTGCTGCGTAGAGCACGGCGACCACCGCGGCGAGCGACGCGATCAGCCCCGCGGTGATCCCGGCGCGCCGGAGGTCCCAGAGCTGGATGGGGACCGCGCGCCGCTTGGGGGCGAGCCGGCGGAACCGGCCGATCAGGTCACGCCCGTCCGCGCGGATCAGGGACCGCAGCTGGGTGGGGATGGTGATGCTCCGGCACGCGGCGAACGCCTCGGCCACGTCGTCGGCCGCGAAGACGCGGCACCCCCGCTCCTAGACGTGCTCAGGCGTGCTGGCGAGGGCCAGGGTGAGCATCATGTTGGCCAGGTCCACCGCCTGCCGCCTCGGCGTTGGCCGGACGGCGGCGAACGCGACGTCGATGAGCAGGACCCTCCCGTCCCGCACCAGGAGGTTCGACGGCTTGATATCGCGGTGCGCCAGCCCCGCGTCCCACATCCGCCGCACGACGCGCAGCCCACGGTCGATGATGCGGTCTTCCACCTCGATGTTGCGCAGCTCCCGCGCGCCTTCTAAGAACTCAATCACGATCAGGTACTCGCGTTCCGGCGTGATCTCCACGAACCCGTGCGGGTCCGGGGTGGGCAGGCCGGCGTCGCGCATCAGGCGCAGCAGGTGGTCTTCGTATTCGACCAGCCACCGCACGGTCGAGAACGGCTTCTCGTCTTCCAGCCGCCCGTAGATAACCGTCCTGGCCAGCCCGGCGAGCCGCCCAAGACGGTCAGTGAGCGGCTCGGCCATGCCAGCATCACCGTCACCCTCGGCGTCTACGGGCACGTGATGCCCGGCGACCAGAAGCGCGTCGCCAGCCGGTTCGCCGCGCTGATCGGTGAGGAGTGAGCAGGGTGTCAGGTAGCACTGGAGTTGCACGAGCCCTGGATGATCTAGGTTTCAGGCCGCTGACCTGCATAAACACGGTGTCCGAGGGGGGACTCGAACCGCTCGCCTATATCCTCCACTCCTCCGCTGACACCTGGTTGGATCTGCCGACTCAGGCAGTCGAACCGTGATGGCCGGGGGTTGGGCCACGCCAGTTTTTCAGCGCTGGTCGCGCAGACGTGGATCGACTGTTGCTCGGGGTTGCGCAGCCGTTTATGTGGGCAGGCGGGGCTGCCTGCTGGGATAGAGCTCCTTCCCTGCGTGGCCGCTGTCGCGGCTGGCGCTTGCCGGCGTCGGCTGCTGCGAGTACAAACGGGGCGTGGGGAGGGTCCCGTCTCGTGGAGCCAGCGGTATTGCGCAGCTGGAGTTGCGCCTTGCCGGCGTTTTTGGCGTGGTCCGCGATGGTGCACCGCTGTCTGACGGCGAGCTGGGCAGCCGGAAGGCGCGCACGCTGCTGAAGTTGCTTGCCGTCGAGCGGGCCAGGCTGGTGTCGGTAGACCGGATCGCCGAGGTACTGTGGGCCGCCCACCCGCCCAGGGAGCCGGCGCAGCACGTGGCGACGCTGGTGAGCAGGCTGCGCCGGGTGCTCGGCTCGGATGCGATCCGCGGCGGCCGTCCGGGCTACCAGTTGGCTGGCGGCCCGGGCGTCGTGGTCGATCTGGACGAGGCAGCCAGACTGACGAGCCACGCGGAACGGGAGCTTGCTGTGGCACCCGCGCTCGCCTGCACATCGGCCGGGCGCGCAGTCGAGCTGATGGCGCCGAGCACCGCGCTGGCCGAGGAACCGGACGCCGCGTGGGCGGAGCCGGCCAGGCAGGAACTGCGCGGGCTGCTGCGCCGGGCCCGGCACGCCCTGGCCCGGGCCGCGCAGGCGACCGGCGATGCCGGACTAGCGGCCCGCGTCGCTGCGGATGCGACGGCCGATGACCCGTTCGACGAGGGCGCGCACCGGCTTTTCATGTCCGCCTGCGCGGCGGGGGGCGAGCGGGCGAAGGCACTGGAGGCATACGCCCGGCTCCGCAACCGGCTGGCCGAAGAGCTGGGGACCGACCCCGCGCCGGACACCCATGAGCTGTACCTGGCCATCTTGCGCCAGGCGCGGCCCGTTGACCCTGGCCAGCCGGATGGCAGCCTGGCCCAGCCCGCCCGGCGGGCCAGGACCGGACAGCCCGCCCGCGCGCCGGGCACCACCGCGGCATCCCGGGAGCTAGTCGGCCGCGACCGGGAGCTGGCCGAGCTCACCATGACATGGCAGAAGGCTGCAGGCGGTGAGCCGGGAGTCGTCCTGGTCGTAGGCGAGGCCGGGATCGGCAAGACCAGGCTGGCCGAGGCGCTGGCAGCGGAGGCGGCCTCGGCAGGCGCGACAGTCTTGCCGTCCCGCTGTTATGAGACCGAGCGGTCGCTGTTCTTGCAGCCGGTCGTGGAGGCGGTTCTCCCGGCCGTCACCGCGCTGCCCGCGGCGGAATTGCGGCAGTTGCTGGGTGACGACGCACCGCCCTTCGCCGCGCTGGTGCCGGAGGCGGTGGCGCTGCTGGGGCCGATGCCGCCCGAACGGGTGGCGGTCGACATGCAGCGCCGGCGGGCGTTCCACAGTGTGCTGGCATTCCTGCGTGAGCTGGCGGCACGCAACGCGGTGCTGCTGATGCTGGACGACCTCCAGTATGCCGGCCAGTCGACCGTCGAATTCGTGCACTACCTGGGCAGGCACGCGGGCAGGGCCCGGCTGCTGGTAATCGCCACGGTCCGGGCTGAGAACGATGCGGAGGTCGGGGCGGCGCTCGCCGCCGTGGCCAGCCGCGTCGATCTCGGGCCGCTCGGGGCAGATGCCGTCGGGCAGCTTGCCCGCCAGGCTGGCCAGGCCGCTCTGGCCGATCGCATCCTGCGGCAGACCCGTGGGCACTCATTGTTCGTGGTCGAGGTACTCCAGGCGCTGGCCGACGGCGACAGCGGCCTCCCGGAGTCGCTGCGGGGCGCCGTGCAGGCACGGGCCCGCCGCCTGGGCGCCGAGGCCGAGCAGCTGCTGCGGGCAGCGGCGGTTCTCGGCGCGGCCGTCGATCCCGCCACGGCGGCCGGCATTGCCGGCGTGCCGCCTGCGGATGCCCTGCGGGACTGTGAACTGGCGCTGCAGGCACGGCTGCTGGTGGCCGCCGGGCGCGATTTCGAGTTTGCCAATGACCTGATCCGCGAGGCCTTGTACGTCACCACCCCAGAGCCCACCCGGCTCGCCTACCACCAGCGCGCCGCCGACCTGCTGACCAGCCAGCCGGAATCGCTGGCCCGGCACTCGGCCGCCTGTGGCGACTGGCTGCGGGCAGCGCGGGCGCTGCTGTCTGCCGCCGATATGGCCTTCCGCCGGTTCGCCGTGACCGATTCGGCCGCCCTGGCCACACAGGCGCTGGCGGCTGCAGAACGGGCTGGCGCACCCGAGGTCGCTGCCCGCGCCCATGTCATCCGCGGCCGGGCCCACGAAGGGGCGGCCGCGTTCCCCGCAGCACTGGCCGACTTCTCCGAAGGAGCGGCGGCAGCACGCACGGTGGGCGACCAGCGGCTGGAGATGCTTGCCCTCCGACAGCTCGGCGGAGACGTGCCCGTGGCCCTCGACATGCCGATCGGTTACTGCGAGTCCCATCTCGCTAAGGGCCTGCGCCTCGCAGAGCTGCTGGGCGACCAGGCCGCCGCGGCGGACCTGCTCGCGCGCCTTGCCATCATCGCGACCAACCGGCTGCAATTCGATCGTGCGCTCGACTATGGGCGACGCGCCGCCGCCGCAGGCAGGGCCGCCTCCGATGAGCACGCGCTCGCGGCGGGCCTGGACGGGCTCAAGAACCCCCACGCCTACCTCGGCCACACCGGTGCACTGGCCACGGTGCTCGATGAGCTAGACCCCCTGCTCCGGCGCCAGGGTGATCTGTACCTGCTGCAACATGCCGTCTTCGAGTCGGCATACGTGACGGTGGCGGCCGGTGACTGGGATCGGGCCACTGCCGCCATGGAATCGGCTATCGAGATCAACCGGCGCAGCGGCTGGCCGCAATGGGCCGCGTGGTATCCAGCGCATCAGGGCTGGCTCGCCCGGCTCCGTGGCCGTAACGACGAGGCGGTCTCGCTCGGGCGCCGTGCTCTGGGCCTCAGCGAGGCAAATGACCACCCCTGGGTCAGTGCTCTCGCCTGCGCCACACTCGGCGCCACCCTGCTGGTGGCCGGCAGCCGGGAGGAGGCCATCGAGTTGTTCGAGCGCGGCCACGCGACCGCCGAGAAGGACGGGATGGAGGCCTATCTGCTCCGCTGCCTAGCGCCGCTCGCCGAGGCTACGCAGTCACCGGCTGTCCTCGCCGAGGCCGACCGGCTGCTGGCCGGTGCCAGGCTGCCCGCAGGGGACGCATGGGTGCTTGGGCATGAGGTTTACTTGTCCGTCGCGCGCGCCTGGCTGGCGGCGGCCCAGCCGGAACGGGCCCGCGAGGTACTTGCGCCATTGCTGGCCGCGGTGGAACGGGAGCCGTGGGTGCCCGCGCTCGCGGCGGCCTTGGTCGTGGACGGCGAGGCACTTGGCCGCCTCGGCGACATAGCCCGGGCGCGGGCGGCGCTGGACCGCGGCACCGACCTGGCCAGCGACCACGGCCTGGTGCACGTCCTGCGCGAGGCGCGCGCCGCGATAAGCCTGATCAGATGAGCTCTGCGAGACAGGCGGCGGCCCGCGCGGCCCCGCCGGTCTCCACCGGCCGGTAGCTGACCTGGCGGCCCACCTCCTCGGCTATCGCCTGCGCCAGCGAATCCGGCCCGGTGTCCTGGTAATCCAGGCAGCGTCCCGCGCCATACCTGTCGAGCCGGTGCCGGACGTGGAAGTTCTGCTCGAAGTGGTGCCGCAGCGGCACGTATATGAACGGCCGCTGAGCTGAAGTCAGCTCCATCGTCGTGGTCAGCCCGCCCTGCACCACCGCCACGTCGCACACCGCCAGATGCCGGTACAGGTCATGCACGTAGCCGTACACCTCCAGGCCGTCATGCGCGGGCAGTGTGGCCGGGTCGATCCGCGGCCCGGCCACCACGATCATCCTTAGCGCAGGCACCAGCTGCTTCGCGGCCGGATAGGCGGCCACGGCGCGGCGCAGCAGGTCGGAGCCGACACCGGAGCCCCCGACCGTCACCATGCAGACCTTCTCATCGGGCTGGTAGCCAAGCTCGGCGCGGATCGCGGCCTCGCCGGCGGCATCAGGCGGATCGTAGCCGGAGATGTAGCCGGCGAACTGGTAGTGCTGCTCGACCCAGTCCCGGATCGGCGGCAGCCCGGCGCCGAAGCTGTCCGGCACCACATCACCGGGATTGCCGACGAACACCGCGCGGTCCCGCAGCCGGGGGAACCGCCCGACCTGCTCGATCATCTCCAGGTTGTAGTCGGCGGTCAGGGCCGCTTCCTGGTCGCCGCCGTCGGGCATCGGCAGGTAGCCGACGAAATCAGTCAGCCAGACATAGGGCGCCCGCTTGAGCTCCGGGTTCTCGTGCAGGAAATAGTCCACATCCCACGCCTCGTCGCCCACCCACAGGTCGTAATGCTCGCTGTCGACCAGGTCGGAGAACACCATGAAGTTGCTGACCAGGATCTCGTCCATCCGCCGCGCCGCCTGGAACACGTGCAGGTCATGTTCGGCGCATTCGCCCTCCAGGTGCCGTGATTCGCTGGCCAGGAACGCTGAGGCCGGATGGATGCGCTCGCCGCGCCGGGCCAGTAGCTCGGTCACCGGATGCTGAGCCAGCCAGTCCACCTGCAGGCCGGGATGCAGCTTGCGCAGCTCGTCGGCGACGGCCAGGTCCCGCCGCGCGTGCCCCAGCCCGATCGGGGATGACAGGTACAGCACGCGGCGGCGGCGGTCCAGCGGCCTGGTCCACCGGCGCGGCGGGGCAGTCCCCGGGCGGAACCAGTTGGTGAAATCCCGGATCACGTGGTTGACGATCACTGGCTCGCGAGCATGTGGGCAATGGCCCGCGCCCTCCACAACGAGCAGGTCGGCCCCCGTCAGCTCGGCGATCCGCTCGCCCCACGACAGCGGCAGGCAGCGGTCCTTATCTCCGTGGATCGCCAGCACCGGGCAGCGGACCCGCCGCAGCAACTGCTCGGTTTCCTCCGTTGACGATGACGCCGGCGGCGCATCCCCATGCGTCAGAATCGTCTCGGGGCTTGTCTCCATCGCCCAGTGGACGCTGTCCTCGCGCTGCTTGGTCGAGTGCGGCTCGCTAAACAGCTCGCTGAAGAAGAACTCGGCATACCCCCGCCAGTCCCGCAGCCAGTAGTGCCGGTTCTCCTTGGCCCAGCCCTCCTCGGTGTCGAGTATCTCGTCGAAGTCATGGACGGCACGATAGGCCGGCAACGGCAACAGTTCCGGCGCCCAGGAGGCGATCGCCACCACGCCGAGGACACGATCGGGGTACAAGGCGGCGGTGAGCAGGGAATACCAGCTACCGCTGCTGATTCCCACGATTACGGCGCGGTCGACGTCACAGGCGTCCATCACCGCGACGGTGTCGGCCGCGAACTCGGTCTCGGCGTACGCCGAGACCGACGTCGGCCGGTCAGAACGGCCGTTGCCCCGCGGGTCGATGGTGATGACCTTGAACTGGCGGGCGAGGTAGGGCACTTGGGCCTTCCAGACCCGGGAGTGAACGATCGGCCAAAGGGGCGCGAACACTACCGCGGGCTCGCCCTCGCCGAACACCTCGTAACCGACCTTGACGCCATCACGGTCTACGAAACCTTCGGCGTCTGGATACCTGGCCCGCATGGTGCCTCCCAGTCCTGGCTGATGCACCAGTTCTAGCGGTCTCCATTGCAATGCCATTGCCACGACGTTGCAACGGATTTGCTGAGCCTGGCTGTGAGCACGCAAGGACCTGGAGCCTTAGGAGGGATCGTCATGGCCATCGACGCCGACAAGCTGCAAGAGTTCCTGGGACGGTTCATCGCCGACCTGGGGGCGACCGTCGCCGCGGGCAGCGTGGTGATCGGGCATCGGCTGGGCCTGTACCAGGCGCTGGCCGCCGGACCCGCCCGCGCTGGTGAGCTGGCCGCCCGCACGAATACCAGCCCCCGTTACCTCGCCGAGTGGCTGGCCGGGCAGGCGGCCGGCGGGTACGTCGAGTACGACCCGGCGACCGGCGCCTACTCGATGACCGAGGAACAAGCGTTCGCGCTGGCCAACCCGGACGGCGATGTCTACATCCCGGGCGCGTTCCTGCTCGCGCTGGGCGCCCTCAAGGCCGAGCAGCGCATCGCCGGCGCGTTCCGCACCGGCACCGGCATGGGCTGGCACGAGCACCACGAGGACGTCTTCCTCGGATGCGAGCAGTTCTTCCGGCCCGGCTACGCCGCCAACCTGGTGCCCTCGTGGATCCCCGCGCTGGACGGGGTGCAGGACAAGCTCCGCGCCGGCGCCAAGGTCGCCGACATCGGCTGCGGGCACGGCGCCTCGACGATCCTGCTCGCCCGCGCCTACCCGGACTCGGCCTTCACCGGCTCGGACTACCACGATCAATCCATCGAGATCGCCCGCAAGCGGGCCGCAGACGCCGGGGTCACCGGCCGGGTGAGCTTCGAGGTCGCGGCGTCCGACGCGTTCACCGGCACCGGTTACGACCTGGTGGCCACGTTCGACTGCCTGCACGACATGGGCGACCCGCTCGCCGCCGCCCGCCACGTCCGGCAGGCGCTCGCTCCCGACGGCACCTGGCTCATCGTCGAGCCCTACGCCGGCGACACCATCAGCGACAACCTCAACCCGATCGGCCGCATCTACTACTGCGGCTCCACCCTGCTGTGCGTGCCGAACGCCTTGTCACAGGGCGGCGGCTACACGCTCGGGGCACAAGCCGGCGAGGCCGCGATCAGACAGCTCGCCACCGACGCCGGCTTCACCCGGTTCTGCCGCGCCGCGGAAACACCGTTCAACCTCGTCTACGAGGCCCGCCCATAGCGCATGACCAGGATCGGCCGCAAGGGAGACCGCGATGAACCCGATCATCCACCGGCAGTGGGCGAATGCGCGGGGTTGCGAGCTGCGGAGCCAGGCCGAGCATGAGCGGATGGCCCGGAGCGCCGCCCGCATGCGAAGGAAACAGGGGCAGGCGCCGCATGCGGGCGCCCCCCTCATGCCGCGCCGCGTGCTCGCACTGTTGGGCGTGCGCAGCGCGCGCCCGGCACGTTGACAGGTCAGCAGGCGCGGTTGTGCCGGACCCAACAGGACCAGAACTGGCCGAAACGTGGACATCCAGACGGCGGCACCCTGGGGTTACGAGCGCTGGCTTCACCACCCAGCCGTACAAAGGCACCAGGGCCGAACCGAGTTGAACCCCCATGTTCCTGACCTGCGGCGTTCCGGGGAACTCGATCAGGCCCAAAGGCAAATTGGCTGGTCAGACCATGATCATTCCGTGTCCGAGGGGGGACTTGAACCCCCATGCCCCTTTCGAGACACTAGCACCTCAAGCTAGCGCGTCTGCCTATTCCGCCACCCGGACGTGCGCCGGAGCACGGCAAGTCCGTGTC
>Ga0207665_10001654_pt1 | contig 14998 bp, 13 predicted proteins | sample LARL112metaG_FD_184351 | JGI IMG/M metagenome (GOLD analysis project Ga0207665, IMG submission 184351) | Corn, switchgrass and miscanthus rhizosphere microbial communities from Kellogg Biological Station, Michigan, USA - LAR L11-2 metaG... | ecosystem: Host-associated > Plants > Roots >...
GCGCTCCTTGCTTCTGGCGGTAGGATGGCCGGTGGTGGTGGGGTTCAGCCCCAGCTGCTGCTGCGCATCGCGGGCGCTCCTTGCTTCTGGCGGGTGGATGGCCGGTAGGTATCGGGTTCAGCCCCAGCTGCTGCTGCGCATCCGGGCGCTCCTTCCCTTCGGGTGACATGATCTCTCTAGTCGGGTATGTGTATACACGGCATATGTCACAAGGTCACTGTGATGCCCGGCTTATACCGAGTTGGTCACTGACGATCGTGGACGGGGGTGCGGGGGATTGGTTGCTTTCGGTAACCTTGGTCGTAGGATTTCGTAAGCATCCCTGGTTCTCGGTATCAGTGAGTAATGGGGGCTTGACATCGGGCACATGCGCTCTGTGACAATACGGGGCATCGCCATCCCGCGAGCCACGGAAGAGGCTTGACCTGTGTCAGGACGTCGGCCGAGGAGGAATTGATGGGCTCCGACCGCTGCAAACGTGTGCGAGAGCACGGGCGCGCGGTGTCCGGGTGGCCCATCTGGCAGCTTCGGCCCTGGCTGGTGGCCTTTATCGGACTGGTCACCGCGGTCTACATAGCCGTGATCGCCGTGGCCGTGATCGCCGAACCTTGGCCGGAACCTTGGCACAACCTCTGGCTGTGCGGCGCCCTGCTGCTCTGTACCGCCTTGACCGTGGAACTCACCAAGCGAACGGGAGAGAACGCGGGCCTGATCAAGGACGTCTACACGGTCTGGGAGCTGCCGCTCGCGATCCTCCTGCCTCCTGTCTACGCACTGGTGGCGCCGATCTTCCGATTTAGTCTCACCCAGCTGCGAATCCGGCGCATTCCGCTGCACCGGCGGGTCTTCAGCGCGGCGGTTGTCGGCCTGTCGAACGTCAGCGCGTCCCTGGTGTTCCATGCGATCAGCGGCCAGCGGATCGGGATGTCCCCATCCGTCGGCTTTCCAGCCACGTTGTGGCTCCTGGCCGTGGCCGCGGCCGCAGTGACACTCTGGACGGTCAACACCAGCCTGCTGTTCCCCGCCATCAAGGGCTCCGATCCGACGGTGACCCTGCGGGAGCTTTACCTGGCGCGTGAGCGCGTGCACAACGACGTCGCCGAGCTTTGCGTGGCGGTGCTTGTCACTCTCGGCGTCGCGGTCACGCCACTGACGATCCTGTTCGCCTTTCCGTTCGTGACGCTGCTCCAGCGCTCGTTCCGCCACGTCCAACTCGTCAACGCCTCCCGTGTCGACGCCAAGACCGGCCTGCTCAACGCGGGTACCTGGGAGCGCGAAGCGGCCACGGAGGTAGCTCGCGCGGTTCGTACTCGCACCTCCCTGGCGGTCGCTCTTATTGACATCGATCACTTCAAGACGGTCAACGACTCGTTCGGGCACTTGGCCGGGGACCGTGCGCTCCGCGCCGTCGCTCGCGCCCTGTCGATCCCACTCCGGGAGTACGACCTGGTCGGGCGGTTCGGCGGCGAGGAGTTCGCCCTGTTGCTGCCCCAGGCCAAGGCACTGGATGCCTACCGCATCGCGGAACGCATCCGAACCCACATCGGCAGTATGCCCATTACTGTCAGCGACGATGCGAAAGCCGAACCGGTAAGCCTCAGCATCTCGATCGGCGTCGCAGCGCTCGGTGCCAAGTGGGACAGCAGCAGCGGTGCTCAGCTTACCGAGCTTCTCGCTGCCGCGGATGGCGCTTTGTACCAGGCCAAACGCAACGGGCGTAATCAGGTCTGCGTGGTCACGGAGAACGCGATATTCGGTGCGAGTGGCCGCGACGCGGCGGGGAACGGAGCCGACGGGACGCCCGGTACGCCCGAGGAGGCCGGCCCGGTCACCGAGGCCATCAAGGCTTCGTAGCGCTTCGGTCGCCGTGTGCCCGGTTCGCCGGGGACTCGCCGTTTCCAGCCGTGGCCCGCCTGGTTTGCCACAGGATGCCGGGCACCATGCCGGCCAGCTCTCAGGCGGACGGCGAGGAGCTGGGCGACGGCAGGACAAGCACCGCGAGTATCTGCATCCCTTGCTTCCGGCAGGCGGAGGCGCGGCCCGTCGCCAGCACTTCAGGCGTGTCGTAACCCTGGCAGACCCAGCCGTGGATCTTGACCGGCGCGCCGCCGCCATTGCCGGGGACCTTGCCCGACGCGAGCGCGTGCGTGTAGTCGCGCTCCACCGTCATGGCGTCCTGGCACGAGGCCTGGCCGACGACATCGACGTCGACCGGCACCCCCGCCGCGGTGCGAACCGTTCCGCACCGGGTGGCGGGCACACTGCTCGCGGTGGGCCCGGGTCCGCCGCCGGCCACGGTGGTGGTCTGCTTCCCCGGCGTCGCCCCGCAACCCGCCACCACAGCGGCCGCGAGCAGCGCCAAGGCACTGGCGGCGACGGCGCGCGAGCGACCGCGCATGGGGGCCTCCTTCCCGCGCAATCATCATGCCCTGTACCAGGGGGCCCTGGCATCACAACGCCCCGGCCTTGCCGGGCCGGCTGCACCCCGCCGGAAAACCGCTTTGCATATTTAGCGCGTTCAATGCATAATTTCTCAGGGTAGTCGGGGGCCGCGCCCGGATAACGATCAGGTGTTGGGAGAACTCATGGGTGTCCGGGTGGCGGTGGCGGGCGCCAGCGGCTACGCGGGCGGGGAACTCCTGCGCATCATCGGCGGTCACCCCGATCTGGAGCCCGGGCCTCTCACGGCCGCGACGAGCGCCGGGGCGCCTGTCACGGTGGCCCATCCGCACCTGGCCCACCTTGACGAGCGCACTTTCGAGCCGCTGGACCCGGCCCGGCTGTCCGCCGCCGACCTGGTTTTCCTCGCGCTTCCGCACGAGGAGTCGGCCGCGATCGGCGCCGCCCTGCCCGCCGGGATCCCCGTGGTGGACCTGTCGGCCAGCTTCCGCCTGGCCGAGCCGCAGGCATGGTCGGTGTACTACGGGACGCCGCACGCCGGTCAGTGGTGCTACGGACTGCCCGAACTGCCTGGCGCGCGGGAGCGGATCGCCGCCGCGCGGCGGGTGGCGGCACCCGGCTGTTACGCCACGGCCGCCATCCTGGCTCTCGCGCCCCTGGTCGCGGAGGGGCTGGCTGACCCACGCGACATCGTGATCGTGGCCGCCTCCGGTACCTCCGGCGCTGGCCGCTCCCCGTCGGCGGCGCTGCTGGCGACCGAGGTCATCGGGTCGATGTCGGCCTACCAGGTCGGCGGCACGCACCGGCACACGCCGGAGATCGAGCAGGCGCTGCGCCTGGCGGTGCTGGCCCGGGGGGGCACTGCGCCTCTCCGGGGGCAAGCCCCCGGACCCCATGGCCCGGAACCCCCCGGTGGCCCAAGGCCCCATGACTCCGTCATGGCGTCCTGGCTAGGCGGCGAGCCGGCCGTGTCGTTCACCCCGATGCTGGCCCCGATGCCGCGGGGCATCCTGGCCACCTGCACCGCACGGCTGCGTGACCCGGGCACGACCACCGCGGCGCTGCGGGAGGCGATCGCGGCCGCCTATGACGGCGCCCCGTTCGTCCGCCTGCTCCCGGAGGGCCGCTGGCCGTCCACCGCCGCGACCAACGGCTCCAACATGGCGCACCTGCAAGCCGCCGCGGACGCGCACGCCGGGCGGGCGGTGGTCGTCGCCGCTCTCGACAACCTCGGCAAGGGCGCGGCGGGCCAGGCGGTCCAGGCGGCCAACCTCATGCTCGGCCTGCCCGAGACCACCGGCCTGTCCTTCCAAGGAGTCGCACCGTGAGCGTTACCGCCCCGCTGGGGTTCCGGGCCGCCGGGGTGGCGGCCGGGCTGAAGTCCTCCGGCGCCCGTGACGTCGCCGTGGTCATCAACGACGGGCCCTCGCGCGCCGCTGCCGGGGTGTTCACCGCCAACCGGGTGAAGGCGGCCCCGGTGCTGTGGACGCAGCAGGTGCTGCGTGGCGGCCGGGTGCGTGCGGTGCTGCTCAACTCCGGCGGCGCTAACGCGTGCACCGGCCCGCTCGGCTTCGCCGACACGCACCTGTCCGCGGAACGCCTCGCGGCGGGCTGGACGATTCCGCGGGCGAGATCGCGGTGTGCTCGACCGGCCTGATCGGCGAGCGGCTGCCCATGGACCCCTTGCTCGGCGGCGTGGACGCGGCACTCGCCGAGGCGTCGCGGGCGGGTGGCCTCGCGGCCGCGGACGCGATCAGGACCACCGACACCGTGGCCAAGATCGCCTTCCATCGTTCCGGTGGGTACACGATCGGCGGCATGGCCAAGGGCGCGGGCATGCTGGCGCCGGCCCTGGCCACCATGCTGTGCGTGCTCACCACGGACGCCGGGCTTGATCCGGGTGAGCTGGACGCCGCACTCCGGGCGGCGACCAGGGTCACCTTCGACCGGCTGGACACCGACGGCTGCATGTCCACCAACGACACGGTCCTGCTGCTGGCCAGCGGTGCCTGCGGCGAGCGCCCGGACGAGGCTGAGTTCACCCGGGCACTCACCGGCGTCTGCGCCGACCTGGCCCGGCAGTTGCAGGCCGACGCCGAAGGGGCGGGCAAGCTGATCTCGATCGAGGTGGTGGGCGCCGTCGGCGAGGACGACGCGGTCACCGCCGGCCGTGCCGTGGCGCGCTCGGCCCTGCTCAAGTGCGCCATCGCCGGCGAGGATCCGAACTGGGGCCGGGTGCTTTCCGCGGTGGGCACCACGGACGCCGTGTTCGACCCGGACCGGGTCAACGTGGCGATCAACGGCGTCTGGGTGTGCCGCAACGGCTGCGCCGCCGACGACAGGTCCAAGGTGGACCTGAGCTCGCGGGACGTGACGATCACCGTGGACCTGTCCGCCGGGCCGGCCGCCGCCACCATCCGCACCACCGATCTGACCACCGAGTACGTCCACGAGAACTCGGCCTACTCGACATGACCGCGACCACTCCCCAAGCCGGCGGGGCCAGCACAGTTAAGGCCGCGACGCTGATCGAGGCGCTGCCGTGGCTGGACCGGTTCCACGGCCGGACGGTCGTCATCAAGTACGGCGGCCATGCGATGGCCGACCCCGCACTTCGCGCCGGGTTCGCCCAGGACGTGGTGTTCCTGCGGTACGCGGGCCTCCGCCCGGTCGTGGTGCACGGCGGCGGGCCACAGATCTCCGCGCACCTGGCCAGGCTCGGCGTGCCGAGCACCTTCACCGCGGGGCTGCGGGTCACCACGCCGGAAACCATGGACGTGGTCCGCATGGTGCTCACCGGCCAGGTCAACAGGGACGTGGTGGGCCTGATCAACCGGCACGGGCCGTTCGCCGTGGGCATGTCGGGCGAGGACGCGAACATGTTCACCGCGCGCCAGCGGCACGCGGTGGTGGACGGCACCCCGGTGGACATCGGCCTGGTCGGCGAGATCGAGTCCGTGGACCCGGCCGCGGCATGCGCTCTGATCTCCGACGGCCGGATCCCCGTGGTGTCCAGCGTCGCCCGGGGCACCGGCGGCGAGGTGTACAACGTCAACGCCGACACCGCTGCGGCCGCGCTTGCCGTGGCACTGGGTGCGGCCAAACTCGTGGTCCTGACCGACGTGGCCGGCCTGTTCGCGAACTGGCCGGCGGACGGGGACTCGCCTGGCCAGCCGCAGGACGTGATCAGCCAGCTGACCGCGACCGGCCTGGAACGGCTGCTGCCCGGCCTGAGCAGCGGCATGATCCCCAAGATGGAGGCATGCCTGCGTGCCGTGCGCGGCGGCGTGCCGCAGGCGCACGTCCTGGACGGCCGGCTCCCGCACGCGGTGCTGCTGGAGATCTTCACCGACTCCGGCATCGGCACCATGGTCGTACCGGACGGAGAGAGCTCATGACTCGTACGGCAGAGCTTCAGCGGCGGTTCGAGGCCGCGTTCATGCCCAACTACGGCGTACCACCGGTCGCACTGGTGCGGGGCCAGGGCTGTCAGGTCTGGGACGCCGACGGCAATCAGTACACCGACCTCATTGCCGGCATCGCGGTCAGCGCGCTCGGGCACGCCCATCCGGCGCTCACCGAGGCCGTGACCCGCCAGGTGCACGCGATCGCGCACACCTCCAACCTGTTCCTGCACGAGACCGAGGTCGCTCTGGCCGAACGGCTGCTGCGGCTGCTCGGCGGCGATGGCCGGGTGTTCTTCGCCAACTCCGGCACGGAGGCCAACGAGGCAGCGCTCAAGCTGGTCCGCCGCCACCAGGGCCCCTCCCGCCCGGTGATCGTCGCCGCCGAGAACAGCTTCCACGGCCGGACCATGGGCTCCCTTGCGGTCACGGGCAAGGCCGGGCTGCGGCAGCCGTTTGGTCCCTTCGGCTTTGACGTGAAGTTCGTGCCCTACGGTGACCTGGCGGCGCTCACCTCAGCCGTCACCCGTGAGTGTGCCGCCGTCATCCTCGAGCCCTGCCAGGGGGAGGCGGGAGTGGTGCCGCCCCCAGCCGGCTACCTGCGGGGCGCGCGGGAGGCGTGCGACGCGGCCGGCGCGCTGCTGGTGCTCGACGAGATCCAGAGCGGGATCGGGCGCACCGGTGCCTGGTTCGCCTGCCAGGCCGCGGGCGTCGTGCCGGACGTGCTCACGCTCGCGAAGGGGCTCGGCGGCGGGCTGCCTATCGGGGCGTGCATCGGGCTCGGCGCCGCGGGCACGGCGCTGCACAGGGGAGACCACGGCAGCACGTTCGGCGGGAACCCGGTCGCGTGCGCGGCTGCGCTCGCCGTGCTCGACACCATCGAGCGCGAGGGCCTGCTTGCCCGCGTAGCGGCGGTCGGGCGGATGCTGGCGGACGGCATCGCCGGAACCGTTCATCCGCTGCTCGGCGGGGTCCGGGGCGAGGGCCTGTGGCTCGCCGCGGTGCTGACCCGGCCCGCCGCCGGCGCGGTGGAGGCGGCCTGCCGGGATGCGGGCTTCCTGGCCAACGCCGTGCAGCCGGACGCCATCCGGCTGGCGCCGCCGCTCATCCTCAGCGACGGCGAGGCGGCCGCGTTCCTCGACGCGCTCCCGGGCATCCTGGAGCGGGCGGCGGCCACGGCCGAGGCCCCGGCTGGCCAGCAGGCTCCGGCGGGGGAGCGGGTCCCGTGACGGCGGTGAGCCCGGCGACCAAGGCCGCGCGCCACGAGCAGATCGCCTGGATCCTGGAACACCTGCAGGTCCGCTCGCAGGAGGAACTGGCCGCGCTGCTCGCCGAGCGCGGCGTCCGGGTCGCGCAGGCCACGCTGTCGCGTGACCTGGAGGAGATGGGCGCGGTCCGGCTGAGGGGACCGGGTGGCGCGCTGTTCTACGCGCTGCCGGCCGGTCCCGGCAGCCCCGGCGCGCGTCCCGGCGGGGTCGGCGCCGCGGAGGCGGAGGGCGCCTTCACCGGGACCCTGCCGCGGGTCGCCGCCGAACTACTGGTCAGCGCCGAGGCCAGCGCGAACCTGGTCGTGCTGCGCACTCCGGCCGGCGGCGCGCAACTGCTCGCCTCCGCTCTCGACCACGCCGGGTGGCCCGCCATCCTCGGCACGGTCGCGGGGGACGACACGGTCCTGGTGATCACCCGGGATCCCGCTGGCGGGGCCGGCGTGGCCGCGGCGCTGCTGCGGCAGGCGGAACGGAAGGGCGCCGAAGAGCGACGAGCCTAGGCCGGGCAGGGGGCTCGCTCCCGGGCTAACACAGACACTGATACGACACCGAAGGAATGTGACATGACCAAGCGTGTGGTACTTGCATACTCGGGCGGCCTGGACACCTCGGTCGCCATCGGCTGGATCGCCGAGGAGACCGGAGCCGAGGTCATCGCGGTCGCGATGGACGTGGGCCAGGGCGGCGAGGACCTGAACACCATCCGCCAGCGGGCCCTGGCCTGCGGCGCGGCCGACGCCGAAGTCGTGGACGCGCGGGAGGAGTTCGCCACCGGCTACTGCCTGCCCGCGATCAAGGCGAACGCCCTCTACATGAACCGCTACCCGCTGGTCTCCGCGCTGTCCCGGCCGCTGATCGTGAAGCACCTGGCCCGGGTGGCACGGGAGCGAGGTGCCGACACGGTCGCCCATGGCTGCACCGGAAAGGGCAACGACCAGGTCAGGTTCGAGGTGGGCCTGGCCAGCCTGGCTCCCGAGGTGAAGGTGCTCGCGCCGGTCAGGGACTCCGGCATGACCAGGGACAAGGCGATCGCGTTCGCCGAGGAGAAGGGGCTCCCGATCGACGTGACGCACCGGTCGCCCTACTCCATCGACCAGAACCTCTGGGGCCGTAGCTGCGAGACCGGCCACCTGGAGGACATCTGGGAGGCCCCGCACGACGACGTCTGGAGCTACACCCAGGACCCGGCCACCCCGCGGGAGCCCGACGAGCTGGTGCTCAGTTTCGCCGACGGCATCCCGGTCGCGATCGACGGGCGGGCACTCTCGCCGCTTGAGCTGATCACCGAGCTGAACACCAGGGCTGGGGCGCAGGGTGTGGGCCGGGTGGACATGGTCGAGGACCGGCTGGTCGGGATCAAGAGCCGGGAGATCTACGAGGCGCCGGGCGCCGTCGCGCTCATCGCCGCGCACTCCGAGCTGGAGAGCGTGTGCATGGAGCTGGACCTGGCCCGGTTCAAGCGGGCGGCGGAGCAGCGGTGGACCGAGCTTGTCTACGACGGGCTTTGGTACTCCCCGCTCAAGTCCGCGCTTGACGCGTTCCTGAACCAGGCGGCCAGGCACGTGACTGGCGACATCCGGCTGCGGTTGCACGGCGGCCAGGCCGTGGTCACCGGCCGGCGCAGCCCGGTCTCGCTCTATGACTTCGGGCTGGCCACCTACGACACCGGCGACACGTTCGACCAGGGCCTGGCCAAGGGGTTCGTGGAGCTGTGGGGCCTGCCGAGCAAGACCGCCGCGCTGCGGGAGCAGCGCGCGGCCGGCTGAGCCGCGCTGGCCCGGCAGCCCGCGGGAACCTGGGTGGTGTACCCGGACACGTAGTTAGCGTGAAGATGGCTGCCGTGAACGGCGGACCCGGTGATGCCGCACTGTGATCCCGGGCCGCACACGGGATCATGACGCGTTCGGCCAGCTCTTCGACCGCCACGCGGGCGACCGGCCCCGGAACGGTCACGGCCACCGGGGACTGACTTCAGGCGCCACGGCCTGCCCGGGCAGGTGCCCGGTGCGGTCCGGGGTGTGGGCAGGTGCGAGCGTGGAGCATCATGGAACGTCCCCCTAGCGGTCGGCGGTCCTGTGCGGGACCGCTTTACAGGAACAGGGGTGGAAGGGAACAGGTGTCAGATTCCGAGCGCATGCCGACCCGGCTGTGGGGCGGGCGGTTCGAGTCCGGGCCCGCCGAAGCGCTGGCGAGGCTGTCGGTCAGTGTCCAGTTCGACTGGCGGCTGGCGCCCTACGACCTGCTCGCTTCCCGGGCGCACGCGCGCGTGCTGCACCGCGCCGGGCTGCTGTCCGACGACGAACTGACCCGCCTGCTCGCCGCGCTCGACGGGCTCACCACCGCGTGCCGTAACGGCAGCTTCCGGCCGTCGGCCGCGGACGAGGACGTGCACACCGCCCTGGAGCGCGGGCTGCTCGAGCGGGTCGGCGCGCTCGGCGGCAAGCTGCGGGCCGGCCGCAGCCGCAACGACCAGGTCGCCACCGACCTGCGCATGTACCTGCGGGACCACGCCAGGCTCGTCGCGCTGCGGGTGGTCGAGCTGGAAACGGCGCTGCTCGCGCAGGCGGAGCAGCACCAGGCCACCCCCGCGCCCGGCATGACCCACATGCAGCACGCCCAGCCGGTGGTGTTCGGCCACCAGTTGCTGGCGCACGCCCAGGCGCTGGCCCGCGACGTGTCCCGGCTGCGGGACTGGGACGCCCGCGCGGCGGTGAGCCCGCTCGGCTCGGGCGCCTTGGCCGGGTCCTCGCTTCCGCTCGACCCGCAGGCGGTCGCCGAGGAACTGGGTTTTGCCCGCGCGGCGGAGAACTCCATGGACGCCGTGAGCGACCGGGACTTCGCCGCGGAGTTCTGCTTCGTGGCGGCCCTGCTCGGGGTGCACCTGTCCCGGCTGGGCGAGGAGATCGTGCTGTGGTCCTCGCAGGAGTTCGGCTGGGCCGAGATCGACGACGCGTACGCGACCGGGTCCTCGATCATGCCGCAGAAGAAGAACCCGGACGTGGCCGAACTGGCGCGCGGCAAGGCGGGCCGCCTGATCGGCGGGCTGACCGGCCTGCTGGCCACGCTCAAGGGCCTTCCGCTGACCTACAACCGTGACCTGCAGGAGGACAAGGAGCCTGTTTTCGACGCGGTCGACACGCTGTTGCTGGTGTTGCCGGCGATGGCCGGCCTGGTCAGCACGGTGAGATTTCATGCCGAACGACTGGCGGGGGAAGCAAGTACCGGCTTCGCGCTAGCCACCGACCTGGCAGAACTGCTCGTGCGCCGCGGGGTGCCGTTCCGCGAGGCACACGAGGTGGTCGGGCACCTGGTGGTGTGGTGCCAGGTGAACGACTGCGACCTGCCGGACGTCAGCGACGAGAATCTGGCGAAGATCTCGCCGCACCTGACGCCGGACGTCCGGGAGGTGCTGTCGGTGACCGGCGCGCTGGCGGCGCGGAAGGCGTACGGCGGAACCGCGCCGGAGCGGGTGGCCGAGCAGATCGTCGCCCTGCGGGCCGTGGTGGACGAGCACGCTGCTTGGGCGGGGTCCTGAACACTGCGCAGGCAGTGTCGACCGCAGGCCTGCCCGGACGCGGGACGTAACCGCGTCCGGGCAACCCTGTGGCCGACCTGCGAGCCTCGCCGGGGCCAGCAATGGACGCCGGTTACGTATGCAGGGTTGCTGCGAAGAGGACCTGGTGGAATGCGGCCGTGGGCTTCGGCGGCTTGGACGCGAGCGTCCAAGCGTTCGCCACCCTGGCCGGGGTGGCGGCCAAGCCGGAGTAGTCGCCGGGGAACTTGCCTCCGGCGACCGCCGCGTACCTCAGGTTCGACGGCGGGCCGAGGACGATCGGCGGGGCGAACGTGGCACCGCCATTGTCTGACCAGGTCAGCTCCTGCTGGATGATGTTCGGGTTGGCCAGATCGCGTCGGCCGTAGCTGACGAAGACCCGGCCAGCGGCCGTCGCGACCGCCGCGTTGATGTACTGGATGCCCGGGCTGTGCCCCGGGGTCACCTGGGCCGGGCTGGACCAGTGCTGGCCACCGTCGGTAGAGCTGGATATCTCGACCGCGTCGAGCACGCCGGGCCCGTTGGCGTTCCACACCTGGAACATCCGCCCGGTCGCGTGGTCACCCTCCATGAGCGGCAGGCAGCAGCGGATACCGGCCGGGCCGCCGCCGATGTTCTTGGCCACCACCACCGGCCTGGTCCAGTGCGCGCCCCCGTCGAACGAGGTTTGCGCCACTATCGAGACCCCGCTGCCGGCGTTGGTGCCGTTCCTCAGGATGCCCTGCATGACGCTGTCGCCGAGTGCGTGCCCGGCGAACAGGTAGGTGTCGGTGATCGCGCCGTCCGGCTGGACGAACGCCTGCGAGTTCTGGGCGAACACCTTCCGGGACCCGAGGAAGTGCGTGCCGCTCCAGTGCTGCCCGTGGTCATCGGACCAGCGGACCACCTGCGGTGACGCGCCGTTGGACAGGAACTCGGTCCAGAACTGGTAGACGCGGCCGAAGAACGGGCTGTTCGGCTGGGTATCGGTGACCAGCCAGTTCTTGTCGTCCGAGACGCCGCAGCTGGTGCTCTGCTGTGCGTATACCGGGTCGGCGAAGGTGGCGCCGCCGTCCGTGGACCGGGACACGGCCACGCCGCTGTCGCAGTTGCTGATGTCGATGACGAGCGACGAGACGTACGCACTGCCGTCGGCGCCGAACGCCACCACCGGGTCCGAGGCACGGTCGTAGGTGCCGCCGACCGCTTTGGTCAGCCCGGGCAGGCGGGACTGCTGCCAGTGCGCGCCGCCGTCATGCGTCCAGGCGTAGAAGATGTCCACCGCCCCGCCGCTGGCGAACCGGCAGTCGTGCGCGACCGCCACCTCGATCTTGGTGTTGAACGGAGAGACGGCGATGTCCGGCTCGACCAGCGTGTCCGGTTCACAGTTGCCGTGGGGCGCCACAGTCTGCCGGCCGATCTGGCCCACGTGCAAGACGGCTGGCGGCCCGGACGGAGCCGCCAGCGCGGGCGCGGTGATGCCGAGGCCTGCCAGCGCTAAGGCCGCGCCGGAGACCATGAGTGCGCGGAGTGGATGGTGCACGGTGCCTCCCAGTGGTCTTCAGTCCCGGCCGGCTGCAGGCGGCCGGCCAGACAATTGACATGGTTCAGCCCCTTCTCTGCCCCAGAAGTGACAAAGGCCACCCGGGACGTTAGACCGGCACCCGGACCGGGTCAACGGTGGTGGACGAGTGTGCGCGGTTTCGTTGCGAAGCCCAGACCACTTCGTGTCCTATGGGCGGGGCGGCGGGGTCGAGGTTAGAGTGCGAGCCAGTGCCGACCATCAGGGAGCTGTTCGTGCTGCTGTCGCGGGAGACCTTCGCCTGCGGCGCGGTCGAGGTGGCGCCGGCCCTGCTGGGATGCGTGATCGAGCACGAGACCGCTGAGGGCCTCGTGGCCGTGGCGCTGACCGAGGTGGAGGCCTACGAGGGGCAGGCCGACCCGGCATCCCATGCTTATCGTGGCAAAACCCGGCGCACCGCGGTGATGTTCGGCCCGCCCGGGCATGCCTACGTGTATTTCACCTACGGCATGCACTTCTGCGTGAACCTGGTGTGCCTGCCGGAAGGAACAGCCTCGGCGGTGCTCCTCCGCGCAGGCCGCGTGGTCGCGGGTGCGGACCTGGCCGCTGCGCGCCGGACGGCTCCCGGCCCGCAAGGACGTGACCTGGCCCGCGGCCCCGCCCGGCTCTGCCAGGCGCTGGGCATCACGCGCGAGCAGAACGGCGCCGACGTCTGCGACCCGGGGTCGCCGCTGCGGGTACGGTGGCCAGGCCCGGCGGAGGCCGGGCTGCCCGGAGCGCGCGCCAACGAGGCCCGGACCGGTGACGGCGCTGTGACTGCCGGGCCGGGACCGGCGGAGCTGGCCGGTGCGGCGATCAGCTCCGGGCCCCGGGTCGGGGTCAGCGCCGCGGGCGAGCGCCCGTGGCGGTTCTGGATCACCGGCGACCCGACTGTGTCGGTGTACCGTCCGTACGCGCCGCGCCGGGCCGGGCAGAAACCAGTTTCCGCGCACGCCAGAAGCGATGGGACGATATCGCTGTGACCGACATCCTCGACGAGCTGGCCTGGCGTGGCCTGCTCGCGCACCACACCGACCTCGACGAAATGCGGGGCGCATTCGCCACAGGCCCGGTCATCTTCTACGGGGGGTTCGATCCGACCGCACCCGGCCTGCACATCGGCAACCTGGTGCTGCTGCTCACCATGCGCCGGGTGCAGGACGCCGGGCACCGCCCGATCGGCTTGGTCGGCGGCGCCACCGGCCTGATCGGCGACCCGAGCGGCAAGTCCGCGGAGCGGGTGCTCAACCCACGCGAGACGGTCGCGGCCTGGGTGGAGCGCATCCGGGGTGAGGTGGAGCGGTTCCTTGACTTCACCCCCGGGCCCACCGGAGCGCTGGTGGTCAGCAACCTGGACTGGACCGCGGACCTGTCCGCGCTGGACTTCCTGCGCGACATCGGCAAGCACTTCCCGGTCAACCGGATGCTGGCGCGCGAGTCCGTCAAGGCGCGACTGGAGGCCGGCGGGATCAGCTACACCGAGTTCAGCTACCAGATCCTGCAGGCCAACGACTTCCTGGAGCTGTACCGCAGGCACGGATGCACGCTGCAGATCGGCGGCAGCGACCAGTGGGGCAACCTGGTGGGCGGGGTGGACCTGATCAAGCGGGCCGAGGGGGCTACGGTGCACGCGCTGGCGACGCCCCTGATCACCAAGCCGGACGGGACCAAGTACGGCAAGACCGAGAGCGACGCGGTCTGGCTCAGCGCGGACCTGATGTCCCCGTACCGGTTCTACCAGTTCTGGATCAACCGGTCCGACGCCGAAGTGCCTGGCCTGCTGCGGGTCTTCACCTTCCGGTCCGCTGAGGAGATCGAGGAACTGGAGCGCCAGACCCGCGACTCGCCCGCGGCCAGGGCCGCTCAGCGGTCGCTAGCCGAGGACGTGACCACCCTTGTCCACGGTGCCGGGGAGTGCGCCAGCGTGATCGCCGCCAGCCGGGCCATGTTCGGTCAGGGTGACCTCGAGGCGCTGCCAGAACGGACGCTCGCCGATGCGCTTGACGAGGTGGGCCTGGTGACCGTGCATGCGTCCAGGGACAGCATGCCCACGGTTGCGGACCTGTTCGCCGCCACCGGGATCGCGCCGAGCAAGTCGGCCGCCAGGCGCATGATCGCCGGGGGCGGTGCCTATCTGAACAACAGCAGGGTCACCGCCGAGGACGCCGCGCCGGATACCGCCGACCTGCTGCACGGGCGGTTTCTCGTGCTGCGGCGCGGCCGGCGCACGGTCGGCGGGGTGGAAGTCGTCACCGGCTGACCCGGAAGCCGCTGACCTGGACGCCTGCGACTCGTGCGCTCTCGATTTGACGTGGATGGCTTGTGTGCCTAATGTTTCGTCTGCCCCCAGGCACGAAGGGAACGCCGGCCAGGCGTCCAGTGCCGGGGGCCAGCCAGGAAAACTCTCCCTGCGGTGCGCTGTCCGTGCATCAGGACGGTCCGCGGCAGGGTAGGCTGGTAGTACACGAGGTTGAGAGGTCGTCAACGTCAAGTCAAGTCGCTTGACGGCCCTTGAACTCGCCGGTATGATAAGCAGGTTGCCCCCGATCCAGGCGAAAGCCTTGTGACGGTGCGCGTCCGCTCCTTGAGAACTCAACAGCGTGCTAAAAGCCAGTGCATATGCACAACAACCCCGTCAGTGGGTGCTGGACCGGTAACGGCCCAGGGCTCACGAACGGATTGCCAAGATCGTCTCAACGGCTGGTTTTCCAGCTGGTTGAGGCACTCTTTTGTGTCTGCACTCTGCCGGTGATCAATGGCCTGTGAATGGCCTGTGACCTGGCAGTTGCACATAGACATCAACGGAGAGTTTGATCCTGGCTCAGGACGAACG
>Ga0207665_10001656_pt1 | contig 14983 bp, 12 predicted proteins | sample LARL112metaG_FD_184351 | JGI IMG/M metagenome (GOLD analysis project Ga0207665, IMG submission 184351) | Corn, switchgrass and miscanthus rhizosphere microbial communities from Kellogg Biological Station, Michigan, USA - LAR L11-2 metaG... | ecosystem: Host-associated > Plants > Roots >...
TTCGATAGAGCAGCGAGCGTGCGCAAACGAGGGAGGGCCTCCTTGAGGAGTTCGACCCGCTTGCCTGCGATTTCGAGGGATTGAAACGTGATGCCGGTGAGGTTGCCACCAGGTCGTGCCAAACTCTGTACGTAGCCTGCCTCGACAGGATCACCGCTGACGGTGAAGAGGATCGGAATATTCTTGACCGTCCGGGCAGCCCGGATCGCCGTGAGGCTGGCGACAATTACGGCGACGTTCGACTGGGCCAGCTCCGCGGCCCCGGCGTACAGGGCCTCTAGGCTGCCGCGTGCATGTCGAATCTCGAAGTCGATGGTCTGTCCTTCGACGTAGCCAAGCTTTCTCAGTCCGTCGCGAAAGCCCTCCAGGAATGGATCAGGCGGTACTCCCGCGGAAAGCCAGCCGATGCGGGGTGATTTGCCCGCCTGCTGCGCATCGGCGGCGAGCGGCGCGGCGAGGAGGCCGCCGCTCAGAACAAGGAAAGCCCGGCGGTTCATGCCTTGTTCCTCACCGCCGCTTCGATGATCTCGGTCAGCCTGCTCACGGCCGAGGATCACCCGGAAGGTCATACGTACCTTGTCGACCCCCACCGCTTCCTCGTGCGCGATGGCATCCTTCGCCATTTCTTCAGGAAGGGGCTTGCGGGGCAGTTTACTGGGAGGGGGGCGCCGTGGCATCCCTACTCCTTCACTGGCTTGGCAGTCGAATGAGGTGGCTCCTTCTCCGGCTGCATGATCAGGCCCTTGTCGACGCCGCCATCCAGATCGCCGCAGCGCTGGTGCTCAGCGGCGAAGGCCATCAAGGCGTTCAGCAACTAGCCTCTGCCGCGAGTCTACCAGCGTCAACAAGTGAAGTGGTCAGCAGGATGTGCTGATGGCCACGGCTCGATCTTCACGTGCACTCTACGCGGAGACGAAGGTCCAATAGGCAAACGGGATGCCGGTGGCTAAAGTGAAAGGCGTTGGTGCTGAACGGCAGTGGCGGGAGGTGATGAGCGATGTCTCTGACGACCGTTCTAGTTATTATCGCAGTGGTCTTCCTCCTCGGCGGTGGCGGCTGGGGATACTCCCGTTGGCGTTAACCACGCAACACGGGGCCCGACGCTCTGACCGGCCCTCGCACGACCTGGGGGCCGGTCGCCCACGGCACGTAGTCCGCCTGTGGCCCTAGACCCCACGACTTCATCCGGAAATGAGACCAAAGTCTATCCGCCTTCCTCATCATCACCAAGCTCAATGATGGGCGACTTCCTCGCATCTCGCTGTCCCCGTGCTCGGCGGACAGGGCGGCGTGGAAACGTGCATGGCCTGCGAGGAGCGAGTTCCGAAATGCGAGACGATGATCGAGGGCTCCACCGAAGACGGTAGGACGAACCACTTCCACACGCGCTGCTTCTACATCTGGAACTCCGAACGGGACGGTTGGACGCGGAAGGGTGCAGCCGCTGGAGACGAGTAGAGCCCGCAGGAGCCGCCGTTAGGCGATTGCCGGGCGACCCGTAGCGCCCGGATAGGGGAATCGTACTAGGCGCTAGCTTGCTGATTTGGCATCTATGTGCATCCTGCCTCGGTCGAGTTTAGGAGCCGTCTGGACGCGACGCGGCAGCGCGCCGCCTACCAGGCCTGAGCGCGGCAGACGCCTCAGGCGAAATCGGCCAGGCGATCGGCGGCGGCGGGCGATCCCCCTCGGTACGCCTCGGCGCACGTTCGAGCCGCCAGAAGACGACAACGAACGCCAACAGAATCAGGAAGCCAACGGTAGCTAGCGCGCCATACGCCAACGCATTCGGGATCGCCATATCCAACTATCCCACGACCCCAATTTCACGTCCGGAGCCACCCTCAAGCACCCCGGTTTCAGCAAGTTTCGGTACTGTGTCTGATAACACCCTGAAATAATAGGTATGTAGACTCGATGGACCCGAGCGTTACCGTGCAACACGAGGCCGCCTTCGCCAGCAGGCAGCCCTCCAGCGGTATATTGGGAAGCCGGAGAGTGAATAGTTACTTTCGTCAGTCACTTTTGTCAGTTCCCTCTGGAGGCCTCTCGTGCACGAAAGCAACCGCCCGGTGAACGCGCGAGTCTACTACCGCCAGGGCTGAAGCTCCTGCGCTAAGACGAAAGAGTTGCTTTCGTCATGGGGAGTCGCCTTCGAGGGCTTCGACGTCGAGGCCCAGCCGGAGCGGCGCGCCGATCTGGCCGCGTTCGGCGTGCAGCGGGTGCCCGCCACCATCGTGGGCGAGCGCATCGTCCACGGCTGGAACCCGCATGCGCTCGCCGAGCTGGTGGGCGTGCGCTACCGCGCGTCCAAGAAGCTGACGCCGGCCGAGCTGGCCCTACGCATGGACGCGGTGCTCGCGGCCACCCAGCGCGCGATCCGGCAGGTGCCGCGCGAGCACCTCGGCATGAAGTATCCCGGCCGCGACCGCACCGTGCGCCAGCTCGGCTTTCACGTCTTCCGGGTGGCCGCCTCGTTCGCGGACACCCGCGAGCTCGGACACCTCGACGGGGCCTGGTTCGAGGAGAACGCGCCGCCCGAGATGACCGACGGCGACGCGGTCGCGCAGTACGGCGAGACGGTGCGGCGGCGCCTCCGCGACTACTTCGCGCGCCCCGGCTGGTGCGACGGTGAGGTGAGCACCTACTACGGCCCGCAGTCGGCGCCCGAGTTCATGGAGCGCACCACCTGGCACACCGCCCAGCACCTGCGCCAGATCTACTGGTTCCTCGACCAGCTCTCAGTGGAGAAGGACGCGCCGCTCACCGACGCGGACCTCGAGGGGCTGCCCTTCCCGCGGGAGGTCTGGTCCTAGCCGGCTTCGCGATGAAGGCGTGGGCGTCGCGGACCACGCAGCCGATCTGCTTCCAGCTCGGCCGCGCGTCGAGGCGCACGCCCACCCAGCCGCGCGGCCCCACGTAGGGCGGCACGTAGTAGCGCTTGGGATCCGCGTAGACCAGCGCCTCCTGCGCGCCGAGCGGCATCGCGAGCCAGACCCCCACGTGCGGGGCGCCGTGGTGGTGGTTGTCGAGCTGGGCGAACATCCGCCCGCTCACCCAGAAGGTGGGCTCCCCGTGGGAGACCTTCTCGGTCACCCCGGGGAGCGCGCGACAGATCAACCGCAGCCGGCGCAGCGGCTCGGCTACGTCGTCACGTGGTTGAGGAACCGGGCGGGCGGGTCCTCGCCCCACTGGCTCACGAACCCCTCTTCGGCGGACAGGAGATTGCTCCCGCTCCGGGCGTTCAGGCGGTCGGTGTCCGCCCAGCGCTCGTGCACGCGGCCCCACGGGTCGCACCAGTAGTCATAGACCTGGCTGCCCAGCAAGTGGCGCCCCACCCCCCACATGTGCTCGTACTTGCCGAGGCGCGCGATGTACTCGTGGTCCTTGAAGACCGCGTCGACGTCCGGCACCTCGAACGAGACGTGGTTCATCCCGGCCCGCGCGTTGTGCACGCAGAAGAGCGTGTGGTGATCCACGTACTCGTCGCCCCGGTCGCAGCGGTTGAACGAGCCGATCACGTTGTCCTTCTGGCCGACGTACACGTCGTCCGAGCCGATGAACCCCAGCGTGTCGCGGAACCACTGCACGGTCTCGCGCACCTTCGGGGTGCCCATCACCCCGTGGCCGATGCGCTTGATCGGGGTCGGCGACTTGCGCAGCCGCATCAGGGTCCCGGCGCGCCGCAGCGGCTCGGTCCCGGTGTTCATCGGGGTGTGGTCCACCGGGATCGGCGGGAGCGTCTCGAGCCCCCAGATTACCTCGACCTGGTAGCCGTTGGGCTCGCGCAGGCGCACCCGCTTGCCGCCTCCGGGCTCGTCGACGGACTCGACCGCGGAGGCCCCGGGCACCCCGGCCAGCCGGGCCAGGTCCGCCTCGCTCGCCGCGTGGTAGGCGAAGCCCACGAAGCCCGCGTCGTCCGCCTTCTCGGTGACGTGGATGTGATGCAGCGGGTCGGTGCCGCGCATGTAGAGCGCGGTGGGCGTGCGGGCCGCGCGGGTGAGGCCGAAGTGGGTGAGGAACTCCTCCATCGCGTCCAGATCCGGAGCGCGCATGCGCGCCCACGCGAGATCACGCACCTTGATGACGGTCATGGTCGTCTCCCTCAGCCGGCGAAGGTGAAGCGCGGGTCGGCGGCGGGGATCTCCACCTCCGGCAGCTTCAGCTCGCGGCGCACGATGTTGGCGCCCAGATTGATGGCCACGCTTTTGTAGAACGCGATGCGCCGGGCGAGCCCCTCGCGCCCGAAGCCGCAGTCGGTCGAGAGGATGAGGCGCTCCGGCGGCACGTACTCCAGCGCCCGGCGGATCAGGCCCGCCACCACCTCGGGCGGCTCCACCGCCGCGGTGGAGTGGTTGACCACCCCGATCGCGATCTTCTTGTCGGTGCGGTGCCGGGCCAGCAGCGGCAGATCGCGCCCGTTGGTCGACGCACACTCGAGGGTGAGCACGTCGGCATTGGTGGCGAGCAGGTACGGCAGCGACCGCTCGTAGGACGGCCGCTCCCAGTGCAGCGGCTGCTGGTTCGGGTTGCCCCAGCAGGTGTGTAGCCAGATCTCGGTGTCGACCCCCGCGATCTCCCGATTCACCGCCTCGGTATAGAACTCGAGATCACGGTCCGACGCGCCGGCGGCCCCTCCAATGTGGTGCTGGGGCTCCTCGATCTGGATGACCCGACACCCCGCCGCCGCCACCTCCCGGAGCTCGGCGTTGAAGATGTCGGCCAGGGCCAGGATCACGTCACGATCGCCCGCGTAGTGCCGGTTCACCAGCATCTTGGCGAGCGACTGCGCGGTGATCGCGCCGAACTTCACCGGCTTGGCGGAGAGACGCTGCGCGGTCTTGAAGAGTGCGGCGTACTGGAGCGGGCCGCGCGCGAGCGGCGCGCCCACCACCGCGGGCTGGTAGGCCTCCATCACTTCGTAGAGGATGTGCCCGGGCCGCAGCGCCTTCCACCCCCCGCCGGTCGACCGGTCCTGCGCGCCGGTGATGCCCCCGAGCCGCTCGATCACGTAGTAGAACCACGACTTACCGCCCACCGTGAGGTCGAAGCGCGAGTCGCCGTCGGTGACCAGGTCGAGCCCGGCCATCTCCTGCTCCCGCACCAGGCACGCCACCGCGTCCAGGTACTGCTCACGGAAGCGCGAGTCGCCGAGCGCGTCCTTGAAGCTCCGGGCGCGCAGCTCCTCGGTGAACCAGTGTGGGCGGGGGTAGGACCCGGTGATGGTGGTGGGCAGGACGAGGTCGCGGGTCGCATCGAGCATGGCCCCGACTCTGCCGACGCGGCCGCGGGCTGTCAAGCCCGCGGCGGGCCGGCGCGGGGTCAGCCGGGCGGCGCGCCGCGCGGCGGGGCGGTGATCGCGTGGATGTAGACGCGCTGCCGGCTCCAGGAGGGCGGCACCTCGCCGACCACGATCGAGTGGGCGGCGAGCCACTCCTGCAGCTCGGGCGCCCAGTCCCAGCCGTCGAGGGTGACGAGCCAGACGCGGCGGCCCGGCGGCGCCCCGTCGAAGCGGGCGCGGAGGCCCGCCGCGCCGGTCTCGCCCACCGTCGGCCGCCAGTAGTAGCGCAGCGGGTACACCGCGCCCAGCGTTGCGAGCACCTCGTCGTCGGGGCCGACCAGGCGGTCGAGGACGGTCGCCACCGTCCGCCAGTCGGTCCCGTGACGCCACTGGTAGTACTCGCCGAGCGCCGCGCCGGCGGGCAGGTGGGTCACCACCGTGAGGGTGACCGCGATTCCCGCCGCCACCGCACGCCGAGCCGGCACCGCGGCGAGGTGCGGCCGGCGGGCCGCCACCGCCTCGATCAGGCGCCCCGCGGTGACGAGCCCGTGGGCGATGAGCAGCGTCATCATCGGCAGCACGAAGGCGAAGTGTCGCCCGGCCAGCGCCTGCGCGGGATTGGCGGCCCAGAGCAGGGCGATGGGCAGCGTGGGCGAGAGCGCCGCGGCCAGGGCGACCTCCGGACGCGATCGCAGATTCCACAGGCCGAGCAGGCAGAGCCCGACGGTGACGAGGCCGGTCGTCCCCGATCCGATCTGCTCGGGCAACAGCACGTGGATCACGAAATCGTCGAGCGCGCCCATCGAGAGGGCGCCGTGCTCCAGCTGGGCCCGGGCCAGCGGCCGGAGCATCTCCAGCCAGGGCGCGAGCAGGAGCGCCACGCCCGCGAACGAGACCAGCGCGGGCCAGCCGCGGCCGGCCCGCCGGCGGGCCACCCACACCGTCGCGACGACCGCCTGGACCACCACGACCATCCCGCCGAGATAATGCGTATAGAACGCGACGGCGGCGGCGGCCGAGAACGCGAGCCAGTCGGCGACGGTCGACCGATCGAGGGCCCGGAAGAGCGCGAGCCACGACAGCGCCACCGCCAGCACCAGGAACGCGTAGGGGCGCGCCAGCTGTGAGAGCTCCACGTGGTACGGGGAGACCGCGAGGAGGCTCGCGGCCAGCAGGCCGGTCGCGGAGCCGGCCAGCCGGCGGCCAAGGAACGCCATCGTCACCACCGCGGCGACGCCGGCCACCACGAAGGGCACGCGCACCGCGGCCTCGGTGGCGGCCGCGCCGCCGGCGGCCCACGCCACCAGATACTGCAGCGGCGGATGGCCGAAGATCTGCGCGCTGTAGAGCACCCACGCGAAGCTCTGGGACCCGATCGCGGTCAGGACCTCGTCGAACCAGAAGCTCTGCGCGCTCAGGGTGATGACGCGGAGGACGAGCGCCACCGCCGCGATCGCGGCGACCGACAGCGCCCACGAGCCCGGCCGCTCCCACCGATCGCTCCGCACCCACCGGTAGCCGAGGACGCCGGCGCCGATCGCGCCCAGGAGCAGCGCGGCCAGGAGCCCGCGCATCGGGCGGAGCTGATCGGGTCCGTACCACGTCGAGGTGAGGGCCGGCCTCACCCAGAGAGTGCCGGCGGTCTCGAGCAGCTGGAGGCGCACCGGGCGGTCGGCGGGGAAGCGAGTGAAGTCGTCCCAGATGAGCTGGTTCCATCCGGGATGCACGCGGCGGCGCCAGTAGGTCTCCTCGCTCGCGGCGGGCTTGAGCCCGTCGGGCTCGAGCGCCACCCAGCCGATCGCGCCGGCCGGCGCCGTCCAGCGCACCCAGAGCTCCAGGATCGGCGTCGACGGGGGCCGCGGGAGCACGACGTCGCCGCTTCCCAGGGGACGGGCCGGGCCGCGCGCGGTGGTGAGCCCGCCCCACACCCCGAGCGCCAGGGCGACGACGGCCCAGACCACGACGAGGTGGAGCGCCGCCGGTCGACGCATACCTTCGCGACTGTCACCCCGCCCGGCCGACTTGTCCAGTGAAACGGATCGCGCGCGGGGCGCGGCCGGGCGCGTCCCGGTTGACAAATGAAGGCGCGCTCCCTAAGGTAACGGCCCAGACAGCCGCGGCTCCCCTTCCCGAGGAGGCCACTCCATGCGCAGACGACAGTTCCTCACCACCATGACCGGCGCGCTCGCGGCCGCGACCGTGCGGCCCGCCCGCGCGGCCGATCCGATCCGCATCGGCTACTTCGGCCCCCTCACCGGCAACTTCTCCCAGACCGGCAAGGACATGACCGACGGCTTCAACTTCTTCTGGGAGGAGGTCGGCAACAAGGTCGCCGGCCGCGAGGTGAAGGTCATCGTGGAGGATTCGGATCCGGAGCCGACCGGGGCGGTCACCAAGGTGCGGCGCCTGGTCGAGCAGGAGAAGGTGCACACGATCGCGGGCGGGCTCCTCGCCGCCACCGGCTACGCGGTCGCGCCCTACGTCGAGCAGAACAAGATCCCCACCGTCTACCCGGTGACCGCGCCCGACGACATCACCCAGCGCAAGCCGGTGCGCTGGATCGTGCGCACGTCGTTCACGAGCAGCCAGGCCACCCACCCGCTGGGCGACTACGCCTACAAGCAGCTCAGGCTGCGCCGGGTCGCGACGATCAGCATGGACTATGCGTTCGGCTGGGAGTCCAACGCGGGCTTCCAGCGGGTGTTCGAGGACCTGGGGGGCAAGGTGGTGCAGCGGATCTGGACCCCGCTCTCGGTCCAGGACTACGCGCCCTACCTGGCCTCGCTCAAGAAAGACATCGACGGCGTCTACGCCTGCCACACCGGCGGCCTCTCCCCGCGCTTCGTGAAGACCTGGAGCGACGTGGGCCTGAAGGACAAGATCCCGCTCATCGGCATCGGCACCCTCACCGACGAGAACATCCTGAAGAACATGGGCGACGAGTCGCTCGGGATCATCACCTCCTTGATCTACAGCAGCGCGCTCGACACCCCGGCCAATCGGAAGTTCTCCGCCGCCTACGAGAAGCGTTACGGCCGGCCGACCTCGCTCTACTCGGCCGAGGGCTACACCGGCGCGCACTGGTACTACGAGGCGATGAAGGCGATCAACGGCGAGGTCGAGAACAAGGAGAAGTTCCTCGCCGCCCTGCGCAAGGTCGAGATCACGGACGACCCCCGCGGGCCCATGAAGATGGACGAGCTCGGCAACGCGACCCAGAACGTCTACATCCGCAAGGTGGAGCGGGTGGCCGGCAAGCTCCAGAACACGGTGATCCAGACCTATCCCAACGTGTCGCAGTTCTGGACCTACAAGCAGGACGAGTACCTGCGGGCGCCGGCCTACGACCGCAACTCGCCGCCCTGCAAGTTCTGCGACTAGGCACCCGTGATCCGCCTCGGTCTCATCCTCCTCGGCGCTCTCGCCGCCGCGCTCGCGCCCCCGAGCCCGGCCGCCGCGCAGACCATCCGCATTGGCTATCTGGGCCCGCAGACCGGCATCTTCGCCCAGGCCGGCAAGGACATGCTGGACGGGCTCAAGATGGCCCTCGAGCAGGTCAACTACACAGCGGGCGGGCGGAAGATCGAGCTCTTCGAGGAGGACACCGAAGGCAACGCGGCCACCGCGATCGCCAAGTACCGCAAGCTGGTGAGCCACGACCGGATCCACGTGCTGACCGGCGTGCTGCTGGTGAACGTGGGCAACAGCCTGGTCCCGCTCATCGAGAAGGACCAGCTGCCGACCCTCTTCCTGACCACCCCTGACGACCTCACCAAGCGCAAGATCGCCAAGTGGATCCTCCGCTCCAACTTCGCGGCGAGCCAGATCATGCACCCGCTCGGCGACTACGCGGCCAAGACCCTCAAGTACAAGAAGGTGGCGATCCTCGCGATGGACAACGGCTTCGGCCACGAGGAGGCGGGCGGCTTCCAGCGCGTATTCGAGGACGCGGGTGGGCGGGTGGTGCAGAAGATCTGGGTGCCGCTGAACGCGCTCGACTTCGCCCCGTACCTCTCGCAGGTGGCCAAGGACGTCGACGCGGTGTGCGCGGTCTTCGTGGCCGGGCAGGCGGTGCGCTTCGTGAAGCAGTACGGCGAGGCTGGGCTCCAGGGCAAGGTCCCGCTCATCGGCACCGGCGTCATGATCGACGAGAGCGCGCTGCGCAGCATGGGCGACGAGGCGGTCGGCACCATCGGCACTCTCCTGTGGAGCCCCACCCTGCAGACGCCGGCCAACCAGACCTTCATGAAGCTCGCGGAGAGCAAGCTCGGGCGCACCCCCGCCTACTTCCACGCGGTCATGTACAGCAGCGGGCGCTGGATCACCGAGGCGGCCAACGCCCTCGGCGGCCAGGTGGAAGATCGCGAGAAGCTGGTGGCCGCCATTCGCCGGGCCATCGAGACCACCCCGGACCCGCGCGGGCCCATCAAGCTCGACGACTGGGGCAACCCGACCGAGAACGTCTACGTGCTGCGGGTGGACCGCACCGGCGGCCGGCTCGCCACCACGGTGATCCACACCTACCCGGCGGTCTCCCAGTTCTGGACCTACAAGCCGGAGGAGTTCCTCAAGAGCCCGCCCTACTCGCGCGATTTTCCCCCCGCCAAGCCGTAGCGCGCGCATGCGCGTCGGCTTCTTCTTCTGGCCGTACACGCCCGCCTACACCGAGCGGATGGCGCGGCTCGGCGAGGAGCTGGGCTTCGACCTGGTCGGCATCGCGGACACACCCGGCAACGCGCTCGACCCCTGGGTGGCCATGACCCTCGCCGCCGCGGCGACCTCCCGCGTCAGGCTCGCCACCTGCGTGACCAACCTGGTGACGCGCCACCCGTCCATCACCGCCTCCGCGGCCGCCTCCGTCGACGCGGCCGCGGGCGGGCGAACCATCCTCGGCATCGGCGCCGGCCACAGCGGCGTCGCCAACGTGGGCGGCGCCCCTACCCGCGCGGCCGAGCTGCGCGACGGCATCGCGTTCCTCAAGACCGCGCTCTCCGGCGCGCCCGCCGCCTGGCGCGGGGCGGTCGCGCACCTGCCGTGGGTGAAGCGCGCGGTCCCGGTCTACGCCGCCGCGTCGGGGCCGGCCGCGCTTCGGGCCGCGGGCGCGGTCGCGGACGGCGCGTTCGTGAACTACGGGCTCGGCGCCGCCGAGGTGGCCCGGGTCCGCGGGCTCATCGCGGAGGGCGCGGCCGCGGCGGGCCGGCCCGCGAGCGCGGTCGACGTCTGGTCGATCGCCTGCCTCGACGTGGCGGAGCGGCGCGAGGACGCGCTCGACAAGCTCGGCAACATCCTGAGCTTCGTGGCCGCCTACATCCTGGGGCCGGATCCGGAGGGTCGCGGCGTGCCCGCCGCGCTCGTGCCCGCGGTGCGCGAGCTGCGCGCCACCTACACCACGCGCCAGCGCGAGATGGATCCCGCGCTGACCCGCCGCCTCGGGCTCTTCGACTACCTGCGCGCGCGCCTGGCCGTCGCGGGCACGCCGGACGACTGCCTCGCCCAGGTCCGCGCCGCCGAGGCCGCCGGGGTCACCCAGCTCATGTTCACGGTGAGCCTGGCCGCCGATCCGGTACAAACCGTGGAGATGTTCGGCCGGGCGGTGCTCCCGCGCTTGGCGCGCGGGTGACGCGGGCGCTTCCTACTTGCCGCCGGCGAGCGTCTTCACCAGGCGGTAGAGAAACTCCTGGCCGCCCCAGAGCGAGGCGACCGGCATGCGCTCGTTGAGGCCGTGGGAGCGCGCGTCGTCGGGGCCCAGGAAGAGACCGGAGACGCCGTAGGCTGGAATCCCCGCGTTCCGCAGGAAGCGCGAGTCGGTGGCCCCGGTGCTCATGGTGGGGATCACCGGGATGCCCGGCCAGAGCGCGGCGGTCGTGGCCTCCACCGCGCGCAGCAGGTCCGGGCGCAGCGACGAGGGCTGGCTCGGCACCGGCTCGGTGGTCCGGGTCACCGTGATCGCGGGATCGGCGAGCGCGCGCACGATCTCCTCGCGCACTCCGTCGATCGGCTCGCCGGGCAGCACCCGGCAGTTCACGATGGCCCGCGCGCTCTGGGGCAGCGCGTTGCTCGCGTGCCCGCCCTCGAGACGCGTGGCCACGCAGGTGGTCCGCATCATCGAGTTGTAACCCGCCGCGCGGGCGGAGAGCCGGGAGGCGGCGGCTGGATCGGGGCCGCCGTCGCGGGCCACCGCGCGCATGTCCGCCGCGGTGGCCGCATCGAAGAGGGGCGCGCTCCGCTGGAAGTAGCCTTGGGTGATCTCGTTGAGCTTGACGGGGAACTCGAGGTGGGAGAGCCGCCCGAGACCGGCCGCGAGCTGGTAGATCGCGTTGTCCGGCCGGGGCAGCGAGCTGTGCCCGCCCGGGTTCTTCGTCTCGAGGCGGAAGCTCACGCTCACCTTCTCGGCGGCCTGCAGGCGCAGGAGGATCGGCCGCCCGTCCCGGGTCATCTCCGCGCCCCCGCCCTCGTTGAGCGCGTACTCCGCCTCGATCAGTCCGCGGTCGTGCTTGAGTAGCCAGCTCACCCCGTTCCACGGCGAGCTCGAGCCCAGCTCCTCGTCCGCGGTGAGGGCCAGGATCAGGTCGCGATCGGGCGTGTAGCCCTCCTGCCGGTAGCGGGCCAGGTTCGCCACGAAGATCGCGGCCATCGCCTTGTCGTCCACCGAGCCACGCGCGTAGAAGTAGCCGCCCTCCTCGATCATCGTGAACGGATCGCGCTCCCAGTCCTCGCGCTTGGCCTCGACCACGTCGAGATGGGCCAGGAGCAAGATCGGCTTGCCGGTGCCGTGCCCCTTGAACCGGGCCACCAGGTTGCCTTTCCGGGGCGCGCCGGGCGGCACCACGATGCGGAGATCGCCGTCGGTGAAGCCGGCGGCCTTGAGGCGCGCCGCCATCGCGCGGGCCGCCACCGTGGTGTCGCCGACCGAGTCGGTGGTGTTGATCTCCACCAGCTCCTTGTAGATCTCGCGCAGCGCGGCCTGCGCGGGCGTGAGCGGCGGCGCCGGCGTGGACTGGGCGGGAGCGGGGCACGGCGTGAGGAGCAGCGTGAGGGCCAGGACCACGAATACGATCGGCGAGGCGCCGGGTCTCGTCATGGGTGGTAGAGTACCGAAATGCGCGTCGGACTGTCCATCGACCCCCCGCTCGGCTCGATCCCCGCGCTCCTCACCCAGGAGGGCGTCGACGTCTACCAGACGGTGCTGCGCGATCCCGGCCGCTTCGGCAACTACGGCGTCCCCGAGCCGGCGGACCGCGCCGCCCTGGTCGAGGGCCTGGCCGGCCGGCACACCTGGGGCGTGGCCCACGGCTCGCTCCTCGTCAACCTCGCGAGCCCGGAGGGCCGCATCCGCAACTCGTCGGTGTCGAGCCTGCTCGCCGATCTCAAGGTCGCGGCGGAGGTCGGGCTCGACGCGGTGTGCTTTCACGTGGGTTACGCCAAGGGTCACCCGAGCGCCGAGGAGGCGCTGGTCCTCGCCACCCGCAAGCTCGGCGAGCTGATCGCGAAGATGCCGGCCGGCCCGCGGCTCCTGCTCGAGAACTCGTGCGAGGGGAGCGAGCTCGGCCAGACCATTCCCGAGCTGGCCCGGCTGATCCGCGACGTGGGCGCGCCCGCCGAGCAGTTCGGCCTGCTCATCGACACCTGCCACCTCCACGCCGCCGGCTTCGACCTTTCCGGCGACGAGGGCGGCGCGCGGCTCGCCGACGCGCTCGCCGCCGAGGGCGTGCTCGAGCGGGTGATGGCCTTTCACCTGAACGACTGCCAGCTGCCCTGCGGGGCGCACCGGGACCGCCACGCCGCGCCCGGCACCGGGACCATCGGCATGGGCGTGGTCTCGGTGGCGCGGCATCCCGCCTTCGCCGGGCTGCCCGGGGTGCTGGAGCTGGACCTGGACGACGCGCGAGGCGGGCTCACCTTCCTCCGCGAGCACGGCGCGGTCAATCCCTGAGGAGTCCCCTGGAGATGGTCATGACCTGCTGCGGCCACGCGCTTCACTGGACCCGACGGGAATGGATGTGGAGCACGCTGCTCACCACCGCTTCCGCCATGGTCGCGGGGTGCGGGGGCGCCCGGACGGAGGCGCCGGCGGACGCGGCGGCGGAGTCACCCTACCCGGCTGCGGCCAGGCTGCTGCGCGAGCACGTCTCGGTCGACGTGCACACCCACGCGGGGCCGAACGGGATCACCTCGCGCACCGCCGCGCCGAGCGACGATCTCGCCCGCAGCATGCGCGCCGGCCGCCTCGCAGTGCTCTGCCTGGCCGACGTGCCGGACGGGCCCATCCTCGGGCGCGACGCGAGCAACGTGCTCCGCGCCCTGCGCGAGCCCCCGCCCGGCTTCCTCTACCAGTACCACCTGGAGCGGCTCGGCTGGGTCGACGAGCTCTGCGCCAAGCACGGCATCCGGCGCATCCTCACCGCAGCCGACGTGAAGGCCGCCCACGCGGCGGGCGCGCCCTCGATCATCATGGACATCGAGGGGCTCGACTTCCTCGAGCGCAAGCTCGAGCGCCTCGAGGAGTCGTACCGGCGCGGCGTCCGCACCATGCAGCTCGTCCACTACACCCCGAACGACATCGGCGACTTCCAGACCGGGGCGGTCACCCACAACGGGCTCACCCCGCTCGGGGCCGACGTGATCCGCGCCTGCAACCGCCTCGGCGTGGTCGTCGACGTGGCCCACGCCACCGCGGACACCGTGAAGCAGGCGGTGAAGGCAGCGAGCCGGCCGCTCCTCCTCTCCCACACCGCGCTGCGCGGCTCGAAGGCGCAGGGCGAGACCCCGCTGGTGGAGCGGCAGATCACGCCCGATCACGCGCGGGCGATCGCGGAGACCGGCGGCTCCATCGGGGTCTGGCACTTCTTTGCGACGCCCGAGGTCTACGTGCAGGGCATCAAGGAGATGGCCGACGTCGTGGGCGTGGACCACGTCAGCATCGGCACCGACGCCTCGGGGAGCGGCGGCCTCTTCCCCGACTACGACAAGTTCACCGGCCTGGTGGACGCGATGCTACGCGGCGGCTTCACGCCGGCGGACACCGCCAAGATCGTGGGCGGCAACTACCTGCGGATCTTCGCGGCGTCAGTGCGATGAAAGCAGCCTACCGCGACCGCCGGTGCTGCCTGAATCTCCCCGGGGCCTCGAAGTCGTACTCGGGGTCGCGCCAGAGCAGGACCGCCTTGTAGGTCGCGGGCTGGGCGCCCTGATGCACGATCAGGTAGGCCTGATCCGGGAAGGTCTGGTTGGAGTTCTCGCCCACCACCGCGCCCAGGCCCTCGCCCAGGTCCAGACTCTGTGACACGTAGCGGTCCCAGATGAGGCCGCGCTCCTCGTAAGACCAGAGGAGGCGAGCGGGTACTTCACCGCCGCGCTCCGGGAGCCGCCCACCGGCACGTACGGCATGAACTGCCGCGCCGGGCCGTCGCCCTTGAGCACGACGCGGTAGAGCTGCTGCGGCCGGCCGCGCCCGCTCGGCAATACCATCCACACGCTGCGCTCGCCCGGCTGGCCCTCCCAGCGCACCTCGTCCCAGCGCTGGCGGCCGTCACCACCCGGCTTGATCTCGGCCAGCACACGCACCGTGCCGTAGGCGTGGGCGACCTGCTCGCTGGCCCATCGCAGCGTGCGGTCGCCCAGGGTGACCCCGCTGGGCACCTCCCCCTGGTCCAGGCTGGTCTCGAGCTGCTCGAGCCCCGGCCCGGCGGCGCCGCCGTACAGCTC
>Ga0207665_10001657_pt1 | contig 14981 bp, 10 predicted proteins | sample LARL112metaG_FD_184351 | JGI IMG/M metagenome (GOLD analysis project Ga0207665, IMG submission 184351) | Corn, switchgrass and miscanthus rhizosphere microbial communities from Kellogg Biological Station, Michigan, USA - LAR L11-2 metaG... | ecosystem: Host-associated > Plants > Roots >...
GCGAACCCGAGTTCGGTCGCCTCCTCGCGCAGTTCCACGAACTCTTCGGGCTTGACCCAGCGCTCCACCGGATGGTGCCGCGGGGTAGGCCGGAGGTACTGGGTGATGGTCAGCAGGTCACAGCCTGCCGCGCGCAGGTCCTTCATGGCCTCGGTGACCTCGTGCCGCTCCTCGCCCAGCCCCAGGATCAGGTTGGACTTGGTCACCAGCCCGGCGTCGCGGGCCGCGCGCAGCACGTCGAGCGAGCGCGCGTACCGGAAGCCGGGCCTGATCCGGCGGAAGATCCGCGGCACGGTCTCGATGTTGTGTGCGAGGACTTCCGGCCGGGCACTGAAGACCTCGGCCAGCCGGTCCGGCTCGGCGTTGAAGTCGGGAATGAGCAGTTCGACGCCGCAACCGGGGATGGCGGCGTGGATCTCGCGGCAGACCTGCGCGTACAGCCACGCGCCGCCATCCGCTAGGTCGTCACGCGCGACGCCGGTCACGGTCGCGTACCTCAGGCCCATGGCGGCGACGGACTCCGCGACCCGGCGCGGCTCGCCCTCGTCGAGTGGCTGCGGCTTGCCGGTGTCGATCTGGCAGAAGTCACATCGCCGGGTGCACTGGTCGCCGCCGATGAGGAACGTCGCCTCGCGGTCTTCCCAGCACTCGAAGATGTTCGGGCAGCCTGCTTCCTCGCACACCGTGTGCAGGCCTTCGCTCCGAACCAGCGATTTCAGTTCCGTGTAGGCAGGTCCGGTGCGCAGCCTGGTCTTGATCCACGGCGGCTTCCGCTCGATCGGGACCTGGCTGTTACGGGCCTCGAGGCGGAGCATGCGTCGGCCTTCGGGTGCGAGTACCACCCTTCCAGGGTATGTCGCCGCTGGCGCGCGGCTGTAAGGGGCGCGGCATGATCTTGCGCACGCCGCAGCCGGTCCCGGTCTAGCGGGCCGCCACCGGCACGGCGGCTGCCCCCGGCGGCGGCGCGGCTGCCCTCGGCGGGGGGCCGGCCAGCACGCTGGCGTCGTAAACGTGCCGCCAGGTGGGATACCCGAGGACGTCGGCGAGATGGCGTTTCATCACCGGCGTCACGTCGGCCACCGTGATGGCGCGGCCGGTCTCGGCGGACAGCGTGGTCGTCCCGGCGTCGCTGATGCCGCACGGGACGATCCGGTCGTACCAGGACAGGTCGCAGTCCGCGTTCAGGGCGAACCCGTGCATGGTGACGCCGCGGGCCACCCGCGCGCCGATCGCGCCGACCTTTCGGTCCGGCCGGGTCTCGTCGCCGGGCAGCCAGGTGCCGCTGCGCCCCGGCACCCGCCCGGTGCTGACACCGAACTCCGCGCACGTCCGGATCATGGCCTCTTCCAGCGCGCGCACGTAAGCCACGACATCCAGCGGCTCCCGGAGCTTGATGATCGGATACCCGGTCAGCTGCCCGGGGCCATGCCAGGTGATCTTGCCGCCGCGGTCCACGTCGATGACCGGTGCTCCCGGATCGCCGAACGGCCGGTCGGACACTGCGGTCCGCTTACCGGCGGTGTACACCGGCTCGTGCTCGAGCAGCAGGCAGCTGTCCGGAACCTCGTCGGCTACCCGCCGGGCATGCACGCGCCGCTGCAGGTCCCAGGCCTCGCGATACTCCACCGGGATGGCGCCGAACTCAAGGTAGAGAAGATCACTCACTTTCCCCAGTTTACGCCCGCGGTTGACAAAGCCTGCGGGCTCTTCCATGCGAGGATGACGGTGATGGAGTCTTACGTGGAACGTCCGCCGCTGCCGGAATTGGCGGGGGTGGTACGGACCGTCTGGATCCAGCGCTCCGGTGAGGCGGCGTACGTGCAACGGCACCTGCCCACGGGCGGGGTCGAGATGCACTTTCCGATCGGTGGCCATCCCCAGCTGGTTGGTCCGCTGACCGGTCCGGAGATTGAGGTCATTCCCCGGCGACAACCCCTACCTCGACACCACCCGGCTCGCTCACGACACCGGCTTCGCGTCGACCTTCGACATCGCCGCGGCGGTCGCCGACTACGTCGCCTGGCGCGCGGACAATCCCCGCTGAAGGAGGAGAGCGCACCGCCGAGCAGGCACGCAGGCGGCGGCGGGACAATGGGGTTGTGATAGACAAGGCCGAATTGCGCAGTATGAGCCGGGCCGAACGTCACGAGCTGGCCGTTCTGCTGGCCGAACTCGACGAGCCCGTTGGCACCATCGAGCCCGCTCACGCCGGGGAGCTCGCCGGCACCGACGCATCCGTCGCCCGGGCAAGCCAGCACGAGCCGGTCCGCCTCAACCCGTTCAGGATCGACCCGGTGCTGGCCCGGGAGCGGCGGCTTGCTCTCCTGGTCTCAGCAGCCTGCAGTATCGTCCTGGCCGGCTGGATCGTGGTGCTCGCCGCCACCCTGCCGCACCAATTCGACGCGCATCACTGGCGGGCCGTCTGGGTTATCTTCGACGTGTTCCTGCTCGCGGCGTTCGCGGCGACCGCCTGGGCGATCTGGCGGCAGCGGCAGGTGCTGATCCTGCTGCTGGTGCTCATCGGGACCATGCTCTGCTGCGACGCCTGGTTCGACGTCGCCACGTCGCTGGCGACCAGCGGCTTCGGGATCAGCCTGCTGTCCGCGTTTCTGGCCGAGCTGCCACTTGCCTTCCTGGCCTTCGCCGGGGCGCGCCGCCTGCTCCGGGCCACGGTCGCCGCCGGGATCCTGGCCGGTGCCATGGCCGGGGCCAGACAGGTGGCGGCTCCGGGACCCCAGGCCGGCCCGGAGGCCCTCGACTGGGCGCGAGCCGGCAACTGGGGCCGGACCTGCGCGGGCCAGTCTCTTCGCCGTGCGCCGCTGGCCGGCGCCGGTCTCCACGAGGCCCTGCCGCGCAGCCGCGCCGAACGCCAGGCCGACCGGGCCAGGCGCTGAGGCCGGGGCGGGCGTTCCGGCCGGTCAGACCAGCCGGCCTGACCTCGGCCCCGGCGCAGAATGATTAGCCTGAGCATGGCCCGCGCAGAATGGTTATGTGATCACCGAGGCTGAACTACGCCAGATGACCCCGGAGGAGCGGCGTCAGCTGGCCCGCACCCTGGCCGCCATCGACCGGCGGCATCCGCTGATTGATCCCAGGCTCCGCCGCCGCAGGCGGTTCGGCCTGCTCTTCATGACCGCGTGCTGCGTCGCGCTGGCCGCCTGGATCGCGATCCTCATCCTGACCCTGCCCATGCGCTATACCTCGCACGACTGGCGTGGCGTCTGGGTGGGACTTGACCTGGCCGAACTGGCCGGCTTCGCCGCCACCGCCTGGGCGGCCTGGCACCAGCGCCAGATCCTCATCGTCCTCATGAACGTCACCGGCACGCTGCTGGTCTGCGACGCCTGGTTCGACCTCGCCCTCGCGTATGGCTCTCGCGGCTTCACGATGAGCCTCGTTACCGCCCTGGTCGTCGAGCTGCCGCTGGCCGGGCTGCTGTTCATCAGCGCCAGGCGGCTGGTCCGGGTCACCATCCAGACCATGATGCAGCTGAGCGGGATCGCCGGCCCGGTGCCGCCACTGTGGCGGATACCGCTGTTCGCGCAGGGTCTGGAGGAGGCGCTGCCGGCTCGCCTCCGGCAGCGGAGCACGCAGCCGCGGGCGCACGTCACCTCCGATGTCACAGCAGCCGAAGGCCCCTCGTCTTAGGGATCAGACGATTTCTAGGGATCGGGCGATCCCGAGGGGAGAAACGTGGACACGAGTCAGTACACCGCCTACCGCCCGCTGATGTTCTCGATTGCCTACCGGATGACCGGCAGCGTCAGCGACGCCGAGGACATCGTGCAGGAGGCCTTCCTGCGGGCCGGCAAGGACGCCGCCAAGGATGCCGAGGTCGACTCGCCCAAGGCGTACCTGGCCACCATCACCACCCGGCTGGCCATCGACCACCTGCGCTCGGCCCGCGTCCGCCGCGAATCTTACGTCGGCACCTGGCTGCCCGAGCCGCTGCTCGCCGGCGCCCCGGTGGGTCCAGCAGCTTCAAGGGACGACGCCGATCCAGCCGAACTCGCCGAGACCTCCGACTCCCTGTCGATGGCGTTCCTGGTGCTGCTGGAGAGCCTGGCCCCGGCCGAACGGGCGGTGTTCCTGCTCCGCGAGGTATTCAGCTACGACTACGGCGACATCGCCGACATCACCGGCAAGACCGAGGCCGCGTGCCGGCAGACCTTCGCCAGGTCCCGCCGTCGCATCGACGAGGGACGGCCGCGGTTCGAGACGTCCCGGGCCGAGGGTGATGAGCTCACCGCCCTGTTCCTGGCCGCGGCGGACGGCGGCGACATAACCAGCCTGCTCGAGCGGCTGGCTCCGGACGTGGTGTTCTACGGCGACAGCGGCGGCAAGGGCGAGACGACGTTCATCGCCCCGGTGATCGGCCGCGACCGGGTGGCCCGGGTGATCCGCCTCAGTTTCGAGCGGACCCTGGAGATGGGCGCCTCGCTCCGCGGCGCCTGGGTGAACGGGCAGCCGGGCTTGCTGGCCCGCGACGCCGACGGCGACCTGATCGCGGTCATCGTGTTCGACGTGCTCGGCGGGCAGGTGCTGGCTATCCGGACGATCGCCAACCCGGAGAAGCTGCGCCACCTGGGCCCGATCTCGCGCGCCTGGCACGAGCGCTGGGGTGAGCAGGAAGAAGAAAACTGAAGTGTCACGCCCGCGGGGATGGCTGCGTCGTAGAGGGCGTAGACACACAAGGCGCAGGAAAGGAACAGAATCATGCGAGTCTTCGTCGCGGGGGCAACCGGGGTAATGGGCCAGTACCTGGTCCCCAGCCTGGTCGCGGCGGGCCATGAGGTCACCGGCACCACCCGCTCGACCGCCAAGGCCGCCGCCCTGCAAGCCGCCGGCGCGACGCCCGTCATCGTGGACGGCCTGGACCGCCAGGCCGTGCTGGACGCGGTCAAGGCCGCGCAGCCCGAAGTGATCGTGCACCAGATGACCGCGCTGGCCAGCATGAGCAGCTTCCGCAACTTCGACAAGGAGTTCGCCGTCACCAACGAACTGCGGGTCAGGGGCACCGACTACCTGCTGGAAGCCGCGCAGCGGGCGGGTACCCGCCGGTTCATCGCACAGAGCTTCATCGGCGGCTGGAACAACGCCAAAACCGGCGGCCCGGTCAAGTCGGAAACCGATCCGCTGGACCCGGACCCGCTTCCGCCGACCAGGCAGTCCATGGCGGCCATCAAGCACGTCGAGGAAACCGTGCCGGGCGCGGTGCCCGAGGGCCTAGTGCTCCGCTACGGCTACTTCTACGGTCACGGCGCCTCTGACAACATGCTCGACGTCGTGCGCAAGCGGCAGATGCCCGTAGTCGGCGGGGGCACGGGCATCTGGTCGTTCTGCGAGATCACCGACGCCGCCGCCGCGACCGCCGCGGCCGTCACCCGTGGCGCGCCCGGCGTCTACAACATCGTGGACGACGACCCGGCTCCGGTCCGGGAGTGGCTGCCGTATCTGGCCGAGTGCCTCGGCGCCAAGGCGCCCATGCGCGCCCCGGCCTGGCTAGGGCGGGTGCTGGCCGGCCAGCTCGTCGTTTCGCTGATGACCGAGGCTCGCGGCTCGGCCAACGAGAAGGCCAAGCAGGAACTCGGCTGGGCGCCGCAGTACGCGAGCTGGCGGGACGGCTTCCGGGACTGGGTGAAAACGGCGGAGCAGGCCCGTGCCGCCTGAAGCCCTGGGACCCGAAGATTACGCGGAGTTCAGGCCGCTGATGTTCTCGATCGCCTACCGGATGACCGGGAGCATCAGCGACGCCGAGGACATCGTCCAGGAGGCCTTCCTGCGGCTGACCCGCGTGCTGCGCGACGGAACCACCATCGACTCGCCCAAGGCCTTCCTGGCCACCGTCACCACCCGGCTGGCCATCAGCCACCTGCGGTCCGCCCGGGTGCGGCGGGAGTCCTACGTGGGCGCGTGGCTGCCCGAGCCGCTCCTGGCCGACCCGGATCCCGATCCGGCCGAGCGCGCCGAGATGTCCGACTCCCTGTCGATGGCGTTCCTGGTGCTGCTGGAGAGCCTGACACCGACCGAACGAGCGGTGTTCCTGCTGCACGAGGTGTTCGGCTACGACTACAAGGAGATCAGCGACATCACCGGCAAGTCCGAGACGAACTGCCGGCAGATCCTGGTCCGGGCCCGGCACCACGTTGACGACGGCAAGCCGCGCTTCGACGCCTCACGCGAGCAACGCGACCAGGTCGCCCAGCGGTTCTTCGAGGCGGCGGCCGGCGGCGACCTCAGCGGCCTGCTGGAACTGCTCGCGCCCGACGTGGTCATGGTGGGCGACGGCGGCGGCAAGGCCTGGGCAACGGCCCAGCCGATCTCCGGAGCCGAACGGGTGGCCCGGCTGCTGTTCGGGCTGTACCGCCGGGCGCCGAAGATGGGCGTCCGCGTCGAGCCGGCCTACGTCAACGGCCAGCCCGGGGCCGTTACCTACGATTCGCAGGACCGGGTCGTCAACGTCTTCGCCCTCGACATCGCCGACGGCCGGGTGCAGACGATCAGGTCAATCCTCAACCCCGACAAGCTGCACCACCTGGGCCCGGTCTCCGATGCGGCCCTACGGGACGGCGCCACCCCGGACTAGCAGAGCGAGCACCCAGGGACTTAACCTGTCGGCCATGGCCACCGACTTCACCGAGGAAACCGCGGCCGACGCGGTTGTCGACAGCTTCGCGAAGACCCCGGACCCGCGGCTGAGCGAGCTGCTGAGCAGCCTGGTCAGGCATCTGCACGCCTTCGTCAGGGAAACCGAGCCCACCATCGCCGAATGGGAGCGGGCGATCGGCTTCCTCACCGCGACCGGCCAGAAATGCGACGATGAGCGGCAGGAATTCATCCTGCTCTCCGACGTGCTTGGCATTTCCATGCTGGTGGAGACGATCAACAACAGGAAATCGGGCGGCGCGACCGAATCCACCGTGCTCGGCCCGTTCCACATGATCGAGTCCCCCCGCCGGGAACTCGGCGAGTCCATCGACTTTATCGGGACCGGCACGCCGTGCGTGGTCACCGGCCGGGTCCTCTCGGCCGACGGCTCACCGCTCCCCGGTGCCGAACTCGACGTCTGGCAGGCCAATGACAAGGGCTTCTACGACGTCCAGCAGCCGGGCGTGCAGCCCAGGACGAACGGCCGCGGCCTGTTCACCGCGGACGCGGATGGGGCCTTCTGGTTCCGCACGGTAGTGCCGAGCCACTACCCGATCCCGACCGACGGCCCGGTCGGCCAGCTGCTGCTGGCGACCGAGCGGCACCCGTTCCGCCCGGCGCACATCCACTTCATCGTGACCGCCCCCGGGCACCGGGCACTGACCACGCATATTTTCGTGGCGGGCAGCCCGTACATCGAATCGGACGCGGTCTTCGCGGTGAAAAAGAGCCTGATCAAGGAGTTCACCCAGGTCGATGACCCCGAGCAGGCGGCCAGGTACGGTTTGGACGGACCGTTCTGCGTCGCGAACTTCGACATCGTCCTGCAGCCGGACGCGGAGAACTGACCGTCCGCGCCTATTTTTATCCCGAACGAAGCGGGTATCCGCCATCCCTACCGCTACCCGCCACCCCCGTGCCGTCCAAATTCCCCTTGCCGCTCCTCCGTCACTCCCGTTCCATGTCCTCCATGATCGTGAGCAGTTTTTGGCGCTATTTGCCCCGGACTGCTCATGATCATGAAATCGTCGGGTAGCCGAAGCTCCGACGATGGCTGCGCGCAGGGCGCGGCCGGTTGAAGGGTCTCATGCTCCAGGCGTTGCTGCTGGCCGGGCTGGTGGCGGCCCCGCTCGGGTCGCTGGCCTTGTTCGTGCCGATCCGGCGGCATGTCCGGCGGGCCGGGGCCTGGTCGGCCATCCGCCGGTTCATCCTGGACGTGATCGGCACGGTCGTACTGGCCGCCGTGGTGGCGGTCGCCCTCCGGCTGCTCGGCGCGTCCCAGCACAACCTGCTGGCCGGAGCGGCGGGCGTGGTCTTCGCCAGCCTGATCTGGCTGCCGGTGACCCGGGGCTGGTCCGCCCGTGCGCACCTGTGCTGGGCCTCGACCGTGTTCCTGTTCGTCGTCTTCTTGATCTATGCGCTCGAGTGGACCCTGAACAGCCATCTCGGGCCCGCCAGCACGGTGGGCGGGGTGCTGCTGTGGCTGCTCGAGGTGTTCGCCGCCATGCTGTCCTGCGCGTACCTGTGGGAGATCTGCGACGCGCTCGGCACCGAGCACTGGCGGCGGCGGATCACCCCGGCCACGTCGCTGGCCGTCCCGGATGGCGAGCCGCCCATGGTCAGCCTGCACGTCCCGGCGCACAACGAGCCGCCCGAGATGGTCATCGAAACGCTGCGCTCGCTGCTCCGGCTCGACTACCCGCGGTACGAGGTCATCCTGATCGACGACAACACCGACGACGAGTCGCTGTGGCGGCCGGTGGAGGCGTGGTGCGCGCGGCACGGGGTCAAGTTCGCGCACCTCGACGACTGGCCCGGCTACAAGTCCGGGGCCCTGAACTACGCGCTGCGCGAGCTCACCTCCGAAGAGGCCGAGATCATCGGCATCATCGACTCGGACTATCAGGTCCAGCCCGGGTGGCTGCGTCGCTGTGCGCCCGCGTTCGCCGACCCGTGGATCGGCTTCGTCCAGACGCCGCAGGACTACCGCGGCTGGCAGGCTGCGCGGTACTACCGGCGGCTCTACTACTCCTACAAGTATTTCTTCGCCGTCTCGCAGCCGTCCCGCAACGAGTACGACGGAGCCATCTTCGCCGGCACCATGGGGCTGATCCGGCGGGTGGCCCTCGACGAGCTCGGCGGCTGGGACGAATGGGTCATCACGGAGGACGCGGAGTTGTCGCTGCGGCTGCTCCGGGCGGGCTGGCACGGGCTGCACGTGGACGAGGTGTTCGGCCGCGGGATCATGCCGCTGACCTTCGAGGCGCTCAAGGGGCAGCGGTACCGGTGGTGCTTCGGCGGCATCCAGATCCTGCGCGTGCACTGGCGCTCGCTGCTGCCGGGCCGCTCCAGCCGGGCCAACCACATGACCACCGGCCAGCGCTGGGCCTACCTGGCGGGCGCGCTGCAGTGGTACGGGGACCTGCTCAGCCTGCTGTTCTTCATCTTCCTGCTGGCCGGAGCGGCCAACCTGGCCACCGGCGGCGGCCAGCTGTTCCGCAAGCTCACCCTGTTCCTGGTCTCGGCCGTGCCGGTGATGGTCTTGCTCGGTCTGGTCCGCGCGATCGCGCTGCTGCGCCGCGGCACCGGGGCGTCCTGGCGGGACGCGCTCGGCGCGTTCTTCATCTGGCAGTCCACCTCGCTGGTGGTCGCACGTGCCTCGGTGCTCGGCCTGTTCGCCAAGAAGGCCGTGTTCCTGCGCACTCCCAAGACCAGCGAGCAGACCCGCTGGTGGGAGGCATTGCGCGCCAACTGGGCCGAATCCACCCTGGCGCTGCTCGGCTTCATCGCCATCGGCGCCGCGCTGACCAAGACCAACCAGCTGAGCGGGCCGCTGCTGGCAGGCCTGCTGCTGTTCCCCACGCTCGGCCTCGCCGCCGCGCCCGTCAACAGCTGGGCCGCCCGCCGGGCCGCGCTGCCTGCCTGGCTACGTGAGCGGCGGACCACCGAGTACCGGCGCGACCGGCATTCGTTCGCCGCCGGCGTGGCCACCGGGGGAGCAGTGGTCGTCGTCGGCGTCGCCATCGCCGCCCTGGCCTTGCTGTTCACCGGCCACGCGGTCCAGCCGCCGGACTTGGTCGGCCCGGCCCAGGGTCAGACCTCGGCCCCGGCCAGCCCATCCACCTCGCCGTCTACCTCGCCGTCCGCCACGCCGTCCGCCACGACAACCCCCACTACGTCGCCATCGGCCTCGCCGACCACGAGCCCGCCCACGCCGACTTCATCCCCGAGCTCATCGGTAACCCCGTCCGCCTCCGCGACGCCGACCTCATCCCCGACCCCGACCGGAACCACCCCGTAACCGCGTGGCGGAAATCACACCGCGCTAAGCTGTCAACCGGTTCTGCGCTCGATAGCGGAACGGCCTGCGATGAGTAAAGACGGTTCGAGTTTCACCCCTCCGCCGTCACCGGCGGATCGCCGGCCCGTGCGTCCATGGCTCGCCCTGGCCCTCGGCCGGGACGCGACGCTGCTACCGGCTCCGCTCCAGCTCTTCGTGCTCAGCTTCCTGATGCTCTTCGTCGAGCTCGCCCTGATCAGGTGGTCCGGGGCGCTGGTCATCTACCTGTCGTACTTCTCCAACTTCGTCCTGCTCGGCAGCTTCCTCGGTATCGGCATCGGCTTCCTGCGTGCCCGGGCCCGGGTCAACCTGTTCCCCTATGCCCCGGTGGCCCTGGCCCTGCTGATCCTGTTCGTCCGGGTGTTCCCGGTCGAAGTCATCAGGACCGGGAACGAGGGGATCATCTTCTTCGGCTACGGAAAGTTCCACGCCAGCGGGCCGCCCACCTGGATCACGCTGCCCATCGTGTTCCTGGCCGTCGCCGCCGTCATGGCGATGATCGGCGAAGGCGTCGCCCGGACGTTCATCACGTTCCGCCCGCTGGACGCCTACCGGCTCGATATCGCCGGCAGCATCATCGGCATCGCGGCCTTCTCGGTGCTCTCGTTCCTGGACGCCAAGCCGGTCGTCTGGGCGCTCATCGTGGCCCTGGTCATGCTCCTGCTCTACGGAACCCGGGTGGGCCTGCTCCAGATCGTCGCGGTCGTCGCCGTGGTGCTGCTGCTCTGGTCGGAATCGCTGTCGTCCAGCGACATCTGGTCGCCCTACTACCGCATCTCGGTGCAGGCCGGCGGCCCCGGGCGGTACTCCATCAACGTCAACGGCATCCCGCACCAGAACATTATCCCAGCGCGTCAGCTACAGAAGGTCTACTCCCAGCCGTACCTGGATGCTCCGGCCAACCCGCTCAACGACGTCCTGATCGTCGGCGCCGGCACGGGCGATGATGTGGCGAACGCTCTCCGGCACGGCGCGAAGCACATCGACGCGGTCGAGATCGACCCCCAGCTGTACCAGTTGGGCAAGCGGCTGAACCCGGACCATCCGTACGCCGATCCCCGGGTCACCGTGCACATCAACGACGGGCGGGCCTTCCTGGAGCAGACGCACACGAAGTACGACATGATCCTGTTCGCCCTGCCCGACTCGCTGACGCTGGTGGCCGGACAATCCTCGCTGCGGCTGGAGAGCTACCTGTTCACGGTGCAGGCGGTGCAGGCGGCGAGGGCCCACCTGAAACCGGGCGACGGGCTGTTCGCCATGTACAACTACTACCGCACGCCCTGGCTCCGCGACCGGCTGGCGAACACGCTGGATGTCGCCTTCGGGCACACCCCGTGCGTGGACGACGAGGGCTTCTCGCTGTCGATGATCTCCGACACGATCAACCCGTCCGCCCTGCACTGCGGCACCGTCTGGCACCGCCCGGCCGACGTCGTCCCGCCGGCCACCGACGATCACCCGTTCGTGTACCTGCAGGGCAACTCGATCCCGTGGCTCTACCGGATCACCCTCGGCCTGGTCTTGCTGGCGTCGATCCTGCTGGTCCGCCCGGCCGCCGGCCCGTACCGCAGGATGCGCAGCTACGCCGACCTGTTCTTTATGGGCGCGGCGTTCATGCTGCTCGAGACCAAGAACATCGTGCAGTTCGCGCTGCTGTTCGGCACCACCTGGTTCGTCAACGCGCTGGTGACAGCCGGTGTCCTGGTCGCGGTGTTCGCCGCCGTGGAGGTGTCGCGGCACGTGATCATCCGCCGCCCGGCCCTGCTCTACGCGACCCTGCTCGCCGCGCTGATCGTAGCCTGGGCGATCCCGCCGTCATCTCTGCTGTCCCTGTCGCCGCTGCCACGGTTCTTCGCCGCGGTGATCATCGCCTTCGCACCGATCTTCCTCGCCAACATGGTCTTCGCCCAGCGCTTCCGCGACACCGAGGACACGGGTACGGCCTTCGGGGCCAACCTGCTCGGCGCGATGGTCGGCGGTGTCCTGGAGTACGCCTCCCTGATCGTCGGGTACCGCTGGCTGCTCGTCTTCGTCGCGCTGCTTTACGGGCTGGCGTTCCTCACCGGCTGGCGGCACCTACGGGCCGTCGGCCCCGCCGCCGCCCGGATACCGCAGACCACGAGCACGACGTAGGGTCCAGCCCCGCCGGTGGTGCTGCTGTGAAGGGGGTGTCGGCTGGGTTCCCCGGGGTTTCAGCGGGTCCGCCCGTCCGGGGTGAGGGTGCCCCCGCCCCCAGTAGACGGGGGCAGGGGCACCCTCACCCCATTAGCTGGCGAAGCTGCGGATGCGGATGTTACAGGCGAGGCTAGGCATGCGCTAGCCGCTCCGGTTGCCACCCAGCTCGGCGGCCAGGGCCTCGGGCAGGGTGGGGGAGCGGAACTCGTACCCGGCCTGCTGCAGCCGCCGGGACGAGACCCAGGCGCTGGTCAGCAGTTCGACGGAGGCCTCGCCCACGGCCAGGCGCAGCGCCGGAGCGGGCACCCGCAGCCAGGGCAGGTTCCGGCGGCCCGCGGCGGCGGAAAGCGCGGCGGTGAACTCGGCGTTCGTGACCGGGGCCGGGGCGGTGAGGTTGACCGGGCCGCTGATGTCCTGGCGGCGCAGCAGGAACGTGAGCGCGGCGATCTCGTCGGCCAGCGAGATCCAGCTCATGACCTGGCGGCCGGAGGAGAACCTGGGCAGCACCCCCAGCCGGGCCAGCGGGAGCATCCGGGCGAGCAGCCCGCCGCGGGGGGTGAGGACCAGGCCGCTGCGCGGGTGCACGACCCGGATGCCGGCGTCCGCGGCCGGCTCGGAGGCCGCCTCCCAGTCCCGGACCACGCGGGCGAGGAAGGACTGCCCGGACGGCGCGGACTCGTCGACCTCGCGTCCGCCAGTGTCGCCGTACCAGCCGATGGCCGAGGCCGCCACCAGGGTGGCCGGCGGCGGGCTGAGCTTGGCTAGCGCGCCCGCCAGTGCCCGGGTGCCGAGCACCCGGCTGGCCCTGACCTCGGCCTTGTACCTGGCCGTCCAGCGGTGGTCCGCCACTCCGGCGCCGGCCAGGTGCACGCAGGCGCCGAGCCCGCCCAGGACGGACGAGCCCGGCGCACCGGATGCGATCAGCCCGGCGTCGGCCGCGCGCGGATCCCAGCGGGCCTCGTCGGCGGCCCGCGGGGGGCGGCGGACAAGCCTGATCACTTCGTGCCCGTCGGCGCGCAGGCTGGTCACCAGTGCGGTGCCGATGAGTCCGGACGAGCCGGTGACCGCGACCTTCACCGTGGCGGGCGGCTAGAGGCCAAGTTCGGCCTCGAAGGCCCCTTCTTCCAGCCGGTTCTTTACCGTGGTGAGGAACCGGGCGGCGTCGGCGCCGTCGACCAGGCGGTGGTCGTAGGTGAGCGCGAGGTACACCATCGACCGCACCGCGATCACCTCGCCGAGGGCAGGATCCTCGACCACCACGGGTCGCTTGACGACCGTGCCGGTACCCAGGATCGCGACTTGCGGCTGGTTGATGATCGGCGTGTCGAACAGGGCGCCGCGGCTGCCCGTGTTGGTCAGCGTGAACGTCCCGCCGGCCAGCTCGTCGGGCGCGACCTGCCCGGACCTGGTCCGGGTGGCCAGGTCGCTGACCTTGCGAGCCAGGCCGCCGATGTTCAGGTCGCCCGCGTTGTGGATGACCGGCACCATCAGCCCGCGCTCGGTGTCGACCGCGATGCCGAGGTGCTCCGCGTCGTGGTAGGTGACCTGGTCTCCGTCGATCACCGCGTTCAGCTTCGGGTGCACCTTCAGGGCCTCGACGGCCGACAGCGCGAAGAACGGCAGGAAGCTCAGCTTGACGCCCTCACGGGCCTCGAAGTCCTGCCTGGCCTGGTCGCGTAGCCGCGCGATGGCGGTCACGTCGGCCTCCACGACGGTGGTCAGCTGGGCCGAGACATGCAGCGACTCGACCATCCGCTGCGCGATGACCTGGCGGGGCCTGGACATCCGCTGGGTCGTGCCGCGCAGTGAGGAGGGCACCACGGCCGGGCGCGGGACCTGCTGCGCCGGACGGCCCGGCGCCGGCTGACCCTGCGGCTGAGCAGCCTGCGGGGCCTGCGCCTGGGCGGCGGGCTGAGCGACCTGCGCCTGGGCGGCGGGCTGGGCGGGCTGCGCCGGCTGGGCGGGCGCCGGTGGCTGTGCGGTGCGCTGGGCGCGGGCGGCCTCGATGACGTCCTGCTTGCGGATGCGCCCGCCGACCCCGGTCCCGGTGACGGACTCTAGGTCCACCGCGTGCTCGGCGGCCAGCTTGCGGACCAGCGGGGTGACGTACGGTGCGTCGCCGGCGCTGGGCAGCGGCGTGGGCGGGGGGTACTCCTCGGCCTGGGCCTCGGCGGCCGCCGGAGCCGCGGGGGCTGATTCCTCCGGCGACGGCTGACCCTGCGCAGGCACCTGCGCGGCCGGGGCCGCGTCGGCCGCCGATGCGCCGTCGGCCGCCGGGGCCGCCTCGGCGGGGGCCTGCTGGTCGTAGGAAGCCGCCTGGCCGTAGGGCCGGGACTGGCCGTACGCGGGCGGCGGGGCGTAGGCGGGCGTCGAGGGCGCGGACGAGCCCGGGTACCCCGCCGATGCCGCGGGGGAGGACTGCGCGGGCGGCGCGTAGTTGGGCTGCGATCCCTGGGAGCTCCAGCCGTCCGAGCTGGCCGGGGCCTGCTCGGCGGCCTCGGGCTGAGCCGTGTCGGCCTGAGCCGTGTCGGCCTGAGCCGTGTCGGCCTGAGCCGTGCTGGCCTGAGCGGGCGCGGGCGCAGCAGGCTGCGCCGCCTCGGCCGGTGCGGAACTGGCGGAGTCGTCCGCGCTGGGCGCCGCGTCGCCGGACGCGCCGTCGTCGATGACGGCGAGCTGCGCGCCCACCGCAACCGTCTCGTCCTCGTCGACCGCGATACCGCGCAGGATGCCGGACGCGGGGGAGGGGATCTCGGTGTCCACCTTGTCCGTCGACACCTCGAGGAGCGGCTCATCCACCTCCACGCGCTCGCCTTCC
>Ga0207665_10001658_pt1 | contig 14980 bp, 10 predicted proteins | sample LARL112metaG_FD_184351 | JGI IMG/M metagenome (GOLD analysis project Ga0207665, IMG submission 184351) | Corn, switchgrass and miscanthus rhizosphere microbial communities from Kellogg Biological Station, Michigan, USA - LAR L11-2 metaG... | ecosystem: Host-associated > Plants > Roots >...
CGGCCTTTCTTGCCAGCAGCAGTTCTGCTTTAAGCCCAACGGCTCGCGCCAGCGCCAAGAGGACCATCGTCCGGCTGCCCTGGCCGTTGGCCAGCGTGTCCTCTGCCGGACTCACAGCCCAATCCGGCCCCGTGGAATCGATCTTGCTTGTTACAAAGCGGTACAAGCGTTTTGCTTTCTGGGCCTCTCCACCAGCCTGTGCGAGATGAAGCGCTGCCACCGCTTCATTTACGTGAAGGCCCGCTCGCGATGCATCGATCAGCTCATCGCGCAGTCTTGCGCTGGTCTTTTCCACTGGAGCAACAGTCACGGTGGGCAGCAGGTTGATCGCCGGCACAAACGGCTCTGCAACGGCCTGGATAATGTTGTCTCGCTCCCAGATCCGGACCACCATGCCGTTGTTTTCACCCACCAAAGGCAGAGGGGGGCCGGCTTGCTCACGTACTCGGATCATGGCTTCAGGCGGATTCAGCAGAACCAATCGGGAATGCAGTATAGGCGCGGTGAACGATCCGAATGTATGAGCGCCGGCGCTTTCCGGCGCCAGGTCCAGCTCCGCATAGTGCAGCACATATTCTTCCTCAATGGCATCGCCGGGCTCCAGCGCGGGCATTGAGATAGTGGGTTTTTGCTGTGCCAGCTCAGGTTCAATGATCTCGCCATCGGCTTTGATCGTGCGCAGCTCCAGCAAGTCGGCCCCGCGAGGCAGCGCGACCTCTCCATAGCGGCTGATGCCTTCTTTGTTGAGCGGGCGGGTAATGCAGTGTACGTACACGGAGACATGGCCATCACGGCGAATGCGGGCCACTTTGTCAGAGAGCAAAATCACCGCGTCGCCGCCAGAAAACCTTTTTTGCGCTGACTTGCGGACCAAATCAATGCCATCGCGGCGGTAGGGAACGTAGAATTCTCCGCCATTCGCGAAGCCTTCCGCCCGTTCACTTCGGCTGTCCTGCGCAACTCGCGTGTCTCCCAGGGCAGGCACGTAGTCCTGGCCATTCGCGGCGATTTCACGCAATTGCCTGGCCTGAAGTTTTGCCGCGCTGATCTGGTTGTCCAACAGCAACTGCTCCACCAGCATTCGGCGCGCCGCGCGATGCAGAGGGTTCCTTGCGACCAGCTGTTGGAGGTACGCCGCGGCGGCGCTATGCCGGCCAGACTCTGCCAGCAGCCGGGGATATTGCAGTGATTCCGGCGCGCAGGACGACATCCGATGTTCTATCTGAAGCGATTTGTCCTGTTGCGCGGCAGCGTTGTAGAACTTTACCGCCTCGGCAAGCCGGGAGCACGATGCGTGCGACTCCAGCAATCGCGCCAGCAGTGCGGGCCCATCCACCTGGTTGTGTTGGGAAAGACTGAATGCCAGTTGCAATGCCGTCTCTGATTGAGGACGCTCGGCCAGAATACTCATCACGTCAGAACGCGCGCCGTCAGGTTGGCCGCGTTCCATGGCGTTCTCCGCCGATTTCAGGCGCGCCAGCAAAGCCGAGGGTTGCGCCGTCGCAACGGCCTTCCATGCAGCATCAGCCCGCGGTGAATGCTCCTCCGCCGCGGAATAGAGCAGCGCCTGCAGATACTTGTCATAGCCGCTGCCATGGACCTCTTCCGTTCGGAGCAGCGTTGCCATCGCGGCAAAGTCGCCGCGGAAATAGGCGCCCAGAGCCTGTGTATATCGTTCGAGCGCCTCTGGAAGCACAGTTTTCTTTTGTAAGGGCGCCTCAAATTGCCGGTGCAGCGCCACGCTCAACGGGGCAGCGTCCGGTGTGAACTTGAGCAGAATGCGATGGCGGCCTGCCGCCAGCGATAACGAGCTTGAATCCCGATTTGGCGCCGCGGCGTAACGCGCGTCATGCAACAGGACCGATTTTCCGTCTACAAAAATCTCATATGTTCCAGGGCTCAGCACATCGATCCGCGCATTTGTTCCAGCCGCCAGATCGACCTCGCTGGCAGCGTAAAAGATTCCGCTGGAGGAGAGATATTCCGGCGGAGCAATCATGCCGTCGCGGAACCAGAAGCGCTCCGGAAGGATTTTGTGTGAACGATACCAAGCCGGAGCAGCCGGTCCGCCGTGGCCGGTTTTTGAGGCGGACGCGTCCGGTTCAGATGCATATTGCTCGCGGAAGGACCGCTCCGCCTGTGGCAGCCAGCGGCGGTCAAAATCGACATTGTTGTAATGCCCGAACGGGCCGGCGATCCGCCAGCGCGTGATCAGTCCGCTGGAACCGGCCGCTGTATCCAGATCAACGTTTGCTCCATCCTCGGCGGCCGCAACAATCGCCAGCCGCAGATTGAACGTGCATCCGTTCTGGATGGCCGCCGCCAATTTCACCCGGCGAAGCACAGAGTTGAATGCCAGGCTATTGGCCGCGTGCTGCAGGACCCGGTTTGAGGCAACCTCCTGCAACTCCGGCGCAGCAGGCAACTGGCACAGCCGCAGGGCTGAATCCAGCATTACTTCAGGACGCTCCTGCAATTCAGCGGTTTCCATCCGAATGAAAAGCGCCACACTATCTTTCGGCGCTCGATGCAGACGCCGGTCTGCCGCGTCCGCTGCCGCCGCAAGATTGAACTCGGAAAACTTCTGTAGCAGGGAATTGTCGCTTTTTTCGAAGCGAGTCGCCTGCGGTGTTTGAGAAAATCCCGTACCAGCGCGCACGCACAAAAGAGTTAAAAGCAGAACAAGAGGCATCAATCTCATTGAGGCAGGCTCAGGGTAATCTCATTGCGGAAGCTGCGTTCCGCCTGGGCGCAAAACTTGCGGAAGGCCGGATAGTCCTCCGCGCTTACGCGGGCTTTTTCAAACTGCACATGGCTCTGAATGATCACTTCACCCCCGGATTTCCTGTAACGCAGCCGCAGGGAGCCGAAAGCGCCGGTGATGTTCTGGTCGCGCGGGAGTGACGTGACCTCTGCCCCTTCCGGCAGCGCGATGTGGATTTCTTCCTCCGTCGTCCAGGGCGAGGGCAGGACCAAATCCTGCGTGCGCGCGCTGGAGCCGGCAAGAGCAGCTACATAAGATCGCGGCATCCATGAAGAACTGAGAGAGACCACGCGCTTGTATTGCGGCGAATTCAGCGCTCCCTGGAACTCCACGCTCACGCTGCTGGAAAGCACTTCAGCGCCATGTACCGCCACACTATCCACGTGCACGTTGGGGAAAACTTCCGCCAGGTCGCGGCGGAAGGTATCGAGTTGTTGTTCGCGGACCGCCAGGTCGTGCCGCAATCCGGGCGCATCTTCACCGCGGGTGGTGGTTGAGCCGCTGAACTGGATCACGCCTTGCGCGGAAAGCTCGCCCCGGATGACGTGCCGCGTGTAATTGTCGGCAGCGCGGCTCATGGGAATATGCCGTATCTGCGCTGCTCCGCTCAGGCTTACCGTCAGCGACAACGCTCCCTGGTCTTCCAGGGGCAGTTCTCGTCCCGCGTATTCGGCCGTGCCGTCGAGCCAAAGGTCATATTTCGGCACATAAACAATGGCGTGATTGAACACCGCGATCGAAGCCGGCTCTATAGCTACATCACCCAGGGAGCGGGTGCGTACCAGCGCGATTTCGGCTTCAATTCCCGCGGCCCGCAGCAGGGCGATCATCAAGCTGGCTTTATCTTTGCAATCGCCAAAGCGTCGCGCATAAATCTGTGTCACGGGGTAAGGCTTGTAACTATAAATGCCAAACTCCAGCGCCACGTAATGCGTGCTGCGCAGGACAAACTCCTGGATGGCCGAAACTTTCTCCTTGTCCGTGTGAAGTCCATTGGTGATTCGCAAAAGTTCATCCTTGAGCGATTGATCCAGGGCAAATTGCGGACGAATAAGGTCTGCGTACCAGGAGCCAAGCTGTTTCCAATCGCCCATGGTAGAGACGTGCACGTACGGAGAAATCTCAGTCACGCCGGGGCTGCGCGGCTCGCGCGGCAACGCCGCGACCGCTCGCGATTCCCAGATAAAGATCTGAGAGCCGTTCCTGGCAGAAACGCTTGCGGGAGCGATTTTCTCAGCGTGGACAAAAAGTTTCTGGGCCGCCGGCGCGATCAGCACATATCGCTTCAGCTGTTCCGGCCCGCGGCCGGCAAATAAAACCAGCTCGCCAAAATATCCGTTATACGGAGTGGAACGCCGCCTGGGCACGAGCGAGTACTCAAGCTCAACCACATCGCCTATCTCCAGTCCGGAGAAACGGAACTGCTCCAGGCTCATGTCGTAATACATTGAACCCGGCGTGTCAGAATCTTCGCGGGCGCCCAGTTCCTGCGCATCCAGCACTAACCCGTTTGGCTTCCAGGCCCGCGCGTGGACCACGCGCAACTCTTCACTGGAAGGTGAATAGCGAATCGTGCTGACGCGATGCGTCTCAAGCGCAGAATCAGTTCCAACAAGGTACAGTTGCTGAACGTGCACCCGGTCCAGTCCGCTGGGGAGAAGCTCCTGCACGCGAATATCAGCCAGGGCAGTATCTGCAGGGGCCGGGGGACGGGAGAATGCCTCCTTCACCAGCGTTGCGGGGTCGACCAGATATTGCGCGTCCATCGCCAGCACGTTCGGACGCGCGGCGGTGGAAGCTTTTGCCAGCTCTTGCTGGGCTTCACCTTCAAGATGCAGGCTTTCGTCCACCTGGGCCAGACGGCGGTGGGCGTCAGGGTTCTGTTCGTCCAGCGCAATCAGCCGCAGCAGGGATTTCCTTCCGCCCTCGGCGTCGCCGCAATCGATCTGCACTTGCGCCAACCGCGACCATATATCCGGCTGGTTGGGCTCAAGCCGCGAGAGCGCAATGTAATCGGCCTGCAAGTCATACTTCATGTGCCGGCGTTCGTGAAAACGGGCCAACAGCGCAAGCTGCTCGCGATCGTCAGTCTTTTCGGCGACTACTGAAGCTGCCAGCCGGGCGGCATCGTCCAGCAGGCCTATCTGTTCGTAATCGATAGCCAAGCGCGCCCGCAGCCACAGAGGAGCGGGCCATTGCTTCTCCAGCCGGCGCAGGTCAGGCAATGCCGCGGAACGCAGGCCCAGATTCAGAAATAGGCTGGCCTTGCGCTCACGGATGACAAAATCATTGGGTGCGGCTTCCGCCGCGGCGGCCAGCACGTCACGCGCTTTCTCAAGCTGCTGGCGGCCAACGTAGTACGCGGCCAGTTCTACGTTGAGGCGGGCATTGGAAGGTTCCAGGGCCAGCCCGTTGCGCAGGGCGGTGAATTTGCGGAGCGGATCATCCAGAAATTCGGCGGCGCGCAGCCAGCATTGCGCGGTTGGATCAATGCCGGCAGCCTGCAACATGTGGTCCGCCGCTTCAGCAGCGCCGGAGGTGTGTTCCAGTTCGGCCAGCACGGCATAAGCTGCGTCTTTGTCGGCACTGGCGCGCGCTTCTGACAACACGCGCTGCCGCAACGCCTCCACAGCGTACCAGTGCTGTGCACGCGGCTGTAACGGCATCTTAAAGGCGCGAAGATCATCAATGTAGGCAGCGGCCTCACTCCTGACCAGATCATTTTCCGCCGCTGATTGGCGCACGCTTTGAAAAAATTGTTGTATCTGGGCGCGATCGTCAACGTAGTCGCGTAGTCCGAGCGCGCGCTCCAGCAGGACCAGCTTTTCCAGTTTGCTCGCGGAAGCCCATTTGGAGCGCAGATTTTCAAGGTCAAGATCGTAAGGATTGCGAGATTGTGCGGAGAGCGCTAAGGAAGGCACCAGCAGACAAACCAGCGGCATGTAACGCAGCAGGTTTCGCATAATATTTCCGGAAGCTCCTGAACCGCCGGGGGAGAGTACGAATGCCCCAGGCGGCTGTTTTGCCGCCCGGGGAAAATCGCAAATCAATCTAAGTCGCTTCGCCTCTTCCTGGCTCCGTTTCCCCCAGGTTTTTAATCTGCCGTAGCCGGAGAGTCAGCTCAACTCTTCATGATTGGGGTTAAGGTGAGATAAGTATCCAGCTACATACCATTTACAGCCATTCATCGAAAAACTTAGAGGGCACTTAAATTGACCTTAGGCGTTACCGGGAACGCGTTGACATCCCGCGGTTACTTAGGTTCATCTGATTGAACGACTCTGGAGGTTGACCGGCTCGATGGTTCGTCTGGTGCTTGCTTTTTTTGTGGCTGCAGGGCTCGCCGCTTCGGCGCCAGGGCAGGACCCGCACCTGAGCGAGGCTGGTTCAGCGGTCGTGCTTTCCCATTCGGCATTTGCTCACGGTTACCGGCATGGCTATGAAGAGGGCTACCACGTTGGCAATGCGGATGCCAGCCTGGGCACAGCGGCCCGCGCCAAAATAAATGACATTCACGGATTGAAGCTTGGCTATGCGCCGCAGTTCGGCCCTCGTCACGCGTTCGAACACGGCTTCCAGGCAGGCTTGAAGGCCGGATACAGCGATGGCTACTCAGGACGGCTGTTCCGGGCCGTGGACTCGCTCCGTTCTGTAGCCGCTTCTTTGCAAGAGACGGGCTTAGGCGCCGATCCCAAATTCATTTACTTTGACGACGGGTTTTTCTCCGGCTATAACGAAGGCTTTGATCGCGGCGGGACCGACCAATCTTCCGCCGCTCAGGTCGATTTCCATTTTGTAGGTTGTGCGAATTTTCATCCCGCCAGGCAGCGCGACCCGCGCGCCGAGGAAAGCTATTGCGATGGCTACCGCCGAGGTTTTGCGCTGGGCCATGCCGACGGTTTTCTGCTCCGTCCTGAGAGTGGCCGGCTGGAAGCCAGCAAGTAACCCCGACTAGTACTTCCCAACCTTGCGCTTCAACTTCAGTACATGTACCCTGCTAAGGAATGGGCTTGGGCCAAGGTTCATGATACTTTCAGGTCGCGCGCTCCATTTTTTGCTTACAATGCACTCATCACGCCACGGTCTGGGAAGGAGTTTTGATGAAAGCAGGCGCATCAAAGAGAACGATTCGCATTGCTGTGGTGGAGAGCGATCCGCTGCGGTTTATTGGACTGAAGTCGCTATTCGATACCGAAACAGATCTCGAACTGGTCTCATGCAGTCTGGCGGAGCTGGGTCCGCGCAAAGATATCGACCTGGTGCTGCTGGGTACGCGCGCCGGACAGAACCTGTTTGACGTAATGGCGGGACTCAAGGCCGCGCGCCCCGATCTGCGCATCATCGTAACCGGAAGCGGCGCAGATGATGAAACAATCCTGAAGGCCCTTGCCGCAGGAGCAAAAGGATACGTGGATGAAGCCGCTTCACCGGCGGAATTTATCCAGGCCATGCGAATCGTGCATGCCGGTTCGGTTTGGGCGCCGCGGCGCGTGCTCTCGATCTTTATCGAACGCGTGACCTCGTCACCGGGGCGCATCTTTCCGGCGGGCCGCGTTACGTTCACTGATCGCGAGAAAGAAGTGCTTGAGTTGCTGGTGGTGGGCCGCTCCAACAAGGAGATTGGCTCTGTGCTGGGCATTGAAGAGCGTACCGTGAAGGCCCACGTAGCCAAGCTCATGCGCAAAGTCGGGGTGCAGAACCGCATTGCGCTCTCCGTGCATGCCATCACGCATTCGCTGGTCACCTCCTCAAAGTAACCCTTCCCCAAAAACACAGGCCCGGCGGACAATCTGCCGGGCCTTTTCGCTGTAAAAAAACTTGCTGTTTATGGTCCAGGCACCTCCCCAGGTACATGTCCCAATTGGCATCTTCAAAGGAACCCCGGTTACTTGCCGGGAGCAGGGAGTGGATGGATACTCTACCCACCTACCACAGAACCTGGGAGACGGGGTTGGACACGGTAACGAGGGTCACCGTATCCAACCCTTTATTATTTTTCAGCATCTTCTTACCTGCTCCCAGCGACTAAAATCATTTTGAGGAAAATATGAAAACACTGCTTCGTGTAGTGCTGTTTGCCATAACGCTCTCAAACGTAGCATTTGCCGCGGAAGCCGCATCCAGCCGGCTGCAGGCGTCTGCCACGGTGTTAAATGAAATCATGGCTGCTCCCGATAAAGGCATTCCTTCCGATATTTTAAGTTCGGCGAAGTGTGTTGCGGTGGTGCCCTCGCTGCTGAAGGGCGGGTTCGTGGTGGGCGGCGCCCATGGCCGCGGCATGGCTACCTGTCGAACGGCGACAGGCTGGACCGCTCCGGCGCCGCTGACCACAACAGGTGGAAGCATTGGCTTGCAGATTGGCGGCCAGGCCGTGGACCTGGTGATGGTGATCATGAATGACCGCGGCATGCAAGCGCTGCTATCGAGCAAATTCAAGCTGGGCGCGGATGCTTCTGTGGCTGCCGGCCCGGTGGGACGGCACACCGAAGGCTCTACGGATTGGAAACTGCGGGCTGAAGTGCTGACATACTCCCGGGCGCGCGGTCTGTTCGCCGGCATCAGCTTCAATGGAGCGGTGATCAAGCAGGATGAGGACGCGACGCGCGAGGTTTACGGGCGCATGGTCGATTTCAAGACCATTCTGACCGGGTCGGTGGCCACACCCCAGTCAGCAGAAGCATTTATCGCCGCCGTGCGCCAGGCAGTGGGCACGGATACGGCGCCTCCGCCCGTCCCAGGAAGCGCGTCCACAGGACGGTCAACGGCCCCGGTAAACCCGCCGCCTGCTGCAACACCGTCACCAACGCCTGAGCCAACTCCTGCCGCAGAACCCACGCCGGCGACGGAAACAACGCCGACTCCGACCCCAACGCCGCCACCTGCCGTCGGGCATCAAGTCGAAGCAAAATTCGATCCAGCCATGCTGAGTTGAGACTCGCGCAGCTCGCCTGGTAAAAGGCGACGTTAGCCGAGTTCCGGCTAAAAAGAAAGGGAGCCGTTTTTGGCTCCCTTTTTCGCTGCAACAAACGTGTTTAGTGTTTGTGCGTATCCGGTTTGGCGTCTTTGTGGTCGTGAGCGGCGGCGCCCTTCATGTGCTCATGCTCTTCGGCTTCTTCTTTGAAAATCCCAGGCGCGCCCAGACTTCCCCTGGCCGGGAGATGCCGGATATAGTGGACGATGTTCCACATCTCTTCGTCTTCCAGGATCCCTTTCCATCCCGGCATGCCGGAAGGCTTGATGCCGTTCTCGATGATCCATTTCAACTGGCCGTCCGTGTAATCCTGCACGTCTTTGACTGAGAGATCAGCCACCGGCGGGTCCATCTTTGCGGCAAAAGGAACGCCCGTATTCTGGCCGTCGAGACCGTGGCAGATCTGGCAATGATGCTGGAAGTGCTCTCCGCCTTCTTTGGCAGCGTCGGGCGTATAGGCGATCGGGTTCTTTACATCTTTGCCGCCGATGGTCACCTCATGCTTCACTTCATTGATCACTTTATTTTCCGTATTGCTGGGCGTGCCCGCCTTGCAGCCGGCAATCGCGAGCAAAAGTGCAAGGGCGGCTGGTGCGTGGGGAAATTTCATTTTCTTCTCCTTACATTAAATTCCAAGCTATCTTAATGGCTGGGCTGTGCTGAGGGGAACCCGTTCCTGCGCCGGGAAATACACATCAACATCATTGGAGCGCGGAACCGCGCTCCTGGTTACACGGGTTTGAATTATTTTTCCTGCGATGATACCGTCCCAAGTTGCCTACATTCCGCCACAAGCTTGAGTACTTTCCTGTCTGGGTGCTGGCCAAAAGCATCGGCATATTGCCGCGCCCGCTGGCAAGGGCTTTCTGCCAGGGCATCGGCATGTTTATGTATTTCGCGCACCGGCGGCTGCGCGCGGTCGGCTTGCGCAATCTTGATCTGGCATTCCCGGAGAAGGGCCGGAAAGAGAAACTGCGTATCCTGCGCTTCCTGTTCCAGGGGCTGGGCCGGCAGCTGGCCGAATTTGCCTTGTTTCCGCGCTATCGTAAGGAAAGTGTTTCAAAGATCGCGATCTATGACGGCTTCCAGAATTTTGCCGAAGCCCGCGCCCGCGGCAAGGGCATATTGTTTCTGACCGCGCATTTCGGCGGATGGGAGATCGGTTCGTTCGTGCATTCACTCAACGGCAATGCCATGAACATCGTGGTGCGGCCGCTCGATAATCCATACGTGGATGCCTTTGTGGACCGCTATCGCACGCTCCACGGGAACCGTACGTTCGGCAAGCAGGATTTTGCCCGCGGCCTGTTGACCTCCATGAAACGCGGAGAAGTTGTCGGCATTCTGATGGACACCAATATGACGCCGCCGCAGGGAGCGTTTGTGGATTTTTTTGGTGTGCCCGCCTGTACGGCCACGGGAGTGGCGCGCGTGGCGTTGCACACCGATGCCGCTGTGCTTCCGGCATTTACCATCTGGGACAAAGAGCTGGGCAAATACAAGATCCGCTTTGATCCTGCACTGCAACTGGTCAAGACCGGCGATGACGAAGCTGACGCAGTCGCCAATACCGCGCTGTTTACCAAGGTGATTGAAGGCTACGCCAGGCGATATCCGGAGCAGTGGCTGTGGGTCCATCGGCGATGGAAGACGCGGCCGCAAGGCGAGCCTTCAGTCTATTAGGGGAACATCGTCGCGCAAAAAAGGCGCACTGTAAGGTGTCAATGCGCCCCCAGGGAAGGGAAGTGTCTCGCTTCCGTCAATCGCCAATTGCCTGGCTAGCAGCCCCTTCAGGACGGTCTTTTTCAAAGAAATCGGAGAAATCGCCTACGAAAGCCATGATTGCCACCACAGCCGATCCGGCGAGCCCGATGAAGAACAATATTTCCAAAAACAGCACTATAAAATGCAGCATAATTTGGTACCACCTACTTCCCAAATTACGCGCTGAAGCCATTAAGAACTTATAAAGAATCCAGAAAGAAAGCGTAGGTGAATGCACAGGTAAGTTTCTGGAATTGAAATACAGAGAAGGCCCGAACGCGCGGGCACTCTTAATTTATTCCGGGTCAAAGCGGTAGCCAATCCACGGCTCGGTCTTGATGTACCTGGGAGTACGCGGGTTCTGCTCCAGTTTCTTGCGCAGGTTGGCGATGAAGACGCGCAGATATTCCGGCTGCTCTGTGCTGTTGCTGCCCCAGATGGCGGTGAGAATGGCGCGATGGGTCAACACCTTGCCGCGGTTGGAAAGGAAATATTGAATCAGGTCGTATTCTTTTGGCGTAAGGTGTATCGCTTTGCCGTTCACTTCCACCAGGCGCTGCCGCGGGTCAATCTTGAAATCACCGGCTTCATAGGCGGCATCGGATTGCGGCTGCGTGGCAGTGCGGCGCAGCAGGGCGCGCACCCGGGCGGTGAGTTCAGCCATGCCAAAGGGCTTGGAAACATAGTCGTCGGCCCCCAGATCGAACGCCTTGACCTTGGTCGGCTCGTCTTCCTTGACGGAGAGCACGAGCAGCGGCACGTCCGATAACTGACGAATACGCTCGCATAATTCGAGCCCGGTGAAGCCGGGCATGGAGAGATCGGTGATGACAACATCCGGAAGCCACGACCGGAACGTCTCAAGGCCGGCGCGGCCGTCCGCGGCAATGCGCACCTGATAACCGGCGGATTCAAGGCCGCGCAAGAGCACGCGCGTGATCTGGGCTTCGTCATCCACCACGAGTATCTTCTTGGGATCGTCAGTCATGGTCAGCCGATTCGCTCACGCCCTCCTTCACGGGGACCTCTGGCGTAGCCGGCGCCGGCAGAGGGAGCTGAAACTGCACGCTCGTGCCCTTTCCGTCCGGGCCGCTTTCAATCCATATTTTTCCGCCGTGCGCCTGAACGATCCCCCGGGCGATGGCCAGTCCCATGCCCAAACCAGGCTGCAATCCGGCGCGAAAGAACTTTTCAAACACCTGGCCGCGCAGCTCCGGGGGGATGCCCGGTCCCTCGTCATCCACGGCGAAGCAGATTCTGTTGCCTTCCCGCCGAACTGAGATTGTAATCTTGGCCGCGGGGCCGGAATACTTGGCCGCATTTTCCAGCAGCGTGAAGATTACCTGGGCGATCAGGCGCGGGTCCACCTTTGGCGCGGGCAGGCCGCTGGCTATGGCCACCTCAACCGGATGGCCTTCCAGGAGCGGCTCAGCACGCAGCAGGGCATCTTCCACCATCTCATCGGCGGCAACGTTGCGGCTCGCCAATGTGACCTCGCCCGCCTGGAGTTTGGCCAGGTCCATCATGCCCTGTATGAAATGGTTCAGCCGGTCGGATTCCTGCTCAATCACTTCAAAAAGTTCGCGCTGGACTTCGGGCGTGACCGGCTCAGAGCGGATGGTAGAGATGGCGGCTTTGATTGACGTAAGCGGAGTGCGCAGGTCGTGCGTGACCGCATCCAGAAGGGCGGTTTTGAGCTGTTCGCTCTTGCGCAAGGCGTCGGCCTCAGCGGCCTGGGCGGCCGCCTCTTCAAATTTTCCGCGAACATGCACCAACTCTTTTCGTTGCGTTTCCGTCAGCAACACCCGCTTTTCCAGGCGCGATGAAAGCTGGCCCACCAGCACCGCGGTTGTAACGAAGACAATAAACGCGACTACGTCTTCCGGCCGGGTAATCAGGAAGGAATAGTACGGGCCGATAAAGAAAAAGTTAAATGACAGCCCAACAATTATTGAGGCATAAAGCGCGGGCCCGCGGCCCTGCGTTACCGCAACCAGAATGACAGGAAGGACCAGGATCAGGGCAATGCTGGTCTGGCTCAGCTCAGGACGCAGCTTTTCCAGCACGGCAATCGGCAGCGCCACGGCCAGTGTCGCAATCAGATAACGGACGGGCCAGCGCCCGCTCCAGGAGTTCACGAACCTCATTGTAGGACATTCAGGCCAACAACGGCTTTGCGACCGTCCGCAGTTTGGGGTTCTTAAAGCGCGCGAAACCTGCGAAAATAGGCTTATGGCAATCGTGGTGATTGGCGGGCACTCGCGCAGCGTGGGCAAAACCAGCGTGGTTGCGGGCCTGATTGCGGCCCTGCCGGAGTTCAACTGGACCGCGCTCAAGATCACGCAGTTCGGCCACGGCATCTGCTCCGCCGACGGCAAGCCTTGCGATTGCGATACCGGCGACGACCACTTCCGCGCGCTCAGCGACGAGAAAGACCTGAGCGGCGAGAGCGATACCTCACGTTTTCTTGTGGCCGGCGCCAAGCGGTCACTGTGGGTGCGCACGCGGCAAGGCCGGCTGGGCGAGGCCATGCCCGATATCGAACGCAAGATTGCCGGAGCCGAGAACGTGATCATGGAGTCAAACAGCGTGATCCGCTTCCTCCGTCCCGATCTTTACCTCACGGTGCTCGACGCCGACACGGAAGATTTCAAGGATTCCGCCCGCGAGTTTCTGGACCGCGCTGACGCCGTGGTCCTGCACCAATCCGAAGCCAGAGCGAAATGGAAGACGGTATCGATGGACGCCCTGGCAGGAAAGCCGATCTTCAAGATCCAGCCGCCTCCGTATGTCACGGAAGAGATCGCGGCATTCGTCAGGGAGAAGCTGCTTGCGGGGCACCCGGACAAAGCCCCTATCGGCGAGAGAACTCTGAACAGACTCTAGAAAAAATAAGGCTCCTGCTCTGACGAACACTGTTCTTCGTCAACAATTAAATCTGCGTTCATCCGATTTCATCAGCATCACCTGCGGCAAGGTTTGGACTTGAATTTTTTATCCGATTTCCTTTGTGCCCTCACGACCCACTGCCTGCGTCCCTCAGCCAGACATCCACCCCCCATAGAGCTCTTGTTGAAAACAAACGCCAAACCCTAATTCGACCGACCGGTGACCGAGCGGTCGGAAGCCCTTTTTCCCGTTTTTCAGAGGTCCCAATCAGGGCCAATTTCAGCCCTGTTTTTCCATTTTTACTGTTCGGTCGGCAGAGGGTCGCAAGCCGTTTCAGCTATCGCGTAGTATCTGGCCTTGGCTAATGGCCAGTAGTTAGGAGCAGAAGCTTTCAGTTGTCAAAGATCATGGTCCCAGGACACACTTCACCTAGACCTAATATCACAATCTACCATTTGTTCGCCTAGGTCGTCAATAAAATACTTGGCGCTCAAGCCTTGCCGCCAGAGTCGCGGGAAGGGCCGGATTCGCTGGTTTTAGATTTAGCCGCTTTTTAGCGGTTTTTTCTTGGCCGGGACGCATCCTTCGGCCCTGGAACACGGCTTTCATGCCCTTTTTAAAGTCCTCTTGGGCCTGTTTTTCTTCGTGCTATTCGTATTCTTTTGGCATATAGACCTCTGTTAAAATTGCGCGCCTATCAGATGTGCAAGGCGTAGAGCATGGTAGAGAGAGAAAAACGAGAAAAACAACCCAGCAGCAGCCGTGATGTCCAGACTAACACCCCCGGTTGGGGTTAATCTCATTCCTGCCAGCAAGCCAGAGTTGATTGGCGACAACAAACAGGCCCAATCCAATAAGAAAGGACACTACGGCGAGTATGTAATCTGGATTCTGATCGCTCTTGGCATTATCATTCTTATCTTTTGCTATTCCGCGCGAAAGTACCTTGACGATCACAGCGGGATGGTCTCCGCACTCGGAACCATTGCAATAATGCTGCTTACCATAGCCTATGTCAGATATTCCCGCCATCAATGGAGAGTGATGAATGGACAACTTGCGCAAATGCGTCTGCAATTTCCAGAATTGCAAAAATCCGCGCAAGCTGCCAAAGATAGCGCCGACGCTCTTGTTGCCAGCGAACGCGCTTGGATTATTGTTGATCTGGAACTTCCTGAAATGTCCGGCAATCTTATTCTTGGAGACAATGATACTCACGTATGGGTAAATGCTATCTACAGAAATGAAGGGAAAACCCCAGCATGGGTCGAGGAGATATATTGCAAGCTGGAGGTCTCGACATTTTTCCGCACCGATCCAGACTTTGCGAGTATTCAGCCATGGGGCAGTGAACCCGAGATTCTTGGAGCTGCCAAGACATCCAAACCACAACAACTCGCGCTTAACTGCGTCGGTAGAAGTACCGACGAAAATTGCACAAGCATTTACGGAGTGGTGACATATCGGGACATGTTTGGAGGTAACAGAAGTAGCACGTTCGGATATATGGTCCTTTACATTGGCAGGGAACTTCAACTTAAACGTCTTGCTGGTCGCGTGTACAACAACAACACCTACACGATCACGGTGAC
>Ga0207665_10001662_pt1 | contig 14970 bp, 10 predicted proteins | sample LARL112metaG_FD_184351 | JGI IMG/M metagenome (GOLD analysis project Ga0207665, IMG submission 184351) | Corn, switchgrass and miscanthus rhizosphere microbial communities from Kellogg Biological Station, Michigan, USA - LAR L11-2 metaG... | ecosystem: Host-associated > Plants > Roots >...
GGTGCCCAGGGCCACCGCGAGCGCGGTCATGGCGAGCCGGACCCGGTGACTGCGCAGGCTTGCGAACACGGTGCGCCGCATCGTCACTCACTCCCCAGCGCACTGCCAGCTCGGGGGAGCGACCCTCCGGAGCCCCCCGGTGGCCTGCGGCCCGGTTCCTCCGTCACCGGGCCGTAGGCCGTGTCGAGGGTGGCCATCTGGTCCAGTACGGCCTGCGGCGAAGGCCGCGTCAGCTGCCCGGCGATCCGCCCGTCGGCAAGGAAGACGACCCGGTCGGCGTAGCAGGCCGCCACCGGGTCGTGAGTGACCATGACGACCGTCTGGCCGAACTCCCGGACACAGCGGCGGAGCAGGTCCAGCACCTCCGCGCCGGCCCGGGAGTCGAGATTCCCGGTGGGCTCGTCGGCGAAGATGATCTCCGGCCGCCCAGCCAGCGCGCGCGCGATCGCGACCCGCTGCTGCTGCCCGCCGGACAGCTCGGCGGGGCGGTGCTTCAGCCGCGCGGCCAGGCCGACCGTCGCCACCACCGTGTTGAGCCATGCCGGATCGACGGAGCGGCCCGCGATGTCCAGCGGGAGGGTGATGTTATCCGCCGCGGTGAGCGCGGGCAGCAGGTTGTAGGCCTGGAAAACGAAGCCGACGCGGTCGCGGCGGAGCTGGGTCAGCCGCCGCTCCGGCAGCACGGTGATCTCCGCCTCACCGATCCAGGCCTTGCCGTCGTCGGCACGGTCCAGGCCCGCCATGCAGTGCATGAGCGTGGACTTGCCGGAACCGGACGGCCCCATGATCGCGGTGAAGGATCGGGAGCCGACCTCCAGCGATACCTGGTCCAGCGCCGTCACCCTGGTGGGGCCGTCGCCGTAGTTCTTGCTGAGGCGGTCCGCGCGGGCAGCCGGTGCCTGCGCAGTCGGGGTGCTCATGGTCGTTCCTCTCAGTTCGATTCGCCTGAGGGGAACACTGCCGCCGCGGCCCGGCGCGGGCATCGGCCTGCCGTGCTGTCCTGTCCCTCCATCCCGCGATGGAGACGGCCGTCGCCTCGATCTCAGGATGGAGGCCGGGGGCCCGCCAGGCCCGCCTCGTAGGCCAGCACGACCAGCTGTACCCGGTCCCGTGCGCCGAGCTTGGTCAGCAGGTGGTGGACGTGCGTCTTGACGGTGGTCTCGGTGACGACCAGCTCGGCCGCGATCTCGGCGTTGGACAGACCCTGGGCAACCAGGGCAAGCACCTCACGCTCGCGGCCGGTGGTCCCGCTCAGCCGGTCCGCGGCTGCCCCCGGCGGCGGGCGGGCATCCGCGGGATCGGGGAGCCGGTGCACGAACTGGTCCAGCAGCCTGCGGGTGACGACGGGGTCCACGATCGCGTCGCCGCCATGCACCACCCGGATCGCCTCGAGCAGCCGGTCGGCGTGGGTGTCCTTGAGCAGGAACCCGCTCGCCCCGGCCCGCAGCGCGCCGACCACGTGCTCGTCGACGTGGAACGTGGTGAGCACCAGCACCCGCGCGTGCCCGGCCGCGGTGATCTCCGCGGTGGCGGTGATGCCGTCCTGCACCGGCATGCGGATGTCCATGACCACCACGTCCGGCCGCAGCTTCCTGGCCTGCCTGACCGCGTCGGCGCCGTCCCCGGCCTCGGCGATGACCTCCATATCCGGCTCCGCGTCGAGGATCATCCGGAACCCGGTGCGCACCAGCGGTTGGTCGTCGGCCAGCAGAATCCTGATCAATGCTGCTCACTTTCTCGCTGGGCAGGCATCGCGGGCCTGCTGTCGTGCTGGCAGGGCAGGGTGGCACGCACTTGATACCCGCCGCCCGTTCGGGGGCCGGCCGTGATTGTGCCGCCCAGTATGGCGGCCCTTTCCCGCATCCCGGTGGTCCCGCGGCCGGCCCCGGGCGCGGTCGGCCCGGTCAGGCCGGCGGCCGCGCCCCGGCCGTCATCGGTGACGGTGAGTTCCAGGTCCTCGCCGTAGCACAGGTGCACCTCGGCCCGGGCCGGGCCGGCGTGCTTGAACGCGTTGGTCAGCGCCTCCTGGGTTATCCGGTACACAGTGAGCCCGACGTCCTCGGGCACTGGGTAAGGCTCGCCCGTGGTGTCCACCCTGACCGGCAGCCCTGCCGCGGTCATGGTGGCGGCCAGCGCGCCGAGGTCGGCGATGCCCCGGGCCACGCCCAGGCCGGCCGCGGCCTCGGTATCGCCGTCCACCTTGTCGCCGTCCACCTCGCCCGGGGGCCGGAGCAGGCCGAGCATCCGGCGCATCTCCTCCAGCGCGGTCCGGGCGGTGCTCTCCACGTCGGCCATGGCGCGGACCGCCCGGTCTGGTTCCCGGCCTGCCACGCGCTGCGCCCCCTGCGCCTGGATCACGATGACGCTGACATGGTGGGCGACGATGTCGTGCAGTTCCCGCGCGATCCGCAGCCGCTCGGCCAGTGTGGCCCGCCGGGCCTCCTGTTCCCGCTGCGCGCTGGCCCACTCTGCACGCTCGGCCATCGCCGCCAGTGCGGCGCTGCGTGCGGAGAATTGGCTCTTGATCAGCAGGCCGAACAGCGCCGCCCCGGCGGCGGCGAGGATCGTCGGGACCGGTACCGCGCGGATCACATCCCCGCCGAAGCCGAACGCCTGCGGGATGCCGATCAGCAACACCGCGGCCACGGCCCCGGAGAACAGCCCGATCACCAGGCGGCGGCTGCCGTACACGGCCGCGCTGTAGCACGCGCACAACACGGCAAGGAACGAGCCGCCCAGGTTAGCGCGCATCGCAACGAGCGCGGCGACCATAGCTGCCACGGCGGCGAGCACCGCCGCGGGGAAGCGCCGCCGTGGGTAAAGCGCCAGGCCCATGAGCCCCAGCAACGGGATCGCGGCTAGCGGCATGTGCTCGTGCTGCGCCCGGGCGCCGAACCCGCTGGCCAACCCGAGCACCGCGATCGCGATCGCGATCACCGCGTCGAGCACCGGCGCGGGGACGAGGTTCCGTATCCCGGTCCCGCGCGCGGACACAGTGGCGGTCGGCCGCATTTTCAACCGCATCGCGCTGCCTTGTGCTCTGGGCCAAGGTCCCCGTGACGAAGTCGCAGGGACCGCAGGCCACCGGGGGTCGCTCCCCCGGGCTAGAAGGGCCGTGGCCCGCGCGGGCGGCGCGGGGTGGCTGCCAGCCTAGAGGCCGGCGGGAGGGTCAGGTCACTCGCCCGCCACAGGCTCCAGGGTGAGCGAGATGGAGTTGATGCACCAGCGCTGGTCGGTGGGGACGGGGTAGCCCTCGCCCTCGAACACGTGGCCGAGGTGGGAGCCGCAGCGGGCGCACCTGACCTCGGTGCGAACCATGCCCAGGGTGCGGTCCTCGATCAACTCGACGGCGTCGTTGCTGGTGGGCTGGTAGAAGCTCGGCCAGCCGCAGTGGGATTCGAATTTCTCCGCCGAGCGGAACAGTTCGGCGCCGCACGCACGGCACCGGTACACGCCCTCGACCTTGGTATTGGTGTACTCACCGGTCCATGGCGCCTCGGTGCCCGCCTCCCGGAGTACCTGGTACTCATCCGGGGTAAGCATTTCGCGCCACTGCGCCTCGGTTCGCTGGACCTTGTCCATGTGGCCGAGACTACCTCGCCGGGTAACCGATACCGTGGGAGACGACAGACACCGCGGAGGGCCTCATGGAGTGGCTTAACGAGCCCGCCAGCTGGCAGCGGACGGGCGATGTGCTCACGGTGAGTGTCGATCCAAGCACAGATTTCTGGCGCGAGACCGGCTACGGCTACATCAGGGACAGCGGTCATGTGTACGGCGAGGTGCTCGCCGGCGACCTCGATGTGTCCGTCCGGATGCGTTGCACGCTCGGTACTCAGTACGACCAAGCGGGCGTCATGCTGCGGGCCGACGAGCGCACCTGGCTGAAGACCGGCGTGGAGTTCTTCGAGGGCAGGGCGAGGCTGAGCACTGTGCTGACGCTCGGTCGGTCCAGTTGGATGGTGACCGACCTGCCGGAAGGCACAGACGAGATCGTGCTGCGGGTGTCCCGCCGTGGGGACGCGGTAGAGGTCAGGTACGTGATCGAGGACGGCCCCGCGGAACTCGCCGCGCTGGTGTTCATGCCACCGGGCCGTGAGGTGCTCGCCGGGGTCATGGCCGCCGCGCCGGAGGGCCCCGGGTTCCGGGTCACCTTCCACGACCTGCGCATCACTGAGCCGGATTGGTCGCCCGCGGTCGGACACGACCCCTCCTTGCCCCGTGACCAGCCCGGATGGACCGGTGACGAGCAACCGGCATGGAGTGCCGCGGACGGCGAGCCCGGCTGGGCCGCGCCCGAAACCGCCGAGGATGCCCCCGCCTGGCCCGCCACGGCGGAGGAGGAAACACCCGCCTGGCCGGTTCCCGCGGTCGCGGAGGAGGAGCCACAGTGGCAGGCGCCCGCAGCGGGGGACGACGACCCGCACTGGCCGGTTCCGGCAGCCCACGAGGATGATCACGGCTGGCGTGCCACTGCGGGCGGAGAGGAAGACCCGGGCTGGGCGGCATCCGGGGACGACGACGCCGGGTGGGTGGCGTCGCTGGCCGCCGATGGAGACGACGAGCCCGGCTGGGCGGCGGCTCCCGCGGCGGCCTCGGTCAGCAACGCCGAACGCGATGGCGTCGACGAGCCCGCGGTAACGGATTCCCCCGGGCCCACGGGGCATGAGCCCACCGGGAGCGACTCCATCGAGGCCGACTCCACCGAGGCCGACTCCACCGGGACCGACTCCACCGGGACCGACTCCACCGAGGCTGACTCCACCGAGGCTGACTCCACCGGGACCGACTCCACCGAGACCGGGCCTGCCGGGGATGGGTCAGCCGGGGCCGGGCCGGTCGCGATGGAGCTCGCCGGGCCGGAGCCCGCGCGCTCCGATCCGGCGGAGCCTGAGGCAGCCGGGGACGAGCCTGCTGGGCCTGGCACCGCCGCGGCGCATCCCGCAGCGGAGGAGGAGCCCGCAGCCGGGGAGCCCGCAGGCGAGAACGGTGACGGCGAGCAGTGGTCGCCCGCACCGCTCGCCAGCCACGTGGACTGGGCCAGGCCTGCCAGCAGTGGCGAAGATGCCGACGTGGACCCGGCGGCGGACTGGGAGCGGCTGGCCGCAGGCGCGCAGGGCGCTGCCGGGATGCAGGTCACCGGGGCCGACGCTGCGAGGTGGCGCGCGCAGACGGACGCCGACGTGGCCAACGAATGGCCCGGCCCGCCGCTGCGTACCGCGATGCGGAACGGGCTGCTGGGTGTCGACGCCGGGGCCAGGCCAGCCGCGGACAAGTCCGTGGACGACGCGCAGACCGACCCGGGGCTGCCCAGGCCGCGCCCGGCCGTCGACGTGCCCGGCCGAACCGAGGCCGACCCGCCCACGCCACCTGAGGCCGGCCACCCCCAGCCCGCCGAGAACAGCGCCGCCGCACCACCAGCGGCCAGCGCCGCCGGGCCGGACGAGACCGGCCCCGCCGCGCCGACCAGGCCCGATCCGCCGGAACCCGCGCAATCGGCCAGGGAAGCCCGCCGGGCCAGGTCCCGCCGCGCCGCCGCGGACGTGCCTGCGGAACCCGACGCGGCCGACGAATGGATCAGCCTGCTCACCGCTGACCCCGTGGAGGAGTAACCGCCCGGCTGGCAGCGGCGCCTCAGAGGCTGACCTGGTAGGCAGGCTCGTCCTGGTCACCGGTCCGCAGCTCGGTGTGCTCCACCCTGCCCGCCGCCTGCACGTCGGGCAGCACCGCCAGCACCGCGTCCAGGTGCTCCCGTGGCGCCGTCACCACCAGGGCCCGCACCGGCGCCCGCATCGACACCTGGGCACCCGACTTGGCCCCCCGGATCGCCGCGATGGCCCCGGACGCCGCGGCGAGCGACGCGGCGGCCAGCGACGGCGTGCCCAGCCGATCCCCGGACGGCGACGCCGCAGATGTCACCTCCTCCGGGTCCGGCCAGGCGGCGGTGTGCACCGAGCCGTCCTGCCACCACGACCACACCTCTTCGGTGACGAACGGCAGGAACGGCGCGAACAGGCGCAGCATGACCGCGAGGGCCAGCCGCAGCGCGGCCCGGGCGCTGGCCCCCGGCCCCTCGCCCCGCTCACCGTAGGCACGGCCCTTCACCAGTTCCAGGTAGTCATCGCAGAAGAACCAGAAGAACTCCTCGGCAGCCGCCAGCGCCCCGGTGTGGTCGTAGTCGTCCAGTGCCCGTGTGCACTGCCCGATCACCCCGGCCAAGCGCTCCAGCATCGCCACATCGAGCGGCTCCGTAATCACCTGCCGCCCGCCACCGCCATGGTCACCACGGTCGGCGTCAGGCGTTGCGAGGCCCAGCACGAAACGGCTGGCGTTAAGTATCTTGATCGCTAGCCGGCGGCCGACCCGCAGCTGTGCCGGGTCGAATGTGACGTCCGCGCCGAGCCGGCCGCCCGCGGCCCAGTAGCGGACCGCGTCGCTGCCGTACCTGCGCAGCGAGTCCATCGGGGTGACCACGTTCCCTACCGACTTGGACATCTTCTTCCGGTCCGGATCCAGCACCCAGCCGGAGATCCCCGCGTGCCGCCACGGCAGCACGCCCCGCTCGAGCTGGGACCGCAGCACCGTGTAGAAGAGCCAGGTCCGGATGATCTCGTGGGCCTGCGGCCGCAGGTCCATCGGGTACACCTGGTCGAGCAGGTCGCCGTCCAGGGTCCACCGGGCGGCCAGTTGCGGGGTCAGCGACGACGTGGCCCAGGTGTCCATCACATCCGGATCCCCCGCGAAGCCGCCCGGCTGGCCGCGCTGGCCGGAGGTGTAGCCCGGCGGGGTGTCGGCCGCGGGGTCCACCGGCAGCGCGCCGTCGGCCGGGAGGATCGGGGCGTCGTAGCGCGGCCTGCCCTCGCCGTCCAGCGGGTACCACACCGGGAGCGGCACGCCGAAGAACCGCTGCCGGCTGATCAGCCAGTCCCCGGCCAGGCCGTTCACCCAGTTCTCGTAGCGGACCCGCATGTGCGGCGGGTGCCAGTCGAGCTGCTCGCCACGGGCCAGCAGCACCGCGCGCAGCCGCTCGTCGTGGGCGCCGTTGCGGATGTACCACTGCCGGGTGGTGACGATCTCCAGCGGCTGGGTGCCCCTCTCGTAGAAGTTCACCGAGTGCCGCACCGGGTCCGGGCCTGACAGCAGATCGCCGGAGGCACGGAGCATCGCGGCGATCCGCTTGCGCGCCGCCTGCGCGGTGTCGCCCGCGAGCTGCCGGTAGGCGATCCGGCCCGCCCGGGACGTGATGGCCGCGGGCGGGCTGGCCAGCAGCCGCCCGTCCCGGCCAAGCACCGGCCGCGCGGGCAGCCGCAGGTCCCGCCACCAGGTGACGTCGTTGCTGTCGCCGAACGTGCACACCATGGCGATCCCGGTGCCCTTGGCCGGGTCGGCCAGGTGGTGGGCGAGCACCGGCACCTCCACCCCGAACAGCGGGCTGCGCACGGTCGTCCCGGTCAGCGCGGCGTAACGCTCGTCGCCTGGATGGGCCACCAGCGCCACGCAAGCGGGGAGCAGTTCCGGCCGGGTTGTCACCACCGGGACCGCCGCCCCGTCCGGGCGGCGGAACGCGATCGTGTGCGTCGCGCCGGCGACCTCACGGTCCTCCACCTCGGCCTGGGCCACCGCGGTCTGGAACGTCACGTCCCACAGCGACGGCGCCTCGGCCAGGTAGGCCTCGCCCCTGGCCAGGTTGCGCAGGAAGGCGCGCTGGGAGATGGCACGGGAGCTGTCGTCGATGGTCCGGTACATGGTGGACCAGTCCACAGAAAGACCCAGCCGCCGCCACACCTCCTCGAAGGCCTGCTCGTCCAGGTCGGTGAGCCGGTGGCACAGTTCGGTGAAGTTACGGCGGGAGATGGGCATCTGCTCGCCGCCGTTGCTGGCCGGCGGGGAGAACCCGGGGTCGTAGGGCAGCGTCGGATCGCACCGCACGTGGTAGTAGTTCTGCACCCGGCGCTCGGTCGGCAGCCCGTTGTCGTCCCACCCGATCGGGTAGAACACCTTCCTGCCGCGCATGCGCTGGTACCGCGCGACGATGTCGGTGTGGCTGAACGAGCAGACGTGCCCGATGTGCAGCTTCCCGCTGACGGTCAGCGGGGGAGTGTCGATGGCGTAAACCTCGCCACGCGACGCGGAGCGGTCAAACTTGTACTACGCCCGAGGTCTCCCACTGGCGAGACCACCTGTCCTCGATGCCGTCAAGCACAGGCTTGTCCGGCACCGAGCGGGCCTTGCGCGCCTCATGCGCGTGGGAGTCGGTACTCATGCAGCCAGGGTACCGTAGCCGCGGCAGACGCCCGGAGTATTACTCCTTGGTCCAGTGCGGGCGGCGGAACATCCGGCCCAGCCGCTCGTGCAGCGAGTCGCCGATCTCGTCCAGCGAGCTGACCCGGTACACCGCGGCGCCGTCGGGCGGCGGAAGGCGGTCCGCCTCGGCATCGTCGAGGCTGCACCGGATGTTCGTGATGGTGATCAGCTCGACCCGGCCGGCATCGATGAACCGCAGGCCCCAGTCGGTCGCGACCACGATCCCGTCGAAGAGGTCCAGGTCAGGTACTTCGAGCACGTGTTCAAGTGTGCCGATCTCCTTGCCGGACCGGGTCAGTACCGGCGCTCCGGGCACCGCAGCCCGGTAGGAAACAGCAGTTTCGGTCTCCATGTGGCGCCATCTCCTCCCCGAAGGGACTCGCTCGCTGTCCGAGGGGGTACTTACCCGCTCACGGCGCAATGCACCTGCGGAGTGGCAAACAGCAGGTCAATGGCCTGGAGCGAGCCCTTCGAGTATCTCCTGCGCACGGGCGACCGCCCCGGCCGGGTCCACGTCCGGCGCGCCCACCAGCGGATCCCAGTTCAGGTCGTAGAAGACCTCGGTCACGCCCTGCTCCGCCAGCCACTGGGTGTCGGCGCGGATCTGGTCGAAACCGCCCGACAACAGCACCCGGCCGCCTCCTTCGGGCACGGTCAGCGGGGCGCCCCAGCGGACCACCCCGCGGCAGATGACCCGCAGCGCGGCCGGATCCCTGCCCGCTTCCGCCGCCGCGGCCCTGATCACCCCGATCCCCTCACCGATGCGGGACAGGTCGGCACGGCTGGAGGTGATCCACCCGTCGGCCAGCCTGCCGACCCGCTGCAGCGCCCGCGGCACCGCCCCGCCCAGCAGTACCGGGGGGCCGGGGCGCTGCACCGGCAGTGGTGCCGCGCGGCCCGCCGGGACGGTGTAGTGCTCGCCGTGGAACTCGCTGACCCCGCCGGCCCACAGGCGGCGCATCACCTCGATGTACTCGTCAGTACGGGCGCCACGGCCCGCCATGACGGCGTCGGCCGCAGCGAACTCCTCCGGCATCCAGCCCAGGCCCAGGCCCAGGTCAAGCCGGCCGTTCGACAGCACGTCCACCGAGGCGGCCTGCTTGGCCAGGTAGGCGGGGGCGAGGTAGGGCATGTTCACAACCGCCACGCCGAGCCGGATCCGTGAGGTCACGGCCGCCGCGAAGCCCAGCGCGACCATCGGGTCGAGCACGCTGTGGTACACCGGCTCCATCGCCGAGCCCTCCGGCACGATCAGCCGCTGAAATGCCCACAATGACCCGTAACCGGCCGCTTCGGCCTCGGCGGCGAAGCGGCTCAGGTAGTGCGGAGTTGCCCAGGCGCCGGATACGGGCGCGCCGAAACCGATCCTCATGGGACAACCCTAGGGTGCGCCCGCTGTCGGCGGGCGGTGACCGTGTTGGCCGCGGGGGCTTTGGCCTAGGCTGGGCGAGGCCGCCTTGGCCCTCCCCCCGTATCTTCCGGCCGAACGGAGCCCCCGTGGACAACGACCCCCACGCCTACATCGCCGCCCTGCGTAACTCCCATGAGCGGCTCGCCTCGCTGGTCGAGGCCATGAGCGAGGAGCAGCTCACCGGCCAGTCCTACGACAAGGACTGGACCGTCGCGCAGGTGCTGTCCCATCTGGGCAGCGGCGCCGAGATCGCGCTGCTGATGCTGGAGGCCACGCTGGCCGGGCAGCCGATGGACCGGGACGCCATGGCCCCCATCTGGGACACCTGGAACGCCAAGACCCCGCAGCAGCAGGCGGCGGACTGCCTGCCCGCGGACGAGGCGCACATCAAGCGGCTCGAAGGGCTGACAGAGGCGGAACTGGACGGGATCTCCGCCGACTTCTTCGGCATGAAGCTCGACGCCGCGGGCCTGTGCCGGATGCGCCTGTCCGAGCACGCCGTGCACACCTGGGACGTGGCCGTTTCCCTCGACCCCGCGGCCGAGGTCGCGCCGGGCGCGGTGGAGCTCCTTATGGTGCAACTGCCGATGCTCGCCGGGTGGACGGGGAAGGCGGACGGCGAGCCGTTCCGGCTGCGGCTGCGCGGCACCGAGCCCGAGGCCGACTTCGTGCTCGAGGTGGCGGACAAGGTGACCCTGGGGGCGTGGCCGGGCGAGGGCCCGGCGGGCGCGACCGCCGACGGCCAGGTCCAGATGCCCGCCGAGGCGCTGCTGCGGCTGGTGTACGGGCGGCTCGACCCCGGGCACACCCCGCCGGTGGAGATCAGCGGGGACCCCGGGCTGCTTGACCGGGCCCGCGCGGCGCTGCCTGGGCTATAAGTAGTGCCAGCCCGGGGGAGCGACCCCTGGAACCCCCGATGGCGGCTGGGCTGGTGCTTCCGACGCTCAGCTGAGGGCTTGGGCGGCCAGGCCGGCCGCCTCTCTGGCGCAGCCCCAGGACAGGGTGACACCGGCGCCGCCGTGCCCGTAGTTGTGCACCACAAGCGGGGCGGGGCCGGGCGGCTCCGCTTCCAGCCGGACCTGCGGCCGGAACGGGCGCAGCCCGACGCGGTGGCCGAGCACCCGGACGCCGTGCACCCGCGGTTCGATCGCGGCGCAGTCGCGCAGGATTCTTTCCGCCACGGCCGGGACCGGCTCGGTGTTCCAGTCGCCGCCCACCTCGGTGCCGCCGAGCACCACGGTGTCCCCGTGCGGGAACAGGTACACCAGTTCCATGGTGCCGTCGGGGAGCCCGATGAAGAACTCGCTCAGGCCCGGGTTCTCCGCGATCACCACCTGGCCGCGGAACGGCTTCAGCGCCGGGTCAGGCAGCAGGCCGTGGGCACCGGTCCCGGTGCAGTTGACCACCACCCGGGCGCCGTGCTCCGCGCCCGCTGCTGACAGCGAGCCGACCGTGCCCGCCTCCAGGCGTCCCCCCGCGGCCTCGAACCTGGCGAGCAGGTAGCCCAGATACGTGGGCATGTGCACCAGCGGTGCGGAGTAACGCCAGCCACTGGCGAAGCCGGGGGGCAGGTCCCCGGCGGGGCATGCGGAGGCGCCGAGGCCGGCCATCCAGTGCGGTGGCGCCGCGGGGGGACCGTCGGGCGGGCCGGCCTGGCCCGGGACGCCACGGATCGCCTGTACGCCGCTCAGGGGCCGCACCGCGGCCGCCGGGTCGCCGGCCAGTTCCTGAAGGACCGCCAGGGTCTCCCGGCCCCACCGGTCCACCCGCTCGCTCTCCTCGACCAGGTGCGGCCCCCAGATCGCCCCGGCGACCGAGGAGGTGGTCTGTCCCGGGGGAGTGGCCGCGCGGATGACCACCCGCGCCCCGGCCTCGGCAAGGCAGATCGCCGTGGTGAGCCCGCTCACCCCGGCGCCTACGACGAGGACGTCGCAATCGCTGTTCGGCACGCCACGACGCTAGCGCGTCCCCGCGCGGAGCCGGCCAGCGGCGTCACCGGCGGCGTGGTTCGCAGCCGGATCGGTGGCCAGGGCTTACGGGTAGCTGGCTGGCCGGCCGAACGCCGCGCCGACCGTGAGCGGGTCGGTCACGGTGACGTTCGGCATGGCAGCGATGGCGTTGACGATCTGCTGCCAGTCGGAGTAGCAGTACCGCTCGTTGTCGTTGGTCCAGTGCAGTGCCGGGTTCGGCGAGGTGCAGTCCCAGCGGGTCGCGTTGTGCGCGTAGCCCGGGTTGGTGCCGGTGACCAGGATGTAGGCCTGGAGCGTGAACCATTGTCCCGGCTGCAGCGCCTGGATCTTGGCGATGATCGTGCTCGGCTCGTCATAGCGCAGATGACCGTTCGCCCCCGAGCTGACCGTGTAGCACGGTGCGGTCTGGACGTGGCAGGCGCCGCCGTTGACGGCTTCCGTCTCCTGCCAATACGGCGGAGTCGTGCCGTTCGCGGCGGGGGTCATCCCCGACTTGTTGTAGGTCCGGCCCCAGGCGAAGCAGTTTGCCCCGTAGTCAGCCTGCAGCGCGACCGGGGGATTCTGCGTCCCCGGGTAGGCGATGAGCCCGTGCCCGCCGGGCAGCCCGTAACCGTCGAGAACGGCCGCGGAACCGCAGGTTTCCGCGTACGACTGCGTCGGCGTCAGCTTGCCTAGCTGGCCCGGGTACGTCGCCGTGTGGGACACGAACGACCAGCCGAAGTTCGTCGCGAGGTTGGCCGCATCGGCCCAGGACGAGCTGAGTGAGTCACCGAAGTGGGTGCAGTTCGGAGCCGTCGCCTGGGCCACTCCGGTGACGAGGGTGCCGGTACCGGTCATCCCCAGCGAGCGGAGGTACGGCGCGACCGCCGTGTCCAGGGGCGCGATCCCGCTGTTGTCGGGCACGCAGTTGTCGGCCGCGCCGGTCTCGGTGCGGGAGAACAGTAGCGTCACGTAGGGCCCTGCGGTGGCCGGGTCACCGGCCCGGGCCGCCTGCCCGCGCGCGGGCGCCCCGGCCGCGGGTGCCCGTGGGCCTGCCCGTGCGGCCTTGGCCGCTGGGTGGCCGGTCCTGGCCGCCACATTCGAGCCCGTGATCATCCGGAGCCGGTTGTTCCCGGAGTCGGTCACCAGCACGTCCCCGCTGCCGTCTACCGTCACGCCCTGCGGGTAGTGCAGCGTGGCGCCGGTGGCAGGGCCGCCGTCGCCGGACATGCCCTGGGTGCCGGTCCCGGCGATCGTGTAGATGTCGCCGCCGGTCATCGAAACGCCGTAGTAGCTGCCGTCGCTGGCCGCCACGACCCGCACCCGGTTGTCGCCGTAGTCCGCGATGACCAGGTTCCCCGCGGCGTCGACCGCCACGCCGGCCGGGACGGTCAGCCCGGCGCCGACGGCAGGGCCGCCGTCGCCGGAGAATCCCTGGGCGCCGGTCCCGGCGATCGTGTAGATGTCGCCGGCGGTCATCTGCTGGCCGTAGAACGTGCCATCCTGGCCGGCGACCACCCGGATCACGCTGTTGCCGGTGTCGGCGATGACCAGGTTCCCGGCGCTGTCCGCCGTCACGCCCTGCGGGTAGTAGAGCGTGGCGCTGGCGGCCGGGCCGCCGTCGCCGGTGTACCCGGCGGTGCCGGTCCCGGCGATCGTGTAGATGTCGCCGCCGGTCATCTGCTGGCCGTAGAACGTGCCGTCCTGGCCGGCGACCACCCGGATCACGCTGTTGCCGCTGTCGGCGATGACCAGGTTTCCGTTGGCGTCCGCCGTGACGCTGACCGGGGCGCTCAGCCGGGCGCTGGCGGCCGGGCCGCCGTCGCCGGTGTACCCGGCGGTGCCGGTCCCCGCCACGGTGTAGATGTCCCCGGCGGTCATGTTCTTGCCGTAAAACCTGCCGGTGGCGGCTGCGACGACCCGGACCCTGTTGTTGCCCGCGTCGGCGAGCACGAGGTTGCCGGCCGCGTCCACCGCGACCCCGTCCGCGCTCTTGAGCTTGGCCGTGGTCGCGGGGTGGCCTTCACCGGAGAAGCCCGAGATGCCGGTGCCCGCGACGGTATAGACGTGGCCGCCGGTCATCGCCTGGCCGTAGAACGTGCCGGTGCTTGACGCGATCACCCGGATCCGGTTGTCGCCGGTGTCGGCGACGATCAGGTTGCCGGCGGCATCGACCGCGGCCCCGTAGGGAAGGCTGAGCCGGGCCGCGGTGCCCGGCCCGCCGTCGCCGATAAGCCCCGCAGGGTTTCCGCCGGCCACGGTGTAGATGTCCCCAGCGGTCATCTGCTTGCCGTACGACGCGCCCGCGCCGCCCGCGATCACCCGTACCCGGTCGTTGCCGGTGTCGGCGACCACCACATTGCCGCTCCCGTCGACGGTGAGCCCCTGCGGGCCGTTGAGTTCGGCGCGGGCAGCCGGGTTCCCGTCGCCGGTGTACCCGGCGGTGCCGGTGCCAGCGATCGTGTAGATGTCGCCTGTAGTCATCTGCGTGCCGTAGAACGTGCCGTCGCGCCCGGCGAGCACCCGGATCACGCTGTTACCGGTATCGGCGATGACCAGATTGCCTGCGCTGTCCGCCGCCACCCCGGCCGGGGCGCTGACCTGGGCGCTGGCGGCCGGGCCGCCGTCGCCGGAGTAGCCCTGGGCGCCGGTGCCGGCGATCGTGTAGATGTCTCCGGTGGTCATCTGCTGGCCGTAGAACGTGCCGTCCTGGCCGGCGACTACCCGGATCACGCTGTTGCCGGTGTCGGCGATGACCAGGTTCCCGGCGGTGTCCACGGTCACGCCCTGCGGCCCGTCCAGCGCGGCGCTGGCGGCCGGGCCGCCGTCGCCCGTGTACCCGGCGGTGCCGTCCCCGGCGATCGTGTAGATGTCGCCGCCGGTCATCTGCTGGCCGTAGTCGCTGCCGTCGCGGTCCGCGATCACCTGGACCCGGTTGGCGGAGTTGCTCGCGATCACCAGGTTGCCCGCGGCGTCGACCGTCACGCTGGCCGGGTCGGCGAGCTGGGCACTGGTCGCGGGCCCGCCGTCGCCGGAGGAGCCGTAGACCCCGGTGCCGGCGATCGTGTAGATGTCGCCGCCGGTCATCTGCTGGCCGTAGAACGTGCCGGAGGCGGCCGCCACCACCCGGATCCGGTCGTTGGCCGCGTCGGCGATCACCAGATTGCCCGCGGTGTCCACGGCCACCGCGCAGGTGTCCACCGAGGTGCCGGCCGCCGGGCCGCCGTCGCGGAACGGCCCGCTGGCCGCGGTGCCCACCGGGGTGGCCAGCCTGCCGGATACGGGGTCGATGCTGCGCACGGTCCA
>Ga0207665_10001667_pt1 | contig 14940 bp, 18 predicted proteins | sample LARL112metaG_FD_184351 | JGI IMG/M metagenome (GOLD analysis project Ga0207665, IMG submission 184351) | Corn, switchgrass and miscanthus rhizosphere microbial communities from Kellogg Biological Station, Michigan, USA - LAR L11-2 metaG... | ecosystem: Host-associated > Plants > Roots >...
AGTACGTGAAGCACCCGCTCACCGCGATGCCGGGCGAGCTCGTCCGCTTCTGGGTCGTCGACGCCGGCCCCTCGCTCGACACCGACTTCCACATCGTCGGCACCGTCCTCAACACCGCTTACCCGTTCGGGGACATGCGGCCGGCCGACGCCCTGCACAACGTGCAGACGGTGACCGTTCCGGCCGGCGGCGGGGGCGTCTTCGACGTGAGAATCACGAAGCCGGGGCTCTACCCGTTCGTGTCCCACGCCTTCGCCGCGGTCGACGAGGGCCAGGTCGGCCTGCTGAACGTCGGCCACGTCGCGGGCACGATGAGCCACTGAGCCTGCGACGCAGACGGGCCGCTCCCGGCGGCCCGTCTGCGTTCTCGCGTGCGGCTACGCGCTGGCCGCGATCAGCTGCCGTTGTCCCGCGGCGAGCGCTTCGAAGTTCTCGAAGAGCTGCGGGACACCGGCCCGTTCGCGTGCCCGGGCGACGGCGGAGCCGACACGATCCCAGACGCCTGCGGCCCAGATCCAGTCGTAGACGAGATCCCGGTCGAGCAGCCCGTTCTTCACGAACGTCCCGATCGTCTCGTAGAACGTCAGCAGCGCCTGGACCGCGGGATCGGTCATCTCGGCGGCCTCGGAATCGAAGTCGTCGGCCCAGATCGTCCTCGCCGCCTCGCCGAGGTCCATCATCGCACCCCATTTCGCGAGCTCGACGATCAGCGTCGCATCCTCGCGACTGCCGGCCATAGGCCCCTCCTTTCAACGCGTGGAAAGCGGGCACTCTCGACCGGGCGAGCGTGAGATGTCAAGCGCCTACTCGTCCAGCAAACCCTGCGCGAGCGCGTGCCGCACGAGCTCGGCGCGGCTCGAGAGGCGAAGCTTTTGCATGATGTGCGCCCGGTGCGTCTCGGCCGTGCGCACCGAGATGAAGAGCTGCTTCGCGATCTCCTGGTTGGTGTGGCCGAGCGCCAGCAGTCGCAGCACCTCGCGCTCCCGATCCGAGAGCGGGTCCTCCTCGGCCCGGCGCGTCGCCTCCGTCTCGGCGGCGACCAGCCGCGCCCCGAGCTCCGGATGGACGTAGCGGCCGCCGTTCGCGACCTCGCGCACCGCCGCCACGACCTCCGTGTCCGCCGCCTCCTTCAGCACGTAGCCACTCGCCCCGGCCGCGAAGGCCTGCCGCACGTACTGCGGGTCGTCCTGCATCGAGAGCACGAGCACCTTCGCCTCCGGCCGCTCGTGAAGAAGCGTCGGGATCGCCTCCAGGCCGCTCTGGTCGGGCAGGACGACGTCGAGCAGGATCACGTCCGGCTTCAACGAGCGGTTCTGGAAGATCGCGTCGCGGGCGGTGCCCGCCTCGCCGACCGGCTCGACGTCCTCCTCGGCCTCGAGCACGAGCCGCAGCCCGGAACGCACGACCGCATGGTCATCGACGATCAGGACGCGCACGCTCAGCGGAGCGGCACCTCCGCAACAAGTGTTGTACCGGCCTCTCCTGACTCCACCGCCAGCCGGCCGTCGAGGAGCGCCACCCGCTCCCGCATCCCCTCGAGCCCGAAGCCGTCGCCCGTCTCGCCGGTGTCGAAGCCGCGGCCGTCGTCCTCGACGACGGCCGTCAGCGCCCCGTCCCTGCGCATCACCAGGATGCTCACCCTCTGCGCGTGCGCGTGCTTCACCACGTTCGTGAGCGACTCTTGCACGATCCGGTAGATCGCCGTCTCCACCTCGGCGGGGACCCGCTCGGCGCCGGCGCGCGACTCGAAGTCGACCTCGAGCCCCGTCTGCTCGCCGAAGGAGTCGGTCAGCCGCTCGAGCGCGGGAACGAGTCCGAAGTCGTCGAGCACCTTCGGCCGCAGCTCGACGGCCAGGCGGCGCACGTCCTGGAGGGTTGCGACCACGAGCTCCCGCAGCTCGGCGGCGGCGGCGCGGTTCTCCGGCTTCTCGAGCGCGCCCTCGAGCGGGCGGAGGGCGAGCAGGATCGAGGTCAGCGCCTGCCCGGTCTCGTCGTGCAGCTCACGCGCCAGGCGCCGCCGCTCCAGCTCCTGCGCCTCGACGACGCGCCGCAGCGCATCGCGGGCGACCCGCTGCGAGAGGTCGACGGCGACCGCGGCCCGGGAGGCGAAGGTCTCGGCGAGGCGGAGGTCGCCGTCAGAGAAGCGTGGGTCATCGCCGAGCTTGTCGTAGAGGGCGATCACACCGATCGCACGGTCACGGACGACGAGCGGCACCCAGAGCCCCGTGCGCGCCGCCAGCTTGCGCGTGACCTCCCTGTTCACCTCCGGGTCGTCGAGAACCGAGTCGACGCGCTCGCTGCGGCGGCGCACGAGCACACGGCCGCTCTTCGACGTCGTCGCCGGCAGCGAGGAGCCGATCAGCTGCTCGCTGCCCTCGCCCGCGACAGCTGCGAAGCGAAGCTCGTCGTCGCCGGCCGGAAGCAGCACCGTCACCAGGCGAGCGTCGAGCAGCTCGCGCAGGCGGCGTGCCACGAGGTCGAGCAGCCGGTCGAGATCCGTCTCCGTCGCGAGCGCGTTCCCGACCTCGATCAGCGACTCGAGCTGCCGCGACCACTGCGTCGCCGACTCGTACAGGCGCGCGTTCTCGATCGCCACCGCCGCCTGCGCGGCCAAGAGGGTGACGAGCTCCTGGTCCTCGTCGGTGAAGTCCTCCCCGCCCTCCTTCTCCGTGAGGTAGAGGTTGCCGTAGGCGACCCTGCGCAGCATCACCGGCACGCCCAGGAACGAGCGCATCGGCGGATGGTTCGGCGGGAACCCCACCGAGCGCGGATCCTCGTTCAGGTCGTGGAGCCGGAGCGGCGTCGCGTCGCGGATCAGCACGCCGAGGATCCCCCGCCCGCGCGGGAGATCGCCGATCGCCGCGTGCGTCTCGGCGTCGATGCCCGTCGTCAAGAACCGCTCGAGCTGCGAGCCGCTGCGGTCGATTACCCCCAGCGCCCCGTAGCGGGCGCCGGTCAGCTCGACCGCCACCTCGACCAGCCGCTGCAGCACGGCGTCGAGCGACAGCTCGCCCGTGACCGCGGCAATCGCATCCAGGAGACTCCGCAGCCGAGTCTCGCTCGGACTGACAACGTCCACAGGAGGAGGGTACTCCCGCGGCGGCGAGCGACCTAGCTGCTAGGCCGCCCGCCGCTCGCGCCGGGCCTGCCGCTTCACCACGAGCACAGGACGGTCGGCGCTGTGCACGATCGCCTGCGAGACGCTCCCGAGGAGCGCCTCGGCGACCGCGCCGCGACCACGCGAGCCGACCACGATCAGGTCGGCGCCGCGCGCCCGCGCGAGCTCGAGGATCTGCTCGCCGGCGTCGCCCTCGAGCAGCTCGGTCTCCGGCACGAGCCCGAAGGCAGCCGCGTACAACCGGGCCTCAACGAGGACGTCGCGTCCGCGACTCAGCTCCTTGCTCAGCGCCCGCTCGTAGAACGGGTCGCCGATGATCGGCAGCGGCGCGTGGCGGACGTAGACGACCGTCGCGACCGCTCGCGCGTTGCGGGCCAGCTGGAGGCCCTGCTCGAGCGCCTCGCGGCCTCCGTCGGAACCGTCGTATGCGATCACGATCCGCTTCATCTTCGTCACCTCCTTTCCGTTGCAGCCTGGCCGTCTGAAGCGTCGGATACATCCGCGCGCCACCTGATCTCGACCTGCGGGAAACCCGCGGGCCGGCTCGGTCTTCGCCCCGATGGCACCCGGTCCAGCCGCTGGGAGAGTGGGAGCGAGAAAGGAGGCCCACAATGTTCAAGACGATCGTTTGGGCAACAGACGGATCGGACGCGGCCGATGCCGCGCTTCCGTACGCGAAGGGACTCGCCGAGGGCGAGGGCCACAAGCTCGTCGTCGCCCACAGCAAGGAGCTCCTGCACGGGCGTGCAGGCGGCTACCCCATGTACGCCGACGAGGACGAGGTCCAGGCGAAGATCCGCCGGCAGGCGGACGAGCTCCGCTCCGAGGGGCTCGACGCGACGCTCTGGATGCAGACCGTCGGCGCCCCCGGCGCCGCGCAGATGATCGCGGATGCCGCACGCGACTTCCGCGCCGACGTGATCGTCGTCGGGACGCGCGGGCACACCGCGATCGGCGGCCTGCTGCTCGGCAGCGTGACGCAGCGGCTGCTCCACATCGCCACCTGCCCAGTGCTCGCGATCCCGGCGAAGATCACGATCGAGGAACCGGAGCGCGAGCTGGAGGAGGTGGCGTCATGAAGGCGCTCGTCTACCACGGCCCGGGCGAGAAGGCCTGGGAGGAGGCGCCGGATCCGAGGATCCAGGAGCCGACGGACGCGATCGTCCGCATCGACTCCTCGACGATCTGCGGGACCGACCTCCACATCCTCAAGGGCGACGTGCCCGAGGTGCAGCCGGGGACGATCCTCGGCCACGAGGCGGTCGGCACGGTCGTGGAGACCGGCGCCGGCGTCGGCACGCTCGCCGCCGGCGACCGCGTGCTCGTCTCCTGCATCACCTCGTGCGGCCGGTGCCGGTTCTGCAAGGAGGCGCGCTACGGCCTCTGCACCGGCGGAGGCGGCTGGATCTTCGGCCACCTCATCGACGGGCTCCAGGCCGAGTACGCGCGCGTGCCCTTCGCGGACACGTCCGTGTACAAGATCCCGGACGGGCTCGAGGACGAGCAGGTGCTCTTCCTCGCCGACATCCTCCCGACCGCGTACGAGGTGGGCGTCCTCAACGGACGCGTCCAGCCCGGCGACACGGTCGCGATCGTCGGCGCGGGCCCGATCGGCCTCGCTGCCGTCCTCACCGCTCGGCTCTTCACGCCGGCGCACGTCGTCGCGATCGACCTCGACGAGAGCCGGCTCGAGCGGGCGCGCGAGCTCGGCGCCGACGTGACGGTCGAGAGCGGCACCGAGGATCCGGTCGAGGTCGTGCAGCGGCTGACGGGCGGGCTCGGCGCGGACGTGGCGATCGAGGCCGTCGGCATCCCGCAGACGTTCGAGCTCTGCACCGAGCTCGTCCGTCCGGGCGGCCGGGTCGCGAACGTCGGAGTCCACGGCCACCCCGCGACGCTCCACCTCGAGAAGCTGTGGATCCGCGACGTGACGATCATGACCGGGCTCGTGGACACGTTCACGACGCCGCAGCTCCTCAAGCTGATCGCCGAGGGACGGCTGGACGCGACGCCGTTCGCGACGCACCGGTTCGCGCTCGGCGAGACGATGGCCGCCTACGACACCTTCGGGGACGCAGCGCACACGCACGCGCTCAAGGTCGTCCTCGAGGCGGAGCCGGCGACCGTCGGCGAGACGAAGCAGCTGGAGGAGCTTGTCCGCGCCTAGCCTCACCAAGGCGCCGGAAAGCCGGCGCGGCGCCGCGACCACCCTCGGCCGCGGCGTCTCGCCGGCGACGGCTCAGCTGAGGTTCCTCGCCGGGGGCGCGCTGCTCGCCTTCGCGCTCCCGTTCGTGCTCACCGACCTCGTCACGATCGACCGCGACCTCTACTACGGCGTCTACGCGGGATCCGTCTTCGCGCTCTTCTGGCTGTGGCTGCGCAGCGCGGGTCGCCCGATGCGGGAGGTTTTGACTCGGAACTGGCGCGCCGCGCTCGCGCTCGCCGTCCTCTTCGGCGGCGTCATGGTGGCCGTCGCGCTGAAGGAGGGCGCGACCTCGCGGCCGCACGGGTGGACGTTCGCCGGCGCACTGGTCTGGCGCGGCGTCGTCTACGGGCTCGCCGACGGCCTGCTGCTCTCGACGTTCCCGATCCTCGTCGTCTTCGCCGCCTTCGGGACCAGGCGCACGAAGCGCGCGCTCGTCGGCATCGGCGCGCTGGCGCTCGCCGCCTCGCTCGCCTTCACCGCGGTCTACCACCTCGGCTACAGCGACTTCCGCGGCTCGAAGCTTCGCAAGCCGCTCGCGGGCGACGTGATGTGGAGCGCGCCGACGCTGCTGACCCTGAACCCTGTCGGGGCGCCGCTCGCGCACGCGGCGCTGCACGTCACCGCCGTCGCGCACTCCTACGACACCGACACCTTCCTGCCGCCGCACCGCGTGGGACGATGAGCGCCTCCATGGCGCAGGTTGCGGGCGAGGCCGTCGACGTCATCCTGCGGGACGGCGGCACGCTTCGGCTGCGGGCTCCCACGGCCGAGGATGCCGACGACGTCCTCGGCTTCTTCTCGGATCTCTCCGACCGGAGCCGCTACCTGCGCTTCCACGGCGCGCTCCGGCCCGACGCGCGCCTCGTGGAGCCGTTCCTCCGCTCCGACTGGACCGAGCGCGGCTCGCTCATGGGCACGCTCGAGGGCCGCATCGTCGCGCTCGCCTCGTACGTCCGGCTGCGCGACCCCGCGACAGCGGAGATCGCCTTCGCGGTCGCCGACTCCGAGCAGGGCCGCGGCATCGGCACGCGCCTTCTGGAGCAGCTCGCGCTGCGCGGCGCCGAGGCCGGGATCGGCAACTTTGTCGCGGAGGTGATGGCGGAGAACCGCGCGGCGCTCGCCGTCTTCGCCGACGCGGGCTTCGAGGTCGTCCGCGAGCTCGACCGCGGCGAGGTCGAGCTGCGCTTCCCCATCGCCGCGACGGACGGCTTCCGCACCCGCGTCGAGGAGCGCGACCACGTCGCCGTCGCTGCCTCGCTGCGACCGTTCTTCGCACCGAAGAGCGTCGCGGTCGTCGGAGCGTCCCGGCGGCGCGGCTCGATCGGCGGTGAGCTCTTCCGCAACGTGCTCGAGGCCGACTTCACCGGCGCCGTCTACCCGGTGAACCGCGGCGGCGAGCCGGTCGCGGGCGTGCGCGCGTTCGCGTCGATCGAAGAAATCCCCGAGCCGGTCGACCTCGCGGTGATCTGCCTGCCGGGCGCGCAGGTGCTGGACGCGGCTCGCGCGGCGCTCGAGAAGGGCGTGCGGGCGCTCTGCGTCATCTCGTCCGGCTTCGCCGAGACCGGAGCGGAAGGGATGGAGCGCCAGGAGCGGCTGCTCGAGCTCGTGCGCGCACACGGGGCTCGGCTCGTCGGCCCGAACTGCCTCGGCATCGCTTCCTCCGGGCCGCGCCTGAACGCGACCTTCGCGCCGCGTGCGCTCCCGCCCGGGCGGATCGGCTTCTCCTCGCAGAGCGGCGCGCTCGGGCTCGCGCTGCTGGAGAAGGCGACCGAGCGGCGGCTCGGCTTCTCGGCCTTCGTCTCGATCGGGAACAAGGCCGACGTCTCCTCGAACGACCTGCTCGAGTGGTGGGAGGAGGACGACGCGACCGATCTCGTCCTGCTCTACCTGGAGTCGTTCGGGAACCCGCGCAAGTTCGGCCGCCTCGCACGGCGCGTCGCGCGGCGCAAGCCGATCCTCGCGCTCAAGGCAGGGACGACCGGCGCGGGCGCCCGGGCGGCGAGCTCGCACACGGCCGCGCTCGCCGGCTCGGAGGCCGCCGTCGACGCGCTCTTCCGCCAGGCCGGCGTGCTGCGGGCGCGCACGCTCGAGGAGCTCGTCGACGTGGCGGCGCTCCTCTCCTCGCAGCCACTCCCACGGGGCCGCCGCGTCGCGGTGCTGACGAACGCGGGCGGCCTCGGCATCCTCTGCGCCGATGCCTGCGAGGCGGCCGGCCTCGAGCTGCCGGAGCTCGCCGACGAGACGCGCGCAGCGCTCGCCGAGCACCTGCCCGCGGAGGCGAGCGTCGCAAACCCGGTCGACCTGCTCGGCTCGGCCACCGCCGCGACCTACACGGCCGCGCTGCCGCCGCTCCTCGGCGACCCGCACGTCGATGCGCTGATCGCCCTCTTCGTCCCGCCCGTCGTCGCGGGCGCCGAGGAGGTCGCGGCCGCGATCGCCGAGACGGTCGAGCGCGCCACCGCTGACAAGCCCGTACTCGTCGTCGTGATCAGCGCCGAGGGGATGCCGAGCGCGCTCCGCGCTGAAGGATCTCCCGTCGCCGCCTTCCTCTACCCGGAGTCCGCAGCGCACGCGCTCGGCCTCGCCGCCGAGCGGGCCGAGTGGCTGCGCCGGCCCGCGGGCGCTCTGCCCGCGCTCGAGGACGTCGACCCGGAAGCCGCGCGGGCCGTCCTCGACGAGGGCTGGCTCGAGCCCGCTGCGGTACGAGGGCTGCTCACGACCTACGGCATCCCGCTCGTCGAGGAGCGGCTCGCGGCGAGCGCGGACGAGGCCGTCGCCGCGGCGACGGAGCTCGGCTTTCCGGTGGTCGTGAAGACGGCCGCGGCGGGCGCGCACAAGACCGAGACCGGCGGCGTCGCGCTCGACGTCCGCGACGAGGAGCAGGTGCGCTCCGCCGTCGAGCGGATGGGCGCGCCCGTACTGGTGCAGCGATACGTCCGCGGCGGCGCCGAGCTGCTCGCGGGCGTCGTCCAGGACCCGGTCTTCGGCCCGCTCGTCGCCTTCGGGCCCGGCGGCGTGATGGCGGAGCTGATCGGCGACGCCGGCTTCCGGATCGCGCCGCTCACCGACGTCGACGCCGAGGAGCTCGTCCTCGGCGGCAAGGCGGGCCGGCTCGTCCGCGGTTACCGCGGCACGCCGCCCGCCGACGCAGCCGCCCTCGTCGACCTCGTCCAGCGGCTCGCCCGCTTGGCCGAGGACCTGCCTGAGGTGGCGGAGCTCGACCTCAACCCCGTGATCGCCCTGCCCGACGGCTGCGTCGCCGTCGACGCGCGCGTCCGCGTCCAGGCGCGCCCGCCCGCGCACCCGCTTAAAAGCTGGTAGCTCAGGCTGCGGAGAACCCGCAACCGAAGCGCGGAAAGCGCCGGATGTGCATCGCGCCCGGCAGGACGACACTCCGCAGAAGTTCAAGCGACGGAAGGAGCAACATCATGAAGCGCCTCCTCATCATCTTCGCCGGCCTCGCCCTCCTGGCGAGCCTGGCCGCTGGCAGCTTCGCGGCGACGACCAAGGCGCCGAAGAGCTCGACGATCATGATCCGCCACCAGACGCGCGGCTGCCACAGCTGGTCGGTGAACGGCGGCGCCTTCAAGGCGACGCAGCGGACGACGCTCGCCCGCGGCGGCACGATCACCTTCATGAACATGGACGTGATGCCGCACAAGCTCGTGAAGACGAGCGGCCCCGCGATCCACTTCGCCGGCAAGCCGAACATGAACCACATGAACGCCTCGGTGAAGGTCACGTTCTCGAAGGCCGGCGTCTACAGGCTCACGACGAAGCCCGGCGAGGACTACATGAAGGGCATGAAGACGATCGGCGAGGACAACGTCCTCCGCCTGACCGTCAAGGTCTCGTAGCTCGCCTCGGATCCTGCGAAGGGCGCCCCCGGGCGCCCTTCATGCGTTCACGGCTTCCAGACCATCAGCGCGAGCACCGCGAGGTAGGCGACCGCGGCGGCCACGTTCAGCCAGAGCGAGAGCGGGTCGCCGAGGAGTCGCCGCAGCTCTGCGGCGTCGGCCCCGCGCTCGGCGAGCAGCCGCGCCCGCTTCGGCCGCTGCCCCCCGACCCCGCCCAGAACCGCGCCCAGGACGACCAGCCCGAGCGCCGCGTCCACCCACGCGTCACCGAGATCGAACTCGGTCAGGTCGAGGAGCCAGAAGCCACACGCGACCGCTAGAACGAGCCCGGCGGCGACGAGGACGACGCCGATCCGGGTCAGGCCGAGGAGCAGCGAGATCTCCGACGGACGCTCCCGCCGGCGCGCCGCCGCCAGGCCCACGGCCGCAACGGCCATGCCGGAGAAGAGCATGACCACGCCAACCAGGTGCAGGAAGAGCGCGGCCTCGTCCAACGTCCGAAGTTTGTACGGATGCGGCCCGGCACGGCCGGCGCGACGATCCCGCCATGGACCGATTTCGCGTGCTGATCGCCGGTGGCGGAGTGGCCGCGCTCGAAGCGGCGCTCGCCCTCCAGCACCTGGGCGACGGGCGCCTCTCGGTGGCGCTCGTCGCGCCGGAGCCGAAGTTCTTTTACCGGCCGCTCGCGGTCGTCGAGTCGTTCGGGACCGGCCACGTCCACGGCATCGACCTCGCGCACCTGGCCGACGAGTGCGGCGCGCTCTTCGTCGTGGACGCCCTCGCGGCGGTCGACGCGGACGCTCACGTCGCGCGGACGGCGGCCGGGGCCGAGCTCGAGTATGACGCCCTGCTCGTCGCCACCGGTGCGCGGCCCGTGGTCGCCGTTCCGGGCGCGATCACCTTTCGCGGCCCGGCCGACGTCGAGGCGTTCTCGAGGCTGCTGTCCTCGCTGCGAGCCGGGGCGGCGGCGCGCGTCGTCTTCGCCGTCCCGGGCGGCGTCGCGTGGCCGCTCCCGCTCTACGAGCTCGCGCTCCAGACCGCGGCGTTCCTCGACGTCCACGGCGTGACCGGCGTCGAGCTCGCGCTCGTCACCCCTGAGGAGACGCCGCTCGGCCTCTTCGGAGCCACTGCGTCCGCGGCCGTGGCCGAGCTGCTCCGGCGCCGGCGCATCGAGGTGCACACCGGGACGTACGAGATCGCGCCCGGGGACGCGGTGGTCGCTCTGCCCCGCCTCACGGGCGCGCCGCTCGCGGGGCTCCCGCACGACGCGAACGGCTTCGTTCCCACCGACGCGAGCGGCCGTGTCCAGGGGCTCGACGATGTCTTCGCAGCGGGCGATTGCACGTCGTTCCCGATCAAGCAAGGCGGCCTTGCCGCGCAGCAGGCCGACGCCGCCGCCGAGGCGATCGCCGCCGCGGCGGGAGCGCCCGTCGACCCCGCGCCGTTCCGCCCCGTTCTGCGTGGGCTGCTGCTCACCGGAGAGGCGCCCACCTTCCTGCGCGCCGAGCTCGCCGGCGGGCGCGGAGACACGTCCACCGCCACGAGCGAGCTCCTCTGGTGGCCGCCCGGCAAGATCGTCGGCCGCTACCTCGCGCCGTTCCTCGCCGAGCGCGCCGGGGCGATCCTCGCCCCGCCCGCGGAGGCAGAGGCCCTCCCAGTGGACGTCGAGCTCGCGAGCTCTGCAAAGCTGTCGGGATGACGAGCGTCCCCGACGCCCGCCGCCGAGGCTCGCCGCTGCCGGTCGCCGAGGCCTTCGATGTCGAGGGCGTCAAGCGCCGGCTCGCCGAGGCCGGCGGCGGCTACGAGATCGTCCACGACTCGCCCGGCCTCGAGATCGGCGTGTACGTCCTCGTCTCGCCCGAGCCCGACCGGCAGCAGCCGCACGACGACGACGAGGTCTACATCGTGCTCGAAGGCACGGGCGAGCTCGACGTCGAGGGCAAGCGGCTCGAGCTCCAAGAGGGGAACGCCGTCTTCGTCCCGGCCGGAGCCGACCATCGCTTCAGCGCCTACGAGCACCTCTCCGTGCTCGTGCTCTTCGAGCGCCGTCCGAGCTAAGAAGGCGACGCCTCAACGCGCCGCTACGTTCGCCAATCGCTCTGCGAGCTCGGCGACGATGCCCAGCTGCGAGACGCCCGCGATCGCGATCGGCAGTCCGCTGCACTGCTCGAGGACGAGGCTGAGCCGGCCGCCGATCCGGTCGGCCGCGGAACGCCCCACCCGCACCGTGACGAGCGCGTCGTACGCGAGGTCACACGAGACAGGCCGCCCGGCGGCCATGCCGTCCAGGCGGAGCGCATCCGCGCGCAGCTCGAGCTTCCCGCTTGCAAGCGGACGCGCTCCTTCACGCCACACGACGCCGTAGCTCGACTGCATTCGCACAGGTTGGCCGCCGACCCGCCGCGCCGCATCCGCGAACCGCCGCGCGCTGCGTGCGGGAAAGCCGCAGCGCAATCCGGTCCGGCCCCGACGGCGTGCGCTCCGCCGGCGGTGAGGCTGTCTCCGAAAGGAGGCCCACCATGAATCCGATCATCCTCGCCACCGACGGATCTCCGTCGGCTGTGTACGCGACGCAGCAGGCCGTCGAGCTCGCCCGGTCGACCGGAGCCAAGCTCTTCGTCGTCTCGGTCTGGCACGCCGGCCTGGGGACGTACGCGACCGTCGAGCTGCCGGAGTCGAAGCGGGTCGCCAAGGAGCTGGCCTGCGAAGCGGCGAGAGCTGCGGTCGAGACCGCGCGCGCCGCCGGCATCGAGGCGGAGTCGTTCGTCCTCGAAGGCGACGCCGTCGAGCGGATCTGCGAGAGCGCAGCGGACACGCACGCCGCGCTGCTCGTCGTCGGCTCGCACGGCTTCGGCCCGGTGCGGCGCCTGGTCTTCGGCAGCGTCTCGACGGCGCTGCTCCATCACGCGCCCTGCCCCGTGCTCGTCGTCCGGCCGCTGGCCGAAGCAGCGTAGAGGAGGTGCGCCCATGATCGTCTCCGAGCTCGAGGTGCGCGAGGTCATGACCCACCGGTTCCTCGCGGTCGCACCCGAGGACACGCTCGGCGAGGTCGCCGAGCGAATGGCCGCCGAGAACCTCGGCTCGGCTCTCGTCCTCGACTACGGGCGCCTCATCGGCATCCTCACCTCGCGCGACGTCCTGCGGGCGATCTCAGCGCGAGTGCACCCGAGCGAGGCGCGCATCCGCGAGTGGATGACGAGCGAGCCGAGCGCGGCGGCAGCCGACACGCCGGCGGCCGAGGCGGCGCGCATCATGCTCCGCGGCGGCTTCCACCACCTGCCGGTCGTCGAGGGCGAGCGGCCGGTCGGGGTCGTCGGGCTACGCGCCGTGATCGGTGCGGTCGGCTGGCCGGGCTGCTAGATGACGGCCATAGCCGTCTTCGCGGCGGCGCTCGCGACGGCCCTCGCCACCGGCCTCGGCGCCCTGCCGTTCGCGGTGAAGCGGCGCGGGCTGCGACGGTGGCTCGGCCCGGCCAACGGCGTCGCGTCTGGCGTCATGCTCGGCGCCAGCGCGAGCCTGCTGATCGAGGGCGTCGATCGAAGCGGTAGCCGAACCGCCCTTGGCTGCCTCGCCGGGGCCGTCTTCGTCTATTTCGCCTACCGCGTCGTCGGCGACAAGCCGGCTTTCACGCTCGGGACACTCGGCGGCGCCGATGCGCGCAAGGCGCTGCTGATCGTCGGCGTCATGACGGCCCACTCGGCTGCGGAGGGGATCGGCGTCGGGGCAGCATTCGGCGACACGAGGGCGTTCGGGCTCCTGATCGCGGCCGCGATCGCGGTCCAGAACATCCCCGAGGGCCTGGCGATCAGTCTCGTCCTCGTCCCGCGCGGCACGCGCGTTCGCAGCGCGGCCGGCTGGAGCGTCTTCTCGAGTCTGCCGCAGCCGCTCCTCGCCGTCCCGGCTTTCCTGTTCGTCGAGCAGTTCCGCGCCGTGCTTCCCGTCGGGCTCGGCTTCGCCGCCGGCGCGATGGTCTGGATGGTCGGCCGCGAGCTGCTCCCGGAGGCGCTCGCCTACGGGCCTCGACGAGCGGTCGTCGCCGACACGGCGGTTGCGTTCGTCCTGATGCTCGCGCTCCAGCTGCGGCTGGCGGCATGAGCGCGACCTCGATGCCCTCGTCGCCGCGAGGCGGGAACGCAGATCACCCGGTGCGGCTCTACGCCGTCGCGCAGGAACCCGCGGCGCGAATCCGGGAGTCCGCGGATGGCCTTTCGCGACGCGTCCACAAGACTGGCGGTGTGAGGAACGAGACGGAGCGGAAGCTCCTCCGGGCGGCGAAGCGCGGCGATCCGGACGCGCGACGGCGCATCGTCCCCTCGAGGCTTCGACTGGTCAGGGCGATCGCCTCCCGGTACCGAGGCATGGGCGTCCCACTCGACGATCTCGTCCAGGAGGGGACGATCGGGCTGGTGGAGGCGATCGACCGCTACGACCCTCGGCGCGGCGACTTCGACACCTTCGCGCGCTTCCGCATCCGGCGCGCGATCCGGAACGCGCTCAACGACCAGGCCCGGCTCGTGCGGCTGCCGAAGCAGGTCGTGGAACGGCGCCGCATCGTCGCGCGCGTCGACCAGCGGCTAACACGTCTTCCCAACGGCGACCGCCCGCCGGTCGGCGAGGTCGTGACGGAGACCGGGCTTCCGGCCGCGGCCGTGCTCGAGGCTCGCCAGACGCCTCCCCTGACCCTTTCGCTCGACGAGCCGGTCCTCGCCGACGGCACCGCCCGCGAGGGCGCGATCGCCGACGACACCGCCCCAGACCCGCTCGAGGAGACGGTCGAGCACGAACGGGCGCAGCTCGTCCACACCGCCGTCGACCGGCTCGGCAAACGGCAGCGCTGGGTCGTGAGTCGCCACTACGGCCTCGACCAACCCGAGGCCTCGATCACCGAGATCGCCGCCGAGCTGCACCTGTCGCCACAACGCACCCGCGCGATCGAGAGCGACGCCCTCTGCGAATTGCGTTCCACGCTAGAAGCTGCGGGCGTCGAGCCATGAGCGCCGCGGCTGACAGCCGCGGCGGCCTAGCCTAGTCGACGAGGCCGTGCTCGCGCTTGGCCTCTTCCTCCATGCGCTCGAGCCGCGTGTAGTAGTCGGGGAACTCGTTCAGGTGTGCGAGCGCGATCTTGCCGGTCGTGACCGGATCGTCGTCGGTCACGTTCGTCGTCGGGTCGTGGAGGCCGTGCTCCAGCTCGACGTCGAGGCCGCTGCGGAACTGCTCGACATCGAACGGCGCCGATCCCCACTCGATGCCGATCTCCTCACCGATGCGGCGTGCCTCAGCGGCGGTGAATCTCTTCATCGTCCTGCCCGCGACGGCCCGCCCGTGTGCAGGACGTGGCTCGTTCGCCCGGTGTAGTCGTCGAGCCGCAGGAACATCGGCACGAGCATGACGGGCATCATCAAGCCGTGCTCCAACAGGGCGAGATCGCCCTTGGGGACGACCGCCAGCCAGCCGAGGACGAGGAGCACGATCGCCAGGATCGGCATCGCCGCCGTCATCTCGGCCGTCGGTCTCCGTGGCATGCGGCGGAACAGCATCCAGGCCGTCATCGGCGCTGTCATGTTGAACGTCACGACCAGCACCGACAGCTCGGGCAGCTGCGTGAACGGATCCGGATAGCCGTGCTGCCTGGCGAGCCAGAAGTAGACGACATCGCCGAGTGCGAACCCGATGCACATCGGCAGGCACATCTCGAAGTAATGGCGGAGGAAGTGTGCGACCTGCCTCCGCCGCCTGACCGTGAGCGTGATGACGGCACC